>Ga0209039_10000036_pt1 | contig 106846 bp, 90 predicted proteins | sample BogFormECP12_OM1_FD_188238 | JGI IMG/M metagenome (GOLD analysis project Ga0209039, IMG submission 188238) | Bog forest soil microbial communities from Calvert Island, British Columbia, Canada - ECP12_OM1 (SPAdes) (version 2) | ecosystem: Environmental > Aquatic > Freshwater > Wetlands > Bog ... | reverse complement strand
GCTATCTCGAAAAACTGGCTGACCGGCTGGGCAGTCCCTACTTGGGGACGATCGTCAGGGGCAACGGTGAGGGCGTGCGATCCATGCCCGCGGAAGCCAACCAGACCTTGTTTGAGAACCTGCAGGCTCTGGGGGTGGGATTTGCCCGCGACGGGCGGCTGGATCCCGTCATCCTGAGCCGCATCGCCCAGCCCGAACGCTTCCCATTCTACCTGGGGCCGGTCTTCCAGATCTTCCTGCGCCTGCCAGCCGCCCATTCCTATTTTGATGCCATGCTCAAGAAAAACGGCAGCTTCGATCGCCGCTTCGCCCGGCCGTTCGCAACAGGATAAGGACAATCATCGATCCGGTCATTCCGCCCCCGACCTGTCCGCTGACGAATTGGTCTGGGCCGTGCAAGAGCTCTTTAAGATTTCCCAGCCAGAAAGGTGACCTACGAACTCCGCCTGCTCAACTATCAAGATCCGGGGTCTCTCAGCCGTGTTCCATAGGTTACTGGATTGCCGTTATGGAGAACTACCCACGAGGCGGTTGGCGCTCACGCCCGGTCCGGAGGCCGTACCTGCCAGCCAGGCCAGAGTTGCCCGCGGCTGGCCCCGGCCTTGCCGGGAACTGGAGGCCTGTTAACCACCTCCAGACAGATCTCGGCGATCCGTTCCGCAGAAGTTCCCCTATTCTGAATGGGAGTGAGGTTCTTAAGCACATGGACGTCCAGCGCTGAATGAACTTCTTTCCCCAATGCCAGCCCGATGTAAACCACCGAAGAATAGCGGGTGACCAGCACGTCGCAGTTGGCGATCATGGGGTTGATGTCGCCGTTTTCATAGATCAGGGCCTCGGGAGCCCAATGCTGGATCTCGGCCCGGGCGCGCGGGTGATGCTCATTCGGATGCAACTTAAAAATGAGCATACGGCCATTGGCGATTCGACGGGCTTTCCGGATGAGCTCGGGACGGTCTTCCCATCCAAAGGTTTCGCGGGTATTGGAGGTCGCCGCGAGCACAAAATGGCGATAGGGGAAGTCATTTTCCCGGTAGGCATCGACGTTGTCAAAATTCGGAATCCCCGTCACCACCATCTTTTCAGGCCTGACCCCTTTCTGGGCGAACTGGTCCTGGTAACCAGGCGAAGCCACGCAAAACACATCATAGGCATCCGATAAACCTGTTGCGGCCGTGTTGGCCAGGAAACGCGGTAGCCCCAGGCTGCGAACAAGCCGATAACCCGGTCCTTCAGGCACGGTCATCCCCTCCTGGACCAGAATCACCTTTTTCCCGCGGATGTTCTGCTGCACGATCAGGTCGGTGCAGGTGACCACGGCGTCATAGGCCTGCCGCCTGCCCCCATAGTCAATCGGCAGGTTGTGCCGGGCCAGGTATTCTTCCGTGTTCCGCCGGTGATGGCCTCCCAGAATGGTGAAATTCATCCATCCCTGGCGGCTCATTGATTCCAGCAAACCGTCGGCATAGAAGGGAGTGAAATAGGGTTCGGATTCACGGAGTTGCAGCGCGATCCGATGCATCATGGTCGTCTGGTTGAGAGAACCGCAGATGAACAGGATTCTGCCGGTCATGGTTTTATGCCTGTCGCGTCAAGCGCAAGGGGGCCTGCGGTCCGGCATTTGTGCTGACCCATCCAGCCTTGCGCAGGGCATACCGGGAAATCCAATCTGCGGCCAGGAACAACCTGGAATCCGGCTTGCTTCGCACCGGCCGTGTCAATCCAGTTTCGAGGGCATGGCGCAGCTGCAGAGCTGACCATCCTCGAAAGCCCGTCGCCCCTTTGCCCACCATCCATAACAAATGCGCATCGCTGCTGCCGGTCTGTGCAACCCGCAGACCGTCTGCCAGGCGCTGGGCAACCTCGTTGCCGCTCAGTTGCAGCAGGCCGGCGTTGAACACCTCGATCCCGACCAGCACTTTAGCCAGCTCGGGGTTTTGCAATGTCCGCCGGATCGTCTCCAGGCTCAGGCTGTTGAACGGAATGCCACCAAGGTGGGCAGCAAGACACACTCCGCCTTGGGAGCCAACCTTCCGGAGGGTTTCTTCCAGGGAAAGGCCTTTGGGGATCTTATGGTGAATGTAAAGGGCGAGCAGGTGGCCTTCGGCCGTGGTCACTTCGCTGCCAGGAATCGCCACGACCCCGTAAGCAGGAGCAAGCTCCTCTGCCTCCAAGGATCCCTGGATTTCGTCGTGGTCGGTGATGGCGATAACATCCAGGCCGACTTCGGCGGCTTTCTTGAGCACCGCCGAAACCGTGCAGGTACCATCATAGCTATAGGTTGTATGAATGTGCAGATCTGCCAGTCCCATATGTCACCTTGAAAGTTGATCACCCTAACAATAACAAGGGACTGTTAACCACGCTTCAAGGCAAAGTTAAGATTTCCTTATGGTTTAAAGGTGAAAAGTTAATAGATCCAACTGCCTGGTGTCCATTATCCGTTTTTTATCATTCCGTTCGTTAATCAAAGAATAACAATACCTTTAAAAGAGATTAATGGATTCGCGCCGGGTTCATGTGATAATCATTTGTAATTCTGCCTCAATCCGGGTCCCAGGATCAGGATATGAAGCAGGTTGATCGACCCACACATTGACCCCAGTGGTTCAAAGTTATGCTACTGATGAGTTTCGACAGCGTTATTGCCGAAACCAGAAACCTTTTGCACAGCTGGGCGATCTCGAGGAAAGTGAGTAATGAAATGTCCCGGTCGAAAGCTTCTCCTTCCCCGAACTTCTCGCCTGCAGCCGCCCTCCTGCTCGAAAAACTGGACGATCGCTGGGGAGAGTACCAGGATTGTTTTCAATCCTGCCATCAGGAATTTTCCAAGGAGGCCGCTCACGACCTGCGTGTGGCCACCCGCCGCCTACTCACCATCCTGGAGATCCTCGGAACGTTATTCCTGGCGATGAATGGGCGCAAATTACGCCGGGAACTCAAGCGGGAACTGGACAGCCTGGATGAGCTCAGGGATACCCAGGTACAGATAGCCTATGTGGTCGATGAGATGGCGGGAGTGAAAGACGTCTCTGCTTTTCTCAAGTACCTGTATCGACGCGAGGCAACTTTGCTTAAGGCGGTCGAACATCTCATCCAGACGACCTCCATTGCCAATCAGCAACGCCGCCTGGCAAAGGTCCGCCTCATTGCGGAGGCCAGGCTCCAGGTCCCGGAGGTGCGTACCCGCTTGATCGCCGCAGTGGACAGCTCGTATGCCAATGTACTGCATCGACATTCCCAGATCAATCCTGAAGACCCTGAAAGCATCCAGCGCGCTCGTATCGCTTTCAAATCCTTCCGGTACGCTATGGAAGTGATCCACTCTTTGCTGGTCCGCTATCCTGTTGATTTATTAAAGGGGATGAATGATTATCAGGGATTGATGGGGGATATCCGCGATATCGAGGTCTTGCTGGAAATGCTCGAAACCTTTGGGGAAAAACGCCCTGACATCAATATCATGGCTCCCATGGCTTTTGTGAGGGAACGCCACCAGCTCGAGGTGGCGGCTTTCCTATCCTCCGTAGAAGCGCTGCATGGTTTCTGGCGGTGTTCCCCCCGACAGCCCTATCCCTGGAATCGGGCCAAAGGGGAACTTGCATCCCCCTCAGGAAAAGTTTGAATCTTTACGTTTTCTTATGGGATTGCGGTTGATTCAACCAACCGGGTTTACCCAGATGACAGTCAGCGTCCGCTCACGACCAAAGGTGCAGAAAAAATGAGGCGGATCGCCTCCGCTCTCCGATCCATGGAAGTTGAGGCCGATCTAATCTGCTCCAGCCCTTATCTGCGTGCCCGGCAGACCGCAGAGATCCTGGCTAGATCCTATAATATTCTGGACAAGCTGATCTTGACGCCCGGCTTATTGCCGGAAGCACCCGCTGAACAGATTATTGAAGAGATAAATCAGAAATTTCCGAGGTGCCAGAATTTGATCTTGGTTGGACATCAACCATTCATGATCAACCTGATCACGACACTGACCTGCGGAGACCAAAATTTGAAAATCACCTTGAAGAAGGGCGGTTTATGCCATCTGCGCGTCGAACAGCTGTCTTTCAACTGATGCGCCACGCTCGAATAGCTTTTGTATCCATTTCAGATGGCCAATCTGGCCGCCTTGGACTGAGGGCTTCTCTTCAGACCTAGATGAAATTTGATCGGTTCGATCCACCGGGAAATCGTTATGAATCTGGCCAGCAACAAGCCCTCGAAGAAGGATTCTCCCCTCAGGACAGATTGGACGGCGCCCGCTTAGGGAACCTGTCTCCCCTCCACTCCATTCAAATCGGCCTCGCTAATCGCCTTGGCACAGGCCGCGAGGATCAAGCGTTCCGCAGTGGCCAGGTCGGATTTAACCGAACATCCAGCGGCGCTGCGATGACCACCACCACCGAATTGACCTGCAATCCTGCTCACGTCGAGGATGCTCCACCCGATCGCGCTTTTCGAATCTCGATAATAGTCGGACCGAAGACTCACGCGGATTTCATCGTCGCGTTCCTTCAGCAAAACTGTGATCCGGGTCGTTTCGATCGCGGTGAGAAAATTGACCAACCCATCCAAATTCAATTCATACTCTGCAATGGAATATTTCTCAAACATGCCTTTGCCGATCGAGGCGAGGGCCAGTTTGCCGGATTCTGCAACCTGGATCGATGAAAGCACCTCGCCCCAGAATTGCAGGGCTTGGGGTGTTTTGGTCTTTACCTGGCTCTGGGCGACGATAGCCGGATCTGCGCCCAGGTCAGTCAGTTCAGCGGCAATCTTGAAAGTATCCCCGCGGGTGTTGGATTTCTGAAAAAAATAGGTGTCGGATATGATCCCATAGAGGATCGCGGTGGCCAGTTCGGCACTGACTCTGATCGGCCAGGACTTGATGAGTTCATAAAGGAGTTCGGTGGTGCTGGCGGTGTCCTGGACGAGATTGATCGTCCCGAACTGTTCATTCATCCGGAAATGATGGTCGATATTAATCACGGGGAGCGAGGTGAAGTCAGACTGGACTGCGCTGAACAATTTTCCCAACTGCTGCCTTTGAGCCGTATCCACACAAATGATCAACTCGGGTGGAGGCAGCTCCCGGGATCGAGAAATCCTTAAATTGAACCCATCGTACATGGCCGCGATCGGAGTATCACATCGCAGAACCGGGGTCTTCCCCAGATCGTTCAACAGCCCATGGACTACCGCCAGGGAGGAGATGGCGTCTCCATCCGGGTTGGCATGAGTGTATACATGAATATGGTCGCAAGAACGGACAAGGTCTTTGATGCGGATCAGGGTATCGGCGTCAATCATGAGGCACCTTAAGAAATTCACGGCCCATTATACATTTAAAGTGTGAATGACCTGTGTTTCGATTCATAGATGGGGGGTCTGCTCTCAACTACGCCTGGCAGGATCTGAACCGGATCCCCCACAATCAACGGGCGATAATTGATATAATATGGTCTGATTTATCTAAAAAGGCTCGGCAAAGAGCCCGGCTGGACCCTTCATCCAAGACCCTCCTGGTTCGATCGGTAGGATCGATGGAATTAGAATTACACTGCAAAGAGAGGAAACAGAATGGGAACGATCAAAGGAGATGGAACGAAGGAACACCCCTGGCAGCTGAAAACTCCCAGCGGGTCCTCGGACTACCAGATGTATCGCGACGAGTCGATCGATCCTCCCGTTTTGGTTTGCCGGGTGGGAAAAACCGAGCTGCGCTACCAGCTGCGCTGCTTGGACGATCTGCACGCGATGCTCAAGGCCCATGGGGATTGGATGCCACTCGGAAGTGCAGACGAACAGAAACCGGCCGCCGAAGGCACGGTGGAAGCCTGGGCCCGCTCGCCAGGCAACCCGGTCGGTGGATGGTATGGGCTGAAAAAGGGGCTGCGCGGTCGATTTGCCATGTACATCCCACCCCTGATGGAAGCTTTAGGGCTGGCTGAAGTCGAACACAACCCAAAAAACAATCGTATGCGCTCCCTGGAATAACCGCAAGCCCGCCTGGCCCTCAAAAAGAACGCCGGAGACTGATTCCCGGCGTTTCGGATGAGTATCGGAAAGGGGTCCATGCCATCAGGCTCTGGAGAGCCCCACGGGTGAAATTCTTGGTTTAAAGGCGATGGCCCTCAAGCCGGTCGGCAGCCTCCTCATACACCCCGACCGGCGGGAGGCGATGACCGCCTGAAAACTCGATCCATTTCGCTTCCCCCTCATGCCCAAATCGAAAGTTCCGGTCCCGCCGCATCTCCGCGTAGCGGAAATCCGTCGGACTGGCCAGAAAAACGCCCGTCTTTCCCCGGGGTGATCGGTGGCCCTGATTGGTCCCATCTTTCTCTGCGCGGGCGGCTTGTGCCTGGCTATTCCCTTGTCGAAGCGCCGTAAAAGTCGAGCAAAATATCCCCTCTTGCGTTCCCATCCAGGCTGCCTCCGATAAAAATCGCAGGTGAAACCGGAACATAAACGGGTCGAAAGGCGTCTATTGGACAAAAGGATTTAGCAAAGGCAATCTGCCGTGAAACCCATCCTCTTATCCCTGGCAATCCTGTTCCTCCTGCTTGCAGAGGGGGCCTGTGCACAGATCCCAGCTCCCCTCCCCTCCGCTCAGCTCCCAACTCCATTCACCCTTCCTGGCCAACCAATCCTTCCCCCGGGTCAGGAAAATGGCGACCCAACTGCAGCGGTCATTCCCGGCGTAGACGTTTGCACCTGTCCGACGACCACTGCCCCAATTCCACCCAGCGGGACCATCCAAGCTCCCGGGATCATCTGCAGCTGTCCAGCCATCCTCCTCCCACCCACAGCCCAAACCACCGAGGGCGGATTAATCACCGTTGCTCTGGAGGATAACGGCAAAACCTTCATTCTTCAGCCTGGCGAACGCATCCTGCTCAATCTTGGCATGGAACCATTCAAATGGACGGTCACTGTGGATGATCAGGATGTGCTCAGCCGGGTTCCGAACATCCTGGTGATCGCAGGAACTCAAGGGGTTTACGAAGCCCACCACCCCGGCCTGGCCAACCTGACCGCCGCAGGCGATCCGTTATGTCGCAGTTCGAAGCCCATGTGCATGATGCCTTCAATGATCTTCCAAATCACTGTGATCGTCCAATCGTGATCATCCTGGGCCTTTGCAAAATCGGACGCCGCAGCAATCCCTCGATAAATACCCGGTAAACAGGACTGACGCACCGGTTTTTTCGTTGGAGTCTTTCCCCCAGATCCTGGTGCGGTACCTTTTTTACTCCGGTTGCACCTCCTCTGCCCTGAAAAGAATCAGCCTTCACTCCTGTCCCTCCTCGGAAACTCAGAGGAGGGATTTTTCTTCGTTGCGGGCGGTTTTTCCGTCTTGACATTACCTTGATTATTACCGTGGCTTTATTGACAATTTATTGACCTCAATATCTGTACAATACCTGCTATTGAAAAACGATCATACGGCTGATCGGGCGCGGACCGAAAGGGAAAAACACCTCCCCAGGGGTTCCGGGGCTCGTCCCTGGAAGGAGCCGCCTTGATCGCCCGCCTGCAGCTTCCCGCCAAGAGCAGCAGTTCTTGATACGGATGTGGATACCAGCCTCCTTACTGGACGAAGTGGTTGTGGCAAGGAGAAGAAAAGTGATTTATGCCTGAAAAGCCGGTGCGCATTCTCGTGGTAGACGATGAACGTTCGATCCGTCGCTTTCTAAACAATTCGCTCAACGGTCAGTACACCGTCTTTGAGGCCACCACCGGCGAAGAGGCCCTGGCTGAAACCGTCTCCAAGCGCCCGGATGCCATCATCCTCGACCTGGGTTTGCCGGACATGGATGGCATCGATGTCACCCGTCGGCTGCGGGAGTGGACCCAGATCCCCATTATCGTCGTCTCGGTTCGCGAGGGCGAAGATGACAAGATTGCCGCCCTGGATGCCGGAGCCGATGATTACGTCACCAAGCCTTTCAGCATCGGCGAGCTGACGGCGCGATTGCGGGTAGCTCTACGGCGCACGGTGGCGCCCCAGACCGAGCCAGTCTTCCGCTTTGACAGCTTGGATGTCGACCTGGAGCGCCGCATGGTGACCATCAATGGACAGCTGGTGGCCCTGACCCCCACCGAGTACGACATCCTGCGCGTCCTGGTCCAGCACGCCGGTAAGGTGCTCACCCACAAGCAGTGCATCCGCTTTATTTGGGGTGAAGAGGAAAAGGATGGAGCCGAGCATCTCCTGCGTGTCAACGTCAGCAATCTGCGCCGGAAACTTGAAGCGGATCCCTCCCGCCCGCATTACATTGTGACCGAACCGGGCGTCGGTTATCGTCTCAGGACCAGCCAGTGAAATGCTGAAACCTCGAATTATGGAAAGACACTCATGAGTTTATTGTCCATTGGAATATTAATTGTCATCGTGGTGATCGCTTTTCGTATTGCCCCACACGAAAATAAGGAGCAGGTCCAAATTCATGGTGCCGGGCAGATCGCCATGCTGGCCGCCCTGGCTCTTTTTGGCGCAGATTTTTTTACGTCCTATTTTTACGGCACCGGTGAGTTGATGAGTGTTCTCTGGCCCAATAATTTGCAGAAGTGGGCCTATGTTGGGGCAGGTGTGATCGCTTTCGCCAACATCTGCTTTGGCCTGCTTTATATGTATTCGCTCGGGCCATTCAATGAGGGGGGCGGTTCTTATACCGCTTCCATGCGCTACCTGAAACCGACCTTCAGTCTGATGGTCGCGGTGACTCTCATCGAAGATTATGTGCTGACCATCGTGGTTTCGGCCCTCTCCGGATCCGATCAGCTGCTCTCCATCACGAATTCTTATAACGCAGCCTGGTACTGGCACTTCATCATCGGAGCGGTTCTGGCTGCAGTAACCTGGTACCTTACCATCCGCGGCCGCGGCGAGTCGGCCTTCATCAGCTTTGGTTTGCTGGCCACTTTCTTCATGCTTACAATCTTAAACTGGGGCGGCCTGATCGCCGCCGTTCACAACGGCGTGCCCGCTGCCCCCGCAATTGCTCAGACCAAAGCAGCCACGTTAGCGGACGCCATTTATCACATCTTGACAGGTTCCATGAAAGGCATGGTGGCGTTGACCGGGCTGGAGGCCATGTCCAATGGGATCCAGTTCGTCATCAATGAGGATGTCCCCTTGGTTAAATGGGGAAAGGCGCGGCTGCCCCGGTTGGATAAAATCTGGAGTTTCTACAGTGGGAAGACGGGTGTTGGCCGCTTTGTGCAGACAGCGTTTATATTCTACGGTGGGTTAACCACCATTATTCTGACGGCGTTTGCCATCCACTTCAATGTTTTTGACGGCACCAACGGCCGTACCCTGGTCGGCAACCTGGCTTGGATCGGCTTCGGGCAAATCCCGGGCGGGGCATTGCTCTACTGGGCCTACCAGGGCCTGGCCGTGATCCTATTGGCGGTCGCCTCAATGACCGCTTTCCAGGATGCCCAGGCCACCGAATGGCGGGATGTGGCCATTGGGGAAATCCCCGAGGCGATCATCTACCGGGATAAACGCGGGACATTTACCCGCTCGGTGACGATCACTTTTGGACTGGCCGTTATCATCATGCTGCTGGTCAAGGGCAGGACGGATGTCGCGGCTCCCTTCTATGGGGTGGGGGTGTTCATTCCCATCACGATCATGGGCCTGGCCATGCGGCAGCATATTCTACAGACCCTAAAAGGTTGGGCCCGCCGCTGGGCCGGGCGCGCGGCTCTCTTCACGGCCATCCTCTCGGCCTCGGTCTGGGTCTTTCAGATTATCGGTAAGTGGGAAGAAGGCGGCTGGGTGCGGTTGATTTCCTTCAGCCTATTATTCCTGTCGGCCCACCTGATTATTCTGTCCCCCCTTGGATACCGGGACCCGAAACAGATCCATCGCATCGTGCGCGACAAGGCGCGCATCCGGGGTGCGATGGCCTCGATCGTCGAATGGCAGTCTCTCAAAATGCAGGAGTACCGGTACAGTCTGCTGGTGGGAATCTCCCGTTTCTGGCAGTTCCTCGGGATCAACCGGCCGGTGCGTTACGACCCCCCCGTAATTGCCGGGGATTACAATCAGGCCCTGCACGTCGACCACCCGGATGCCCCCTCGCTACTTGAGCAGTATCTGGACAGTACTCCGGTGCAGCCCAGACTGGGCGGCGCTCCAAAGCAAACTGCCCCCGGCGACGAGGAAGGTAAAGTCGATTAACTCCCTGTGCGGTCATATCCGGGGTATTCGCTGACCGCCAGCAGTTGAGCCAACCCCTGCAGGTGAGAGGGGTAAAAAAAGTGCAGGATTCGGGATGGCTGCCAAGTCCTCCCGAATCATTTTTTTATTAAAAACCATAACAGTCTCTTCCTGACCATTCCTGGCTGCCGGAAAGATACGGCCTCCTCGGGTCGGGCGATGCCCAGGAAAACCTACCGAAGGTGTCCTCTCCGCCAAATATCATCTGATAAAAAAGCCCACCGATTTGATGGGTGGGCTTCGAAATGCCAGGTCCTCGCTCTTATGGGGTGGGTTCGGCCTGGAGGGCCTGCTGCAGGTCGTTCAGGCTCTGGTCCGTCTGGCTGGTGTCCAAGGAATTCGCACCCGTGTTCTCGGACTGGAGCGTGCTTTCCAGGTCGTTCAGGCTCTGGTCCGTCTGGCTGGTGTCCAGGGAATTCACACTGGGGTCCTGGGACTGGAGCGTGCTTTCCAGGTCGTTTAATGACTGGTCAATCTGGTCTTCAGGCTGGCCCAGGGTCGCCTGGGCGGCCGCCGATCCTCCTTGCTGCAAGGAATTCGCCGGAGAAGTCGGCTGGACCGGGGGTACCGTGCTTACCGGCGAGGTCGGCTGGAGCAGCTGTTGACCCAGATTTCCTCCGGTGGTAAGCCGGCAAGCCGCCAGGAGCAGCACCACTACGAACAGGACTGAAATAAGAATGGGCATCCGTTTCATAAGCCGCCTCCACTAAGAACCACTTGAAGAGGGTGTCGGCGTGGGAAGATGATTCTGATCCCGCCACTGGTCGACAGCCTTCATCAGGTCTGCGGTCGCCTGTACCAGGATGTTATGGGCATCCAGCAGGGACTGATGGGCATCGTTCACCGTTTGGGTAGCCGCGGCCTGGTCGGTCACATTGCCGCTGCCATCAAAGCCGTTGTGGGCTGATAGAATGCCCTCAGCCGTTGCATGGGAAGCCTGGGCGTTCGTGATTTGTGACTGGAAGGCCGCCAGGGCATTGGCGAGCGCCGAGGTGTCCAGCCCATCGCCCTGGGCCTTGCTGATCAGATCCTGGATCTTGGTCACCGAGTCATTGGCAGCGTTCAGGGTGTCGGTTTGGATCGTCAGCCATTTTTGCTCATTCTGGTAATCCTTGGACAGGTCCTGGCTTTGAAGCTTGTCCTTGTTGGCCTCCTCCCAGGCCTGGACGGCTGTGCTCAGGTCCTTGGTCGCCTGCGTCAGGGTGTCGTGGGCATCTTGCAAGGACTGGCGGGCATCATTCACCGTCTGGACAGCCGCGGCCTGGTCGGTCACGTTGCCGCTGCTATCGAAGCCGTTATGGGCCGAAAGGATGCCCTGAGCTGTCGTGGAGGAAGACTGGGCAGTCGCCAGCTGGGTCTGGAAGGTCGCCAGGGCAGTGGCGAGCGCCGAGGTATCCAGCCCCTTGGCCTGGGCCTTGCTGATCAGATCCTGGATCTTGGTCACCCCGTCATTGGCTTTGGAGAGGTAGCCCTGCTGGGTTGTCAGCCATTTCTGCTCGTTCTGGTAATCCTTGGACAGGTCCTGGCTTTGGAGCTTGTCCTTGTTGGCCTCCTCCCAGGCCTGTACGGCTGTGCTCAGGTCCTTGGTCGCCTGGGTGAGCGTATTGTGGGCGTCCTGGAGGGATTGACGGGCGTCCTGGACCGTCTGGCGGGCAGCATTCGGGTCGGTCACGTTGCCGCTGCCGTCAAAGCCATTGTGGGCCGAGAGGATGCCTGCGGCGGTGCTGTCATTCCCCTGGGCGGTCGAGAGCTGCGTCTGAAAGGTCGCCAGCGCCGAGGCCAGCGCCGAGGTGTCCAGCCCCTTGGCCTGGGCTTTGCTGATCAGGTCCTGGATCCTGCTGGTCGCCCCACCGGCTTTGCTGAGGTTGGTCTGCTGGGTCGCAAGCAAGCTTTGCTCATGCTGATAGGCCTGGGTCAAGGCGCTGTAATCCCGGGTCTTGGAGGGGGGAGTGGATCCGGTCTTCGGGGAGGGGGTGGGAGCAACAACCACGGCCGCACCGCCCGGGAAGGTGAAGGCCAGGCTGAATACGACCAGCCCCCCGACCAGGGCCATCACCAGCTTGTTGAACGAAATACTTTTTAATGGCTTCATTGTCAATCTCCTTTCTCTAGGGATATCTCAGGTCTCATCCCAGATTTTATGAGCCGGGTGTGAAATCTTGCTTTCCGGCCTGTAAAATCCCTGTAAATTCTTGGGGAGTGTTTCCCGGCCTGGGCGGAAGGGGTCCGCAACACCTCCAGGCTTGCCCGCAGGTCGCTTCGAGGCCCGCAACGGCGCTTTCGTGAAAAGGCATCTCACCGGCCTCACATTCGATCTCGAGCCACACTGCCGAATCGAGTCAATCTTAATCGCCCTCGAAATACGGGAGCGTTGTAAATGTGTGTGAATATCACGCCTTCGGAAGTCAAGGTTTTGTAAGGTGGCTGGTCTGCTGAAAAACGACCGGCTGGGAGAGTCAAGCGATGCGGATTGGGTTGGATCACCCGCTGCTGAAATCCCCAGGGTTCCGGTTTCACCCCTGTCCGGGCACTGGAGAGGCTGGCAAAGCCCGGGTAATTTTTTACCCAGATTCGAGGCAAATCCCAATCCCGAGAGCGGCTGGCCATTCTACTCATGGGATCACCGCAGGAAAGGGTGAAAGCAGTTAAAAAGTTGGAGAGGGTGAGCAAGGCCTGGACTTGATCGAAGTCCCTGGCAGCCCTCGGGATATAATCAAAAAGATCCGGGGGCTTTCCGGGCGGCAGGAAGGCCGTTCCGTCACCGATGGCGAGCTGTCGAAGGATGTCGTGCTCATGCACGATAAAGTGTGACGGAGGCAGGCTTCTTTGGCCTTTTCTACTGGCATCCAGAATCTACCCTCACTTCTATTTGCCAGACTTTTAAAAAGAACAAAATCATGTCAAGCTCAGGAGGCTGAAGTGGTTAATTTCAACACCCGTTTTGGCAGGACGGTCGATCGCCGCCTGCAGAGCCAGGCGATCATTTGGCTCACAACTGTAGACCGATGGAACCGGCCTCAGCCCCGGCCGGTCTGGTTCGACTGGGATGGGAAGACCCTGCTCATCTTCAGCCAGCCAGGAACCGCCAAAGTCCGCCACATCGCCAGTAACAGCAGCGTCGCCCTCAACCTCAACAGCGATGCGCAGGGAGAAGCGGTGACCGTCTTATCGGGGGAGGCGAAACTTTTAAAACGACCGGTGGGGACCACCCGTCTGGAAGCCTATTTGAAAAAGTACCGGGAAGGGATCGAAACGCTCGGGATGACCCCGGCGGAATTCTGGGCCGAATACAGCACCGCCATCCAGGTCAAACCGACTGCCCTGCGGGGATTCTAGACCCGGGAAATGAGGGCTAGCCGCGTCCGGATATATTACGGCGGTGTACGGCTAGAGCAAGAATCCCCCAGTCGAATCAGGTTTAGAGCTTCGCCCGCGCCCGACTGACCGCCTGGACAAATTCGACCGCCTTCTGGGTAATCTCAACAAAACGGCCTTCCTTGGCCAGGGCAGGAGGACACAGCTCGCTGCCCGCCCCCACCGCAAACGCACCGGCTGCAAACCAATCTCCAACGTTCGAGGCGGAAACTCCTCCGGTCGGCATCATCGGGATGAACGGAAACGGCCCTTTGAGCGCTTTCAGGTAGGCCGGTCCTCCCTGAGAACCCGGGAAGATCTTGACCACATCGGAACCCAGGCGGTAGGCCTGGAAGATCTCGCTCGGGGTCAAGGCTCCGATCATCACCGGCAGCTTGGAGGCCACCATGGCCCTGCCCAGCTCGGGATCGCAGATCGGGCTGACCAGATAGCGTGCCCCGGACTCCCGGGCCTCGGTCACCTGGGCGGCATCGGTCAGCGTTCCCATTCCCAGCACAATTTGCTCCCCGAATTGCCGGTCGAGGGTCCGCACGACCTCGGCTGCCTTCGGTGTGGAATAGGTGATTTCAATCCCCCGCACGCCGCCTTCCACGAGGGCGGTTACCATCTGGACCGTAAGTTCGGGAGACGGCCCGCGGATGACGGCCACCAATCCGAGCTCCTCGATTCTTTCGAGCGTCCTGCTTTTGTCCATGGTTCAATCTCCTGGAAAGGGTCTGGGTGCCGGGTCGCATCCCATATCGTCGGACCCTAGCAAGGTCACTGGCTGGTCATTCTTTCCGTATGGGTCCTCTTTCTCAGCCTCAGAATATCCGAAGATTAGAAATTTATCAAGCCCCATTCTGCGAAAGGTCAGATGGATGGGACGCGGTGGCTTAAAAAAGGGCACAACCAGGGCGCTGAGAATTTGCCCTGGTTGTGCGTTTGGAGGAGAGGGATCTTTATTCTAGGGAGTCTGACGGTGGGTCTGTTTCCTTAATGGATCAGGGCCTTGAAGCGCGGATCCTCGTGGATCGGCTCGAGGTCGGGATCGGCCAGGGCCCACTCCAGAGGGGTTTGCTTGGTCTCCAGTGCAAATTCCAGGAGTTTGATCGCTTGATCCTTGTTCCCGCAAATGGCCTCGAAGCAGGCTCGATTGTATTCTCTCTCGCCATCCATCAGCGGCTGAGCGATCTGGATGTGTTTGGCGGCTTCGGCCTCCAGTCCTAAGCGGCGGTAGGTTCCCGCCAGGGCGGCATGGGCAAGCGCATCCTCTGGATTCAACTTTAACACCATCTGGAACGCCTGGATGGCCTCATCGTATCGATTTTGAGCCGCGTAGACCAGACCGACATGGTAATGGTATTCGTCCTTGTCCGGGGCCAGGGAAATGGCCCGTTCGAACGCGGCCAGGGCTTCATCGTATCGCCCAACCGCCCTTAAGGAGTTCCCGAGAGCATCCCAGGCCCGGTCGTTCATGGGTGAATTTTCCGTGACATTTTGATAGGCGGCGATAGCCTGCTCTAGCTCGGTGCGATGGAGGGGCCCCGTGTCTGCCCGGGTCTTGGGCAGGGTGGCCGGCCCGGCGGCCGGTGGAGTTGGATCTTCATCCAGGCGGCCCAGACTGGAGCGCACTTCCTGCCGGAGGGCCTCCTCGACCGATTCGGGCTCTTCCAGGATGCTCAGAGCTCCGGTGAGGTCTGGCTGATTTCCTTCTTTCCCGTTGGGGGGCGGGAGCATGCCTTTCACCAGGAGCTTGAAACGGTCAGACGGCTCCAGGTTGGCGGCCTCCGTCGAGGGCGGAATCCCTTTCCCGCGCGGTTGGGCCGGCGGGAGGGTGCGGTCCAACGGTTCCCCGGGCGTCCCTTTCCCCCGTGGAAAATACGGGGGCTGCGGTTCGATCGGCACGTTGGTATCGAGCACCCAGTAATGCGATCCGACCTCCCGGTCGGAAGGGGTCTCGGCTACGGGGGTGTTCTCTTCGTCGGATCCCGCCGAAGAGGCCTCCAGCCAGGCCTGCAGGTCCTGGTCTACCGGACCCGCCCCTGCCACGGAGGGATCCACCGGATCCTCGAGCCTGCGCAGCCAGTCCGCCATATCCTCGGAGACGGGCTCAGACTTCGAAGGTCTGTCGCTCGTTACGGCTGCCTCCAGGTCATCGATGGGGTTGGCCGCAAGACCTTCCGGCGTGTCGGGAGTGACAACAGGCGCTTGCGCGCCGGCCGCCTCTTCCAGGTCGCCGACATCCAGCTCGACCGCTTTTTGATAGGCCCTCATGGCCTTGTTCCCGTCATTCAGGTGACGGTAGGCATCTCCCAGACGGTTCCAAGAGATGGCCTTCTCCTTGTTGCTCTTCAGCAGCTCAGTGCTCTTCCGGTAGAGCGGGATGGCTTCGGTATATTTCCCTTGGTGGGCGTAGGTCAGACCCAGGTTGCTGTACGGCCAGCCGCATTCCGGCGCAAGCTCGATGGCTTTTTCGAAAGCAGCGATAGCCTCCTCATGGCAGCCGATCTTGAAATAAATCGTGCCCAGTTCATTCCAGACAAGTAAGTCACTCATGCTCACCTCGCTTCTGCCAGGAGCCCGGCGCTAAGCGCGCAGATTGCCCAACAGACTCAGGCGCACCCGCTTCAGCAGGGAATTGGCGCCCGTGTCCAGCTGGACAGCCTTCTGGTAGGATTTCACGGCATTGTCATGATCGTTCAAGCGCCGGTAGGCGTCCCCCAGCCGGTTCCAGGTGATCGCCTTTTCCTTGTTGTTCCGGAGGAGCTCAATGCTCTTCTGGTAGAGCGGGATGGCCTCCTGATACTTCCCCTTATGCGAGTACGCCAATCCCAGGTTGCTGTAGGGCCAGCCGAACTCGGGCGACAGCTCAATGGCCCTTTCGTAGGCCTGGATCGCCCGGTCGCAAGCCCCGGCTTTAAGCTGGATATTGCCTAATTCGTTCCATTCATACGCATCGTTTGGCTCATCCTCAGGCGGGGCAGCCTGCGGATCAGAGGGGGCCTCCGTCGCGGTGGTCTTGGAATCAGCGGCCGGCGCGGAGGGTGCCGTCTGGCCAGGTTCTTCATCGGGTGAAGGTGTATCGCCCGGTACCGTATCCGTCCGGCCAAAGCCGTACAGGTCTTCCCGGATGGTTTCGTTCAGGTAATGACCGGTGATGGAATCCGCAGGTTCCAGCCCCGGGCCTTTATCGGACTCGAGCTGGCGCAGCCAATCCCCCATCTCGCCCACGCTGAGTTCCGGCTGGGGTGAACCGGCTGTCTCAGGGTCAGTCTGGGAGGCCGTCGCGGGCTTACCGCTTAAAAGCCTGGCCATGGGTTGAGTAGGATCGGTTGTGGATCCACCGCTCGCGGATGTCCCCGGCACCACCTGGCTCGGAGCAGGCTCCGGGTGGGCGCCTGTGCTTTTGGCCGGGTCATCCGGAGAAACAGCTCCTGACGCCTTGGCTCTATGCTCACCCTTATGATAGTGGGCCATCGCCAGGTTGTGAATGTAAGGCCAGGACAAGTCCGGGGAGACCTCAATCGCCTTGATGTATGCGGCGATCGCCTCATCGTATGAACCAGCCTTGAGATGAGCATGCCCCAGTTTGTTCCATTCAATTGCGCTTTTTGGGTCAGCGTTCATCGTGGACACACTCCCTTCGTTTGCTTGCTCGACAACTCCCGCCTCCTCGAGATCGGAGGTTTCCGGGGTCTGGTTAACGGACCGGGTAGAGCTTTCACCTGCAGCGCCTTCGACGGGCTCCTGCGCCGGAAGGCTTTCACCCGTACTGTCTATCTCCGCTGAAGGAATCGGATCGGCCGCGCCCTCACCGGCTTCATCCGCCGGGGATGCGTCCGGATTCCCCGCCCCAAGCGGAGCGGTTTCCTGCAGGGCGGCTGCTTCTGGCTCAGCCGCCTGGACGGGGACTTCCGAGGGCGAAGCTGCCATCGGATCAAGCTCGAAGGCTTTCTGGTGGGCCCCCTGGGCGTTTTTCCGATCGTTCAAGCCCTGGTAGGCATCTCCCAGCCCATTCCAGGCCGGCGCGCTTTTGGGGTCAAGGTCGATCGCCTTCTGGTAGGCCTTGAGCGCCTCGGCATGGCTTCCCTGTTGGATGTAAATGCTTCCCAGACCAATCCAGGGCTGGGCGCTGCGGCCGTTGAGCTGGGCCGCTTTTTGATAAGCCTCACCGGCCTTGTCCAGCTGCCCAAGGCGGTCACAGGCATTGCCAAGCCCGTTCCAGGGCTGAACAAAATTGGGGGCAAGCTCGATTGCCTTCCGGTACGTGGCACCGGCTTCCTCGAAGCGCCCCATTTTGAAGTAGGCATTTCCCAGGCCGTTCCAGCTGACGGCATCTGCAGGATTATGTTCGATCGCCTTGTGGAAGGCCGAAAGCGCCTCCTCGTTCCGCCCCAACTTGATGTATAGATTGCCCAGGTTGTTCCAGGGGAAGATCTGATCGGGGGCGAGCAGGATGGCCTGCTGGTAAGCCTCGATGGCATCATCGACCCGGCCGAGATCGGAATAGACCAGGGCGATGGCATTCAGGCATTCAGCCTCGAACCACTTGTCTTCCATGGTGATCGCGGCCTGGAGCGCAGTCTGCAGGAATTTCGTGGCTTTTTCGTAATCGCCCCGCCTCCAATGCAGCACACCCAGCGTCAGGTACAGGTTGGCATTCATGGCAGTTGATCCATCCCCTTCCGGCAGATCCGTCAGCAGGGACTCATGGAGGGAGATCTTGGCATCGATCTCTTCCAGGGAGTCCCGGGTCTCCCCGGATCCCTGCCAGGCCGATTCCAAGGCATGGGTTAAGACTTCCTCTGATTCCGGTGATTCGACGAATTCGATCACGCGATGACGGTAAGCCCAATAATCCGGAGCGTGATAGGCCAGGTCGATCGCCTCTTCTTCGGTCAGCCAGAAAACGATGCGGATCTGGTTCTCGATGAAGTATTCCCGGCTTTGATTCAGGGCGGAATAAGCCGCCAACCCCTGCGGGCCGCCCCCGCAACGCAACCCGGAAATGAAGAAGACCATCTGCTGCTGGTCGCCGATCTCGGCGAACCGGGAGGCGACGTCCGCGCTTTCCTGATCCTTGATCTGAAATCGGAAGGCCTTCTGCCCGAGGTCGATCAGCTTCCCTTCCAATGCCAGCTGGGCGTCGGTCAGGATACGCTCGGAACCGTAGATCGCGAACAGGATCGACGGGCGCTGCCATTTGATCGCCAGTTCGAGCTCCCGAAAAAGGATATCGATCCGGTCCTCGAAGGGCTCCACGTCTGAAGGTGCGCTCCGGCAAGAGTCACTCATTGAGCAGTTTCCTCAAGACGGGGTGGATATCACACCAGTTTTCCCCGTTCCGGTATTCCAGGATGGCCAGCAGCTGCAGGAGCGGCCGCAGGCGTTCGTTGTACTCCAGGCGGTTGTGCTCATGGATCTTTTTCAGGAAGGCCAGGTCGTTCTTGTCCAGGATGCGCCGGTACTCGTTGCGGATCTCGGTCGTCGCCCAATCGATGTCCACGCATTCCACCTGGGCAGCCTTGCGGCGGCGGGCCCGGCCGATGGCGGTGCGCATGATGCGTGCCATTTCGCGGAATACCCCGCCGCTGTACGTGATGGCATCTTCGAGGGCCTGGCCCTCCACCAATTTGGGATCCATCCTTAGGTCAGAAAAGCGCCGCATGGTGTCATAGCCCTCTTTATTGTGCCGTTCGGGTTCCAGAGGCGGATGCAAAATGATGTTGGGCAGGAAGATCGCCTGGTCCCGGATGGCGTCGAATTCCTTGCTATAGAACAGGGCGCTCGACACCGTGTACACCACCGCACAGTTCGGCTGGGTCATGATCTCTCGGCGATCGTGGAAGATATCCCTGGCCTTTTCGAGGTCGGGTTTATCCATGTCGTCGATCAGGATCAAAGGAATGCGCTTCTCACGAATATAGATGGCCGCGGCGATATTGTTGATGACGGCGATCAAACCGGTGATATCGTTCTCAAACACCTGGCGCAACTCGATGCGCGTGGCCGGTTCCAGCTTCATCTTCATGCCCGCACTGACAAAGAAGGCTTCCAGGGAGGCTCCGATTTCATAGCCGGCCGCCCGGCCGGAGAGGACGGTCTTCACCTCCTTCTCCACTTTTCCCCGCCAGCTATTCAACTCTTTCAGCAATTGATCCGGCAATTCCCCGCCTGCCTTCCGGTAGTCGCGGAACATCCGACCGCCAATGGCGAGCAGGACATCCCGGAAATCCAGATCGACGATGTCGGCTTCTTCCCGAATGCTAAAGTTGATCGGCCAGTACTTCCGCATGATATCGGGGTTCGCCAGGATGTGAAGGAGTTCGGTCGACTTGCCACAACCGCGGTGGCCCGAGAAATAAAACTTGGGCGGGCGATAGAAAGGAGCCAGCAGCGCATCGGTCAGCTCTGCGATCGGATTCCCGGGCCGGTCGATATAGAATGGGTTGGGCTCCCCGTTCTTCCCGGGCCGCAGGGGCAGGTCGAGCTCGAAATTAAGCCAGGCACGGTCGAAATCGTTGGCCAACACGTATTCAAATTTGCTCATCGAATCCTCTTATCAAGATGATGTCATTCATCGGCAGGCAGGTACGAGCCTGACGAGGGGCACTCAGGAAAACCGGAGGTAGCGTTCACCGCTCCAGCCGGCAGGATTTTCAAGGCGCGCCCACCCATTCTGGCGCTCCAGGACCCTCACGCTCTGGCCGCTCGCCAGCCAGCCGATGACCGGGTAAGAGGCCCCCGGGCCGCTCCGTACGTTCAAGGCCTGGGCGCTGCAGGTGGCGTATGAGACCGGCGCGGATACGCTCTGCGAGGCCGGCTGCGGCAGGCCCATCGTCGCCAGGCGCAGCTCGACCGCCGTCATCCGCTGTTCGACCGAGGCGAGCCTCTGCTCCAGCCCGGCGGAGTTGGCGGTTTCGACGGCTTCCTTCTTGATCCCGGCAAAGGCGAGCATTTCTTCCGCCGTGCCCGTGAAGCGGTTCGCATCCACCCCGTAGCTTTCTGTGCCGTAGGTTTCGCCGCTTTCCTTCGTCGTATACTGCCAGAAGGTCCATTGCGTCCAGGGCGCCGGCGCGGCCGGCGAGAGGGTGGTGTTGTAATCCGCCAGCCAGAGCGGGTATTGGGCCCAATCCGAGTTCTTCTCGCCGTAGACCTGCCAGTAGCTGGCCGAGGTGTACAGGGTCGGGGTATAGCCATGCGATTTCAATTGGGTGACGAAATCGCGCAATTGGGCACTGGCCCTGGCGGCGGTCAGTCCGGGACTGTTCTCTTCAAAATCCACAACCGGTGGAAGCTCGCCATGATCGGAGGCGATCAGGTTGGCAAAATAATCAGCTTGGTCCCGGCCGGGCAGGGCCGTATCCAGGTAATGATAGGCACCGCGCAGGAGGCCTGCGTCCTTGGCCTTCTGCCAGTTGACGGCAAACAGGGGATCCGAAGTGATGGCCTGGGAGGCCTTAATAAAGACAAATGCCGCCCCGGCCGCTTTTGACCGGGCTGCATCCCAGTTGCCGTCCCACTTCGAGATGTCAATGCCTAGTACAGTCATAAGGTCTCCTTTTGGCGGCGGGGCCCAGCCGCATTGGCTTTCAACTTTCCTTTCCGGTCTGCCTGGAAATCCAGGTGCCTTCCAGGGTTCCTCAACCCGTGATCGCCAGCCCGGCGAAGCGGTCTGCATTGGCCTCGGCGTCCTGCAGGGCGAGCTCTTGCTTTTGCCAGGATGCGGGTGCCCAGATCTCAAAGTACTTGCCCTGACCGACCAGCACGGCTTCCTTTCCGAGGCCAGCAAAATCACGCAGCTCCTGGGGAATGACCATGTGCCCGGACTCGTCGATCACCAGTTCGACGGCATGGCCCAGGACCATCCGGAGCAGAAGGCGTGCCAGCGGGTCGGCGATGTTCAATGCGGTAAAGCCTGCGTAGACCGCCTGGAAGGCATCCGCGCTCAGCACCCAAAGGTTGCGGTCGAACCCCTGCGTGATGAAGGCGCCTCTGCCGAGCTCGTCACGGAAAGGGGTGGGAACCGTCAAGCGGTTGGAATCTTCGAATGAGAAGCTGTGCTGACCGAGGAACATACCTGCCAACGTCCCTTTGCAAAATGAGTGTGGATCTCTCCAGCGAGAGCGCCAGATATCTTTGTTCTGTAATTATTCTATCGGGTTCGTTTCGTGTATGAAACCTCAGAAAGATGTTTTAATGCCGACAATAATGACCACCTGGAACGCGGCCGGAGGAGACGAGAAATACCTGCAATAAAATGACCACCTGGAAGGATCCAAGTGGTCAAAAATGACCAGCCGCACTCCGTACCGGCGCCCGTGGGCTAAGGGGCTACTCTTCCGGCAAGGTCAGCCCCTCGCGCAAGGCATAAAGGGCAGCCTGGGTGCGGTTCGCCAGGTGGAGTTTATCCAGGATGCTGCTCACGTATTTGGCGATCGTCCGTTCATGGACGAAAAGGGCGGCTGCGATTTCCTGATTGCTGAGGCCGCGGGCGATCAGCCGCAGCGTCTCCAGCTCACGCGGGGTGAGCGGATCCGCCGTGTAGGGAGCCTCCGTCGGGTGGTTCATCTCCTGGATCACCTTGAGCGCGATCGAAGGAGGCAGGGAGGCCTGCCCCTGGGCGACATCCCGGATGGCCTGCATCAACTGTTCGCGTTTCGCATCCTTGAGAAGGTAACCCAGCGCTCCGGCCTTGATCGCCTGGAACACGCGTTCCCCTTCCGCAAAGCTCGTCAGGACCAGGATGCGCGCCTCCGGGTCGAGTTCCTTGATCTTCGGGATGGTCGTCAGCCCGTCCTGCCGGGGCATCACCATATCCAGCAGGATGACGTCCGGATGGGTCTTCTTGACCAGGTCGAGAGCCTGCAGGCCGTCCTCGGCCTGCCCGACCACCTCGATATCCGGTTGGAACGAAAGGATGGCGACCAATCCTTCCCGGACGACTGCCTGATCTTCCACGACAAGTACGTGAATCTTTTTCATGTTGAACGCCCTCTTGATTGGGTCTTGGAGAGTTTATTCTGCTTGACCGTGACGGTGATCTTGGTTCCCTTGCCGGGGGTTGAGGCAACCTTTAACTTTCCGCCGGCCTGGGAGGCTCTTTCCTGCATGTTCTGCAGCCCCATGCCGCCCCTGTCGCTCATTTGGGGATCAAAACCGCAGCCATCATCCTCGACCTCCAGCAGAAAACCGGTGCTGCGTTGCCTCAGGCGCACGGTGACCGAGCTGGCGCCGGCGTGCTTCAGGACATTATTGAGCGCCTCCTGGGCGATATAGTACAGGGGCACCTGGATGTCCAGCGGCAGGACGAGGTTATCGTCCGCCAGCAGCCTGGCCTTGACATCCGCACGACCTTCCACCGCCGCCAGGCGCTGATGCAGGACCGACACCAGCCCTTCCCGGGCGAGGTCGACCGGCTGCAGCTCGTGGAGGAAGAGGCGCATCTCCTTCAAAGCCTGGCGGGCATTCTCGCCGATGCGCGCCAGAACCTGAGCAGAGATATCGGCCGATCCCGCCTCCAGCCCGGCCTGGGCCGCTTCGGTCAGGGTCACCAACCCGTACAGCTTCTGGGTGACCGAGTCATGCAGGTCGCGCACCAGGCGCTGCCGTTCGGTCAGGGCGATCGCCATCTGCCGCTGGCGGTTGCTGTGAATAAAGGCGGCGACCTCCTCCCCTACGGCGCTGAGGCGGGCGATCTCGTCCGTCGTGTAGACCGGACCTTCATTCCTCCCCAGACCGATCACCCCCACCAGCTGTTCTTCGATCAGCATCGGGGCGATCAGCAGGGAGAGATGCCCCTGTTGCTGCATGGACCAGGGAACGCGCGGGTCCGTACTGATGTCCGGAATCAGAAGCGGCTCCCGATGCTGCAGGACCCAATTGACCATCTCATAGGCTTCCGGGACAAAGCTCATCCCCTGCACGCTTCCTGGCGGTAGCCCGTGATGGGCGGCCATGCGCAGCTTGCGGGGAAGAGTCCCTTCCTCGCCCTCCTGCAGCAGGAAAATGACGCTGGACTGGCTCTGGAAGGAATAAACGATCTGATAGATCGATTCCTCCAGGAACTCCTCCAAATTCAAGGCCCGGCTGGCCGCCCCGGAAATGGCATGCAGCAGGGTGAACATTTCATCCCGGGCATGCTGGCGGGCTTCCTCAGCCTTGCGCCGCTCGGTGATATCGCGCCAGACAATCACCTGGCCGATCTGCTGGCCATTCCGCCCGGGCAGGGGGGAAAGGCGGATGTTCAAATAGCGCCAGCCTGCGCGCGTGTTCACGCTTCCTTTGATCTCGCGTTCGCGCACATCGCCGGTGCGTCTCAGGTTGGAAAAGTCGCTTAGATAATTTTCGGCGTTCTGGCCGATGATCCGATCGCGCGGCAGGCCGATGAAGGCTTCCACCGCCGGATTGAGGTCGATGATGCGATCCTGCCTGTCCAGGACCATCCAGCCGTCGCTCATCCGCTCGATGACCGTATTGCGGGCGACCGGGACGATGTCCAAAAGATGACAGCGCAGGAGTCCGAAGGTAAAAGCACCGCCGGTCAAAGCGAAGGCGAACAGGTTCAACTCCGTACCCGGAAAATGCACCGGGAGGAACAGGCACACGATCCCGGTTGCGACCGGCGCCAGCTCGCCCGCCAGGAGGCTGCCGGATTGCAGCCGGTAGGGCAGCGGGTTGTGAGCGATTGACCCGCTCAACAAGATGAGGGCGACGAGCAGCAGGCCCAGGGAATAAGCCACATGCACCCAGACCCATGGTCCGCTGAAAGCGGTCCCGGCGACGGTTCTTCCTGCGGAACCAGCCAGGAACCATCCCTGCCACCCGGTCCAAAAGAAGATCTGGGTCAAAACCGGCTCGACCCCCAGCAGGGCGGTCTTCGGCCAGGCCAGCCAGTGCATGCGATCGGTGTATTCAAGGGTGAAGGTCAGCAGCGCCGTGCAGCCGGCCGTCGCCCCCAGCTGGGTCATCGCCAGTCCGAGAGGGCGGAGGGCAGGGGTGCTGATCCAAACCACGGCCTCGGCGACCCCCCAGAGGGCCAGCGCCAAAGAAAACACGATCAGGGAGGCGGCGCCGGGAGCGCTCGACCGCCGCCAGGATAGCGAGAATACCGTTGTAGAAAAACCGAGGGCGAGGATCAGGAGGGCGATGCGAAGGTAGATCGAATTCAAGAGATGCCGCCTGCAGCCGATGACATGGAAGCCTTGGGACCTTTTGGAGGAAGGTCAGAAACGAGGAGCAAAAAATGCGCCGCTGGTCAGTCCTTTTACCGGTCCGTTCGGGGAGGATCGCATGCTATGAGTCATTATACCGCATCGAAATCCAAATTTGAATCGGGCGGGCGAAGCAGATGCGACTGGCCCCTACTTCCGGGGGTCTGGATGGGCGAGTTCTTCCAGGGAGGCGCGCGCTGTGGCGTCCCCGGGGTCCAGGGCCAGCGCCGCCTCGAAGGCTTTGAGCGCCTCCCGTCTGCGGCCGAGCCCCTGATACACCCGGCCGAGCCTTCTCCAGGGTTCTGCATTCCGGGGAGCCGCCCGGGCGGCTTTACGAAAGGCGCGGATGGCTTCCCGGGGGCGACCCTGATCGACGCAAACCTTGCCGAGGTTGATCCATGGCCGCGTGTCCCTGGGGGCCAGCCGGGTAGCGTTCCGGTAAGCGATCTGGGCCTCCTCCAGACGACCCAGGTCATGATAGAGGTTTCCCAGGTTGTTCCAGGGCTCAGGGCGCGCCGGCTGCAGATCGACGGCGCGCTGGCCGGCCTGCATGGCGCGTTCCAGCTGCCCGAGCGAACGGCAGTGGACGGCCAGGTTGCTCCAAGGGAGGGGATCCCCCGGCTGGAGCTGGATGGCCTGCTCATCGGCTGCCACCGCCTGGTCGGCTTGTTTCAATGCAGCGCGGGCCATCCCCAGGCCAACCCAAAAACGCGCCTGCAGCCAGGCATCCTGCAACTGTTCAGCGATCTTCAGTCCAGCTAGCAATCTCTCCAGGGATTTCTTGCTTTCCCCTTTGGCCGCGTAAAGCTGCGCCAGGGTATAGAACAGGTCGAGCCGGGCGGCTTGGGAGGCCTCCCCCTCCGGCAGGTCGGCCAGGGACGCCTCCCGGAAAGAAATTTTTCCATCCAGATCTTGAGGCGATTCCTCTTCCATCTTCGGATCACTCCACGCCGGCATGTCGAGGGATCCATCCTCACCCGTACCGGCCGGGGCGTCGGTGAACTCGACCACCCGGTGGCGAAAAGCCCAAAAATCAGGGGCATGCTTGGGCAGGTCGATGGCCTCGCTTTGGGTCAGCCACAGGACCGCACGGACCTGGTTTTCGACCAAATATTCCCGGTGGAGGTTGAGGGCCCGGTAGGCCTCATCCCCGCCCTTGCCACCGCCCCACTTCAACCCCGTGACGAAAAAGATGGCTGCCTCCCGGGCAGGGTCCTGGGAGAGCAGCAGGGCGACATCGAACTGCTCCCGGGTGACCCGGAAGGGATGAACCCTCTGCCCCAGGGAGGCCAGCCGCTCGGCCAGGGCGGCCTGGGCAGCCTGGAGGACGAATTCTGATGCGTAGACCGCGATCAAGATCGAAGGCCGATCGAATTGGACGGCTAGCTCGAGCTCTTCCGCAAGAATGGCAACCCGCTCATCAAAGGGCTCGACCTGCGGAGAGTCGCCTGAGCGGGGGTCTCGGGGTTCATTTCTCATGGGTGTATCTCACCGCCGTGGAAATTCCAGTTCGCATGATCGCTGCAGAGACCATTATACAATGACGATATCCAATAAAAATTCCCCATCAAGCTGGGGAATTGGGGGGTCAGGCTTGCGCCTTGATTTTAGCCAGAAGGTTTTTATAGTCGCCAAGATTCGGCGGGTTCATGGCAACGAGGGCTTCGATGGTCTGAACCGCTCCGGGTCGATCCCCGCTGTTGAGCAAGGTCTCGGCCAGGGCATCCAGCTGGGCCACCGCTTCGGGGATGTTCCCCGCCTGGCGATACTCCTCCGCCAGGTAGCGCCGTACGATCACCTGCTGCGGGTATTCAGCGACCAGCTCGTTAAGCAGCGGAATGGCTTCAGCGCGCCGGGAGGTGCTCTGGAGATAACCGATCAGGCTGTCCACCTCCGCCGTCACCTGAGGAGGCTGGTTCAGCCGGATGTTCAGGTCGATCAGGTTCTTGCGCACCGTAAAGTCGTCAGGCTCGAGGGTGCGAATCTGCTCAAAAATGCGCAAGGCCTGGCGCCAGTCCAGGCGCTGCATATCGATATCCGCCATGCGCTTCAGCAGCTTGACGCTCCACGCGCGGTTGGCATTCCCCTGTTGAGCCAGCCGCAGGGCGGTGGTGTAGGTCGTGCGGGCCATGTCCAGCTCGGCCAGGCGGTAATAGATGTCGGCCAGTTCAATATATTCCCCGATGGCCTCGTCCACCTGACCGCGCGCCGCGAGCTGGTCGATCAATCGCGTCCGGGCCACCAGGTCCATGGGGGCTACCTGGACGATCCGCCGGAGCAGGCTGATCGCCTGAGCGGTCTCGCCGCGCACACTGTACGCTTCCGCCACTACGTTGTATTTGACAATCGCGTCCTGCTGGCGGTTATCCTCGATCAGCAGGTCGCCGATCAGCGCATGCAGCGGAAGATAGGCGGGTGCCAGTTTCAGCGACTCAAAAGCTTCATCCATCGCCGAGCGCAGGTGTCCTGCGCGCGCCAGCTGGCGCACCCGCGTGATGGCATCGATGACCAAGCTGCTCTGCGCCTGGGTCAGGATCTCTGCCAGGGGCAGCAGTTGACCGCCGGCCGCGGGCTTGGGGAGCTGCTCGCGGGCCTGGATCACCTGGGCTCGCCATTTCGGGCGGTAGATCAGCGACTTGATGTTATCGCACAACTGCTCGATCTGGGCCTGGTCGGTCATGGTGCTTTGGGATTCGATGAGCGGATCGTACAACTGGCGGAGCTCGTCGGCCTGGTCGGGGGGCACGACCATCGCATCGGCGATTTTGAGCGCCTCGATATATTCAAGCGCAGCGGCCGGCAGCCGTCCAAGCTGGCGCTGGATCTGGCCCATGAGCAGGTGGGAGGCCAGGACATAGTTCTCGTGCTTGACCGCGTGCTGCAAATGGCGCAACGCGGTTTCCACGCGGTCGGTCGAAGACCGCAGTAAGCCCAGATCGAAGTAAAGCGCCGGGTCGGCAAAACCGGCCTCCATGGCCTTCTCCAATTCTTCCATGGCCTGTGCATCCTGCTGTTTGGTCTGCGCGTCGATGGCTTGACCGATATGCATGCTGATCCGCGTCCGCTCCCCCTTCTTATCCTCCAGCTGACCGGTGCCGTGGACGATGGATTGCAGGCCGCGCTTGGACGACGGAGAGCTGGCCTCCTCCTCGGTAATTTCAAACAGTACTTCCGCCAGGCGGGTGAGCGCCTTTTGACGGGCCTCCGCCACCGGATCCAGACCGGTATCGGTTTCCTTCGGGGCCTCCAGCTGGCGGACCTGGGCCATGCGCAGCGGGCCGGTCCCGCCCGTGGGGCGCATCGGCTTGGGGAGCAGCTGCCCGGCTTTCAGCATGCCCAGGGCCTGGCGGGCTTCCTGGCTGTCCGCTTTCAAGCGCAGGGCGCGTCCGATCATTTCGGCCGCCTTATCGTTGCTGCCCGAACGCTGAAAGAGACTGGCGAGCGCCAGATATTCGGTCACCGCCTGCTGGGTATGACCCAGGCGTTCATGCACCATGGCCAGGTAGGAGTGGGCGGTAACGTTGTCCGCATCCAGCTGGGTGACACGCAGCCAGTTCACCAGCGCCTTCTCGCTGTCCTGACTCTTGATGTAGAGCTCGGCCGCCCGCAGGGAGGTCTGGATGGCCTGTTGCAGGTTGCCCAGATGCTCGGAGATCTGGGCGATTTTTTCCAGCGGGACCGGGTCATCCGGCGTGACTTGCGCAGCCTTCTGATAGCTGCGCAGCGACTCGTCAAAGTGCTGCAATTCGAAGAGGGCCAGCCCAAGGCTGGACAAGGCCTTCGGGTTATCCGGAAATTCGACGAGCGCCTGCTGATAGGCAACGGCAGCCTTGTCCCATAGTTGATCCCAGGCGGCTGAATGGCCTGCGCTCATCGCTTTCTGGAAAATATCCTCGCGTCCTGCCATAGGCTCTTTCGTTGCGCTCATGCCTCACGATCAGATACTGGCTGTAACTCATCCCAGTTCATGCCCCAGCGGGCCTCGGTGTTCAGCGGGATGGTGAGCTCATAGGCCGTTTCCATCACCTGCTGGACCTGCCTGGCCGTCACGCCCAGTTCGGAGCGCGGGCATTCGATCACCAGTTCATCGTGCACCTGCAAAATCATCCGGCCATGCAGCCCGGCCTTCGCCAGGGCTCCGGGGACTCTCAACATGGCTATTTTCATTATATCAGCAGCCGTGCCCTGGATGGGGGCATTGATGGCCTCGCGCTCTTCGCGATTTTTCACCGTCTGGTTCAAGGCACCCTGGAGGGCCGGGAAATAACGCCGACGGCCCAGGAGCGTCTCCACATAGCCGGTCCTGGCGGCCTCCTTACGGATTCCGTCCAGGTAGCGTTTGACTCCCGGGAACTGCTTGAAATACGCCTTGACAAATTCCTCCGATTCCGCCAGGGTCAGATCGGTCGCGCGCGTCAGTCCAAAGGCGGACATCCCGTAGATCAGTCCGAAATTGATCGCCTTGGCATGCCGCCGCTGTTCCTTGGTCACGGACTCGAGCGGTACATTGAAAATGGCGGCCGCCGTCGTGGCATGGATATCCTGCCCCCCGCGGAAGGCGTCCAGCATGGCCTCATCGCCGGCCATGTGGGCGACGATGCGCAATTCGATCTGGGAATAATCCACCGATAACAGCACATTGCCCGGTGCGGCGATGAAACCCTGGCGCACCCGGCGGCCGAGTTCGGTGCGGGTCGGGATATTCTGCAAATTGGGATTCGAGGAAGAAAGCCGGCCGGTCACCGCCCCGGTCTGGCTGAAGGAGGTGTGGACCCGGCCGTCCTCCGGGTGGATCTCGGCCGGAAGAGCATCCACGTAGGTGGACTTCAATTTCGCCAATTCCCGGTACTCCAGCACCATATCCACCACCACATGCTGGCCGCGCAGCTCCTCAAGCACATCGGCGGAGGTGGAATAGTGGCCCGAAGCGGTCTTGCGGCCGCGGTCGGGGGGGGTCAGGTGCAGGGTTTCGAAAAGCACGCCCGAGAGCTGCTGGGTCGAATTCAGGTTAAAGTTCCTGCCGACCGCTTCAAAGACCCTCTTCTCCAGGTCGAGCATGCGCCTGCTCAGTTCCTCCGCCATCCTGGCGAAGAAATCCGGGTCCAGGGCCACCCCGGCCATTTCCATATCCGCCAGCACCTGGATGAGCGGCATTTCCAGGGAGATAAAAAGTTCCTTCAGCCTCGGAAAGCGTTCGAGCTCAGGCTGCAGCAAAGCCTGCAGGCGCAGGGTGGTCTCGGCATCCGCGGCAGCATAAGACGCCGCGGCGGGAATCGCAACCTCCGCCATCGTACGCTGGTTCTTGCCGGTGCCGATCAGTTCCTCGATATGCGTCATGCCCTCCCCCAGGCGGGTCAAGGCCAGATTCTTCAGGCCCAGGTTGCGCGTGGCGGGGTCCAGCACCCACTCCGCCAGCATGGTATCGAAGGCCAGCGGCGAAACCCGGATGCCGTAACGGGCCAGCATGATGAAATCGTACTTGAGGTGGTGGCCTACCTTCGGCAGGCCGGGATCGGTCAGCGGGCCGCGTAATGCCGTAAGCACCTGCTGGGCGGCCAGCTGCTCGCCCGTGTGATGCCCGACCGGGATGTAATAGCCTTCGCCGGGCTGCACGGCCAGGGAAATGCCCACCAGTTCGGCGGTCATCTCATCGGTGGAGGTGGTCTCGGTATCAAAGGAAAGCACGGACGCCTGGTGCAAGACCTTGTCCAGGGCAGCCAGGGCGGCCGGGCTATCGACTACCGTCACCTTCAGGGGAGAAGGGGAGGGGCTCGGCACAGCCGCGGGGCGGCTGCCCGGTGCAGGCGCTGCGGCCCCTTCCGAGGCAAAGAGCGTCATCTGCTGGCCGGGGGTGGAGGTGCCCAAGAGCTTCCGCAGCCGGTCGGTGAGCGTGCGAAATTCCAGTTCACGGAAAAGGGCCTCCACTTTGGCCGGGTCGAAGGCGTCGGGACGGGCCTGCTCCAGATCTATATACACCGGGAGATCGACCTTGATCTGGGCCAGTTGCCGGCTCATCCAGGCCGAGTCTTTCCCCGCTTCCAGCTTTTTGCGCCAGCGTGGCTCGATCTCAGCCAGATGGGCATAAATCTCGTCCAGCCCGGCATATTTCGCCAACAACGCCTGGGCGGTCTTCTCACCTACTCCCGCCACGCCCGGGATGTTGTCGGACTTGTCCCCGACCAGAGCCTTAAAGTCCACCACCTGCTCGGGGTGGATTCCCCAGTAATCCATGACGGCCTGCGGGGTGAAGTCCCGGGATTCCGAAAGCCTGCCTTCCGGGAGGCTGACGATGATGCGCTCATCCACCAGCTGCAGCAGGTCGCGATCACCGGTGATGATCTTAACTCCCAGCCCCTGCTTTACCGCCCAGCGCGCCGCACTGCCGAGCACATCATCGGCCTCGAATCCTTCCATCTCCAGACGAGGAATATTGAACGCATCCACGAGCTCCCGGATGCGCTCGATCTGCGGACGCAGGTCGTCGGGCATCTTGGCCCGCGTTGCCTTGTATTCCGGATACAGGTCGTCGCGGAAGGTCTTGCCGGTATCAAAGGCTACGGCCAGGTAGTCAGGCTTCTCCTGTTCAAGGATGCGGAACAAAACGCTGGCGAAGCCGTAGATCCCCGCGGTCGGTTCCCCTTTGGAGGTCTGCCAGCGCTGCGGGCCGGTCGTCGTCAAAGCAAAATAAGTACGGTAGGCCAAAGCATGGCCATCGATCAGATACAAAGTTGGGGGCATGGAAACACTGTGCGGGATGAGACTACCGTTGCGGGGGGATGATCCCCTGCCGTTGGCGGGTCTGTGCCATGAAATCTTTGATCAACTGGGCCGGGGCAGGCTGTGAGCCTCCCATGATCAGGTAACCCGGCGCCCAGAAATCTCCTGAAGGATTTTCCTTCTTGAAACGTGGAAATTCGTCAAATATTTTTTCCGAGGTCTGCTGGCGGAGGATGCGCATCAGGTAAGCAGGCGAGGTCGCCGGCGGTACATTGACGATCCACTGCAGGTAATCGGGACGTACCGAGATAAACTCAAGCCTCCAGCCGAACGCCACACAGATCTGCTGCATCCAATCCGAGAGGCGGTCAGCCAGATCCCCGGTCAGGTAGTGGGTCGTGAACCGGGGAATGAACAGGCAGTCGTAGGGCAGGTTGTAGACGGATGGGGAGACCGGCTCAAGCACAATCCGGCGGCCCCCCTCCGGGGTCAAGCCCGGTTGGGTTTCGGCCAGATCTTCCGAACTGAGCTCCCTTTTCTTCTGGCTCTTGGTCTGGCGGGGCAGTGCCTGGGTCTCATCCAGCTGGGGTTCGAGCGGAATCGTCTTCTCCAACCCGGCCTCGTCAGTCTCGACCAGAGGGGTGATGACCGGAGGAGCCTCGAAGTTGAGGCGTGGCATCTCGACCGATGCCGAGGGCGCGTCGGCCAGGCGCGGGGTTTCCGCCAGGGCCGAGGGAAGGTGCTGGGTGGGATTAGGCGAGGGGACATCCGCCAGGATATCTGAGAGGAAGGCCTTCGGAATCTCCTGCTCGACCTGCTCGTCCTTGCGCTTTTCCTCTACGGGCGAGGCGGATAGGGAATGCACCAGCTGGTTGGCCTGGGTGCGGATCGTGCTGAAAGGCGTCTCGGCATCAAAGACCAATGCCAGGACCATGCCTTCCGAAAGACGGGTCGCATAAAGCATGTGCTCCGCGTTGGTGGAGGTCAAACGGACAAAGCGCACCAGGTCGTTCTGTTCCTTGCGGTCCCAGTAACGTCCCAGCGTTTCCGACAGTTCGCTCGTGGCGCTCTGGGGCAACTGCCCGGCATAGGCCCACAGTTGCCCATCGCGGGTGATCAGGGCTGCCTGGGCGGACGATTCGAGGGTCAGGCGGGTCAGGTGCTGGGCGGCCCGATTGACATCCGCAAGCCAGGGGAGTTCATCCCCGACGGGCGGCTGGGAGTCGGGCAGCGAGGCGGCCTCGGAAGCCGGGAAGAACTTATCCATCATCTCGAATAAGTCTGGGAAATGGAATGGTTTGGAAAGATAATACAGGGGGAAGAGCTTTTCCAGCGTGGAATGCCAGCCAACCTCCGATATCACCACAAAGCGGATCTCAGGGTTGATCAGGCGCAGGGCACGCCCAATCCTGACCATCGAATTCTCTTCCGTGGCTGCGTCCAGAAAGGCCAGAGGGCAATTCGCCTCCTGGGCATAGGCGGCAGCATCCTCCTGGTCCCCGGTCACGCGGACGCTAAACCGGCCAGTTTCCTCCAAACCCTTGCGGAGGAGTTCCCCAAAAGGAATGTCCGAAGTGACAACCAGCAACGGAACAGTCATCTTAAATAGTGTATCACGGCCTTTTCAGAGCCGCAAGTGGTCTAACAAGGATGCAAACTGGCCCCGATCGAGTCAGCTGCCCCCGACCAGAATCAGGTACAATCATGGCTAGAACGATCTTCAAGAACGCCCGGGAAGTTGTGGACCTGGCGTTTGATCCTGGAAGGAGCCCTTATGCAACTGCGCTGCACCTACTGTCAGACAATGTTCGCGATCGGCCGTGAGGAGACACTGGCCGCGCTCGAAGACATGGCTGAAAACAACCTCAAATACTTTGATGCCCACTGCCCAAAGTGCCGTCGGGCGAACCGCGTCGAGCGCTTCAGGCTGGAATTCTCGTACCCGGACTGGAAGGCGGATCTTCAAGCGATGGCCAAAAAAGCCGAGAGCGCCGCGCCCATGGCCTCCGGCCCGGGAAGCCCCGCCCCCGTTCCCGTGGGGGCAGCCCCCACAGAAGCTCCGCTTCCTCCCGCTGCGCAGATGAAAAAAACCCATGTGAAGTCCCACACCCGCGCCTCCGACAAGAGGGAGAACACCAGCGCCAGCGCCGCCAAGCCGCACTCGAGCGCCAAGAAGGCCGCTCCCAAGAATGGAGCCGCGGCCAGCCGGAATGGAAAGAAAGGCTCCAGCCGGCCGGCTCAAAAGTCCATGAAGGGGAAGGCCTCTGCCAGGTCAACGGGAACTGCGACCCAGGCAAGGAAAGCCGCCCGTCCCGCCTCCGTCCCAGGGAAAAAACCAGCCGGAAAAAAGAAGAAATGAACCTGCGCGCCGTCTACATGGATTTCGGCGGTGTCCTGGTCCGCACCGCGGATCGCGCCCCACGCACCCAGCTCGCAGCAAGCCTGGGCTTGGCCACCCCGGACATTGAACAAATCGTCTTCGAAAGTCCTTCTGCCGATCAGGCTGCAGTAGGGGCGATTTCCGAGGAGCAGCACTTCAAAAATGTGATCCGGGCGCTCAAGTTGCCGGAGGGTGAAATCCCGCGGGTGCAGGAAGAGTTTTTCCGCGGCGATTTCTGGGATGAGCCCCTGTTCGATTTCCTGCGCGGGCTGCGCAAAACGATGAAGACGGGCCTGATCAGCAACGCCTGGACCGGGCTGCGGGCGGTGATCGTCAAACACCGGTTCGACGATGCCTTCGATACGATGATCATCTCGGCCGAGGTCCAGGTGGCCAAGCCGGATGCACGTATTTACCAACTCGCCCTGGACAAGTTGGGAGTCGCCGCCGGGGAATCCGTCTTCGTTGACGACGTGCTTACCAACGTTGAGGCGGCGCGGACGGTCGGAATGCACGCCTTCCAATTCAGCCAAAGCCAGGAAGTGATGGAGGAAATCAGGCGACTCCTTGTGAACCACCGGTGAGCATGCCCTGCCGGGGGAAAGACTGCCTGACAGAGATTATGATCGATGAAATAGAATAGCCACCGCCATCCGCCTCTGGATGGCGGTTCGTCCAGACGCTATCCGATCCCAGCCGCCAGTGTGAAAAATAAACCGTTGATTTGAGTGGCTTTTTACGCCCCGGTTGGGAAATTCTGCTTCGGGATGGAATGTTGAAGGCGACGGCAGCCGGACCGGTCAGAGAACCATGAAAACCTTCGTAAGTGCCATCTTCCAACAGTTCCGCCACCTGAACCGACCCGCCCGGCTGTTCCTTCTAGCGCTCTTCCTGGATGGGCTGCTGTTCAGCGGCTGGAATTTATTCTTCAACCTGTATATTCTCAAGGCCGGGCACAGTCGCGACTTCCTCGGGCTGATCAACGCGGCCCCGTCATTTTCGGCGTTGCTCCTGGGAGTCCCGATGGGGCTGCTTTCAGACCGGATCGGTCGCAAACGCGCCATGATCATCGGCTTTGCCCTGGCGGATTTCGGCATCTTCGGGCTGACCCTTGCCCGCTCCGAGACAGTGATGCTGGTCCTGGCCCTATTCTGGGGAGCTTGCGCGCAGTTGTACGTGCTCAGCCAGGCGCCGTTCATGATGCAGGCCTCCGACGACCGGACGCGTGATGTGCTCTTCAGCCTGAGTATGGGCATGTTCCCGCTGGCGAGCACGCTTGGAAACCTGCTGGCCGGTTTTCTGCCCGGGCTGTTCAGCCGCTTCCTGGGGGCACCGGACAGCCCGGTGATCTATCAGGCCGTTCTCCTGACCAGCGTGATCGCCAGTTTCGCGGTGTTGATCGCCCTGGCGCTGATCCAGGAGCCCAAGAGGATGGCGCCCCCTGCCGCTTTTGACCCGCCGCAGACCGAAAGCCCGTCCCTCTGGGAGGGGCTGGCCCGCCCGCTGACCCTGAAACTGGCCCTGCCCAACCTGCTCATCGGCTTCGGCGCGGCCATGCTCGTCCCATATTTCAATATCTTCTTCGCCGAACGTTACACCATGAGTGACGCCAGCCTGGGCCTGCTCTTCAGCATTGGGGCACTGCTCACCGGTGTGGGCTGTTTGGTTTTGCCGCGCCTAGTCGGCAACCTGGGGGGCAAGGTGCGCACGGTGGTGCTCGGCGAAGCCGTCAGCCTGGTCTTCCTGTTGGCGATCGGCTTCTCCCCCTGGCCGTGGCTGGCGGTGACCGGCTACCTGGTGCGCGGCGCCCTGATGAACATGGTCGCGCCGTTGTTCGACGCCTTCGCCCTGGAACAGAGTGCGGTAGTCGAACACGGCATCGTTACCAGCGTGCGCAATCTGGCCTGGAACGTCGGCTGGACGGTCGGGCCTTATGTCTCGGGCCTCGTCCAGCAGCGCTGGGGTTTCAATCCGCTGTTCGTGAACACGGCGGTGTTCTATGGGCTGGGGATTGGGATCACCTGGCTGTTCTTCGGCCGAAAGACAGCATTGAATCGAGCGACTGCCCCGGATTGAACCTACATCCTGGGCAGCCATTGCGTTTCTGATAGAATAGGTTTTATGGGCACCCTGTACCTCGTCGCCACACCCATCGGCAACCTGGGGGACCTCAGCCCGCGCGCCCTGCGCATCCTGCAGGAGGTGCGTCTGATCGCGGCCGAAGACACGCGCGTGACCCGCAAGCTCCTGACCCACTTCGGGGTGCATACCCCTCTCACCAGCTACTTCGAGCACAACAAGCTGACCAAGCTGGATACGATCCTGGCCGCCCTGGTGGGGGGCGATGTGGCCCTTGTCTCCGACGCCGGTACGCCGGCCCTCAATGACCCGGGCTACGAGCTGGTGCACGCCGCCCTGGAAACCGGCCACAGGGTCTGCCCCGTTCCCGGGCCATCCGCGCCGGTGGCGGCGCTGGTCGCCTCGGGCCTGCCGACCGATGCCTTCCTGTTCCTTGGCTACCTGCCGCGCAAGTCCCCTGATCGGCGGGCTCTGCTCAAACAGGTGGCGGGGTATCCATACACCCTGATCTTTCTCGAAGCTCCCCACCGCCTGATCGAAGCCCTGGCTGACCTGCAAAGCACCCTGGGGGACCGCGAAATCAGCGTTGCCCGCGAATTGACCAAGGTGCATGAGGAGATCTGGCGCGGAAACCTCCAGGGCGCCCAGCAGTATTTTAGCGGGAGCAAGCCGCGCGGCGAGTTCACCCTGGTCGTTGGTGGCAACCCGTTGGAACGAATGGCGCGCTGGTCGGAAGAGCACATGATCTCCGCTCTGCTGGCGGGTGCCGGGGACAGCCAATCTACCACCCGGCTCGCCAGCCGCCTGGCCGCAGAATCCGGCTGGGCGCGGCGGGAAATCTATAAACTGGCAATCCTGATCAAAGGAAAAACGGAATGAACCTGGATGATTTAGATTCCTTCAAATCACTCGATCCCCAAAACATGCTGGCGGAGATCCAGGGTCTGCCCAACCAGCTCAAGACCGCCTGGGAGCTCGGTCAGCGCATGCCTCTGCCAAAGGCAGATCGCATCGACCGGGTGGTGATCGCAGGCATGGGAGGTTCGGCGATCGGAGCGGACCTACTGGCTTCTTATGCGGCCTCCAGCTGCCGCATACCGGTCATTGTCCATCGCGACTACGGCCTGCCGGACTGGGCGCGCGGACGGGAGACCCTCCTGATCGTCTCCTCCCATTCCGGCAATACCGAGGAGACTCTCGATTCGCTGGAAACAGGTTTGCAGAACCAGTGCCGGGTGATGGCCCTGAGTACCGGGGGAATCCTCGCCCGCAGAGCAGCCGAAGACAGAATCCCCCTGTGGCAGTTCGATCATCCCGGCCAGCCGCGCGCCGCGGTCGGCTTTTCCTTCGGGCTGCTCCTGGCTGCCTTTGCCCGGCTCGGCCTGATCCCTGACCCTCAGGCGCAGCTGGAAGAAGCCCTCGCCACCCTGCAAAAACAACAGGAGTCCCTGCTCCCCCGCGTCAGGGCGGTCAACAACCCGGCCAAGCGCATGGCCGGTCAGCTGGTCGGGCATTGGGTCAATATCTTCGGCTCGGGGCTGCTCTCCAGCGTGGCGCGCCGCTGGAAGACCCAGATCAACGAAATCGCCAAGGCCGGAGCCAGCTTCGAGGTCCTGCCCGAGGCGGATCACAACACCCTGGCCGGGATGCCCAACCCGCCCGATGTGCTGCCCCGGACCTATTCGATCTTCCTGCGCGCCCCCTCCGACCACCCCCGCAACCGGCTGCGCCTCGAACTGACCAAGCAGGGCTTTATGCTGGAGGGCCTGAGCACGGATTTCTACGATGCCCAGGGCGAATCTCCCCTGGCCCACATCTGGACCACCCTGCACTTTGGGGATTTCACCGCCTATTACCTGGCAATGGCATATGGGACCGATCCGAGCCCTGTGCTTGCCCTGGAGGAGCTTAAGGCGGCGATGAAGGCCAGGCAGTAGAGATACCCCCAGGGACCTGAAACCTTTCTCCTGGACTGTTCGGCGGGAAAGGGTTCTATCAAACACGCGACTGCCAGCATGGCAGTCGCGTTCGTTTTTCCAGGGGGTGAAACCGGTTATCCCGGCTCAACGGATCTGCAGGGCGATACCCCCGCCCAAAACCCCCAGGAAGGCACCGGCCACAATATCCGAAAGGTAATGCAGGCCCATCGCCACGCGCGAAAGGGCCACGAGCGGCGCCCAGACCCACAGGACCACTGCCAGCCAGCCGGGTCCCATCCCGGTCGCCAAAATCGCGATCAGGATGACCCGGGCCGCATGCCCGGAAGGAAATGAATGCGGATCGGTGATGCGGTAAATGGCGCCCCAATCACCCTCCGGCCGGGGGCGGCGGATGGCGAATTTGACCGCCAGGATCAGAACTGCCAGGACCAGGATGCAGACGAGGACCCGGATCGCCCAGGGGCGCCAGAAGGCATCCCCGCGCCACCCCAGCAGGACGAGCCCCGCCCACCAGAACCAGGAATCCCCGGAATGGGCCAGCAAGGCCGCACAACTCCTCAGAATACCCGGACGCTCGGCCACCCGCAGGCGCGCAGAGAGGCGGGCATCCAATTCGAGCAGGCGATTCAAATTCACTTCCTGGCTGTCTTCTTGGCTGAGGGGCGCGCCGCGGGTTTCTTGCTCTGGGGAGGCTTCCTGGGCGCTGGTTTCAGCCCAGCCGCCTTCTTGTCCGCGGCGTGCAGGTGCTTCTTCAGGTCTGCCCGCATGATCTCCAGTTGATGCGGCTTGTCCACGTCCATGCCAATCTCCGCGTAGGGGCAGACCACCGCCCGGCCGGAGATCTTCAACCGCTTCGAGACGGTCTGGACCGCGTTCTCCAGATCCAGCTGACCGAGGAAGAGAAGCACGGCCGTATCGAAACCGATCAGGGCTGCCTGCTTGAGCGGGCTTTTGCGGGCGTCGAGGATCTTATCCCAGATCCCCCTCTCTCCGCTGGCCAGGAACTTGAGGCGGGCCACATTCATATCCGCGCCGCAAACCTCCATATCCTTGAGGCGGGTCCAGGTCCGCTTGGAACCGGGGAAGCGCTTCTCCATGACGGAGCGCTCGATGATGTGATAATAGAAATCCTCGTCGGTCTGCATGGCGGTGTTCGCCACCCAGTCCACCATCTCGCCGGTGATGGCCGGGATATCGGAGGAGATCATCAACACCTGCTTGGCTTTGGGGGAGATCTCCAGCGCCTTCCTGGCGCCGGCCTGCAGGTTATCTGCCATTTTGCCCTGATTGGGGATGTAGGTGATCTCCTTCCCGCAGGTGAGGCCGCTTTTCTCGGTCAGGCCAACGAGGATCACATGGTCAACCATCCTCGCCTCCGTCATGGCATCGAGCACCCATTGGATCATGGGTTTTCCGGCAATATCCACCATGGCCTTGGGGTGGCCCAGGGTGGCCGAATACAGCGGCTCTTCCGGCAACGGGATTCCTCCCGCGGTGATGATCGCATCCATACGCTTGTCCTCCAAAATCCTTGATTCAATCCAGAAATCGCACCGGAGGCAAGCCGGGTCGTCCCGGCTTTGTCCGGCGGCAATCTAATTCAATTCCTGCAAGGTCGGCTCAAATCCAAGTTTCTCGATCAGCTCATTGTATTCTTCGTGCGTCAGGGCGCGCTTCTTGCCCGAAACGGCGATCAAGGCCGCTTCCATCATGTTCGTGCCGAAGGAACGCCCGTCCAGCACCGGTGTGGTCGTGACCAGGTACTTGACGCCGCACTGGCGAAAAAGCTCGACATCCTGAGGTGTTGTGGTGTTGGTCACGATCACCTTCCCATGCATGTCGTCCGGCATATAGCGCTTGATATAATGGCAGTCGCCCGCAACAACCGTGGCCCAGCGGAACCACTTGGGGTATTTCGGCTTGCGCTGCTCCTGCTTTTCACCGGTCGGGTAGACCCACGCGAACGGCAGGCGCCCGGCGAGCGGTAAAAGCAGGGAAGCCAACACCTTGAGCTGTCTCTCGGTATGCAGGGGGATCGGCATGCCCAGCGAGAACATGAAATCCCCGAAGGTGCATTCATAGCCAGCCATCACAAACCCATGCCCCAGGCCCCAGCGATCCACTCCAGTCATGATGAAGGCTTTCTTTCCCCCGGTCTGCCGGATGTATTCGCCCAGCCTGGACTCCACAAATGGCGCCGCCTTGGTCTCCAGGGTGTTCTTCAGCCCAACGCCGTCCACGACAGGGGTCTGCCTGATCAGGCGGACCATCGGCTTGACCGAATAAAGCGGGTACCACCGGGTATCCACCATCAAGCCCAGGTCCGCGCCGCCCACCCCGAACGCATCCACCTGTCCGTCCAGTTCCTGGTATTTACGCGCCGCGGCTTCCATATCGCCGTCGGTACCGATGCGCTCGATACTGACCTGCTCGCCCAGCAGCTGGACGGTGACGGCCTTATCCCGCTTGGATGAGCCGATACTGACGCTCACTGCTCGCTTCATGATTTTCTCCTCCAGCGTGCGCAAAAAACAGTATACACCTTACAGAACCTTCTGAAAATAGGACAGCCTTCATTTAAACCCCGCGTTGCCTGCCGGGTTTCGGGCAGCGCTGCCGGAGTTTTGTCTCCCTCCGGGTTAAGGCTCCCCGGTGACATAGAAATAATCACGGGTGTAATTCCACAGGTAGCGGTCGATATTCTCTTTCATCTGGCCCGGGAAGAGCGGCTCCAGGATCAAATTCTTGCCATCCGTGCGGACGGCCACAAAATGGACCCAGTAATTGTTGATGTCCAGCTGGATGGCCTCAGCAGAACCGGAAGCCAGCAGGGAATTGGCCAGCGCTTCGATCGTCAGGCTGGGGCCGCAGACATAATACAAGGTCATGCCGTCTGCGCTGAGGCCGATTCCCGACCGCCAGGTCGGTGAAGCTCCGCCCACCGTATACCCCCAATCGCTGGGCGAATCATTATATACACGGGGGTTGATCGCACCCTGGTGGATGACGAGCGGCCCGTTCTGCCGCCAGGCCACCCAGTCCGGGGATGGCAGGATATCCTGACCCCACGCACCGATATGGAGGCCCCCCTCACGGTCGATCGCCAGCGTGCCGAGGCCGTCCCGGGCAGGCAGAGCGACCACGCCGTCCGCCATGGCGCCGAACTGGCCATGCCGGCTTTTAAAGCCTCCGTTGAACATGGCCAGCAGAACACCCGGGCTTCGATCAGCCTTGGGAATGGCCCCCGAGCGCGGCGGGCTATCCGGGGCATAGGGCTCGATGGTACCCAGCACAAAATGCAGCCGGGTGTGGTGCAGGTCAAACGCGACCACCGCTGCGACCGCATAGGCGCGTCCCGGATCCGGTTGAAATGAGGTGAGGAAAGCCACCGTCCGCCCGGCAGCATCCTGGATGTACGGCGCCCAGCCCCCTGCGCCCCGCAGGGCACCCAGAGGAACCAGCGGTCCGGGATGCCAGGGGCTGTTGGTCGGGGTCGCGGGAACCGGCGGGTTCGGGGTAAGCGTGGCAGGCGATTTTGCGATCGCGGTGAGGCCAGGGGATGAACTGGCTGAAGCCGGGGTCATTGAAAGCGACGCTGCAGTCGGAGCGATCGCCACCAGCGATGGCGCACCCGCGGGGAAGATCGGCGCGGTCCAACCGAGGTCATACGACCAGTGTTGAAAGGTGTCCTGGACCCGGTATACTCCTGCCTCCAGGGTTGCGACCACCTTGTCCCCGAACACCGCTCGCAGCAGGTCCGCACCCTGTGCGCCCAGGACCGGCCAGGTGTTCAAGGCGAAGATCATCCCCACCAGGACCCCTCCCCCGACCAGCCCTGCTCCCAGGAGCCAACGGAAGGTCCGTTTCGAATGGGAGGCTCGCTTTTTCATAAACCGGTCGCTCTCCTGCCCGCCAGGTCCCTGTGTCCTGCCGCCCGGGCGCATTGACCGCTCTTAGCTGGACGCCCCGGTAGAGGGATTGAACACGCGGATGGCAGCCTCCACGCTGACCGGACACTGGTATTCACAGATTCCGCAACCGATGCAAAGCTCCCGGACAACGTGGGGTAATTTGAGCTTCACCAGTTTCCCATCCGGCCCGACGACCTCCGCCTCCTCCAGTTGAACGGCTTTATCGGGTAACGGGCACATCTCCTGACAGACGATGCACGGACGGTGGTCCGACCAGGGAATACAGCGATTTTGATCGAGGGTGGCGCGTCCGATGACCTGCAATCGTTTCTTTTCGAGACTGAGCGGGGGGATCGCCTGCACCGGACAGGCCTGACCGCAGGCCGTGCAGGCATAATCACAGAATCCCAAACGCGGGACAAGGACCGGTGAGCCAAATCCTTCCACCCCGGCTTCAAACACCGCCGGTTGCAGGCCTCCCGTCGGGCAAACGCGCAGGCACTCGCCGCAGCGGATGCAGCGGGTGAAGGCCACCGCATCCAGGTTATTTTCGCGTGCCCCCGGCGGACGCACCAGGAACGGCGACTCGCGTTTGGCGAGGGAGTCACTTTGGAACAGGCTTACCCCGATGACCCCTGCTGCGATCGCCCCCAGCGCCTCCCGCCGTCCAGGGTCATACCGATCCCAGCCCGAGGGCGAAAAGCGCGGGCGGAACGTGTTCAAGCCGCGCGGGCAGATCTCCAGGCAGTTCATGCACAGGGTGCATTCGCCCGGATCGCTGCGGTAGCCGTGGGCCGGGTCGATGGTCCCTGTCGGACAAACGTCCGTGCAGAGCGTGCAGCCCTTGCATTCCTCACCCACCCGGCGGTGGAAGGGGGCCAGCTTGCTCAAGAGGCCCAGCATGCCTCCGAGCGGACAGAGGTAGCGGCACCAGAACCGCTCGGCAAACACGTTGAGAAGGATGACCCCCAGGAATATCCCGGCGAATAACAGGGTATCCCGGTAATAGACCGGAGAGGGAGGCAGGAGGCCCGGCCGCAGGAGCTGGTCGAAGGCGGAAACCGGCCCGGCCAGGGCCGGCAGGCCGTACAGGGCCGATTCCAGGGCAGTGAGGATCCGGTCCAGGCCAGGCCAGACACTCACCGTCAGGGTACGGACCAGGATCGCCAGCGGATCCAGGAACAGCAGACTCAGATTCCCCAACAGGGCCGCGACCAGGATCACCAAAAAGAGGTCATACTTCACCCGGCGCCAGCCCTCCGGCGGGGCAGTCCGCGGTCCCCGGGCGCGGTGCAGGGAGAAGAGATCCAACGTCGTCCCCAGCGGGCATAACCACCCGCACCAGGCCCGGCCGAAGACCAGCGTCAGAAGCAGGACGATCAGGGCCACGGACGAGCCCGCCAGCCAGGTGCGGCTGGCAAGCAGATTGGCGAGCACCACCAGGGGATCCAGGCGCATGGGCAGATTGAGCACCTGCCCTGGCCAACCTCCCTGGCGTGACAGGATGAACAGAACGAGGAAGGAGGCCAGCGCCAGGTACTGGACCGCCCTGCGGGCGGTGATCCACGCCCCTTGCGGGTGGCCTTTCCGGACCTTCTTCTTCGCCCCCCGGGGTTCTAACCTGGGCGATTCCATCGGGGATTCGATTTTTAGGATCCGACTGGGATTTGCTCGATTTTCAGATTCTGCAGGTCGCTGCGGCCGAGTCCCATGGCGGCCCCGGCTCCGATATAGGCGATGTCCGTCGGCTGCAGATTAAAGAGACCAGTGGCATAACTGTCGACGGCGACGATGTCCGAACCGGCAATCACCGTATCCTTCTCCCGGACGTTATTCAGGTCCCCGCCGCCGCTGGGGCCGTTGGCGATCAGGATGCGCACCGCGTCCATGACGGTCAGCTTGGGGCGGATCAGGCTGGTCAGGTCGGCAATGCGCTGGCCGAGGTTGAAATGCATGATGTTGCGCGTTTTGATCACCCCCATCAGGTTTTTCATCCCCAGGGTCAGGCGGGTGTCACCGTGATCCTTGGCAATGGGAACGTTGATCACCAGGTCAGCCTTGAGGATGTCTTCATAGACTTCCAACTGCTTTAAATCCAGCCCGGAGGGGATGGGGGTATTAACATATTTAAACAAAGACATGTACATCATCTGACCGCCGGCCGCCTCGACCTGCTGGCGAATGCCCGATGTCAGGTAGCCCTCCTGCTGCGAACAGCCGTACGGCGAATCCATCACCTGCACGCTCCCGGCTCCGGCCTCCAAAGCCAGCTTGACCAATGCCCCGACCACCCAAGGGTTGGTGGTTGCGGCATATTGGTAGGGATGAGCAACGCAGATATTGGGTTTGATGATCACCTTCGCCCCGCTCGGGACGAAGACCTGCATGCCCCCCAGGGCGGCGATGGCTGCCCTCACCAGGGCCTCTGGATCGCTGCCACCGTGCGCCACGGCCAGGTCGGGAACCACCCGGGGGGTCGCCGTGGCCGCAGGAACGGTTGCTGCGGAAGGCGGCACCCCTGCTCGGGTGGGCGCGGCAGGCAGGGCCGTATCGGTAGAGGCCGGTGGGGGGGCGTTATTCACGCCCGCCGGGGCCATATCGGTGGGAACCGCGGCGGGGGGAGTGCTTGCGGACAGCGCCCGGTCACAGGCGGCCAGAATCCCGGCCGCCGTCAGGGCTCCCAGCCCCGCGGCGCTTCTGCGCAGGAAGTCACGGCGTGATAGTTTGGCCATTTTTATGCTCTCTTCCAGTATAGGACATTTATCGTTCCGAATCAACCGCCGAAAGGGCGGTAGTTTTCCGGAATCGGCGCCCACTCGCGCGGGGTAAAATGAACCTCAGCGGAGGCTGCTTTGACACGACGCATCATGATCGTCCTGCTCATGCTCTATGCCGTGCTTACCCTGTATTCTATTGGCAGCATCGCCTTGGGAGGGCACCTCTCTGCCTGGCTCACACCCATCAACACCCTGGCAGGTTTCGGCTTCGCCCTGCTGCATGCCCTCCAGCGTGAGGGATGGAGGCGCACCCTGTGCCTGCTGGGGTCGGTCATCGTCGTCAGCCTGCTCTTCGAGAGCGTCGGCGTGGCGACGGGCTGGATCTACGGACCTTATCACTACACCCATCTACTCGGCCCGCTGTTCCTGGGTCTGGTCCCGGTTCTCATCCCGCTGGCCTGGTTCATGACGAGCTACCCTTCCTTCGTCATCGCCGACCGATTGCTGCCGGCGGAGTGGAAACGCCCGGGACGGCTGCTGGCCGTCGCCGCCGTCGGGGGGCTGGTGATGACCGCCTGGGACCTGGTGATGGACCCGTTCATGGCGGCCGCGGGGTTCTGGATATGGGGGACGCAGGGCCCGTATTTCGGGATCCCGTTGCAGAACTTCTGGGGCTGGTGGCTGACGGTTTTTATCAGCCTCGTCCTGTACCTGTTGATCGCAGGGAAAGCGCCCCATCCTGCCTCTCCGCGCTTTGACCGGCTGGCGCTGGCCAGCTACCTGGTCACCGTGCTCGGAGCGATAAGCATCGCCCTGCTCACCGGCTTGGGCGGTCCGGCCCTGGTGGGGTTTTTTGCGGTGGCCCCCTGGCTCGTCACCGGATGGCTGCGGACCACCAGAGAATAGAACGCTTGCATCCCTGAAGGGTGCCAGGCTCCTGATTCACCACGGAGGTTACTGCAGCAGCTCCGCCAGCACTTTGCTGGAGCGCTCGGCGATGACCGCATGCAGCGACTGCCCGTGGGCATCCATCGTCACGACCGCCGGAAAGTCCTTGACCTCGATCACCCACAACGCCTCCGGCACGCCGAAGTCCAGCTTGTATACGCCCATGACCTTCTTCACGGACTGGGCGATCAAGGTTGCCGCGCCACCGATGGCGTGAAAGTAGACCCCCGGAACTTCCTGGCAGCCTTTCAAGGTCTTCGGACCCATGCCTCCCTTGCCAATGACGCCTTTGAGGTTGAAATGGCTCATCACATCGGCCTGGTAGGGCTCCTCGCGGATCGAGGTGGTCGGCCCGGCGGCCACAAAACGGTACTTCTGGGTGTCCAGCCCGGCCACCACGGGACCGCAGTGATAGATGACCCCGCCGGCCAGGAGCGGCTTGAGCGCCTCATAAACCTGCTGGTCATCGCCCTGGGGGGACCGGGTTTTCTTGATAAAGGTCTCGATCAGCCATTTGTGGGCGGCATCCCGTCCGGTTACCATGACCCCGTTCAGCCCGACCGGGTCGCCGACCTTCAAGTTGCGGATGACCTCATCACGGATGGGAATGGTCACTGTTTGCATGCTGCCCTCCGCTAGTCGTAGCTCACCTGGTTGTCCTGGACGGTCATCTTGCGCCGCCGGTAGGCCCAGCACATATAGGAGATGGAGACAAAGTAAGAAGCCGGCAACCGCGACAGGCCCGTCAGGCGGGTGTCCAGGACGGTCGTTTTCCCCCCAAAGCCCATGGGGCCAATGCCGAGGGTATTGGCTTCCTCGGTCAGCTGTTTTTCCAGAGCGGCCAGCTTCACGTCCTGGTTGGTCTGCCCCATCACCTTGAACAGGACCTCCTTCGAGGCAAAGTAGGACGAGCCGCGGTCCCCTCCGATCGCCACACCCAGGATGCCCGGGGCACAGCCCTGGCCCTGGGCCCGCTGCACCGCGTCCAGGACAACCTTGCGCACCCCGGGAAGGTCCCGCCCCGCCCCAAGGCGCGAATCCGGCAGTGAGTACTGCGCGCCAACATTCTCACAACCGCCGCCCTTGAGCAACAGCTCGAGGGTCAGGGTGTTCCCGGCAATTTCGTCGAAATGGATGTAGGGGAAGTCGTCACCGCCCAAATTATTGCCGCTGTTCTTGTCGTAGATCGCGTCCACCGCGTTCGGGCGCATGTAAGCCTTCTGGGTGGCGCGCTCGAGGGCCGTGCGGATCTGCTGCCGCAACTGGCGCGTGGACCACCCCTCCGGATGCTTGACATAAAAGATGGGTGTGCCGGTGTCCTGGCAAATGGGGGTGGAGTTCTCGCGGGAGAGTTCCACGTTCTTCAAGATGGTCTCCAGTGCGCCGCGAGCGGCCGAGCCGGCTTCCTCACGCTCGACGGCGGAGCGCAAAGACTTCTCCACGTCCGCGGGCAGGTCGGTCGACGTGCGGCGGATCAATTCCAGGATCTCGTTGGTCAGGTCATGCATAGGATCTCCGAAAACGGGACAAGGTTTCCTTTATCATACTCAAAATAGACCAGATTTCGAGTTACAAAGCGCGGGGAAAGGCAGGCCAAAACTCCTAAATAAAAGACCTCCCGCAGCGATCTACGGGAGGCCGGGAGGGGAAGTGTCCTTTAGGGCGCGTACACGTAGAAGTTCTTGAAGAGGATATCCGTTCCGCCGGTGTCGTAGGTGGCTGCCACCAATCCGACATCGCCGCCCTGGAATGAGCTGTCGGTTGCCGTCGCGACCTGGGTCGTGTTGGCATACAGGTTCAGGGTATCCCCGATGCAATCGGCGCGGATATGGTTCGTCAGCGCACCCTGGTTGATGCCCTTGACCGGCTGTAATTTCCCGTCAGCAGAAGAGATGACCGTGGGATTTCCATTGGCCTCTTTAATGATGCCGGCGTAGCCGTCGCTGGTGATGTACAACTTGTAAAAGTTATTCGAGTCCTGGTAGCGGCAGATCACCCCAAAGGCGTTGTCGTCCGGACCGCCCACCTTGGTGGCATCCACCTCGATGCGGACGTCATTCTGAAAACCCTTGGAGGCATTGGCCCATTTGTACAGAGAGGTCGCAGTGATATGGATCTCGTAGCCCCCGTTGGCATAATCCGCGGTTCCGTTCTCGGTCGAACTGTGGTCCCAGCCACTGCTGGGGTCTGAAAAATCATCATGAAACAGGATATTGCTAGTGGTGGGTGTGGCTTGGACGTTGGGAACCTGAGGGGTGAAGCTGCAGGCCAGGGTGGCCAGCATCAGGATCACGAGCGCCGCCATTAACTTTTGGGTCATTTTTCCTCCTTATAAATTAGATGATTATCATCAGTATACAATTAATATATATTTTCGCAAAGCTCGCAGCCAGTCCCCTGTTAGCCAAACTTGAAAAGTGAACTCCTTCAAACATCAAAAGTGAACACTTAGATCGGCCAGGGGGAGAGCTAAGGAATGGACCATTTTCTGTGCGTACCAGATACGGACTTCGAGTGACTGTCGATCCAGGTCGGGGATCATGTGGAGCTCGACTTCTTCGCGGTTGGGGACATAAGGCACGTCGATTTTATGTTTGAAGAGAGAGATCAGGCCGTAGCCGTCGAGGATGCGGGTATCGTGGAGGCAGAAGACATCCTTGGGGGAGGTGAAGGGTTTGGGCAAGGAGAAGGGTCGGAAGAGGCTGGTGCCGGATTTTCGGGCCTTCTCGAAGCGAATACTGGGGATTTCGCCGGTCGTAGAGTGGACCTGGTGGTTGTTGTAGCGGTCGACCTCGTCGCGCAGGACGCCGCGGGCTTCATCGAGGGTGGTGAGGTTCTCTAGGGCACAGGTGCGGACGATGCGGTCCTGCAGCCAGCGGTAGGGGCGCTCGATCTTGCCTTTGGCCTGAGGGGACATCGCATAGGTGACCTCCACGCCCATCAGGCGCATCACCTGGCGCCACTGCGGGTCGATGTCATCGGTGCGCAGGACCTGTCTGCGCCAAAGGCTGTCGCGCTCCTGGACGTAGCGGAAGACCCGCAGATTGTCCACGTAATAGCTGGAAGGCAGCCCATAGGCCTTCATCACCGCCTGGGCCGCCTGGATATGGGCCCAGGAAGTCTCCTGAGGGACGAAATCAGCGTAGAGCAGCTTGCGGCTGTAGTCGTCCAGCGAAGTGATCAGGGTCCACCTTTCTTGGACGAACGGAGACCAGCGGTGAGTGGAGGCATCGTGCTGTACCAGAGCTCCGATGGCGGTGGTGATCACTTCCCGGTCGTGAACCTTCTGTTTGGGGTGTGGCAGGTAACAGTCCAGTGCTTTGGCCCGCTTGGTGATGGTGGTGGCAGAGACGGTGGTGCCTTTCTTGGCCAGCCGATCCCGTATCGCCAGGTAGTTGTAACTGGTGATCGGCAACTCCGGGTTCTCTACCAACGCCTTATCCCGCAGCAGTTCCTTGGCGATGGCCGCTTCCGCCTCCGTAGACAGCCGGGCGGGCGTCCGCCGTTCATAGTCGATCGAGAAGCCCCCCGGATCTTTCCGGTATTCCTTCAGGATGGCAAAGAAGCGCGTCTTGTTGATCTTCAAGATCTGTTCCACTTCTGCTCGCACGATCGTCCCTTGCACGTAGTTCTCCAAAAGCATTTTGACCTGTTCACCGCTAAACCGCTTATGCAACTGGCCCATGATGACCTCTTTTTTCGCCTGAATCTATCACGGTCCAGCGGTTCACTTTTCAAATGGAAACAGTTCACCTTTCAGGTTTGAATAGTTCACTTTTAAAGTTTGAATAACACTCGCAGCCAGTCCCCTTGACAAAAGCAAAAGGGCAGGTAGAATAACCTGCGGCGCGAGCCTATTTTATTTCAAGCCCAATAAGTGTTTATTATACACTAATGGATCGATCTGCTGGCTTACCCCTCTCCCCCGACATTCTGGATGCCATCCGCCGCGCCCTGGCAGAAGACCTCGGATCCGGCGATGTGACCACGGAGCGCATCGTCCCGAGGCAGGCCTCGCTGCGCGGCCAGATCATCGCCAAGCAGTCCGGAATTGTGGCGGGGCTGGACGTGGCCCAGGCGGTGTACCTGAGCGTGGACCCAGGCGTCCAGTTCGCCGCACAGGTGGCGGAGGGCGTCCGGGTGGAAAACCGCCAGGTCCTGGCCGGGGTGAACGGGTCGGCCCGCAGCCTGCTGAGCGCCGAACGGACCGCTCTCAATTTTTTAGGGCGCATCTCGGGCATCGCCACCCTGACGCGTTCCTTTGTGGAAGCGGTCGCCGGGACGAAAGCCGTGATCCTGGACACCCGCAAGACCGCCCCGGGCCTGCGTGCCCTGGACAAGCTGGCCGTGGCCCGCGGCGGCGGTCAGAACCATCGCATCGGACTGTTTGATATGATCCTGATCAAGGACAACCATATCGACTTCGCCGGTTCGCTGGGAGAGGCGGTGAAGCGGGCCCGGGCCGCTTCGTCCGGGCTGGCGATCGAGGTCGAGGCGCGCACCCTCCAGGACGTTCAGGAGGCCCTGGACCTGGGGGTCGAGCGCATCCTGCTGGACAACATGCCCCTGGAGATGATCGCTCAGGCTGTGCGGCTGACCGCGGGTCGCGCCTTGCTTGAGGCTTCCGGCAATGTCAGCCTGGAGACCGTCCGGCGCATCGCCGAAACCGGGGTCGATTACATCTCGGTCGGCGCGCTGACCCATTCGGCCAGGGTCTTCGACGTCAGTTTCGATGCTTTACCGGTAGAAAGAGGTTGACATGGATTCACAGGAAATGTATGAAAAAATGAAATCGCGGCTGGCCAAGATCGTGCCGGACGTGGAACTGCGGTACAAGGCTGAACTGGCCGCGGAAATTATCGCCCTCAAGCAGGAAAAGAACGCCGTGATCCTCGGCCACAACTACATGGAGCCGGCACTCTTTTACTCGATCCCCGATTACACCGGCGATTCGCTCGACCTCAGCCGCAAGGCCGCCCAGACCGACAAGGACATCATCGTCTTCTGCGGGGTGCGTTTCATGGCCGAGACCGCCAAGATCCTGAATCCGGCCAAGACCGTCCTGCTGCCGGCGGAAAAAGCCGGCTGCTCGCTGGCCGCCAGCATCACCGCGGCAGACGTGCGCGCCCTCAAAGCACGCTTCCCCGGGGTGCCGGTGGTGACCTATGTCAACACCTACGCCGACGTGAAAGCGGAAAGCGACATCTGCTGTACGTCCAGCAACGCCGCGGCAGTGGTCGAATCCCTGCATGCGGAGACGGTCATCTTCCTGCCGGATGAATACCTGGCCAAGAACGTCGCCCTGGAGACCGGCAAGCACATCATCTTCCCCTTGGCCGGGACGGCGGTTTTTGAGGATGCCTCACTGGATTATCAGATGGTCGGCTGGCACGGCCGCTGCGAGGTCCATGAAAAGTTCACCGTTCAGGACATTGAAACCGTGCGCGCCCAGTTCCCGGACGTGGTCATCCTGACCCATCCCGAATGCAGCCCCGAGGTGGTCGCCGCATCGGATTTCTCCGGCGGCACCAACGCCATGATCCGCTATGTCCAGCAGAGCCAGGCCCCTCATTATTTGCTGCTGACGGAGTGCGCCATGGGCGACAACATCGCCGCCGCCAACCCGGACAAGGATATGCTGCGCTTGTGCATGGTGCGCTGTCCGCATATGAACACAATAACGCTGGAAGATACGCTCAACGCCCTCAAATTCAACCGCTTTTTGATCGAGATCCCCGAAGAGGTCCGCAGCCGCGCCGCAAAAGCTGTGGAGCGCATGATCGCGATCGGATAGGTCAGGCCTATGAAAACGACCGACGTCCTCATCATCGGCTCCGGGATCGCCGGGGCGACCGCTGCCCTGCGGCTGGCCCGTAATCCCAACCGCCGCATCATCCTGATCACGCGCGCTCCCGATCCACGCGAATCGAATTCCCGCTGGGCGCAGGGCGGGATTATTGCGCGCGGCCCGGATGACAGCGCCAAGCTACTGGTGGAGGATATCCTGGCCGCCGGAGGTGGAGCCTCCCTGCCGAAAGCGGCCCAAATCCTGGCCAAGGAAGGTCCTCCGCTCGTGCAGGAGATCCTGATCGATACAGCCCTCATCCATTTTGACCATGAGCCGGACGGCAGCCTGTCCTACGGCCAGGAGGCGGCCCACTCCCGGCGGCGGATCATCCACGTCGGCGACGGCACCGGACAGGCGATCATGAGCGGCCTGATGGAGGCTCTCCGGCAGAAGCCCAACGTCGAGCTGCTGACGAATGCCACCGCGGTCGACCTGCTCACCTACCCGCACCACGCCCGTGACCCCCTGGCCTGGTACGGGCCGATCATCTGTCACGGTGCCTATGTCTTTGATCGCAACGGAGGCAGTGTCCACCGCACCCTGGCCGCGGCAACCATCCTGGCGACCGGTGGCCTGGGGCGCATCTTCCGGAACACCACCAACCCGCCGGGAGCGCGCGGCGATGGTCTGGCAATGGCCTTCCGGGCCGGAGCACGCATTATCAATTCGGAATATATCCAGTTTCATCCCACGGCCCTGGCCGTCCCCGGCGCGGAGGGCTTCCTGATCAGCGAAGCGGTACGCGGCGAAGGCGGGGTGCTGCTGACGCCGGACGGGCAGCCTTTCATGGAGAAATACGACCCGGAATGGAAGGACCTGGCGCCGCGGGATATCACCGCCCGCGCCATCCATATCGAGATGGAAGCCAACGGCTATTCCCATGTCCTGCTGGACATCGCCTCGCACCTGCCGGCCGAGAAGATCAAAGCCCGCTTCCCGAACATATACGCCGAGTGTCTGCGCGTGGGGCTGGACATCACCCATGAGCCGATCCCGGTGGTCCCGGCCGCGCACTACTTCTGCGGCGGTGTGGCGGTGGATGAATGGGGCCGGACCAACATCGCCAATCTATACGCGATCGGCGAAGTCTCCTGCACGGGGCTGCACGGCGCCAACCGCCTGGCGTCCACCTCGCTGCTGGAAGGTCTGGTGTGGGGCAGCCGCGCCGCCATCCACATCGAAACCATTCTGGGCCATGACCTGCCGCGCATCCCCGGCCGTGAAGAAGTTCCCCCCTGGGATGAAAGCAACCTGACGAAGGACTCGGACCCCGCCTTGATCCAGGGCGATATGCAGACCATCCAGAACATCATGTGGCATTATGTCGGGCTGATCCGCAGCGGGGACCGGCTGGCGCGTGCGATTCACGAACTGCGCCACCTGCAGAATGAGATCGAGACCTTCTACCGCAAAACCCGGCTGAGCGATGGCTTGATCGGCCTGCGCAACGCCGTGGAGGTGGGGCTGATCGTGGCGGAGGCGGCCCAGCACAACCGCCAGAGCCGAGGCTGCCACTACCGCGCCGATGCCGTCCAGGCGGGAGACCGCCTGATCTAAAAGAAACCCCTCACAAAAACCGAACGGATCGATTACGGGCGCAGCCAGCTGCGCCCGTAATTAGAATTTCTCCGGGATGACCTGAGCCCTTCCAGGTCGTTTTATTTTCGCGTTTTTTCATCGAGGCTGGTGCTCTTGATCTCCTCGATCTCGCCCGTGGCGATGAACACGGTGCGCTCACAGATATTGGTGACACGGTCGGCAACGCGCTCGAGGTTATGGGCGGTCCAGAGCAGGTAGTTGGCACGGTCGATGGCGCTCGGGTCCGCCAGGACGAGCGTCATCAGCTCGCGGTAGACCTGAGTGTACAGTCCATCCACCTCGTCATCCTCCGGGGGAATGGCGCGGGCGGCCACCAGGTCCTCGTTGATGAAGGCCGTCAGGGAGCGGTGGAGCATGTCCACGCTTTTCCTGGCCATGCGCGGGATGTCGATCAGCGGCTTGAGCAGGGGCGCGTCGCCCATGCGCAGGTTGACGGTGGCAATGCCCTTGGCGTAATCGCCCATGCGCTCCAGCTCGCCGGCCACCTCCAGGACGGAGGCCAGCAGGCGTAGATCGTGGGCCATGGGTTGTTGGGTGGCGATCAGGACCATCACCTGTTCTTCGATGGCATAACGCTTGGTATTGATGAGTGCGTCGGTCTCATAGATCCGGCGCGCAGCCGGGATGTCGCGTTTCCTCAAGGCTTCAACGGAATCCAGGATCTGCGTTTCCACCATGCTGCCCAGCAGGAGCAGCTCATCCTTTAATTGTTGGATCTCGGTTTCAAAAGTTTTTCGCATGCGTCACCTCACTTCCCAGATGCCGGTCTGATGAAGATACCCATCGCTGAGACGTCTAACCGAACCGGCCGGTGACGTAATCCTCGGTGCGTTTGTCCTTGGGGCGGGTGAAGATGATCTGGGTCTGGTCGTATTCGATCATCCGGCCGGCGCGCTGGTCGTCGATCATCATCATGGCGGTGTAATTGGAGACGCGCGCCGCCTGCTGCATGTTATGGGTGACGATGATGATCGTGTACTCCTTTGCCAGGTCGTGCATCAGCTCCTCGATGCGCAGGGTCGAGATCGGGTCGAGGGCGGAGGCCGGCTCGTCCATCAGGATCACTTCCGGCTCGACCGCCAGGGCGCGGGCGATGCACAGGCGCTGCTGCTGTCCTCCGGAGAGGGACATGCCGGATTGGTGCAGCTTGTCTTTGACCTCCTCCCACAGGGCGGCGGACTTCAAGCTGCGCTCGACGATCTCGTCCAGGTCAGCACGCCGGCGGACGCCGTACAGGCGCGGGCCGTAGGCGACGTTGTCATAGATGGACTTCGGGAAGGGGTTGGGGCGCTGAAAGACCATCCCGACCCGGCGGCGGATGTCCACGACGTCCACGCCGGGGGTAAAGATGTTCTCCCCGTCCAGGGTGATCTCCCCGATCATCCGGCAGCTGGGCGTCAGGTCGTTCATGCGGTTGAATGAGCGCAGCAGGGTGGATTTGCCGCAGCCCGAGGGGCCGATGATGGCCGTGATCTGTTTCTCGCGCACATCCAGGTTGATGTCCGCCAGGGCGCGAAACTTGCCGTAATAAACGTCCATCTTGGATACATTCACCTTGACGGGGGCATTTCCGTCGGTTTCGTGTTTCATTTGCGTCATGATTTCCATAGTCATATTGGCACTCACCTTTCGAGCCACGTCAAGGGTTGAAGCGGGCAAAGACATATTTTCTCAACCTCGCATTTTGCGGGCCCGGCCCTGGGCCCACACTCGGGCGGAGATGTTGATCGTAAGAACGAAGATCATCAGCACAAGCGCAACCCCCCAGGACTGCTCAACCCGCTCCGGATAGGGCTGCTGGGCATACTTCCACAGGGCCAGAGGCAGGGAATCCACCGGGGCATTGATGATCCGTCCAACGATCACAAAGATCGACTGGTGGTTTTGCAGCCCGCCGAGGACAATCTGCCCCAGATTGAAGCGCTCGTTACCCAGGGCAGTCATCAGCAGCGGGGCTGTCTCGCCGGCGGCGCGCGCCAGGGCCAATAGGAAACCGGTCAGGATGCCGTTGGCGGCCGCCGGGAAGAGCACGCTGACGGAAGTCTTCCATTCCGGCGCTCCCAGACCGAGGGAAGCCTCGCGCAGGGTTCCGGGAACCAGCTTCAGCATTTCTTCGGTCGTACGGATGATGGTCGGCAGCATGATCACGGCCAGGGCGGCTCCGCCGGCCAGACCTGAGTAATGCCCCATCGGCACAACCATCAGTCCGTAGACGAACACGCCGACCACAATGGATGGAATACCCGACAACACGTCTGTGCTGAAACGCAGGGCTACCCCCAGAGGGCGGTTCGGATAGCGCGCTGCATAAAAGGCCGCCAGGACGCCGGGCGGGATGGCAAAGACGGCTGCCAGAATGATCAGGACCAATGTCCCCTCGATGGAGGACAGCACACCGCCACCGGAGATACCCAGGGGTGTGGGCATATGGATAAAGAAATCCAGATTAATCGCCTTGCCGCCGCGCACGACCACATAGCCGATAATCCAGAACAGCGGGACCAGCGCCAGGGCGGTCAACAACCCTGTCAGGGACAGCATAATGGTATTGGTCGTCTTGCGCCGCCGGATGTGAAGGGCGCGCCGGCGCTCCACGGCTTCCATCATCTGGCTCATGCGCGTCCCTCCTGCGGCGTCTGCCGCGCCACCTGCCAGACCAGGAAACGAGCCAGCATGTTCAGGAGCAGGGTCATGATAAATAAAACCAGGCCGATTTCAATTAAAGCACCCGTATGCAAGGCTGAAACCGCCTCGGCAAACTCATTGGCAATCAGGCTGGCCATGGTGTAGCCCGGCCGCAGCAGGGAGGAGGACCCCTCGATGCTGTTGCCGATGACCATGGTGACGGCCATGGTTTCGCCCAAAGCGCGCCCCAGCCCCAGGATGACCGCCCCCAGGATGCCGGACAATCCGTACGGGATCAGCACCTGCCAGATGGTCTCCCACTCGGTCGATCCGAGTGCCTTGGCAGCTTCGCGCTGGCTGGTGGGGATGGCCAGGAAGACATCCCGGGTGACGGCCGCAATGGTCGGGATGATCATGATGGTCAGGATCAGGCTGGCGGCCAGGCGCGAGGCCCCGCTGGCCGGGATCGGACCCATGAACAAGGTGCTTAAAACAGGGGTTTTCCCCAGGGTATTCCCCAGGAAGTTCCCGATAGGCGTGACGACCTGCGGCAAAAACACAAAAATGCCCCACAGGCCGTAGACGACGCTGGGGATGGCCGCCAGCAGTTCCACCATCCAGGACAGGGGAGTGCGCAGCCAGGGCGGACAGAGTTCCGCCAGAAAGATGGCAATGCCCCCGGCGATCGGCAGGGCCACCACAATGGCGACCAGGGAGGTCAGCAAGGTACCGTATATGAACGGCCAGGCCTGGAAATGATCGTTGACCGGGTCCCAGTTGGCATTAGCCGTGGGGGTTAAAAACGACCAGCCGAAGCCGGTTCGCGAGGCTGCCGAGCGGCTCCACAACATCCAGCCCACGGCCAGCATTAAAACAAACACCAGGGCAGATCCCAGGATGATCAGCCCCTGCCAGAGGCGGTCCCCATGCTGGAAAAAACGCTTCCATCGCTCCAGCCGGTGAAATCCGAGAAAAGTGGAATTTTGGTTACGCATGGTCCTTCCCAATGGCTTCAACCAGTTCCTCAACCTGAGCCTTGATCAAATCCCGGATGGGGCGCACGGCTTTGAGCGGCAGGCCCTTCGGATCCGGGATATTCCAGTCGATGTGCCGATCCGCCGGAATGAATGGACATTCATCGCCGCAGCCCATGGTGACCACGTAGTCGTACTTCCCGGCTGGGAGTTCGGTGAACGACTTGGAGTGGTGCGTACCCAGGTCGCAACCGACCTCCTGCATGGCGGAGACCACGACGGGGTTGATCTTCCCGGCCGGGCGCGAGCCTGCGCTGTAAGACTCCACATGGGCCGGGGCGGCCTGGCGCATGAAAGCCTCCGCCATCTGGCTTCGACCGGCATTTTCGATGCAGATGAACAAAACACGAATAGAACGGGTCAATTTTACCGCCTACTCGCGGTTTGAAGGGCCTCCGATCGGAGGCCCTTCAATATCGGGAGAGGTTTCAAGTGCAGGAGAATATTAAGGCGCCACCGGCGTGCCGCCGTTGCAGGTCACCTGGCTCAGCTTGGCAAGCACGGTCTGGCGGACGGCATCCGGAAGGACAGAGTAACCGAGAGTGGCAGCTGCCTTTTGGGCGGAGGGATCCGTCTGGGCCCACTTCAAGAACTCAACGATCTTCTGGGCCTTGGTGCAGTCCGTCATGGAAGTGGTGTGCAGGATGATGTAGGTATAGCCCGTGATCGGCCACACGCCCGCGGTCTTGCCGTCGACAATAATGTTCGTCAGCTGGGGCGTGAAGGTGTTGGCAAATTCGGCCATGGCAGCATTCACGCTGTCGCCGTTAGCAGTGACGGTGGCACCGGACTGGTTGATCATCTGGGCAAAGGTCAGGCTGTTGGCCTTGGCATAGGCGATCTCGACGTAGCCGATCGAGTTGGGGGTGTTGATCACGGCTGCGGCTACACCTGCATTGCCTTTGCCGCCGATGCCGTTTCCAGCCTTGTCCACCGGCCACTGCACGGACTGAGCGCCCCCAGCGGTCCAGGACGAGCTGAATGAGGTCAGAGCCCTGGTGAAAATCTCGGTCGTGCCGGAACCATCCGAGCGGTGCACGGCGGTGATCTTGGCCGCCGGCAGCAAATTCGCCAGGCCCGGGTTGGTGGCAACGATCTCAGGATCATTCCACATGGTGACCTTGGCATTGTAGATGTCCACCAGGGTCTGGCGGTTCAGGACGAGGGTCGGGATCGTCGCGGGGGTGGGAGTGGGTCCCGTGCCGCTCGCCGGGGCATTCCATTTGATATTGTAAATAAGAACTACTGCGCCAGCTACCATCGGGTACATCTGCAGGTCCTTGCCGTCGGTATAGTTCTGGGCGCTCAGCAGCGAATCGGAGCCGGCAAAATCAACGGTGTTTTGGATGATGGCCGTCTTGCCCGCGCCGGAGCCAACGCCGTTATAGTTGATGACCACGGACGGGTCCACATACTGGTAGGCATAGGTCCACTGGGTGTAAATGGGCAGCGGGAAGGTCGCGCCCGCAGCGGTGATCTGGACCGAACCCGCCGGAAGCGGGGTGGGCATGGCAGGGCCAGGAGTAGCGGTGATTTCCACCAGCTGGGTCTGTACCTGGGTCTCGACCATAGGTGTAGGCGTAGTTGCGGTTCCACAGGCGGCGAGCAGCATGCTCGCGGTCAGCAAGACGAACAGAGGAATTAACAGGCTTTTGCGCATTTTCTTTTCTCCTATTTTTTTTATCGTACGAATCTTATCAGTCCATGTTTAAGACCCATGAAACGTCCGTTTAACGTCTGGTTAACGATTCAACATCTCCGCCAAAACTTGGATTCCGTCCGGAAATAAAAAGCCCGACGCCGCCCGTTTTCCGCGGGCCGGGCCTCATGCCGGAAGGAGCCGTGACCTGCTCAAACCTTGGGATGCAGGAAAGCCGGCAGCTGGAAGAGAGGTCGGCGCGCCGGCTCGGACCACTGCCAGGAGTTCAGGTCGGTCAGGACATGGTAGGCGGTCAGGTCCAGCTGCAGCGGGGTGACCGAGATGAACCCCTCGGCCAGGGCGCCGACATCCGTGCCTCGTTCGGGCACGCCCGTCGGGGCGTCCCCCCCGATCCAATAATAAGGCCGGCCGCGCGGGTCCGTGCGCTCGTCGAGGCGGCCATGGTACACGCGCAGGCCCTGGCGGGTCAGGTGAAAGCCGCGGATCTGCTCATCGTTTAAAAAGGGCACATTGACATTCAGCAGGATCTCCGCCGGCAGACCGTTTTCAACGACGCGCTGCACGATCTGGCGAACGGCCCGTGCTGCCGGCCCAAAGTCGATTTCATCGATATAACCGTAGGGGACATCCAGAGAGACGGCAATCCCCGGGACGCCGGCAATGACGGCCTCCATCGCGGCAGTGACCGTCCCCGAGTAGGTCACGTCGTGACCAAAATTCGCCCCGTTGTTGATGCCGGAGACGACCAGGTCGACCGGCTCTTTAAAATAACCCAACGTTCCCAGGGCGACGCAATCGGACGGAGCGCCATCGCTCGCAAAGGCTGGGGATCCATCCGCCAGACGCACCTCGCGCACCCGGAGGGCGCGCTCCAGTGTCTTGACGTGCCCTCCAGCCGACCAGTTATGATCCGGGGCCAGCACGCTGATTTTCCCCAGCGGACGCATTTCCTCGACCAGGGCCAGCAGACCGGGAGAGGTCACACCATCATCATTGGTAACCAGAATATGTTTCGTCATTCAAACCTCTACTCCAAGCTTCCTAGAGCTGATTCTTACGACGGTAGTCGAAGATATCCACTCCAAAGACCACCAGCATGGCCGTCAGCAAAAACCAGAATGAAGTCATGGGTCTTGTCCTTTCTCCAAAGAGAGCGCTCTATTTTCCTGATCGAAAGGATACCATGCCAGTCTTAAAGACCTGCGAAAGGCAGGTTATGGCCTTGTTATGACTGGATTAACGGGCGAATGGCCGGAGAAAATAAAAATCGGCCGGTAGAGGCACCGGCCGAAGGGATAAGTCCAGCAGAATCAGACGTTACTTGCGGCGCAAGTTCTGATGCCTCCCCTGCACCGTGTCAATGGTAAACACCACCAGCATCGCAATGGTCGTGCCGATCAGAAACCAGTTGTCCATACGGCCTCCTTTTGCTCCATTAAAGGATAGCATAAGAAAGGCAACAGTCCCATGACAATCGTTTAACAATTCGGTAAGGAGTGGCCCGTGGATCAGCTGAGCGGAAGGGTGAAATAAAAGGTGCTCCCCACCCCCTCTTCGCTTTCCGCCCAGATCCTGCCGCCGTGCGCTTCCACCAGATGGCGGCAGATCGACAGCCCCAGCCCGGTTCCTCCGCTGGAGCGGGCGCGGTCGGCCTTGTAAAAACGCTCGAAGATGCGCGGCAGATCGTCCGGGGGAATGCCGACCCCGGTGTCGCGCACCGCGAAGCGAACAAACTCCCCTTCCGCCTGGGCGGACAGGACCACCTCGCCGCCGGGGCGGGTGAATTTGACCGCGTTGTGGATCAGGTTGACGAGCACCTGCGCCAGCCGAGGCGGATCGGCACGCACCGCCCTCAGCCCGGCCGGGCACTCCGTCCGCAGGACCAGCCCGGCGCGCTCGGCCTGGGCGCGCATCCGCTCGGCGGCCGAGGCCAGCAGTTCCTGCGGGGAGGCCGCGGTGAGCTCCAGCGGCACCTGGCCGGATTCGATGCGGGTCAGTTCAAGCAGTTCCTGGGCCATCTGCGTCAAAGCATCCACCTCGGTCTCAATGCGCCCCAGGAAGCGGCGCGCCGCCGGCGGGTCCTCCAGCGCCCCCTGCTGCAGCGTCTCGGTCAGGGCTTTCAACGAGGCCAACGGAGTGCGCAGTTCGTGGGAAACGTTGCTGATAAAGTCACGCCGCACCGCCTCCAGGCGGCGAACGCGGGTCAGGTCCTGCACGAGCAGCAGGCTGCCGCCGGCATGCCGGTCCGGAATGGCGATCAGCTGCAGGAACTGGCGCTGGGCCGGCAGCTCAACCGACTGGGTTTGCAGTTCGCCGCTTTCCTGGCAGCGCAGCCAGGTCTCGATCAGCTGGTGATGGCGGAGCACTTCTGCGACCGTATGCCCCAGCGCATTGGGAGCCTCAAACATCTTCACGGCCGCCGGATTGGCGAACTGAACACGGCCCTCCGCGTCGACGATCAACACCCCATCGATCATCTGGTCAAGGACTGCGGCCAGCCTGCTGCGTTCGGCTTCCAGGGAAGACATCCGGGCGTGCAGGGAGAGGGCCAGCTCGCGGACGGCATTGGAAAAGTCTTCCAGACGGATTTCTTCTGCAGGGAGGTCCAGGACGGCAGCCTCGCCCCTGGAAGTGCGACGGACAATTTCCGTGTAGTGGTTCAGGCGATGGCGAAGGTTGGCGGAGCGCCCGAGGGACCAGCCCAGGGCGATGAGCAACAAAAGGAGCGGAACCCAAAAAAGCCAGTTCATACCTTGTTCTGCAAATCAATCAATAAAGAATGCACGGGGATGATGACCGCGGTCTCTCCGAGAGCAAGCCTTTCCAATGCGAGCCCCAGCCGATCGCCGGCCTCATGGGGCCGCTATTTCCACAGCGGATCAGCCTTCGAAACGGTAGCCACCCCCGCGCACGGTCACAATGCGTTCCGGCCTGGCAGGGTCCTTTTCGATCTTCTGCCGCAGCCAGCGCACGTGGACATCGACCGTACGGCTGTCACCGACGTAATCCCAGCCCCAGACGCGTTCCAGGAGGAACTCGCGCGAGAGCATCTGGCTGCGGTGCTGGGCGAAGAACAGCAACAGATCGTATTCCTGCGGTTTGAGCGCCAGCACCTGCCCATCCAGGGTGACCTCGCGGCGGGTCAGGTTGATCTCCAGTCCGCCGTAGGTCAGCACCTCCTGCGGAAGATCTGTCTCGGATGGCTTGATTTTTTCGAGCGCCTCGTGCAGCATTCCCGCCCGGCGTAGTTGAGCCTTGACGCGGGCCAGCAGCTCGCGCATGGAAAACGGTTTGGTCAGGTAATCGTCCGCCCCGACCTCCAGCCCCACGACCCGGTCGATCTCATCATCCCGGGCGGTGAGCATCAGGATCGGCACCGAGCTCTCGCGGCGCAGGATCTTGCACACCTCGAAGCCGTCCAACAGGGGCAGCATGATGTCCAGAATGACCAGGTCCGGGTTCAAGCGCCTGGCGGTTTCCAGGGCGGCCCGCCCGTCGCCGGCAGCCTCGACCCGGTAGCCCTCCTTTTCCAGGTTGTATACCAGGGTTTCCTGCAGCGCAGGTTCGTCTTCGACGACCAGTACGGTCTCAGGCATGTCCATATATTATCACAATCCCCAAACCCTCTCCGGCCCGAAGCCTCAGCCCGCAGACAGCATTTTGCCCCGCGCATCGGGCCGCAGGGCAAAATACTCGGATCTCAGGAGGAAGTATTTGTAAAGCAACGGGACCAGAAAGAACAGAACCGAGCGGAATGCTCTGGATATTTAGAAGACCTTCAATTCTGTCAACAACTCTTCGATGAGGGCGTTCTGCGGAAGAACCAGCCGCTGGGCAAAGTCAGGCTGATGATGACGCAGGGTGACCAGATAAATAAACCCATGCTGATCCCAGGAGGGAACCAGCTCAACGTGGTTGACCAGCCAGCCGTCCTTCAGGGCGGAGAGGAGTAGCAGGTATGAGTTCGGGACATAAGCGGGAGTAAAAGGCTCCTGAACCGCTGTCCACATCTGCGTGAGTCTACTGGATGAATTCAACATCATGACCTGCCTTTCGATCGATCCTTAAGTCTTAGCTACCCTTATCCTACCGCAAGATGATTGTGGATCGTTTAAGGTTAGGTTAATATCTTGTAAAATCAGGACAAAAAGAGCCCTGACCGCAGGGCTCGTCCGATGAATCATGAATCTTGGCCCCCGAATCGTCGTTGCGGAGGGTTTGATTCGTAAATCGGGATGGGATGTTAATATGTCACCAGCACAAAGGCTGCGACCAGCAAAACCAGTCCGGCGGCGTCAAAGGCAATGAAGCGGAGAATCGAGGCTCCCAGGGCGGCATGCCCAGGTCCCAGCGTGGAGAAAATAAATCCCTCCCCAATCAACCCGATCAACTGCATGCCCAGGGCTTCTCCCAGGGCGGGACGATTTCGGCGTGGCTGCCAGGTGGCAACCAGATAAGGGACATTCCACATCAGAAAAAGGACCGCCACGCCGCGCACGGCTGCCTGGCCGGCTTCGCCGGCCAGCTCGAAGGCGGCAGCGTACTGGCCCGGCGCGGCCAGGAAGGCTAGTGCTGCCTGCAGATTCCAGAGGACCACCAGCCCGATCAGGATGCGGGCCGTCCACAAGCGCAGGTCCCCTTTCCCGGTCAATGACTCATCTCCTCGAGAATCCCCGCCAGCTTCCGGGCTGAACTGGCACGATCGAAGTGCTGCTCCACATACCCGCGGCCATTCCGCCCCATCGCCGCGCTCGCGGCACGGTCGCCCGCCAACTTTCGGATCGCCGCGGCGAGCGCATCCGGATCACCGGGCTGAACAAACACTCCACAGCCTGCCGTTTCAACCACCTGACGGATCACCCCGTCGATCGCGAGTACCAACGGTCGCCCGGCGGCCATATAATCAAAGACCTTGTTCGGGTATGTGGTCTTGTATGCGTCGATCGGCTTCAGGATGGCAAGGCAGGCGTCCGCTCCGGCAAGCGCTTCCGCCATCCTGTTCTTCGGCACCGGCGGGAGGAAGATTACGTTGGTCAACTTCATCTGAGCCGCCTGCGCCTGCAGGCGGCTCTTTTCCTTCCCATCACCCATCAGGACGAGCCGGACCTCCGGGACGTCCTCGAGCAGGCGCGCCGCGGCGAGCACCACGCCCAGATCGTTGGACATCCCATGCGCGCCGGCGTACATCACGACAAAATTCTGTTCGAGGTGGTTGGAAACCCGAAACGCCCGGCCTTCGTCCACCGGACCGAACATGTCCGGATCGGCGCCGTTCGGGACCAGCTCCACCTGCCGTGCGCCAAGGTCGGTCACATGCTGGACATAACCCGGGCTGTTGACCATCACCCGGTCCGCGTGGCGGTACAGGAAGCCTTCCAGCCACTCCGACATGCGGATGAGCAGTGGATTTTTCAACACCCCGACGGCAATGGCAAAGGTCGGCCATAGATCCCGCACCTCGAACAGCAATGGGGCGCGCTTCAGGCGGGCCAGCATCCAGGCCGTCCATCCCTGAAAGATCGGCGGCGAAGTCCCCCAGACCAGGTCCACATTTTTGACGCCCAGCCCAATGAAAAAGGAGGAGGTCATGAAGCTCAAGTAGGCCAGGAGGCGATGGCTGAACGAGCGGTGCAGTGCCTGGTACGTAAAGACCCGCCGGATGACAATACCGTCCTCGCCGCCGGTCCGCACGTGGGTCACCTCTCCGGTCAGATAGCTCACCGGACTGGCAATGACGGTCACCCGGTGACCGTGCCGGACGAGATCGCGGGCCAGTTCGTGATGGCGCGTCCCGCCCGGTTCGTCCAGAGAGGCAAAGGCCTGATGGATCAGGAGAATGTGCATAAGACAGGGTTCAGGACTTCGGGAAGGTGAACTCGCTGGTGAAATTCACTTCCTGCGCCGAGGCCACTTCCAGCACCAGCGCGAGCGCCGGGACTTTCAAACTATACGTGGGCGAAGCCCAGCCCATCACCGGGGCAACGGGACCTCCTCCATAAACCCGCTCACCCGCCCGGGCGAGGGTCACCTCAAAAGATGGGCTGTCGGCCAAAACCTGGACGGTAATCCAGCCTTGGGGGGATTTCAGCCGAAGGGCCAGCCCCTCCGGTTCCGCCTCCACGGCCCACTCCCAATCGGGAAACAGCCAGTGCAGCCGGAAGCGCAGCTTCCGGTTCTGAAACGGCAAGCGCAGGACGAGCATCTCATCCGTGACCCGCCAGCGACCCTCCGCATAGGCAGTGACTGAGCGCGTATGACGGACCCCATGAAGCATATATCCATAATGCCGCCCGCTGAGGCGCTGCAGGATCTGCTCGTCGACCTCGATCCGGCTTCTGCGATAGGCGTTGACCCAGTCCAGGTAAAGGAAACGTCCGGCGCGCCGCATCTGGTCGCGGCCATCCACCGTGACCGTGTTGTGAACAAAGGCGGTTACGAGCGCATTGTCCCAGGGCGGGGCGCCGTTGTAAAGATATGTCCCGGCGTCCTGGGTGATGTTCAAGCCGCGCCACCACAGGTCAACATGGAGCTGGTCGGCATGAGAGGGGCGCGACGAGAACTGCGCCGTCCGCAAATAAGCCCAGGAGTCCTTCCCGTAAATCTGGTCGCCAAGGTAGCGGGGCAGCTGCAGGTATTTCGGCGAGTCGAGCGGGACGCCAAACCATATGGCCATATCATCCCAGGGTCCGCGCGGCAGGTCGTAGCGCAGGAAGGCCCGTGCGGCGGCATGCAGGACCGGCCGAAAATCATCGAAAGGACAAACCGTCACCGGAAAAATATAGGCCCCGTCATTGGCACCCAGATTGGGAGTCCGACCCGTGCCGGGATCGAGCAGGGCGAGCAGCCAGTGGACCGAGCGCGACAGGGCCTCCGCGGTCTGCCGCGGCCAGTTGCGCCCCTGTCCGCGCAAGAGGGCATCCGTCCATAAAGCCACCTGCAGCATCAGGCGATGGTAATTGGTGCTGTGCTGGGCATACTCGCCGTACCCGTCGATCTGGGACTGGAGCCCCTCGTTGAGCCACTTCCAGCCCAGGGCGCGCCAGGCCGACGACGAGGGGTGGTCTGCCAGCGCCAGCCCGGCGGTAAAGAGACCAGCCGCTTCGGTCAGGAGGTGGTTGTTATTCTGCGAACGGGCATAGACCAGCGTGGGCGGAATACGTGCCGCATGCGCGGCAACAGCCTGACCCAGACGCTCGAGCCGCTCCGGCGTGCTGTGAAGGGACCCGGCGAACACCTGCGCAGCCCAGACCAAGGCCATCAGGCGGATGGCAACCTCCTGTCCTGACATCCAGTGAGGGCCAAGGTAAGGCGGGTTGGCATCCAGAAAGGTTTCGGCGTGATGCCAGAAGGCCTCGGCGTATTTTTCATCCCGCCCTAGGTGGTAGGCAACGCCGAGGCCGTACGCCCAGCCGAAGCGCGCCGGCTCCCAGAGGAATTTGATATCGGGGTTTTGCATACAAAACGGAGCGAGGAGTTTGGGGCTGGATTCGTAGTCGCTCCAGTGCACCAGCGGACCGCTGACAGCAAGTTTCAGCTCGACCGGCTCTCCCCCGAAGAGGCGCACCCTTCCGGCCGCGATCTCATCGGCTTCCCCGAACAGCCTGGCTCGGCCTGCGTCGCCGAGGACGGCAAGAATATCCTCCGCGGACGGCAGTCTGAACCCAGGCCGCAGGGTGGCCGGGGCATGACCTGCGGTCAACCCCCGCCCGTCGGTCATCCTTTTGTAATGCCCGCTCGCCAGCCCCAGCCGGTATGACGCATACAACGCCGTGGGTTGGAAGCCCAGCTGGGTAAAGGCCTTGAAAGCCATGGAGAGGCGGTTCATTAAAAATATTTAACCACAGAACAGCACGAATGACCACTGGAGGAACTTAACAGTTTGGTAGATAACCCGGGGGAGTGAGGTTCTGAGGGATGTGAGGACGGTCAGGCGATTCCGCGGGCGATTGCGGCGCACGTTGCTTGAAAGGCCCTCTCCCGGAGGGGATGGAGGGGGTCTCTTATGCGATGAGGACGATGCGCCCGCTTCGGAGAGAGGCGACCGCAGCAAAGGTGGCTTTGGCAACGCCGATCAACTGATCGTATGGGATCGGCGGCTCCCCGCCCTCGCGAATGGCCGTCACAAAGGCTTGCCATTCCCCAAAATGACCCTTGTCCTGGCGCAACACGGACCGGACGAATTTGTGCCGCCCGTTACGCACCTGCTCCAGGGTGCGGAAGTCGTCCAGCACCGCCACGCGGCCGTCACAAAAGACCTCGATGCGCTCCTTGGGAAAGGAGCGGTCGCCGTTGGCCAGATAGTCGACCACCCCGATCGATCCATCCGGGAAGGTAAAGGTCAACGAAATGTTGTCCTCGCGATACCTGCCACCGTCAGGCAGCCCGTGGGCGGTGACCGAAACCGGCGCGGCATCCGCCAGGAAGGTCAGGAAGTCGATGAAATGGCAGCCTTCGCCGATGATGCGCCCGCCGCCCTGGGCGGGGTCCTGGGTCCAGTGGTTGAGAGGAATGTACCCGGCATTGATCCGGTAGTGCATGTAGAGCGGCTCGTTCCGGCTGGCAAGGAATTCCTTCAACCGGCCGGCCAGCGGGGCAAAGCGGCGGTTGAAGCCGACGGTCAGCAAGCCGGGCGCCTTTTTCAGGGCAGCTTGCACATTCTTCAGTCCCTCCTCCGTTGTCGCCACTGGCTTTTCAACGAAGACATGCTTGCCTGCCTTGAGGGCTTGGACGGCCAGGCCGGCGTGCGTGTCGTGACGGGTCAGGATGGCGATGGTGTTGACATTCGGGTCGTTCAACACATCCTGCTCGTCGGAGGACGCGTAACCGAAGCCGAACTTCCTGCCGGCATGCTGGGCATGCAGACCGCCGACGGAGGCAATGCCAACGCGATCGATCTCTTTGTGCTTCTGAATCGCAGGCAGCAAGACTGCATTGGCAAAGTTCCCGGCGCCCAATACCCCCAGCCTGACCGTGGAGCCCCGTTCGTGGACGATGGCCAAAGGAACCTTCGTCGCTTCAGGTTCCTTTGGGGTTTCCGGATACGTCAGCAATACACCCAGGAAGGTCTCATTTTTTCTGCCGGTAATGAGCGCATAGGCTGTGGCTGCCTTTTCGATCGGAAAACGGTGCGTGATGAGCGGTTTAACGTCCAGCTTCCCTTCTGCCAACAGCTCCGCTACGGCCTCCAGATTGCGTCCCTCTGTCCAGCGCACATAGCCGATCGGGTAGTCACGGCCGGTTTCCTCATAAACCTGGTCATAGCGGCCAGGGCCATACGAACGCGAATTGACCAGCGAGAGTTCTTTTTCATAATAAGGCTTGCGCGGCACGGCCAGACCAACGGCCCCGGTGGCGACCACCCGGGCGCGGTCCCGGGCGATGGCCCCGGCCAGTTCTACCGGGTCCGCGGAAGGCGTATCGGCGCAGATGATCACGGCGTCGGCCCCGCGGCCGGCGCTAAAGGCTGCAGCAGCCTCAAGGGCCCGATCACGCAAAACAGCCTCGGCTCCAAAGCGCTTCGCCAGGGCGACCCGTTCTGCGTTGATATCCACGCCGAAGACCCGGCAGCCCGCGGCCTCAGCGATCTGGACCGTCAATAGCCCCAAAAGTCCCAGGCCGATCACCGCCACCCGTTCACCCACCTGCGCCTTTGATAGACGGAAGCCGTGCAGGGCAATGGCGCCGAGCGTCGTAAAAGCGGCCGATTCAAAATCGACCCCATTGGGAAGGGAGACCAGCAGGTTGCGCGGAATAACGCCATATTCGGCGTGGACGGCAAAGCCACCGCCGGCGCAGGCCACCCGTTCTCCGACTTTGAACCCTTCCATGCCACCGCCAAGCGCCACGATGGTTCCGGAAGAAGAATAGCCAAGGGCCAGGGGCTGGTCCAGCCGATTAAAGGCCGCCGTCAGGCTCGTCAGCAGCCCTTCCCGGCGGGCTTTATCGAGCACCTGGCGGACGAGGTCCGGGCGGGAGCGGGCTTTCCCCACCAGCGATTTTTCGGCGAATTCCACCAGCATGCGTTCGGTCCCCGCCGAGACCAGTGAGGCGGCGGTTTGGATCAGGGCTGTGCCGGGGCGCGGGTCCGGCACAGGCACCTCCACCACTCCTGTCTTACCAGTACGCATATTCTGAAGCACCTGTTTCATTTTTATATCACCTATTGGTTTTGGACAACCAAAGTATACCGCAAGAAGATGGCTGGCATGAATCAGGGTATGGATGGGAGTACAATTATTCAAGGGTATGAATCCATCCGCGATCACGCTCAGCCTGACCAAGGTCGTTGTCCCGGCCCTGCGGCCAGAGATCCTCAGCCGGGATCGTCTGTTGACGCGCCTGGAAGACCTGTTGGAACAGAAGCTGGTGCTCATCACAGCCCCGGCGGGGTATGGCAAAACCTCCCTGCTGATCGACCTGGCCCACCACACGGAAATGCCGGTGTGTTGGTTATCCCTGGATCTCCTTGACCGCGACCCCCAACGTTTTGTCGCTTACTTCATCGCCATGGTGACCCGGCGCTTCCCCCAGTTCGGGAAGGAATCTGCCACGGCTTTGAACAGCCTTACCTCGTTCGACCACGGCTTGGAGAATCTGATCATCACCCTTGTCAATGAGATCTACGAGCAGATCAGCGAGCACTTTGTCCTCGTACTGGACGATTACCAGCATGTGGACAGCGTGCCCGAGATCCGCGATTTCATCAGCCGCTTCATCCAGCTGGCAAGCGAGAACTGCCACCTGGTCCTTTCGTCCCGCCGCCTGCCCGCTCTGCCCGATATGGCCGTGCTCGTGGCACGCCAGCAGGTGGGGGGCTTCGACCTGCGGGAGCTGGCCTTTCAATTCGATGAGATCCGCGACCTTTTCCAGAAAAAATACGGCCTGCATATCCCCGAGAGCACCGTCCAGGACCTGCTCCTACATACCGAGGGATGGATCACCGGGATCAACTTCTCCAGGCCCCAAAAGGCGCAGGGCCTCGTCGACCTGGCGCGTTTTACACCCACGACCGGCGCGGGTCTGCCGGAATATCTCGATCATCAGGTCCTCAACCAGCAGACCCCGGAGGTGAGGGAGTTCCTGCTGCAGACCTCCCTGTTCGACGAGTTCAACGAAGAACTGTGCGCGGTGGTCCTGGGCGCGGTCTCACCGGGAAAACCGCACAGATGGAATAAATTGATCGAAGCGGTGAAGCGCAACAACCTGTTCGTCCTGGCCGTCGGTCCCAATGGGAAATGGCTGCGCTATCACAACCTCGTCCAGGATTTCCTGCAATCCCGCCTCAAGGAAGAAAGCCCGGAGACCGCCGAAGCGATCCTGATCTACCTGGTCCAATATTATGAACAGAACAGCGAGTGGGAAAAAGCGCATCACCTTTACAAACAGCTCGGCGACATTACGGGCTTGGCCGGACTGGTCGAAAGAGCTGGAAAGGCCCTGATCCAGAGCGACCGCTTGATTACCCTGGGCAACTGGTTGGACGAACTCCCAGACGTGATCACCCAGGAGCACCCTGGGCTGCTTTCGCTTAAAGGGGCTCTCGAGCTCATCCGCGGCAAGGTCCGTTTCGGCCTGTCCCTGCTCGACCAGGCTACCGCTTCCTTCCAGGCAGCCGGAGATGAGAAGAACCTGGGACAGACATTGGTACGCCGGGCCAATGCGCATCGCCTCCTGGGGGACTACAAGGCCTCCCTGCAGGATGCAGAGGACGCCCTGCAAATCACCGCACAGAGCAAAAGCCCCTTCATGCAAGCCTGCCGGGTGGAAGCATTGCGCATGAAGGGGTTGGCCCTTTACCGCCTGGGGCAGATGAAGCAATCCACGGATCTGCTGCAGAGCTCTTTATCTCTCGCCATCAAGTTGAACGATACTCAAATCATCCCGGTAGTGCAGTCAGAATTAGGTATCACTCATCGTTCCATGGGTGATAATGAAACTGCAAAAGACCTGTATGAAAAAGCACTGGCAATCTGGAAAGAGCGGGGCAACTTGACCTGGCAGGCCGATATCCTGAACAACCTCGGGGTGTTGCACCACCTGGGAGGGGACTACGAACAGGCAGCCGTGGCATTTGAACAGGGCCTGGAGTGCGCCCGGCGCAGCGGTTACCTGCGCAGTGAAGCCCTGCTCCTGACCAGCCTGGGTGACCTATATGCCGAACTGGGCGAATTCGAGATCGCCCGGCACGCCTACGAAAAGGCAGAGGACATCGCCCGCCAGATCGCTGACCAGTTCCTGCTGACCTACTCCCTCCTTTCGCAGGCGGCCGTCGCCCGTGCCTCCGGTACCTTCGACCGCGCCCGCTTGCTCCTTGACGAGGTCTATGCTCCGGTCCGGGAACACAATTCCACCTACGAGATCGGCCTCTTCGAACTAGAATGCGGCCGGTTAGAGCTCGCCTCTCGCTCCCCTCAACGGGCTATCCCGCATCTGCAGAGCGCGGTTGAATCATTCAGCCGGGGGAGTCGCGTTCTTGAAACCGGCTGGAGCCATCTGTGGCTGGCGGCGGCCTGTAACCAGGCCGGCGATCAGCAGACCGCCCGGATGCATCTCAAAGAAACAGCCAAGCTCGATGGAAAGGGCCACCACTCCCTAAGCATGGCAGCGTACCAGCTCCAGAACTGGCTTGACAACAGCTTGAGCGATGACCCGGAGGTGCGGACTGTCCTAGTGCGTTTACTCCGCCGCGCAGAAAATCTGCAGCCAAAGCTGCCCTCGATCCGAAAGCGCCTACGCCGCCTGACCAGCACGGTCCCCATGCCTCCGCCGCATCTGGACATCCGGGCTTTCGGAAAAGCGCAGGTGAGGGTCAACGGAAAATTAGTAACCAATGCCCAGTGGCAATCCAAGTCGGTGCGGGAGCTGTTCTTTTATTTCCTGCACGCAAGCGGTCCTCTAACCAAAGAGCAGGTCGGCGCCGATCTCTGGCCGGAGGTCACCCCCCGGCAATTGAAGCTGCGCTTCAAGAACAACTTATACCGCCTGCGTCGCGCCGTCGGGCCCGAGACGATTCTATGGGAAAGGGAGCTCTACAGCTTCAATCGCGACCTGGACTATGAATACGACGTGGAGACCTTTAAAGCCCATCTGGCAAAGGCCAGAGCTGCCAAAGGCGTCCTGGAACGGACCGAACATTATCAAGCCGCAGTCGACCTGGTGAACGGACCCTATCTGCATGATTTCGAATCGACCTGGATCCTCCCGGAACGAGAACACTTAGAGCAGGATTACACCAGGGCACTACTCAGCCTGGCAAGGCTGCTCCTCCAAATCGAGAAAAACGAGGAGGCGCTGCAGATCTGCCTGCAGGCCCTGTCTCATGATGCCTGTCTGGAAGAGGCTTATCGCTTTGCCATGCGCATTTATGACCGCCTCGGAGATCACACGGCCGTCTCTCGCCAGTACCTGGCCTGCAAGAAGTGCCTGCAGGCCGAGCTGGGAGTGGCACCGTCTCCAGAAACAGAAGCGCTGTACCGCCGCCTGATCACCTGATCGACGGAATATCCTGCTCTTGTGGCATCCGCTTTTCCTTGTTGCCACCCCTAATCTGACGAGGGGTGATTTTGCGTAGGAATTAGTGGAAAACCAAGTAAGCCGTTTCTTGAAGCCTCCTTTGAGGCCTACCCCACTGTATTTTAAGACTACAGAATTCCAGAAAAGAAGGTGCCTCATGCAAACGAAACTCACTCAGCTCTCCATTTTCGTCTCCAAATTTGACCGCCGTTATCTTCAACTGGCTTTTGTCCTCCTGGCCCTCGTGCTGTTGGTCTTGGGAGCCGGTGCTCCAGAAGGCGAAGGCCACGGGATGTTCTAGATGATCCTGCTCGTCGCCCTCCTAGCAGGGCTGCTGGCAGGTATCGTCCTTGCACCCTTACAAAAACACGCATGGCAGGTTCCGCCGCTTCGCTTTCTGTGGCTGGTCGTGATCGGGTTCCTGCCGCAAGCGGTCATATTCTATCTCCCGTCCGCCCGTAGCGGAATTCCGGATCAGGTAGTGGGGTCCGGCCTGATCTTCTCGCAAGTTGTGCTACTGGCCTTCTGCTGGTTCAATCGTCGGGTGGCGGGGGTCTGGATCCTGGCAAGCGGGCTGGTGCTCAACTTGGTGGTGATCACCGCCAACGGCGGTTTCATGCCGATCAGCCCTCAGACCGCAAGCCACCTAGTACCGGCTACCGTCCTGGCCAAGTACCAGATCGGTAGCCGGTTTGGCACTGGCAAGGATATCCTGCTGCTGGCGGAGAACACCAGGCTGGTGTGGCTTTCCGACCGGTTTCTTCCCCCAGCGTGGTCTCCCTATCAGGTCGCTTTCAGCCCGGGAGACATTTTGATCGCCGCTGGCGCTTTCTGGCTCATGCTGACCCAGGGAAAACCCCTCCGGTCAGCAAAATAGTAGAGAAGGATAAACTATGATCTACACCAAAACTTACCAAGTACCCCTCTCCCTGGAAGTGCGGCAGTCATCGGACGACCATCTGGAGCTCAATCGCCTGCTGGCGGCTGCCGTTGTCAACGGCGAGTTCTGTCATCTCCTGCTCGATGACCCTGCCCTGGCCCTGCAAGACGGCTACCTGGGAGAGTCATTCCTGCTCAGCGAAGAGGAACGCGCCCTGATCCTGTCGATCCGGGCAGACTCCCTCACCGACCTCGCCAGAGAACTCGTCCGGACCTTCGGAGAACGACCCCACCCCTGCCTGACCACCACCGCTCAGACCTTTGAATTCGCTGAGTGCTGAGCAACACGCACCGGATGACGCGGCGGGTGGGGGCGCGGCGGTCCTGGGGGGCCATCGTGCCCCGCGTCCGCGTTTTCGGCTCCATGGATAAAGAGAACGGGTGATTGTGAGCAAAGAGAACGAACTTAAGGTTAAACGATACACCGGCTTTACGACGGATGAAAAGCTGGGAGAGGCCTCGATTCAATTGGAAGCCATCTTCCGGGCTTTCCAGGATCTGCTCCTGTACATGGAACCCGACGGGAGGATTTTAGATTACAAGGCCGGGAACACTGCCCCGATGTTCCTGCCGCCCGGGGAATTTCTCGGCAAATGCCTACCGGATGTTCTTCCCGCGGAGATCGGCGAAAAAATCTCCCGTGCCCTCCAGCAGTCGATCCAGGGCGACAAAGTTGTGTCCCTTGAGTTTCCTCTGCAGCTGCCCAACGGGGAACACTGGTATGAGATCCGCCTGGTCGCCCTGGCAGGCTCCCGGGTCATCGCCCTCTTGCGCGACGAGACCGATCGGGTCCAGGCGACGGAGCGGATGCAGCGCCAGGCGCGCCAGCTCTCCGCTTTACAATCCATCGATGCGACCATCACCGCCAGCTTTGACTTGAACGTGACCCTTTCGGTCATCCTGCGCCAGGTCATCAACCAGCTTGGCGTCGATGCAGCGGACGTGCTGCTCCTCAATCAAAACACCCACATGCTGGAGTATGCTGCCGGCTACGGATTCCGTTCGGTGAGGTTGGAGCGCACCTCCCTCATGGTCGGGCAGGGCTATGCCGGACAAGCGGCCCTCAAACGCACCATGATCAGCGTTCCGGATTTGAATCATCAACAGACCGATCCGCTGCACCTGCCCAGTTTCATCCAGGAAGGCTTCACGTTTTACTATGCAGTCCCCTTGATCGCCAAAGGACAGGTGACCGGAGTCCTGGAGATCTACCGCCGCTCGGCCCTTAAACCCGGGGATGACTGGCTGGAATTCCTGACCACCCTGGCCAGCCAGGCCGCCATCGCCATTGACAGTGCCGCCCTGTTTCAGGACCTGCAAAAGACGAACGCCGAACTCGTTCTGGCCTACGATGCAGCGATCGAGGGCTGGTCGCATGTTCTGGAGTTGACCGGGCGGGAGACCAAAGATCATATTGCCCGCGTGGTCAAGATGACCCTGGACCTGGCCCGCACCGTCGGCATCAATGAAAAAGAGCTGGTCCACATCCGGCGCGGGGCTTTCCTTCACGATATCGGCGAGGTGGGCATCTCCGAGGACATCCTCCGAAAGCCCGGCCCGCTGACCGAGCTGGAACGGATCACCGTTCAGCAACACCCCCTGATTGCCTACCAGCTGCTGGCCCCCGTGAATTATCTGGCCTCTGCGCTGGACATCCCCCATTATCACCACGAGCGGTGGGACGGAAGCGGTTACCCCGAAGGTCTCAAGGGCGAACAGATCCCCATGGCGGCGCGCATCTTTGCGGTCGCGGATGTATACGACGCATTCATCTCGCCACGCCCCTATCGCCCGGCCCGATCCCACCGCGAAGCGCTGGAATACATCCGGGAGCAGACCCACAAGCACTTTGACCCCGAGGTGGTGAACGCGTTCCTCCAGAATATGGGCGGTTAGGACAGACGTTCTTCGAATCGACCCCCACGGATCTGCCCGGGATCGGAAAGCAGGTCCGTTCGTTTTTAACCGGGTCTGCCCCTTCCTCTCCCTGGGCATACCACCCCATGGTCAGCCAAGTCGGATTCCGCTGCCCGGTCAGGCTCCTGAAGCAGAGACGTGGGGTCACGCTTGTTCCCTGTCCGCCGGATCCAGAGATTGGATTAAAATCTATATAAATCTACATTGACAGGCGGCGTGCGTATGATAAATTTGTCCTGCTCACATGCCCCAGGGTGCCTCCCAGGAAGATCAGATGCGAATGGAAAAGGAAGAATGGATGACGCTCAGCCAGACCGCCGGGCTGCTCGGAGTCCATGCAAGCACGGTGCGTTTGTGGTCGGACAAGGGTTGGATCCCCGTTCACCGCACCCCGGGTAAACACCGGCGCTACCTGCGTTCCGAGGTCGAGCTGTGGCTGAAAGCTGCCAATCAATCTCGCACCATGGAACCCGAGAACATCGTGCAGATCGCCCTGCGCCGGATGCGCTTCCAAATCCATGAAGGCTACCTGGAAAATGAACCCTGGTATCAGCGACTCGATGATAAGGCCCGTTCCCAGTATCAAGAGAGCGGCCGGGCCCTGGTTCAGGGGCTGACGAGCTATCTCTCAGTGCAGGGCAAAGACGCTATGGGTGAAGCCCGCTCCGTGGGTTATGAGTATGCTTCACGCGGCGTTCGGTCCCATCTCGACCGCATTGAGGCCGTACGGGCATTTCTCTTCTTTCGCAACGCTTTGCTGGAATCGATGATTGCCGTCTATCGAGAGGCGAAGATCCCTTCCGGGGCAGCCTGGGGAGAGCTGCTCACCAAAGTGCTTGCTTTTACGGATCAGGTTCTGATCACGCTGCTTGAAACCTACCAGCTACTTGAAGATAAGAACCCGTGAACAGCAAACGCTTTCGCTCTTCATTCTTCTCAAGGTGGCTGGTGCCGATCTTGCTGGTCGTCCTGTTGCTCGGCCTGCTCGCCATTCTGGTCATGGTGGGCATTTCTGTAGTCGGCATCCACATCGGGTATTAATCTCAAGGCTCCATCCGCAGGAGGCTCCATGCACTACATACCCATCCTATCCACCCTGGTGACATTCGCCTTTGCGATCGCCGTCCTCCGTCGTTACCTGCTCCGTCACGGCCCGCATTTGCTGCTCTGGACCGTCGGTCTGCTCTGGTACGGAGTAGGTACGTTGAGTGAAATCATCCTTGGCCTGACATTCAACGGCCTGGTCTTGAAGCTGTGGTACCTCAGCGGGGCGATGCTGACCGCAGCCTGGCTGGGCCAGGGGACGCTGCATCTGCTCGTCCGCCGGCGTAGCCTCGCCTGGACCCTGACCGGAATCCTGTGCGGGGTCAGCGTGCTGGCCGGTATCCTGGTCCTTAGCGCGCCGCTGGCCGCTGCGGCCGGCGCCTACCGGATAGCACAGCCGATCTCCTCCCAGTATCAGAATATCCTGACCCGCAACGGCCTGATCATCGCTCTGACCATCCTGCTGAATATCTACGGCACCCTGGTCCTAGTGGGTGGAGCTATTTACTCTGCCTACATCTTCTGGCGTCGGCACGTGCTCTTCAACCGCATGATCGGCAATGTCCTGATCGCAGCCGGGGCGCTGGCCCCCGCAATGGGCGGTTCTTTTATTAAGATCGGCCTACCGGATTTCCTCTACCTGACCGAGCTGGTCGGGGCTGTATTAATGTACATTGGCTTTGTGCAGGCCACGACCGTTCCCTCCGACGAGCCTGTTCCGGCCCCCTCCTCCTGAGAGTACGGTTCGGCAGCCCGAGAACCCCAGCGGACCGAATCGTCTTCCTGGCGCCCCTGCCGGAACCGCCGCCTTGCCCTAAAGAAACGGCAGGCGGCGGTTCCGGTTTAAGGTCAGGTGGACGACCGTACGCTCCCACCCACACTTTCCAGAATTCCCAGCTTTGGTTCTTGGTTGGCGTCGGGTCGGTGCTAGCCGATAATGGGGCCGCTGCTGAGGGCGGATTGTTCAACTATTCTATCGGGACCGGGTCGGTAACGGAGAGCTGCATCCTGCACAATCAGGCCGTGGCTGTCAAGCCAGACGGGTTCGGGAACGGGGTGGAGAACGACAACGATACCCCACTCAACGCGGCCGGCAACTGGTGGGGGGTGCCCCCCGGTCCGGGGAATGACATCACCCCCAGTGTGAAGGCTGATTCGGTCCTTGCCGTGGCACCTGCAATTTGTTCCGGCTCAAGCCCAACGCCCTTCCCAACCCCTGGGAAAACGGGAAATCAATCCAAGAGACGGCGGTCTGAACCGGGCTCCGAATACGAGAAACAAAAGCAAAGCGATTCCAGCGAGAAATTGGACACGGGAGGTGCTATGGTGATCGCAGGGGACAGGTGCCAAAAGAATTCCTGATTGACCCAGGCCGGTACCCCCGACGGTCCGGCGAAGTCACTACCGTCCGGGCTCGGTAATCATTCCCGCACAGGCAAGGCTCTCAGGTCAAGGACCATCTCATCGGTGGCTCGAAAACCCATCCGTACGTAGATCTGACGCGCGGCGTCGAAAGCCAGCAGACGGATCTGTGCGGCCCCTCGCCCGGCAAGCCAGGCGATCGCTTCCTTGGTCAGTTGAGTAGCCATTCCTCGACCGCGGTAGGCCGGCTCGGTGTACACGTCCCCGATGAAGCCGTAGAATGGGGTGGCAAAATAGCGGTAAGGCAGGTCCGACTTGAGGAACGCGCCGGCCGAGGCAACAATGCGGCCTTCGGCCCGCATGACATAGTGCCGGGCCAGGTCCCGCCGGTAAAGGGAGCGGTAATCGCGCCGGATGACCTCCCGGGCATCGCCGGCGAGCAGGCCGGCATGGCCACCCTCCTGGAACATAGCCAGCTTCATCTCGACGACCCGAGCCAGGTCGATGGCAGTCGCAATTTCAATCCCGGGTTTCTCCATCTCTTTCATCGCGCCTCCGGTTTTACCAATTGCTTCAGACCCAGTCCTGATATCAATCCCGATTCGTCCCCGGACCCGGTCGTCCGTGATACCGTGTTAGCCAGTCCCCCGCCAGTATGTGGCCGCCAAATCGAATTTCCATCCATTTCCGGAGAACGTTGTTGCCATTGAAAACAATCCGGTCGGCCGTCCTGACCCAGGCTTCGGCAGCAGGAATTTGGGGCTCATTCTTGGACGGAATGGAGCGAGCTGGACACTTAAAGTATAATCTTTTTCGGGCGCATTTCTTTCCCTGTCGTGAGTCATCCCGCCGATTGCAGGGTGCAAATTCACTATTATCCGGATGAGCTGTTTTGAAAGGAGTTGGCATGAAAATTGGCGTTGTCTTTCCACAAACCGAGATCGGCAACGACCCGGCTGCCATTCGCGATTACGCCCAGACCGCCGAGGGGCTGGGTTTTACCCACGTGCTGGCCTATGACCACGTGCTGGGCGCCAACCCGGATCGACCGGGCGGATGGTCCGGCCCCTATACCCACCTGACGCCTTTCCATGAGGTATTTGTGTTGTTTGCCTACCTGGCCGGGATCACCCAGAGGCTTGGCCTGGCAGTCGGCATCCTTATTCTCCCCCAGAGGCAGACTGCTTTGGTAGCCAAACAGGCCGCCTCACTGGATGTGCTCAGCGGCGGCAGGCTGCGACTGGGCGTGGGGCTGGGATGGAATCAGGTCGAATACGCCGCCCTGAATGAAGATTTCCACAACCGCGGCAAACGCATCGAGGAACAGGTGGCACTGCTGCGCCGCTTATGGACCGAGCCGTTGGTCGATTTCAAAGGAAACTGGCACACCGTCCCGGATGCCGGCATCAACCCGCTGCCGGTCCAGCGGCCCATCCCGGTCTGGTTTGGCGGGAGCGCTGAACCTGCGCTGCGCCGCATCGCCCGTCTCGCCGACGGTTGGATCACCCTCGGCCGCAGCGCCGTTGAGGCAAGACCCGCCCTGGCCCTGTTTGACCGCTTTCTGGAGGAAGCGGGGCGCTCGCGCCGCGAGATCGGCCTGGAGTCGCGCATCTCTTACGGGGCGGGCGACCCCCATGATTGGGAGACGGCCCTGCGCGATTGGCAGGCCGAAGGCGCCACGCATCTCTCGTTTAATACCATGGGCAGTGGGTTCCAAACCCCCCAGGAACATATCCGGGCCATCCAAAAATTCGCGCAAGCCGCGCTCCCATAGGCAATCGGGCCGGATCCTGACGCAAAGGATACAATCGAAAATGAGACAACCCCTCCCGGGCGGGGAAGATTAAGTGAAAGTCTAGCCATGAATCAGAAACGAATACCGATTCTGATGGATATAGGGATTCGAGCAGGGATGATCTTAAAACTGCGGTCTTCCTCTGTATTGGCTTGGGGTTCATGTTTGTTCTGGTAAAGGATGTTGAAACTTGAACGGATCCTTGCCTGTGCCCATTCCCAGGTTCGACATCGACGTCCTGTGCGTCGGGCACGCCTGTTTCGATTTGACCTTTGCCATCTCGCATCATCCCGGCCCGGACGAAAAAGGCGTCGCCGATGGATTCATCAGCAGCGGGGGTGGACCAGCGGCCAATGCGGCAGTGACCGTGGCACGGTTAGGCTTGCAGGCGGCTTTTGCCGGTTACCTGGGGGACGATCCCTGGGGCGACCGACATTTGCAGGAATTCCACAACGAAGGCGTCAACACAGATTTCATTATCCGGGGAACCGACCCGACCCCGCTCGCCACCATCCTGGTCAAGCCCGACGGGAAGCGTACGGTCATCAACTATCATGGCAAGACGGGCTACCTACCGGCAGACAGCTTGGATTTTACCGGCGTGCACCCTCGCCTGCTCTTGTTCGATGGGCACCAACCCTGGCTCTCGCTCGCACTCCTGGATATGGCGAAACAGTCAGCCATCCCGACCATCCTGGACGCCGGTTCGGTCCATGCCGGGACGCTTGCGCTGGCGGATAAGGTCGATTATCTGGTCTGCTCGAAAAAGTTTGCCCAGGAATATACGACTGAGGCGGACCCGGAACCGGCAGCAGCGGCGTTGAACGACCTGGCCGCCACGACCGTCATCACCCTGGGCCGGGACGGGCTGGTGTGGAGCAAAGCAGGAATCGTCCGGCGTTTGCCCGCCTTCGGGATCGAGGTGGCGGACAGCACCGGGGCGGGAGATGTTTTCCACGGTGCGCTGGCAGCCGGACTTGCGGACGGGCAGAACTGGGAGGAGACCTTGCGTTTTGCCAGCGCTGCGGCCGCGCTGAGTTGCACTCGGCTGGGCGCCCGTCCCGGGATCCCGACCCGGGCTGAAGTGACAGATTTTTTGACCGCTCGATCGGGCGAATGACCATCGATAGGCAGGCGAACGGCTGACCTAGGTATGCTCTTTGTGTGTTCGGCATGATAAAGTCGAGTTTACGGTCCCGCAACTAATCCCAGCCGAGAGCGTTTTAAACAAATACAATCCCCGGGGTTTAACAACCTGTCTAGGCAACCCTTATCATTAAGGCGGAGATCCTGGCCCGCATTGGAGATTTACATACATGAAAGCCAACTCGAAGAGCACGAAGTCTGATTTGCAACAAAAACCACAAACCACACCGCTGGCGATTATCGGTATGTCGTCCATCTTTCCCCAGGCGCATAACATTCAGGAATACTGGGACAATATCCTCAACAAGGTTGATGCCATTGAGGATATCCCGGCGTCGCGCTGGAAGATAGACGAATATTACGACCCGAATCCGGCTGCCCCCGATAAAACGTACTGCAAGCGCGGCGGCTTTGTCCCCGATATTCAATTCGACCCGGCTGAATTTGGTCTGCCCCCCAATATCCTGGAAGCGACCGATGTCACCCAATTGCTGTCGCTGGTGGTGGCCAAGGAATGCCTGGAAGATGCCGGTTACGGTGCAGGCCGGGAGTTTGCGCGTGAAAACGTGGGGGTGATCCTCGGATTTGTAGGCATCGGAAGCAAACTGGTGATTCCGTTGATGGCACGGCTCCAGTATCCGATCTGGGAGAAGGTCTTCCGCAGCTACGGGATCTCGGCAGAAGACACCCGGAAGATCATTGAAAAAATCAAACTGGCATATCCGAGCTGGGAGGAAAACTCATTTCCCGGCTCGATCGGGAATGTGATCGCCGGCCGGGTGGCCAACCGCTTTGACCTGGGCGGCACCAACTGCGTCGTGGACGCAGCCTGCGCCAGTTCACTGGCCGCCATCCACATGGCCGCCAGCGAGCTGATCGAAGGCCGTGCCGATATGATGATTACCGGTGGCGTTGACCTGGACAACTCGATCGGCGCGTATCTTTGTTTCAGCAAGACCCCGGCATTTTCTAAAAGCCAGAACCCCAGTCCCTTCGATCAGGATTCGGACGGCATGATGGTGGGAGAAGGCATCGGCATGGTCATGTTGAAGCGGTTGGCTGATGCACGCCGCGACCACGACCGAATCTACGCGGTCATCCAGGGAATTGGCACATCCAGCGATGGGCGTTTCAAATCCATCTATGCTCCGCGTCCGGCCGGACAATCTCTGGCCTTGCGCCGCGCATACGCCGAAGCCGGTTACAGCCCGGCGACCGTTGGGTTGATCGAGGCCCATGGGACCGGTACGATCGCCGGCGATCCGGCGGAATTCCAGGCGCTGAACGAAGTCTTTTCTGAAAACAACCCCAATCAGCAAACGATTGCGCTGGGGAGCGTAAAGGCTCAAATTGGACATACCAAGGCAGCCGCTGGGATTGCCAGCCTGATCAAGGTTTCCCTGGCTTTGCATCAGAAGGTACTACCCGCCACCATCCACCTCAACACGCCCAATCCCAAACTGGAAATCGAAAAATCACCCTTCTATCTGAACACCGAGACCCGGCCGTGGGTAAAACCAGCCCACCATGCCCGTCGCGCCGGCGTCAGTTCGTTCGGCTTCGGCGGCACCAATTTCCATGTCGTCCTGGAAGAAAACGAGGACGAGCAAACCGGACCTTATCGTCTGAATACCACTTCGAAGGTTGTTCTGCTTTCCGCTCCGACCCCGGAGAAACTATTGACGGATTGCCAGGGCTGGTCCGAAACGTTGCAGGGGCCAAAGGCAAAGCAGGAATTTGTCAATCTGGTGTCAGCTTGGACGTCCAAGGCGATCCCGCACGGCGATGCACGGGTGGGTTTCGTGGCTGCCAATGAGGGCGAGGCCGTGCGCCAGCTTGCCGCGGCTGCAGAGCTCTTGAAGGTCCATTCGGGTCAGGAGAGCGCTGAACATCCTGCGGGAGTCTATTACCGCCGGAGCGGACTGGACCCACAAGGCAAACTGGTTGCCCTTTTCCCAGGCCAGGGTTCGCAGTATGTGGATATGGGCCGGGAACTGGCGGTCAACTACCCCCCGTTGCGGCAAGCTTTCACCCGCATGGACGCTCATTTCGAAGCCGATGGATTGCTTCCGCTTTCGAGCGTGGTCTATCCCGCCCCGGCTCTGGACGGCGCCCAGAAGGAGGCACACTCCAACAATTTGACCCGCACCGAGTACGCCCAGCCGGCGATCGGGGCGCTGTGCGCCGGGCTGTATCACCTATTACAGCAGGCCGGTTTCAATGCCGACTTCAGCGCCGGTCACAGTTTCGGCGAGTTGACCGCATTATGGGCCGCCGGTGTTTATGATGAAGAGGCTTACTTCACCCTGGCCAAGGCACGCGGCAAGGCCATGGCCCCGCCTGCCGATCCCGATTTTGATGCCGGGACGATGCTGGCCGTTAAAGGGGATGTTGCGGCGCTTCAGGAAGAATTAAAGGCCTTCCCCGAGATCACCCTGGCGAATTGGAATTCCAACAACCAGGTTGTATTGGCCGGGACCAAACCAGCCATTGCCGCTGTGCAAAAAGTGCTGGTTGAAAAAGGATATTCGGTCGTTGGACTGCCCGTGTCAGCAGCCTTCCATACAGCCCTGGTCAGCCACGCCCAGAAGCCCTTTGCCGAAGCGGTCCGGAAGGTGAAGTTTAACCAACCGCGCATCCCCGTCTATTCGAACACGACCGGGCACGCGTACCCATCTGACCCTGAACAGGTCCGACGTTGTTTGTCCGAGCACATTCTGAACCCGGTGCATTTCAAGGACGAGATCGAAGCCATTTACTCCCGGGGCGGTAGTATCTTTGTCGAGTTTGGTCCCAAGAACGTCCTGACCAATTTGGTGAACAACATTCTGGAGGGCAAGCCCCATTCCGCCGTGGCCTTGAATCCGAACGCCAAAAAAGACAGCGACGGCCAGTTCCGCGAAGCGGTTGCCCAACTGTGCGTACTCGGCCTGGACCTGCGCCAGTATGATGCCTACGCGGTGCCGCCCAAATTTGTTGGCGAGGCGAAGAAATCCACCATCAGCGTGATGCTGAACGGAGGACTTTACCTGACCGAAAAGACGCGTGCCGCCTTTGAAAACGCCGTGGCGCAAAAGGAGACCCTCGACCTGGTCGCTTCCCGGCCGGAGCCGCAGGTGTCCCATTCCGCCTCCGGGCAGGTTCCCCGTGCTGAGCCGGACAGGGCCGCCCAGACCGTCAACCATGCCGGAACCGATCTGATGGGGGACCGGCTTCAGACCTGGCAGGACGAGACGTTAAGGTCCCACAACCAATTCCTGTCGAACGACAGCGAGTATATACGCCTTTTTGGTCAAATCACCAAGCAGGAACTTGACCTGCTCTCCGGTAATCCATCTCAACAAACGTTGGAGCAGATCAATACCGCCCTGCAAACGCTGGACCGCAGCATGGCGCTGTTCCACCAGCATCAGGCTGAGACGCTGCGCGTGCACGAGCAGTATTTGCATGCTCAGGCGGAATTGATCAACAGCCTGATGCAGTTTAAGAATATTCCGGGTGCCTTGCCTACAGCTCTGCCGGTCAGCAAACCGGCCGAGGCGCATCCACAACCCATCACCCTGGCGGAACCGGTGGGCGTTCCCTTCAGCGGGAACGGACATTCCCCGGTGATATCGGCGGCAGGTTCAGAAACGGCGCGTCCGGCTGCCGCAGCTCCGGCAATCAGCCTTGAAATCCTGACCCAATCTTTGCTTGAGATTGTCAGCGAGAAGACCGGCTATCCGACCGAAATGCTCGATCTGGACATGGACATGGAAACCGACCTGGGGATCGACTCCATCAAGCGCGTTGAAATCCTCGGCGCCATGCAAGTACGCTACCCGGAATTGCCCAAAGTGGATCCTGCGGTTCTTTCCGAACTGCGTACCTTGGGACAGATTGTTAAACACATGGCGGCTTCCGCTGCGGAAGTGCAGGTTCCGGTACATCTGTCGGAAGCGGTGGAAAAGCCAGCGGCGACGGTGACCGCCCCGGTTCGAATCCCCTCGGACCTTGACGCGGATCCGGTCAAACGGACTCTGCTGGAAATCGTCAGCCAAAAGACCGGCTATCCCTCCGAAATGCTCGACCCCGGGTTGGACATGGAAACCGATCTGGGGATTGACCCCATGAAGCGGGCTGAAATTTTGGGGGCACTGCAAACCCGGATCCCAGGACTCGCCAAAGCAGATGCGGCCGAGTTGGCCGAACTGCACTCCCTCGGCCAGATCATGGAATACCTCGGCTCGTCTGCACCGGCAGAGGAACAGCCCGCCCCGCAGGCCCATACGGCTCAGGCCCTCTCGGAAGAGCCTCACCAAGTGCCGCGCGGTGTCGTGGCCTTGAAATTCCTCCCCACCCCGGACCACCTGGATATGATTTTCCCGAAAGACCGCACCTGCATTTTGATGGATGGCGGCACTGACCTGACCCCGGCCCTGGCCGAAGCGCTCTCCGGGCAGGGTTTTAACGTCGTGGTGCTGGGGTTGACTGCGGCCCTGGTCGGCGACCCGAGACCCATGTCCAAAAACATCCGGCGCGTACTCATGGAAGACCTGACCGAAACCGGCATTCAGAATACTCTGGCAGACCTGCAAGGGGAATATGGTCCGGCGGGAATCTACATCCATCTGGACCCGCCAGGCTCGTCGGCGGAGGCTTTCTCTGAGAACGAGAAAAACATCGCCCGCACCACTTTTTTGGTGGCGAAATATCTGATGAAAAACCTGACCGAAGCCGCCCAGTTGAACTACGGCGCGTTTGTCGCCGTAACCCAAATGGATGGCGAATTCGGTCTGACCGCCCCCCAAGCATTCGAACCGGTCAGCGGCAGCCTGTTCGGCCTGGTAAAAACCCTCAACCTGGAATGGGACAGGGTCTTTTGCCGGGCGATTGATTTATCCCCGGATGTCGACTTGGCGACGGCGGTCGAACACATCCTGGCCGAACTGTATGACCCGAACCGGCTGATCAGCGAAGTCAGCTACAGCAGCAAGGGCCGTTTTACCCTGGCGGTAGAGCCGTCTGGAGCGGAGAACTAAATTTATGGTTGGAAAAAGTTTGATCACCCCCGAATCGGTCATCCTGGTCAGCGGAGGAGCCCGAGGCATTACTGCCCAGTGTGTCATTAAACTGGCCCGTCAGATACCCTGCAAATTCATCCTGATCGGGCGCACCCCCGTTCATGACCCGCTGCCCGAATGGGCCCGGGACTGCCCAGATGACGCCGAACTTAAGCGTCGGTCAATGAACCGCCTCACCACCGAGGGGAAAAAGGCCACCCCGCAGGTGGTCGAGAAACTGTTTCGCCAGATACGCGCCCAACAAGAAGTCGAAACCACGCTCCAGGCGATACGCCAGACGAAGGCCTACGCGGAATATTTGAACCTGGACATTACCGCCTCCGTGCAGACTTTACAAAAGAAACTTGCCGGATTGATTCGGCGGCTCGGTAAAATTACCGGCATAATCCACGGTGCCGGTGCCCTCTCGGACCGCAGGATCGAGAAGAAAACCATCCAGGATTTCGAGACCGTTTTCACACCCAAAGTGGATGGCTTGCGCAACCTGCTGAAGGTCGCCCCGGCCGGGCAGCTCGATTTTCTGGTCCTGTTCTCGTCCATTGTGGGTTTTTTTGGGAACATCGGCCAGGCCGATTATGCCATGGCCAACGAAGTCCTCAACAAAGCCGCCTACCAGATCAAGCGGGCTAACCCGGCCTGTCACGTCGTGTCCATTGACTGGGGTCCCTGGGATTCCGGGATGGTAACCCCCGAGCTCAAACGCGCCTTTGCCGACCGCGATATGGCCGTCATTCCGACCGACGCCGGGGCTGAAATGCTGGTGAAGGAAATCACCACCGCGTACACCGAGGATGACCAACCCGTGCAACTCGTAGTGGGCCAGCTTCCCACACGCGCCCCCAGTGATGTTTCGGGCACGTCGCAGAAATATGAGATCCGCCGTCACCTGACCCTGGACGCCAACCCCTTCCTGCTCGACCATCGAATCGGGATGCATCCGGTGCTACCTGCAACCTGCGCCGCCTCCTGGATCGCCAGTGTCTGCGAACAATTGTTTCCCGGCTTCACCTTCTACCAGGTCGAAGATTTCAAGGTTTTGAAAGGGATCGTCTTCGACGAAAACCTGGCGCAGGAGCATATCCTTGAATTGAACGAGATCGAGAAAGCTCCGGGAGAAAAGGTGAAGTTCGCTGCCCGCATCTGGAGCCGGAACAAGAACGGTCGCCCCCTCTATCATTACAGTTTGAACGTCACCCTGCTGCGGGAAATGCCGCCGACGACCTTCCACACCGTGGATCTGGAGCCCGCAGCCGGTATGAACGAGGCGATTCCCGGAAAAGCCCTCTACGAGGACGGCACGCTTTTCCATGGACCGTCGTTCCAGGGTGTGCAGCGCGTCATCAGCCTGGACGAAGACCGGGTAGTCCTGGAGTGCCTGCTTCAGCCCATCCCCGCTGCTCAGCAAGGACAGTTCCCTTTGCAGACCTGCAATCCTTTTGTTTATGATGCGATCGTGCAGTCGTTGCTGATCTGGGCGCAGCGATATTATCAAGCGCCCTGCCTGCCGTCGTACCTCGTCCGCTTGGAGCAATTTCGGGCGATCCCCTTTGGCGCATTAAGTCTCGTGGATATGAAGATCATCTCGCATGACCAGACGTCTGTGGTTGCGGATATGATCGTTACCGATCCTCAAGGCGCGGTCCTGGCCAAGATCACGGGCCTTCAGGGTACGATCAGTCCGGCGCTGAAACGGTTGATCAGGGGGGATGCCGCGCCCGTGCCAGCCGGTGAAAAATGATCCGGCGGCTTGATGCCATTACCAACCTGGCCATTGTCGGGATGTCCGTCGTTGTTCCGGGCGGAGGGGGCATGGATGAGTTCGGCAGGCTGGTGTTTCGCAGCCTGCCTGTGAACGGTCGATTCGATGAGACTTTAACCATGGAATCTGCCGCCGTTCAAGCCGTTCGAAGGGTGTGCGAGCAGGCGCGTCTGGAAGCAGGAGGGGTGCCCCTCATCAGCCTCTCCGCTTCGTTGTCCCGGATCCTCCAGGAGAGCGGGACCGGCCTCCGGGTCCAGGAAGTTTCGGATATATCCTCTGCCCTGGGGAGGGCGGCCGACTGGCTCGAAAGCGGCGGCGAGGAGGTCGTCCTGCTGGTTGAAGCGCAGGAAGCCCCACAGGCCGTCTGCGCGCTTCTGGTGGCCGAGCGCAAGTCCGCGCGGGACAATGCCAGGCCGATCTTCGCTCAGGTGACCGGTGCCGCCCAGGCGGACGGCCCCCTGAACGCGGCAGCCATCTCCGGTGTTTTACTGGAGGCACGCCGGGCTTCCGGCCTCCGTCCCGAGGCGATCGGGCTGATCGAGACGGCCACTTTGATAGGCGCAGATGGCCGCGCAGAGGAGGATGGGTTGCTCGGAGCGTTCGGCCCGCAGCAGCCACTGGGTTGTGCCCTCGGCACCGGCCTGGCCGGCCTGCTGGGTGTGGTGAAAACCGCATGGTGCCTTTCCCGGCGCGTGATCCCTGGTGTCCCCGGGTGGAGCGGACCGGCGCAACCGGACGCCTGGCAATGTTCGCCGTTCTACGTACCCGCTGAGTCGCACACCTGGTTTATCCCGGCCGGGCAAGACAAACGCCATGCCGGTCTGAATCTCCTGGACACGAACGGTAGTTTCACGCATATCCTTTTTTGTGACGCCACCCCGGTTGCCCCCCAACACGCCAGAGCACCGAGGCAGGAGGCTCTGCACCTGTTTCCTCTCGCGGCCGGGTCGGTCGGGCAGTTGCTCGACAAAATGACGGCTCTGAAATTGAAACTTGCCGCTGGCACAAGCCTGGCCGGGGTCGCCGAGGCTACCTACCGGCAGTACCTTTTAGAAAAACCCAGTGCGGAAACCGTAGCCTGCCTGCTCGGCCAAACTCCTGATGAACTCCTGCGAGAGATCGATTTCGCCTTGAAGGGCATTCCGGCGGCACTTGAAAAGCAGTTGGATTGGAAGACCCCGCTGGGGAGTTCCTTCACGCCGCTGCCTCTGGGCAAAGACGGCAAGGTTTCTTTCGTCTATCCTGGCGCATTCAATTCCTACCTGGGCCTCGGGCGTGACCTCTTCTACCTATTCCCCAACCTTTACGATCATCTCTCTGAGCTCACCGGCGATATTGGCGCCTTGCTGAACGAACGGCTGTTGTACCCGAGAAGCATGGCCCCTCTCAGCTCCGGCGACCTGGCTGCCCTCGAAACCCAATTGACCACGGACCCGATCACGATGCTTCTTTCCGGAAGCTGCCTGGCCGTGCTTTATACCGATGTACTTCGAAATGTTTTCGAGATCCACCCGGCAAGCGCTTTCGGTTACAGCCTGGGTGAAGTCAGCATGATGTTTGCCAGCCGGGTTTGGACCGAGGCCGACGGGACCAGCAAGGCTTTAAGAGAATCCCCGCTCTTCCGCACACGCATTTCCGGACCTCAAAACGCGGTGCGTGAATTCTGGAATTTACCTGCCGGGAGCGAAAGCGAACCGCACGAAGCCCTGTGGGTGAATTACTTGCTGATGATCAGCCCGGAGAAAGTACGGGAAGTTCTGCCGGATGAACCGCGCGTCTATTTGACCCATATCAATACGCCCCGTCAGGTGGCGATCGGCGGCGACCCGGCCGGATGCCGGAGGGTGATCGAGAGGCTGAAATGCAAGTCGATCCAGGCGCCATTTAATTACGCCCTCCATTGCGAACCGATCCGCTCCGAGTACGACATGTTGACAGAACTGCATTCGGTCCCGATCATGGGGCAGCCCGGCATGACCCTGTACTCTGCCGCCACCCACCGCCCCATGCCCATGGACCGGAAATTGATCGCCCAGCAAATCGCCCTAGAGCTGTGCAACTGCCTGGATTTCCCGCGTTTGATCCAACTGGCGTACCAAGACGGGGCGCGCATCTTCATCGAACTGGGCGCGGGGAGCAATTGCGCCCGCTGGGTGGATGATACCCTGGAGGGCCTGCCCCATGCGGCCTACGCGATCAATCGCAAGGGTGTGGATGACCATGCTTCCATCCTCCGTCTCATGGCACGGATGGTCTCCCAGCATGTCCCGGTCAATTTGAGCGTTCTATACCAGGATTAGCCTCATGTCAACATCAACCTCTGAAGACATCCTTGAGAACTACATGAAATGGTGGGATGGGCACACCCGGCAGGCCGGGCAAATCCACGCCCGCTTCCTGGAAATGCGCCAGGCGGGATTGCGCCAACTGGCAGACACCCTGGAACAACAGGTAACTTCCTGTCGCCCGCTCAATTCCGGACCTGGGCGAGCTCTGTTCACCCTCGATGACCTGAATGAATTTGCTACCGGCTCCGTCGTGAAATGCCTCGGACAGGAGTATGGCGTTTATGCAGGCCGCCGTACTTCGCGCATCCCGAATCGCGAACTTCTGTTGATGAGCCGCATCCTCTCCATCCGCGGCCGAAAGGGAGAGTTCGACCAATCCTCCAGCATTGTGGCCGAGTACGCCGTTCCTGCAGATGCCTGGTACCTTGACGGCGAACCAGGCGGCCAGTTGCCCTATTCCATCTGCATCGAAATAGCCTTACAGCCTTGCGGTTTTCTCTCCGCTTACCTGGGAACGCCGCTCCGTTTTCCTGAAATCGATTATTACTTCCGCAACCTGGATGGCGAGACCGTGCTCCACCGGCTGGTGGACGCACGCGGCAAGACGGTCCGTGCCCAAGGGGAACTGCTCAAGACCATTTTTTATGGCTCGACCATCATCCAACATTTCTCCTTTGAATTGACCTGCGATGGAGAAGTTTTCTTCCAGGGCAAATCCTCCTTCGGTTATTTCTCGGCCGAAGCCATGGCGGGGCAGGTTGGGCTGGACGGCGGGAAAACAGTCCTGCCCTGGCTGATCGGGGCCGGGCAGGAAAGCCGGATTATTCCCATTGAAGGAACGCCCTTGGAAGCAGGACTGCCGAAAGGGAGACTCCACCTGATTGACGGTGTGGCCATTAATCGGGAGGCCGGCGACCATCAGGAAGGATATGTGTATGCCAACCGGCGTAATACTCCTCAGGATTGGTTTTACGCCTGCCATTTCCATGAGGACCCGGTGATGCCAGGCTCGTTGGGAATCGAAGCGATCATCCAGGCGATGAAAGTTTATGCTCGACAGCAGGTCAAGAGCCCCGCGTCCGTAGGGCTTGTCGCCGGGCAGAAAATGAATTGGAGCTATCGCGGCCAGGTGCTGCAGCACCACCGGCAAATGCAGTTGGAGGTCCATTTCCAAAAAGCGCAACCGAGTGGGAGAACAACGCTCTTTACCGGGGATGCCAGTTTGTGGGCAGATGATTCCAGAATCTATGAAGTGCGGAACATGACCATCGCCATCGAGGCGGACCGGGATTGAAGTGGGGATGATAAAACATCAATCCTGCCGGATGGCAGGATTGATGTGAGCGCGATAGACCCGGTTTCAGGCAACGCGGGTTGAAATAGGAAGTCCACTGCTTAAGCAGCGGGGGGAGTTCAGAGGATCAACTTCCGCCGATCGTTGCCCGGATCAGCTTATATCCTTCCTTCTCGAAAGCCCTTGCGACGGTTGCCTGGAGTTTTTTCCCTGGAGTCAAAGCGACCATATAGCCGCCTCTGCCCCCGCCGGTGACTTTCGCCCCCAAAGCCCCTTTTTCGAGGGCTAACTGGCACAAGTGGTCCAGGGTTTCGTGAGACATATCCATATCGATTAACAGTTTGTGGTTTTTCGTCATGATCTTTCCCACGGTTACCAGATCGGCAGCTTCAAGGGCCTGCTTCATGTCATAGGCCTGAGCCGTGATGGTCTTGAGACGCGTGGCAAAAAGCTCCGGATCACTTTTCTTTTGCTTCTCAATAAACTCATCCAAGGCCGCCGTATTCGCAGTGATGCCGCTGTTGGCCAAAACGATTTCAAATGATCCTGGAGTCTGGATCTTTTCGAAATGTTGTTGTCCTTTCTTTAAGTAGAACAGGAGAAGCCCGCCATAGGTTGAGGCGGTATTATCAACACCGCTCGCAACCCCATGATAAGGAAATTCCCCCTGCCAGGCTGTCCGGTTGATCTCCTCGATCGAATAGCCCAAATTGAATTCTGCGTTCAAGGCCCGCGCGAGCGAAACGCAACTGGCTGCGCTGGCGCCCACCCCACTTCCAGCCAACAATGTGCCTCCAAAGGTGATCTTGACCGGGGTTTTTTTGACGTCAATGTTCATGACTTCGAGAATTCGGTTAATGGATCCTACCTGCTGTTCCTTTTTCTTTTCCTTATATCCCGGAACCTCAATCCGGTTGTCTTCCAGGATCCATCCATCGCCGTCAATCCTTTCCACCGTCGCCACCGTATCAAAGGGGATTGACGAGACAATTGCCGGAACTTCATCCAGAACAAATTGGTCCCCGATCAGAATTGTTTTTCCAAAACCTGTGCCACTAGCCATGCGATTCTCCTTTGATGATTTTTTCCATTTCCTCGATCAGTTTTTCCTCTTTCCCTATCGCCACCGTGGTGGCAGCCGTCAAACTGTGGCAGGCATCAGAAAATCCTCCCAGTCTATTGGTCGCTTCAGGAAGCAAAATATTGAGTCCCATGGCTCTTCCCGCCCTGATTTCCCCTTCCATGTAAGGAGAAACCCGCATGGAAATCTTCACCTCGTTGAACGAAATAGCGTCGAAGCCCGGTATTTCATCGGGAATAATCTGAAATCCTGCAAGGTATTTCTGGGGATCAATAAGGTTCGTGTCCTTGATCGCATCGCAGAACGCCCCGATCATTTTTACCCCCATCGGGAAGAAGCGTTTTTCGACGTGAAACCACTGGATGTGAGGCGCTTTTTTTAAAGCACCTGTCTGAAGCCTGGTGATCTCTTCGTCAAATAACTTTGTCCGGATCGCCTTTAATTCCTCCACCATCCGGTCCGACTTTGACGAGACGCCTTCAAGGCAAACCCTGACCCCCATGTCCGGTCCTTTTTGGTAATAGCCTACTCCCCCCAATATATCCAGGTAGTCACCGAATTCAACACAGGGTATTTGACCTTTCGAACTGGTCAACAGGTACTGCTCCCCGGTTTTTTGCTTCCTGATCTCGATCCGGCCCTGTTGAACGGCTTCCATGGCGACTTCGCGGTTCTGGCTGACCAGCTGGCCATCCACAAAAAAACCGTCTCCCACCGCGCCCACGGCGGCGATATGCGCCATGTCGCGATTGACCGAATCCAGAGTCACCGCGAAAAGATAACAGGTTGTCGATCCGGAAATATCTCGATCCCCTTTCAATCCATAGAAATCAGGGTCGAGGTTGTGGACTCTCGGATCGGTCGAGGCTTCGGCGACATGGTGATCCAGGATCAGCGTCAGGTTCCTTCCCTGATTCAGTTCGGAAAGCAGCGGGGCGATTCTGCCTGCAAAATCGGCAAAGACGAGAATTCGTCCCTCCTGTTCGTATATCTTTTTCAGCACTGCGGGGTAGGGTTTTTCCAGACAGAAACGCTGGACTTTAAATCCTTGCCGTTCAAAGGCGCGGGTGAGTATGGCACCCGAGCTCAGCCCATCGGCATCATTGTGGTGAAAGATCTGAACAGTCTTTTCTGGCCATTGCTTGACTTCCCGAATGGCCTGTTCCATCGCGTCAATTAAGATATTCAGCATGATTCTCCTTTACAGAATTCAGCCCGAAAGAATCCTGTCAGAACTGTGATCAAAATCAGGACAAGTGAAAATGGCATTAATTTCGGCTGTAATCCCAAAAGGTACCATCGAAAAGAGGCGAATTGCCTCGGTCGAGTCGGCTGCGGCCCGAAAAATCGTGTTGTTCCAGTGATCCCACGGCAGCCAAATGGCCAGAGTACCGTGGGTATTAAAAATAAGGTCATCCGCCAGTTCGCCCGCTTTAAATGGCAGGCACACCCAAATCTAAAATTCCAATTGAAAAACGCTTTAGAAGGCAGCCTGCTCGCGAAATTCACCGGATCGTTGGCGCTCGCCATAAGCAAGACCGATTTCATCGAACACAGTGCAGAGGTGTTTTCGACCTGTCTCGCCGTTCTCCATTATGAAACCTTATCACCTGACTAGGATCAGTTCGTGCATGGTAAAGTTCCATCCCGGCTCGAGGACAAGAAGGCTGCTGGATTGAAATCGGCGGTAATTATACTCTACGCCTATGGGTTCGCTCATTTTCAGGGTGGTTTGCAGAATCCGGTGTCAATGCCTGCCGGCAAGGCCAACACGGCGAGGATTTCTACTGTAAATCGGAGAGCAAGGAGAGATGACGGTAGGCAGGATCCCCGTGATGCAATCGATACCTTGTTTTATAATACGGTTTTGAACATGCTCCTTTTATAGAGTTTGAATGGATCTTCCTCGTAAGTTGGCGAGCGAATTGAAAAAGGTCGCAAAGCGAACTTTTTCGCGCTGGACCCATTTTTTTACTGAAAGGAAATGACCCTACCCGTCTCTCGAAGGTAAAAGGAGATCCCATGAACAAGGGAATGATGGTCGCGGCGTGCTTACTGGCTCTAATATTCCTCACCTTCGGTGTCCGCATCGCCTCGGCTCATACAACGGTCAAATCTGGTCCCTACGCGATCGAAATCGGCTGGGTTAGCGAACCTCCCATCATCGGACAGATGAATGCCTCGTGGTCAATATATCCACCACGAACTCATCTATGCACCACTTGAAAGGCATGGCCCAGGGGGGCCAACCAGCGTTGTTTTTTTGGGAATAGGTCCGGAATGTCAGAATAAGGAGGTGGAATCCCTGGCCGCGATGTCACAAGACGAACGGGATCAGAGCTGGGCTGGAATAGAGCCTGAAAACGATCTGTCAGTCTCACCAAAAAATATTTCGTAAAAAGAAAGGAAATCTTCCCATGAAAGGCAATGAAAAAGTCATCGAGATCTTGAATTCGCTCCTCGCCGATGAGTTGACCGCGGTCAGCCAGTACATGGTCCACTCTGAGATGTGTGACAACTGGGGTTACGCCCGCCTGCACAAGGCGGTGGAGGGCCGGGCGAAGGATGAAATGCGGCATGCGGAAATGCTGATCGGCCGCATCCTCTTCCTGGAGGGCAAAGCCACCGTCAGCAAGATCAACCCCATGCACATCGGCAATACTGTCGAGGATCAACTGGGCCATGACCACGAGGCCGAGGCCGGGGCGGTCGCGAACTACAATGCTGCAATTCAAAAAGCCGGGGAGTTGGGCGACAACGGAACCCGAGACCTGCTCACGACCATCCTGAATGATGAGGAGGCCCACATCGACTGGCTTGAGGCCCAGAAAGACCAGATCGCCCAGATGGGGATCCAACTGTATCTTTCGATGCAGGTGAAAGAATAACGCTTCGCTCAGCTCAATCTACCAAAAAAAAAGGATGTTAAGCCAAAAGGCTTCCCGGGAATAGCGAGCCACGGCGCAAATCTCCCCAAGTGATCAAATTGGCACTCAACAAACAACCTCTTCTGCAGCGGGTAGGAGAGGTTGTTTGTCCTTCTCTCAAGAAATTGATCACGATCACCATAATATATCAGGTTAACTTCTGGGCGGAATAAGGCCATCGCGCCGGGCAAGTGGGGATCCTTTAACGTCAAAAAATGAGGGGTTCGCGCTCACCCCCCGATCCTATTATTAGCGGCTAGGGACCTGGAGATAGAGAAAGCGGCTGCCCTACGGAATGATGGGTATCATCGCGAATGGGTTTGTTTTTGGAAGTGTCGGCAATGAGGGGGACCCTGTGTAGCCCAGGCAAGCCTAGATAGGAAATAGGAGGAAACAGTGCCGACAATTTCAGCCTGCCGGGCGGGTCTTTTAAGCCTTAAGGTATTTTGCCAGTTCTGATTCTTTTGTGTTCTTCAACCAGTTGCAAACGGCCAGGGTGTTTTCCTTAAATGACCCGTTCGGGACAAAGGTCTGGTCAAACAATGCACTCCCAATGGTGAATCCCCAGGCGCCGGCATCCCAAACCTCAGCGATACGCTTGAAGGATTCGATCGATCCGGCGGATACGATGGGAACTTTCGTGGCCTTGACTACTGCCCGGAGCAGGGCGGGGGCATCCCCTACATAGCGATAGGAAAGCAGGTCCATGCCCTGCACGCCCTTGTTCTCCAGGAAACGAGCGTGCTTAACGATTTCATCAATCTCGCCATCCAGGATGCTGGGATGGCTGAATACGTGTCCCGGAAAGGGGTAATATTTTATGGGTTTATCTTTGAGGTACGAAAGAATCGAGTCAAAAAAGACTGTTCCCATGAGGATATCAAAACCGGCTTCGACGGCGATTTTTGCTCCCGCCAGGCCCTCTTTTTCGGATAGGCTGACCACCTCGAGAAAAGTGGTTTTGCCGGCCCTTTTCATTTCCTGAACCAGGCGCTTCATCTTCTCGGCGGACAACCCAACATCTTTAAATCCCCAATGCGTGACGGGGGTATCTTTGCATGCTGAAAATAGTTCCAATGCGTTTTCCACCGTCTGATCGTTGTAGGTCAGCATCAGGATAAATTCGGGTTTCATAATCAGTCGCCTCTTTTGTGTTGTGTATGGTTTGGATTCAATGGCGCAGAGAAGTGCTTGACATTGAAGGCTATATTTGCTATAGTATGTACGGATGTCCGACATCGTGACATATTACACTTTTATTTTATACAGTTTCTCTCCATTTGTCAAATTTTATATTTCCAGCTAATGATACATCACGAATTCATAGTATGGCGGCCAATTTCAAAGGATTGAGCACACGGAAGTGCTAAACCATAACCAACCTCCCCACAATCCGGAATCCATGAGAACATCACACCGCCTTTATCGAGAATGGCCCGCATTAATCTAAGGCAAACCTAAAATCAGCCATAGAGGAGAACCTATGAACGATTCGGTGGCCAAGATTATCCACTCGACCGAAGCAAGAACCTTTATGGAAGGCCCGGAGTTATGCCGGGAATTTGTCCGGATGCCAAAGATGTGGCTGGGAACTTCGACGTTGCATCCGGGACAGCGCGGCAGTATCGATCCAGGCCATAAAAACTCGGTCGAGGTTTTTTATGTGTGCAGCGGCCATGTCCTGCTCTACGACGAGAAGCGGCATTATGAGCTCTTCGCCGGCGACGCCATATTCATTCCGGAAGGGCTGCCGCACACCCTGATCAACATCGGTGAAGAAATGGCTGTGCTGGTATGGGCCGGGGCGCCTGGGGAGTAAGTCCGATGGAAAGCATCCTGGCTTTCGATCTCGGCACCACAGCGCTCAAGTGTGCCTTGCATGATTTGCAGGGAAACGTCATCGCAAAAGCATCCCAGGAGTACCAGCTGGTGACGCCGGATGCTGACGCCGTTGAGATGGAGGTCGAGACTTACTGGCAGGCCTTTAAATCTGCTCTCGGGAAAGTCCTGGGGGAGGCCGGCGTCGCCCCGTCCGGCATCAAAGCGCTGGGCATCTCTGCCCAAGGGGAAACCCTGATTCTGGTGGACAAGAACGGCCAGCCGTTACGCCGGGCCATCGTCTGGCTGGATAACCGGGCGCAGAAGGAGGCGGAGGAGCTTGGAGATAAATTCGGGCACCGCCACGCCTATGAGATCACCGGGCAGGTTAAATTAGTTCCCACCTGGCCGGCTGCGAAGGTGCTCTGGATTAGAAAACACGAACCCAAGACCTTCGCGCAAGCGGCCAAATTCTTATTGATCGAAGATTATTTCTTGTATCGCCTGACCGGCGAATATGTCTGCGAGGGATCGCTGGTCACCTCCACCTGTTACTGGAATTTCCGCACACGCGCCTGGTGGTCGGAAATGTTGCAAGAGCTGGGCGTCAGCCCGAGCCAGCTCCCCGCGTACCGGGAATCGGGCGAAGTGGTGGGGAAGCTTCGGCCGGAAGTCGCCGCCGAACTGGGCTTGAGTCCGGACACGGTCGCCTGTACCGGGGCGCTTGACCAGGCCTGTGGGGCGATCGGAGTGGGCAATATCCAGCCAGGCATTTTCAGCGAAAACACGGGGGCAGCACTGGCCATCTGCGCCAGCGTTAGTCAGGCTACCCTGGATCCCCATGATCAGATGCCTTGCCATTATCATGGCCTGCCAGGGTTGTACATGCTGCACACGTTTACGAGCGGGGGAATTGTCATGCGCTGGTTCCGCGATGAATTTGCTCAGATGGAAATGGCGGTCGGTAAGACCAGCGGCATCGACGCCTACGACCTGTTGGGAGCGGAAGCCGCCAAAGTCCCCGCGGGCTGCGAAGGCCTGGTCATGCTGCCTCACCTGGGAGGGGCAATGGCCCCGGAGGCCAATCCCACTGCGACGGGCGTCTTCTATGGTTTTACCCTCCGGCATGGACGCAGCCATTTTACCCGGGCAATCATGGAAGCCGTATGTTTCATCGTCCGCCGTAATATCGAGGTGGTCGAAGGCATGGGAGTCCCGGTCAAGGAAATCCGCGCCCTGGGAGGGGGAGCTCGCAGCCGTATCTGGAAGCAGATCGAGGCCGATGTCACCGGACGCCCGGTCCTGACCACAGCCAACGAAGAGGCCGCCACCCTGGGCGCGGCGATCCTGGCCGGCAAGGCAGTGGGCCTGTATACCAGTGTGGACGAAGCCGTGAAGCAAATGGTCCAAATCAAGGAACGTTTTGAACCGACCCGGGAACACCTCCCCGTTTACGAGGACGTTTTCAGGACCTATATTGATTTATACAATGCGCTCTGTCCGCTCTTTGCTCAGAGCAAGGAGAATTAGGAACAATGCTAGAAAAACAAATTGTCCCTCCCCCTTCCATCACCAGGCCACGACACAAAACGCTCACCGATGAGACCGTCAGTGCCATCGCAGACGCCATTCGCCAGGGTAAATTCCCCCCTGGCAGCCAGCTGCCCCCCGAATTGGATTTGATGGAGATCTTAAGGGTCTCCCGTACGACCTTGCGTGAAGCTCTACGCACCCTGGAAGAGCAAGGTTCCATCCACCGCAAGCGCGGTCTGGGAACCTTTGTCTCCGAAAAATCGATTATCAAGGACTTGAGCATCAATTTCGGCATCACGGAGATGATCGCCCAAGCCGGCTTTACTCCCAAAACGGGCAGCTGCGAAATCCGCACCGAGAAAGCTGCCGGGAAATTAGCTCACGACCTGGAAATTCCCGAGGGGACGCCCGTATTGGTCATCAAACGCTTGAGATTTGCCAATGATACGCCGGTCATCCTGTCCGAAGATATCCTGCCCCTGGCGATCCTGGAAGGTAAGATTCCCAAAGACAGCGATCTGAAAACACAATCCCTGTACGATTATCTGGAAAAGAATCTGAATATCCAGGTTTGCCAGGGCACAGCTGTCCTGCGCCCGATTACGGCGCCCCGCGAGGTCGCCGAGAAGCTCCAGATCCACCGCAATGACGTTTTGATGCTGATCGGCCAGACCGATTACGATGAAAACCACCGGGCGGTCATTTATTCAAACGAATATCACCTGCCCGATAAAATCACTTTCGTCATCCAGCGCAAAGGCCCTCATCGATAGATCGTGAAAGTCTTTTCACCGGGTAAAACCTCGAATGGCTGTCCCGTAGCAACCAGTTGAAAGGAGGAGCTTGAGAAGATTATCGTAACCGGATCTCAGAGTAGGTCAGTGGAAGGTTTCAAAGCGTTATCTGTTGAGCCAAAACATTACCGAAAGGAGAATGCACATGACAAACAGTACGCTAGATGCTGCTCAAGCGGCTGCCAAACAAGCGGGAGATGTCTTCTCACGGAAAGCCTCGGGATTAACCCGCGTCGTCAGTCCCTGGACAGCCCTGGCATATTCGTTCGTGGCGCCCAATATCACGCAGGCAAGCTTCTACCTGCTTTGGGCGGTCACGTTATATGCCGGTGCGCAAATGCAGTATGCGATCCTCTTCATGCTGTCCCTGCTGCCGTTTGCAGCGATCTATGTCTATTTCTCCGCCGCCATGCCACGCTCCGGTGGAGAGTATATTTACATCAGCCGCGTGTTGACCCCGTTCCTCGGATTCATCGCTTCCTGGACCCTGACCATTGTCGGTCTCAACTGGCAGGGCAACAATACCAACTATGTCATCAACTGGGGTTTCGGCCATACCCTCATGCAATTCGGTCTGGTCTATAAAAACACGGGCTTGTTCAACCTCGGCGTTGAAATGGCGAGGACGCAGGGGTCCTGGCTGGTCTGGATCATGGGAACCATTTCCCTGATCCTTTCCTTCTACGTGATCTATCGCGGGATCAAGCTCTTCATGAAATTCGTCTGGGGCGCTATGATCCTGACCTGGATCATGCTGGCGGTCTATGCCGGCGTCATGCTCACTGTCAATCCTACCGTCATCGCGCATGGCATGATGCTGCTTCAAAACATCGATTACCAGAATGTTCTCCAGACCGCAGCAAAATTGGGTTGGCAGCGGGGAGTCTTCTCTGTCGCCGCCACGGTGATGGCAGGCATTACCTACATGAACCTGACCGCTCTGGGTTCCACCTATTCCGCCAACATCGCCGGTGAGATCAAGCGGGTGGATAAGGCGCAACCGCTGGCCCAGTATGGCTCGATCTTCCTGTTCATCATTTACTATCAGATCTATACCTACGTCACCTATCATGGGATCGGCGTTGATCTGCTGCAGGCCATCTCCAAGCTCAATTCCGTCGGGGCGGACACCCCGATCTTCAAAGCCTTCCCGCAGATCCCTTATCTGTTGGTCTATGCAACCCAGAATCCGATCCTGCTCCTCCTCGGTGGACCGTTCGCCTGGGGCCTGATCAACTGGGTCGGTGCCATGGGGCTGGCCTTCGCACCTGTCCGGAACCTGTTCGCCTATTCCTTCGACGGCATGCTTCCGGGCAAGTTGAACGAAGTGAACCGCCGCGGCTCCCCTGTTTTCGCGGTCCTGGTCGGCTTCATCATTGCCTGGTTCCAATTTACGGTCAACTGCCTGACCCCACTGCTGTCGGCTTACCAGACCTACACCATCACGATCTGGTTCTTCGGCTGGATCTTCCTGAGCATCGCCGCGATTATCTTCCCGTGGAAGCGGAAGGATATCTGGGAGAAAGCTCCAGAAGTCACACGCCAGAAGCTCTTTGGCGCTCCAGCGATCGTCGTGGCCGGCGTACTGGGCCTGATCGTCAGCCTGGCAGCGGTATGGTTCACTTTTGTTCCTTCCCTGCAAGGCGTTTCCATATATGCGCAAGCGCCTTCGCTGCTCACCTCATTTGGCTTTTACATGATCTTGCCAATCATCCTGTACTTCATCGCCATGTATCTGAACAAGCGGCGTGGCGTCCCGATTGAGAGGCGTTTCCGGGAAATTCCTCCGGATTAGGGTAAGGTGTGGTGGTTGCTGTATGGGGTAACCCCAAAGGCCGTTTTTCCAGCCTGCAGGGTTACCCCACCTTTTCATATCGATGATCCTCGAAGGAGATGGCCATGAGTCTTTTGGGCGGTAGCAAACAAACCCGGATATTCTTTACTACGGATGTGCACGGCTCAACGGTGGTTTTCAAGAAATTCATCAACTCGGCAAAGTTTTATGAGGCCCAGGTGATTATCCTGGGAGGAGATATGGTTGGGAAAATGATCGTCCCGCTGGTCGAGCAGGCCGATCATACCTTTCACGCCAATTATCTGGGAAAGATTTACAATGTAAATCCGGGTGAAGACCTTGAACATTTGGAGCAGACCCTCGAAAACAGCGGCCTTTATCCTCTGCGCGTTTCGCCAGAAGAAGTACAGACCTTTCAAGACGATAAAAGTATGGTGGAGAAGAAATTTGGTCAACTTGCCACCGATCGCTTATCCAAATGGATGCAGATAGCCGAGGATCGGCTTAAGGGTACCGGGATAAAATGTTTTATTCAACCAGGAAACGACGATCCTTATATCATCGACACGGTCATCAATGGCTCGGATCTGGTCAAGAACGTGGATGAGACCCTCGTGATGCTGGACGATGATCATGAAATGATCAGCGTGGGCGCGGCCAATCAGACGCCGTGGAACTGCCCCCGCGATCTAACCGAGGAGGAATTGACCAAACGGATCGAGAAAGTGGCCTCCCAGCTCAAAAATCCGACCAAGGCGGTTTTTAATCTGCATGTCCCCCCCTATGACACCAACCTCGACAGTGCTCCTGAACTGGATGCCAACCTGACCCCGAAGTTATCCCTTTCCGGAGGCTTCAAGATGGCGTCCGTTGGAAGCAAGGCGGTCCGGGCCGCGCTCGAAAAATACCAGCCTTTGCTGGGTTTGCACGGGCACATCCACGAGAGCCGCTCCGCTCAAAAGGTCGGCAAGACCATGTGCATTAACCCGGGAAGCGAGTATGGGGAAGGGATCTTGCGAGGCGTTCTCATCACCCTCTCCAAGCAGAAGCTCGAAAATTATACATTCACGATGGGGTAGAATGCAGAGAGAAAATCAGAGGCACAGAGCGAAACTGGAGGTTCGGTATGCAGGATAACAGCAATTTTGTCGATGAGGCCAAAGGGATGGTTGAACGCGCCCAAGGACGGGGGGTATTGATCAGGATCCTGGGGTCGACCGGCTTTCGCATCCACAGCCCTGAATACGTCTCGATCCACGCGGCCATGGATCGCCCCATGACCGATATCGACTTTGTAGCCTACAGCAAGCAGGATCGTCAATTCGAGGCCTTTTTCATTGATGAAGGCTACAAACCCGTGGTGGCGGCGTTGACCCCGGAGCTCTTCGCCACCCGGCGCATCTTTAATCATCCGACGAACGGCATCCATATCGACGTGTTCCTGGATGAGCTCAGCATGTGCCACAAAATATCCTTCCGCAACCGCCTGGAAATCGACTCACCGACCATCCCCCTGGCGGAGCTTGTGCTGGAGAAGACCCAGATCGTGACCCTGGCCGAGAAGGACATCAAGGACATGCTGATCCTGCTGGCAGCCCACCCGGTGGGCGACAACGATCAGGAGACCATCAACGGAAAGTACATTGCCGACCTGCTCAGCAAGGATTGGGGTTTTTATTACACCACGAAGCTTAATCTGGTGAAGATCAGGAATGGGTTGACCGTTCACGGGCATCTCTTTCCCGAGAAAGATACCCAGCACATCCAGGAACGGCTTGATCTGCTGACCCGGATGATCGAGGATGCGCCGAAGTCGATCCGGTGGAAGACCCGGGCTGCGGTGGGTCCCAAGGTCAAATGGTATAACGATGTCGACGAGGTCGAGCGGGCCGAATTCCTGCAGGATCATTCAGACGAAGATAACCAATGAACTATGTGATCGGATGTGACCTGGGCTCCCAGGGAGTCAAGGTCGTGCTATTATCCGCTCAAGGCGGTTTGGAGGGGGAAGCCAGCGTGGGATACGGCATCGATTACCCCTATCCGACCTGGGCCGAGCAAAGAGCCGAGCTGTGGACGGAGGCGATCGGCGAGGCGGTTCGGAAACTGCTCTCCCAAACCGGAATCCCGCCGGAGCGGATCACTGCCATCGGTCTGGATGCCCAGGTGGATGGGGTGGTGCCGATTGACGAGGGCGGAAAGCCCCTGCGTCCGGCAATCATCTGGATGGACCGCAGGGCGGTTGCCCAATGCACGGCTTTTGCGAAGTCATGCGATCCGCAAAAGGTCTTCCAGGTCACCGGCCTGAACCTGGACGCCTCGCACGTCGCCCCCAAAATCCGCTGGCTGGCAGACAACGAACCCGGGCTGTATCGAAAGGCCGCCCACTTTTTGCTGGCAGGCAGTTACGCCGCCTATTACCTGAGCGGCGAACTGGCCGTGGATTATTCCAATGCCTCCTCGACCCTGTTGATGGACATGCGCACCAGGACCTGGTCGCCGGAGATGATGGCAGGTTTCGAAATTTCCCCCGAGTCCCTGGCACCCATCTATCCGGCGCCGACCGATATCGGCAGGCTGCGTCCGCAGGTTGCCGAAAAATTAGGCCTGAAAGCCGCCACGCGGGTCATCCTGGGGAGCGGGGATGAACACGCCGCCTGCCTGGGGGCGGGGGTGGTCCGGTCCGGCCTGGTGTGCGACATCGCCGGGACCGCTGAACCGGTGTGTGCCGTCAGCGCGGAGCCGTTCATCGACCCCAGCGGCCTGGTGGAAACGCACTGCCACGCCGATCCCGACGTTTGGCTGCTCGAAAACCCCGGATTTATCTCCGGAGCCAACTACCGCTGGTTCCGGGATCAGTTTGGTTCTCAGGAAGTGAAACTCGCTGCGGAACAAGGCCGGGACCCCTATGAGCTGCTCAATCAGGCGGCTGCCTCCGTGCCCGCCGGCAGCGAAGGGTTGATCATGCTGCCCTGCCTGATGGGGGCCATGACGCCGACCTGGAATGCCCTGGCGCGCGGAACCTTTATGGGGTTCACCCTGGCCCACCGCCGCGAGCATTTCTGCCGGGCGGTGCTGGAAGCTTCCGCTTATGCGGTGCGCGATATCACCGACGAGATGATGAAAATGGGGCTGGCGCTGGAAGAGATCCGTATCGTGGGTGGAGGGGCGCGCAGCCCGCTCTGGCGGCAGATCAAGGCCGATGTCACCGGACTGCCCGTATCCATCACGCAGACCGTTGAGACCACCTCCCTGGGAGCCGGAATCCTGGCCCTGGCCGGATCGGGAACGGTCCAGTCGTTGGGCGAGGCGGTCCAGGCTGCCGTTCAAGTCGTGGAGACCCGCCAGCCACAACGGGACGTTCAGGCAAAGTATGAGGAGTATTACCAATTGTACCGAATGACTTACTTTTCCTTGCTGCCCGCTTTTGAGCTGGCGGCCAAGCAAAGCTCATGAGCGAACCGCTGTCCGAAGTCCGCTGTTTCCTGCTGGACATGGATGGGACATTCAACCTGGGGGAGATCGCCGACTGGCTGCTGGATCCCTAGACCAACCAGGATGAATGCCTATCACGCAGTAGTCATCGGTGCAGGCTCGACCGGGGCGGCGATTGCCCACGACCTGGCGCTGCGCGGCTTCGCGGTTACGGTCCTGGAACGAGGCGGGATTGCCAGCGGGACGACCGGCCATAATCAGGCGCAGCTGCATTCCGGGGCCAGGTATGCCGTGAAAGACCCGGTCTCGGCGCGCGAGTGCATCGAGGAGAACCTGCTTCTGCGCAGCCTGATGCCCGAAGCCCTCGAGCTGAACGATGGGCTTTTTATCGGTTGGACCGACGAACACCTGGCCTATCGCGAGCCGTTTCTCGAGGCCTGTGCGCTCTCAGGCATTCCGGCCCGGGAGATTCCCGTCCGGCAGGCGCTGGAGCTTGAACCGCGTCTGAATCCCGGCCTGCGGATTGCCATCCAGGTCCCTGACGGGGTTTTTGATTCCTACCGCTTCACCTTGAGCTTCGCCGCCACCGCCCGGAAGAACGGCGCAAAGTTCCTGACCTTTACCGAAGTGACGGGGGTGGATGTCCAGCATGGCCAGGTCATGGTTCTGGAGCGCGCCAGCGGACAGCGTCGTTCCCTGGGATGTGATGTCATGATCAATGCGGCCGGGCCCTGGGCACCCGGGATTGCCGCCATGGCCGGCGTGCACCTGGAAATCGAGGCCTCCGCCGGGGTGATGGTCACGGTGAAGGAACGCCTGTGCAACATGGTGATCAACCTCCTGGCGCCTCCCGGCGATGCAGACATCATCGTGCCCCAGCGCCAGAACAGCATCCTGGGGACGACTTCCTGGCCGGTGGATGATCCCGACCGTATCCCCGTTCCACCTGAACACGTCCAGTCGATCATCGATTTTGCGGACCTCATGATCCCCGGCAGCCGGTCGGCCCCCTTGCTCGGGACCATGGCGGCTGCCCGGCCCCTCATCCGGCAGCGCGGGAGCAGCGGGCGGGAGGTGACCCGCGGCTATCAATGCATTGATCATACCGGAGCTGGCGCGGCCGGTTTCTTTTCCGTGGTGGGCGGAAAAACGACCACTGCCCGCGCCATGGCCGAAGCCATGGTTAACCTCGTCTGTGCCAGGCTGGGCCTCCAATCCGAGTGCCGCACCCGGATGGAGCACCTGGCCTCCTTTCGTTCGGGACTGTGAGCATGGACCGGACGGTCAAGTTGCTGATCCAACGCACCCACGGCCGGGAGCTCATGACGGTCGCCGTGCCGGAAGAGGCTTCCATACTGGATGCATTGGAAGCGGCATACCGGCAGGACCCCACGCTGATGTTCCGGCATTCCTGCCACCACGCCTCCTGCGGGAGCTGCGGGATGATCATCAACAGCCAGGAAAGACTGGCTTGTGCTACTTCCGTCGGGACCGCCAGCGATGAAAGGGAAATGATCCACCTGGAGCCCATGCACCATTTTCCCGTGGTCGGCGATCTGGCGGTGGATATGACCTCCTTTCTGGCGAACCTGGAACAGATCAACCGTCCGTTGATCCGGCAGGACGAAGCGGAGGCCCCTACCCAGGCTCTGATTTCGGAAGGGCCGCAGCGCTTTCATCGTTTCGAAAACTGCATCGAATGCGGCCTGTGCATCAGCGCCTGTCCGATCGCCGGGATCCGCAAAGACTATCTGGGTCCGGCCGTTCTGGCGGCCGCGGAGCGGCTCGTGGACGAACCGCGCGGCCGGGATCTCTCCCGGGTCCTCGATGCCGTTGACCGCCCGAACGGGATCTGGCGCTGCCATGATGTTTTTCTTTGCACCGAAGTTTGTCCGTCGGGAGTTCACCCCGCGCAGGCCATCGTATCCCTGCGGCAAGCCCTTATTATTCACAGGCCAGGAGGAAGCAAAGATGAAGCTGCCTTATGATCCGGGGGACGGGCTGAAATTTTGGGAAGAGATCCGGAAAATTCCGGGGTATCCCCAGGATGAGTTCATGCCCATCCAGCAGATGATTTTTGAATCGGATGCCCTCTACAAGATCCCGGAGGTGCTCAGATCCGTGGGCGCCAACCCGGCCCGCGCCCTGGTCCTCGTCATGGACCAGACCACCATGCGGCGCGGGAAGGAGGACCTCAAACATTTGATCACCGTCCAATTGCAGAAGGCCGGATGGCACCCTGAAGCCGCCATCATGGATCCCGATGAAACCGGCCAGGTGCATACCGATATGCCGCACATCGAGAAAGTCAAGTCCGTCCTCAAGCCCGGATGCGCGGTGCTGTCGGTCGGTTCGGGCGTGGTCACGGACATCGCCAAGCACGCCTGCTTCCTGTTCGAACAGGAAACCGGCGAGCGCCCACCCTACGTCGTTTTCCAGACGGCCAACAGCGTCAGCGCCTTCACCTCGAACATGGCGCCGACCTTTGTGGAGGGGGTCAAGCGTACCCTGGCTTCCCGCTACCCGGACGCGCTGATCTGTGATCTGGAGACCCTGCGCGACGCGCCCAGGGAGATGACCGTGGCGGGCGTTGGGGACATGCTGGCACCCTTCGTCAGCCTCCCGGACTGGTACCTGGCCAACGCCCTGGGATTGGACCCGCTCTACACCGAACTGCCCAGACAACTGGTCGGCCCTCTCGATGTGATCTTCCTGTCGGAAGCCGAAAATATCCGCCAGGGGACGCCGGAAGGAATGGGGGTTCTCGCCAAAGTGATCGCCCTGGGGGGGCTGGCCATGTCGCTCAGCCACGCCACGACGCCCATGTCGGGTTTCGAGCATGTCATGTCCCACGTCCTGGACCTGCAGGCGGAGATGGCCAACGCTCCGCTGGCCCCTCACGGGACGCAGGTGGCCCTGGCCACCCTGATCAGCGTGGAGGTCTATCGGCATTTCCTGGATGAATTTGACCCCCGCGAACTCGACCTGGATCGCTGCTATCCTGGGGAGGAAGCCATGGAGCAGCAGATCTTGGAAAACTATCGAGCGATCGACCCCTCCGGAAAAGCCGGGGCAGAATGCTGGTCGG
>Ga0209039_10000035_pt1 | contig 107035 bp, 77 predicted proteins | sample BogFormECP12_OM1_FD_188238 | JGI IMG/M metagenome (GOLD analysis project Ga0209039, IMG submission 188238) | Bog forest soil microbial communities from Calvert Island, British Columbia, Canada - ECP12_OM1 (SPAdes) (version 2) | ecosystem: Environmental > Aquatic > Freshwater > Wetlands > Bog ... | reverse complement strand
TCACAACCGCGCGGAAGTTGAGGAGATCGCCCTCCGCCTGGAACGCTGCTTCGACGGGCCCTTTGCCGTCGAGGGTTTTGTCCTGCATGGTTCGGCCAGCGTCGGCATTGCCCTCTACCCCCAGGATGCTGTCACCAAAGACGGCCTGTTGAGCGCCGCCGACGTGGCCATGTACCAGGCAAAAAACACAAAAAAACAAAGCGGGCAAGCCTTGTTCGTCAACCGGAACCCCGAACTTGCCCCCAAAAACCAAACCTGAGAAACGGCTGGATCGTTTGCCTCAAGACTGGCAAGGTGAGTTCCACACGAGCGCTCTGAAACCCTATTGCCACGTAGTCGTCTACCGGCTGCAAACGAGCCTCCGTCGAGGCTGACCCGCTGTGAAGCGGGAGGAGACCGTTTCCCTCCCGCATTGGCTCGGAGTATTCTTTAGAGTTGTACAGCAATCCTTATCCAAGACAAGGAAAAAACATGGCGGAAATAGCCGTTGAGGCCACCAAAGTACCCGCGCAATTGCCCCACGTCCACGTGGCTGTTCTGGGCGCCGGCAAGATGGGCGGCATCCTGCTCCAGGCCTTCCTGAAGCAAAACCTGTTTGCCCCCGATCAGATTCACGCCACTGTGGGCCACGCTGAGCGGGCGATTGCGCTCAGCACCCAGTGGGGCGTGGACGTAAGCACCAACAACCTGAAGGCGGCCAAGAAAGCCGACCTGATTCTGCTGGGCGTAAAGCCCTTTCAGGTGCCGGGCCTGATTGATGAGATTCGCCCCGCGCTCACCAAGGACAAGACGCTGATCTCCTTCGCGGCCTCGGTAAAGACCCGCGCCATTGAGGAGGCAGCGGGACTGGAGATCGCCGTCATTCGCGCCATGCCCAATACGCCCTCGGCGCTGGGAGCGGGCGCGGCCGCCCTTTGCCGCGGGCGCTTCGTCTCCGCCCCGCAGATGGAGCTGGCCGAGCGCATCTTTGAGACCGTGGGCCGCACGGTGACCGTGGACGAGAAGCACATGGACGCCGTCACCGGGCTCTCGGCCTCCGGACCGGCTTACATCTACATCATCATCGAGGCCCTGGCCGAAGCCGGAGTGAAAGTGGGCCTGTCCCGCGAAATCGCCACGCAACTGGCCGCGCAGACCACCTTCGGCGCCGCCAAGATGGTGCTGGAAACCGGCTATCATCCGGCCCTGCTGAAGGACGCCGTAACCACCCCCGCCGGCTGCACCATCGACGGCATTCTCGAACTCGAGGAAGGCGGGCTGCGCGTCACCCTCATCAAAGCCGTCATGCGCGCCACCGAAAGGGCCAAGCAACTGGCCGCGGGGTAAGAACAGGGATCAGGGGTCAGAGATCAGGGATCAGTTTATTCGTGCTAGATTGAGGTTTTCCAGGTCTCAGAATCGAGAGCTGGGTACTCGCTAACTCCGCTAACTCGCGTGAAGCGCGGCTAACAACGCTAACTGGCAAACTTGCCCATGCAACGCCCAACCTGGCTGCCCACTCGCCTGCCGGAACTCGACGGGTTGCGTGGACTTGCGATTCTCTCGGTCGTTCTCTACCACTGCCATCCCCGGCTCGAAGGCACATGGATTCACTCCGCCGCGGAGTGGGGATGGGCGGGGGTCAATCTCTTCTTCGTGCTCTCCGGCTTCCTGATTACCTCGATCCTGCTGGGGACACGGGACAAGCCGCATTACTTCCACAACTTCCATGCGCGCAGGGCGCTGCGCATCTGGCCGGTCTACCTGCTGGTCCTGGCGGTCTGCTATGCGCAGTCCGACTGGTTCATCGGCCCAAGGCCGTGGGAAGCCATCAAGGCCGCACCCTGGCTGGCCTACATCTTTTTTGTGCAGAATCTCTTTCCTCTTAGGCTGCCCCCGGCCATCGGCCCCACCTGGGCGCTGGCCATCGAGGAGCAGTATTACTTTCTCTGGGCGCCGCTGGTGCGCTGGCTGCGCCGCCCCTGGATGCTGGCGACGGTTCTGATTGCGGCGCTGGTTTGCTCGCCGCTGCTGCGCCACCTGAATCCGGTCTGGATGTGGGATCGTCCCACACACACGCTGATCAAGCTGGACGGCATCGCCTGGGGCAGTCTGCTGGCGCTGGGACTGCACACGCTCCCGCTCAGCCGCCGCGTCTGGCTGTGGCTTAGCCTGGCCGGAATGATTCTCGGTTTGTGCGCTGCCGCCACCGTGGCCGGCGGCACCGCGTTTCTTGATTCCGCGCTGGCGATTGCGTTTACCGGCGCGGTGCTGGCCTCGATCGCCTCCACCGGAGCGCGCAATCCGCTGAACTCGATCCTGCGCCGGGGACCGCTGCCCTTCTACGGCCGCATCAGCTACGGCCTCTACATGACGCACATCATGGTCTTCATTTACTTCGGCTGGTTCGATCTGCGCATGGACCGCTACGGCATGACCGGCAACCTGGCCTTAGTGGGCTTCCGGCTGGTGGCCACCACCGCGGTGGCCACGGCGCTCTGGTATGGCTTCGAGTCGCAAATCCTAAAGCTCAAGCGCTATTTCTGAGTCAGTTCGCAATTGAATATCTCACATCATGGGCCGTCGTCTCATCAGTTCATGACTTCAATCACCCCTTGCTGTAACCTACGGCTGCTAGGCTTCTTATGTCACGGAAATCAACCGTTGAAAGGTGCGACATGACCGAAAAAATGGGAAGCGAAACAGCGAACAAGGCTCCCCTCAGCCCGGAACTGTTGGCCAAAATGGACGCCTACTGGCGGGCCGCCAATTATCTTTCCGTCGGCCAGATCTACCTGAAAGACAACCCGCTGCTGGAGCGCCCGCTCACCCTGGACGACGTGAAGCCCCGTCTGCTGGGCCACTGGGGCACCACGCCGGGGCTCAACTTTCTCTATGTGCACTGGAACCGCCTCATCCGCGAGCGCGGCCTGAACATGCTGTACATCATCGGCCCTGGGCACGGCGGGCCGGGACTGGTGGCCAACACCTATCTGGAGGGTTCGTACAGCGAGATCTATCCCCACATCGAGCAGAACAAGGACGGCCTTAAGCGTCTCTTCCGGCAGTTCAGTTGGCCTTACGGCATTCCCAGCCACGTGGCCCCGGAGACGCCCGGCTCCATCCACGAGGGCGGCGAACTGGGCTACTCGCTGGTGCACGCTTACGGCGCGGCCTTTGACAATCCCAACCTCATCGTCGCCTGCGTTGTCGGCGACGGCGAGGCCGAAACCGGTCCGCTGGCCACCAGCTGGCACTCCAACAAGTTCCTCAATCCCTTGACCGACGGCGCGGTTCTGCCCATCCTTCACTTGAACGGCTACAAGATCGCCAACCCCACCATCCTGGCGCGGATTCCGCACGCCGAGTTGGAGAACCTGATGCGCGGATACGGCTATGAGCCCTTCACGCTGGAAGGCGACGACCCGGCCGTGATGCACCAGCAGGCCGCTGCGGTCTTCGACACCATGCTGGACCGCATCGCCGCCATTCAAAAGGCGGCACGTAAAGATGGCTCGACAGCGCGCCCGGCGTGGCCCATGCTCATTATGCGCACGCCCAAGGGCTGGACCGGACCCAAATTCGTGGACGGCAAGCCGGTGGAGAACACCTGGCGCGCCCATCAGGTTCCTCTGGACCAGATTTTCGAGAAGCCGGAGCACCTGCGCCAGCTCGACGAGTGGATGCACAGCTACAAGCCCGAGGAGCTCTTCGACGAGAAGGGCCGTTTCCGCGAGGATCTGGCGGATATTGCGCCCAAGGGCCGGCTGCGCATGGGAATGAACGCCCACGCCAACGGCGGCCTGTTGCTGCAGCCGCTCAAGGTGCCCAACTTCCGCGACTTCGCGGTCAAGATCGAAGGCCGCGGCGCGGCCGACGTCGAATCCACGCGCATCCTGGGCCATTTGCTCCACGCCGTAATGCAGGCCAATGCGGACCAGAAAAATTTCCGCGTCTTCGGCCCCGACGAGACGGCCTCCAACCGCCTCCAGGACGTGATCACCGGAACCGGCAAGGCCTGGATGGCCAAGACGCTGCCGGTGGACGAGAACCTGTCAGAAACCGGACGCGTGATGGAAGTGCTGAGTGAGCACATGTGCCAGGGCTGGCTGGAGGGCTACCTGCTCACAGGCCGCCACGGTTTCTTCAACTGTTATGAGGCCTTCATCCACATCATCGACTCGATGGCCAACCAGCACGCAAAGTGGTTGAAGGTCACGCGCGAGATTCCCTGGCGCAAGCCCATCGCCTCGCTCAATTACCTGCTCAGTTCGCTGGTCTGGCGGCAGGACCACAACGGCTTCAGCCACCAGGACCCCGGTTTCATCGATCACCTGATGAACAAGAAGGCCGACGTCGTGCGCATCTATCTGACGCCGGACGCGAATACCCTGCTCTCGGTCTCCGACCACTGCCTGCGCAGCAAGAATTACATCAACCTGATCGTGGCCGGCAAGCAACCCGCGCCGCAGTGGCTCACCATCGACGAGGCCGTCGCTCACTGCACCACCGGGCTTGGCGTTTGGAAATGGGCCTCGAACGACGAGGGTGGCCCCGAGGTGGTGATGGCCTGTTGCGGCGATGTGCCCACACTGGAGACTCTGGCCGCCGTCAGCCTGCTGCGCGCCAAGGTGCCCGATCTGCGCATCCGTGTGGTCAACGTGGTGGACCTGATGGCATTGCAGCCCACATCCGAGCATCCGCACGGGCTCCCGGACGAGGAGTTCGATCTGCTTTTCCCCGTCGGCATCCCGGTCGTCTTCGCCTTCCACGGCTATCCATGGCTCATTCACCGCCTCACCTACCGGCGGCACAACCATGACAACATCCACGTGCGCGGCTACAAGGAAGAGGGCACCACCACCACGCCCTTCGATATGTGCGTGCTCAACAACATCGACCGCTTCCAGCTTGCGCTCGACGCCATCAAGCGCGTGCCCAGGCTGGCGCCGAAGGCCGACGCGGCCCAGCAGTGGTACTCTGAGGCTATCCAGCGCCACCGCCTCTATGTAGCCGAAAACGGCGACGACCTGCCCGAAATAAAGAATTGGCGCTGGTCCAAGGGCGTATCAACCAACTAACTGGGTGCCCCAGGTCTCGCTTCTGAGACCTGGGATTGCTCCAACTCACTCGCTGACTCGTTCGGCTCCAACTGCGAGGTTTTTCTTTCATGTCGTCTTTGCCTGTTTTGGTTTTGAACAGCGGTTCTTCTTCCATCAAGTTTTCAGCCTATGAAGCCGGCGAAGGCAAACGGCGCAAACTCCACGAGGGCGCGGTCGACGGCATCGGCACCGATCTGGGCAAGTTCTGGATCAAGGATGCCGAAGGTAAAAAGCTGGTCGATCAGACGCCCGCTCTGCCCAACCGCGCGGTCGCCTTCAAGCTGGTGGCCGACGCGCTCCACTCCGGCGACTTCCCTGCCCCGGCGGCCATCGGCCATCGCGTGGTTTGCGGCAGCCCGACGGTGCGCGAGAATCAGCGCATCACCCCCCAACTGATCGACGAGATTGAGCGCTGCAACGCCTTGGCGCCGCTGCACACGCCCATTGCCGTTTACATCATGCGCGAGGCCCTGCATCTCTTCCCCGGCACCCCCAATTTTGCCATTTTGGACACCTACTTCCATCGCACCATGCCCGAAGTGGTCACGCACATGCCCATCCCCGAGGAGTATTCCGCCATGGGCGTGCGCCGCTACGGCTATCACGGCATCTCCTACGAATCGATCGTTTACCAGTTGCAGCCCAACGTGCCGGAGAAACTTATCGTCGCCCATCTCGGCAACGGCGCCTCCATCTCCGCCATCAGGAACGGCCGGTGCCTGGACACTTCGATGGGCCTCACCCCCACCGGAGGCATCATCAGCGGCACCCGCACGGGCGACATCGATCCCGGCGTCCTGATCTTCATCCTGCGCAAGATTGCGGAGACGGCCAAGAGCGCTTCAGAGGCCGCCGACCAGTTGGAGACCGTGGCCAGCAAGAAGGCCGGCCTGCTGGGCGTGAGCGGTCTCTCCAACGACATGCGCGACTTGCGCGAGGCCATCGCCCAAGGCAACGCCAAGGCGAGGCTGGCCGTGGACAAGTTCACCTGGACCATCGCCCGCTGGATCGGCAGTTATGTGGCTGAGCTGAACGGCCTGGACATGCTGGTCTTCACCGGCGGCATCGGCGAAAACGACATCGCCTGCCGCGCCGAGATCTGCGCCGGCCTGGGCGCCCTGGGCATCGTACTCGACCCGGCCCGCAACAATCTCCGCGGCGAAGCCGTCATCTCCGCCGAAAACTCGCCTGTCACCGTGCGCGTCATTCCGCCCGCGGAAGACCTGATCATCGTCAACCACGTCGTGCGCCTGCTGGCGGAGTAAGCGAAGAAGGCTGTTGATGGACGCCGGCTGTATTCGTGCGCGCCTGCCGCCTGTTCTACACTGATGGGTTCCATCCGGAGCCTTGCTTTATGTCTGCTGCCGCCGTTCCCGTCACCGCTCAACGCCTTCCCTCGCCCGCCCTGCGCCGCTTTGCCTGGAGCGTGCTGGTTTACTTCATCGCCGTGATCCTGTGGGGCACGCTGGTGCGCGCCACCGGCTCGGGAGCAGGCTGCGGCAACCACTGGCCGCTGTGCAACGGCACGGTGATCCAGCACTCGGCCAGCGTGAACACTCTCATCGAATTCACCCATCGCCTCACCAGCGGCCTCTCATTCTTCGCTGTCGTGGCATTGCTGGCGTGGACCTTCGCCGGCACGGCGCGCGGCCACCTGGCGCGCGCGGCAGCCGTGGCTTCGGTCGTGTTCACGCTGATCGAGGCCACGCTCGGCGCTCTGCTGGTCAAGCTAGGCCTGACCGCGCAGAGCCAGTCGCCGCTGCGTCCGGCTTACCTAGCTCTGCACCTCGCCAACACGCTTCTGCTTCTGGCCGCGCTCACCCTTACCGCGCACCTGCTCAGCCGCGCCAAGGGCTATCTGCGCGGCAGCGTTCGTATGGTTGCGCCCTTCGGCGCCCTTGCTACTGTAGTCGTGGTGATGATTGTGGGCGTAACCGGCTCGCTGGCCGCCCTCGGCGACACGCTCTTCCCCGCCTCCTCGCTGGGCCTGGCGCTGGCGCAGGATTTCTCCGCCGGCAGCGGCTGGCTGGTGCGCTGGCGCTGGACGCACCCCACCGTGGCCTTTCTGGCCAGCATCTTCCTCATCTGGCTTCTGGTCCGCGCGGCCCGGCGATCCACCCACTGGGACAATCGCCACCTCTCCGCGCTGGTCCTGTTGCTGCTGGCCGCGGTCTATACGCTGGGTCTGCTCGATGTATTCCTGCTGGCCCCGTTGTGGGTCCAGGTAGCCCACTTGCTGGCCGCCGATACGCTCTGGGCCGCGCTGGTGGTGCTGACGGCCCGGCTAACGCTGCAACCGAAAGAAGCGAGTTAGCGGAGTTTGCGGAGTTTGCGCTTTCCCGCCCTTGACGCGATGAAACTGCTGTCAAGAACGGGGCGCCCAGCCTGATTGCCACGGATGGCTTTTCTGTTCCCCGTTCTTCAATGCGTCGCGAACGAAGCGGCCGATGCGCCTTTCGGCTGGTCGACGTGAATGAAGAGGGTCAGCACCGCGGCAAAGTAGTAAAGGACACCGTAGACCACGACTACGCCGGCGATTCCCCAGAAGGGAAGAATCAGCGCGGCCAGCACGGGGCCGCCGAAGTTGGCCAGGCCGCCACCAAGGTTTTGGACGGAGACCGCCGCGCCTTTGTGCTCCGGTTCCATCATGGGGAAGATAGCGCCCATGGGCACAAACGCCGTGACGGTGAAGGCGAACAACAGCGCGGCTACCGTAGCCGCCAGCGTATTGTGCGGAAAATGGAGCGGCAACAAGTAAAACAGCAGCGACGCGGTGCCGCAGCCCACAAAACCCACCCAGCGCATCTGGCGCATCCAACCGATCCTGTCGCCGATCAGGCCCCAGACCACATTGGTGATTGGCTGGACGAGGAAAAACGTTCCCCAGATGCGCGCCCACTCCGGGACGCTGAAGCCAATACGCGCCGAGGTATAGAACAGCGGCATGATCACCGGGAATCCGAAGAGCGAGAGATTGCAGATGATGCGCGTCACCAGCGCCAGCGCGATGTTACGGTTGTGGAAGATCAGCGTAACGCACTTGGAAATCTCTTCAAACCTGCCGGGTTCTCCTGGTTGAAGAGCGGCACGCGGCACGGAGGGAACACTGCTGGTCAAGAAAAAAATGAGTAGCCCGCCGGCCAGCACCCAGGCTGTCGACATCCACAGGGTGCCCATGTAGCCGATAACGGGGATGGTAAAGCTGGGCAGGTAGGAGCCTACGATACCGTATCCGATGGTGAACATGCTCCAGGTCCAGCCGATGGCCGAGGCCAGCTCATGGGGCCGGCTCTTCTGCACCACCCAGACGAAAAATCCGTAGAAAAACATCGGATAGGCAAAGCCGCGGATGCCATAGAAGAACAACGTAAGGGGCAGGTTGGGATGGGTGAGCCCCAGCCGGAGAAAGAGCACATGGAAGACCAACCACCAGGCGATGCCAAGGAGCATGATACGGCGTGGCGAGTAGACCTCGGCCAACACGCCGGATAGCCAACTGGACAGCGCGGCCGTGGCGCCGTAGACGGTGAAGACCAGCGCGGCATCGGCTGCGCTGAAACCCAGGTTGACCAGGTACTTCGACAGGAAGGCCTGCTCGATGCCATCGCCTGTCATGCAGAAGACGATGGCGATGAAGCCGCCCAGCAAAGCCAGGGGCATGCCCAATATAAAGCGATCCTCGCGAGCAGTTTTGCCCGCCCGATCTTCAAGATCGATGCTGCTCACGCGGCAGATTCCTCGACGACGATCTGCAGCTTGATGTCGGCGGGGCGTCCTTCAGCGGCCCGTTCGAAAGCGGCAATGCTCTGCTCAAAGGGAAAGCTGGCGGAGACGAGCGGCTTTAAGTCAACCTTGCCCGAAGCCAGCAACGCGACGGCCTTTGAGTAGACATTGGCGTATCGGAAGATGGTCTCGATGCGCGCTTCCTTGGCTTGCGCGGCCACTACGTCAAAAGAAACAGCACCGGGGGGCATGCCCACCAGCACCAGCGTTCCCGCTGGCGCGAGAAGTTCGAATATATTTTCGAAGGCGCAGGGGCTGCCGCTGGCCTCGAAGATAACGTCCGCGCCCCAGCCGGCGGTCAGCTCAGCTACGCGCGCGACCAATGAGCCGCCGCGAATATCGAAAGGATGAATGCCGGGATACTGTCCGGCGATGGCCAGCTTTTCCGCCGATAAGTCGGAGACAACCACGAGGCCCGCGCCCGCAGCCAAAGCCGAGAGCGCCACCATGATGCCGATCGGTCCCGCGCCGATGACTACGGCCGTTGCGCCCGGTTTGATCTGGGCCTTGGTGGCCGCATGCATTCCCACAGCGAAAGGCTCGACCATCGCGCCCTCCGCAAGCGAAACGCAATCTGGAAGTTTGAATGTGAAGGCAGCCGGATGAACCACCTCGCCTGTGAGGCAGCCGTGAATGGGCGGCGTGGCCCAGAAGCGCATCGCTGGATCGAGGTTGTAGTGGCCCTCGCGGCTTGCCCGCGAATACATGTCGGGAATACCCGGCTCCATGCAGACACGATCGCCGGGCATAAGGTTGCGTACCTCATCTCCAACAGCGATCACCACGCCCGCAGCCTCATGGCCCAGCACCATAGGCGCATTCACCACGAACGGGCCGATACGCCCGTGCTTGTAATAGTGCACATCGCTGCCACATATGCCTACGCGGCCAATGCGGATGCGCGCGTCGCGCGGCCCCATGTTCAGTGGAAGTTCGATTTCACGCAATGACAGGCGAAGCTTTTCTTCCAGCACGAGGGCTTTCATGACGTTCCTCGAAAGCAAAGCTGTTGAAGCTTAACGCACCAGCACGCCCGTCGCGACATACGCGCTTCCCTGCACGCTGGCTGCGAGCGGCGGCAATTTCGGCGTCGGGGTCAGGTTTTCGATCACTCCATCGCGCAGCAGCACCGTATCCTCCACCTTGCCGCCGCGGATGCTGGGGTTCCAGGCGAAGGCCTGGTTGTTGACCACCACCTCGCTTCCCTTGGGCGTCGCCACCCACTCGCGCTCGCCGTAGCCGGTGGGTCCGCCCTGGTGATGGAACCGCTCCTCGCCGGGGAAACCCTGCGCCGCATAGGCCGCCTGGGCCACGGCGAAGAGCTGGGCCGAAGTGGCGCCCACGCGGGTTGCGTTCAGCAGCGCGGCGTTCACCTGGGCCGATGCTGCAAAGCGCTTGCCAAGCTCCGCCGGCAGCGCGCCGAAGTGAACGAAACGCGTGATGGAGATGGCCAGTCCCCACTTGCGCGAGCACAGGTTGAGCATGGCGTACTGCTTCAGCCGCGCCCCGCGCGCCACGGCGTGCTTGTATTTCAGGATGCGGTCGTCCACCGCGTAAAGATAGACCGAGGGCAGAATGCCGCGGTGCAACAATCCGGCCGCGGTGATGGCCTCCAGGTCGTACTCGCTCATTCCGGGCTCGACCTGGTTGAGCGCCTCCACCGTGGCGGCCGCGGTCTCCGCGCCCAGCCAGCGGTAGCGCGCAATCTCGGTTTCGCTCAGCGCCGCGCGCAAGGGGAAGAGGTTGACCGGCGTCAGCCCCGCGCCCGGCGAATCCGAGCCGAGCGGTCCGCCGGCCAGCTTTGCGGCGGCGGCGTTGGTGTCGTCGGCCCACCAGGGAAAGAGCACCGGCTCAAAATCCAGCGCGCCAAACTCCTCGTCGTGGAGGCGCGGCGCTTCATTCTCGGTGGTGAAGTAGTAGCGCTTGCCCGCCGCGGTCACCAGCAGCGAAGCCACGCCCGTCTCGCACGGCGTGAGCACGCGCAACTCCACCGCGCCGCCCGTCAGCCAGGCCACATTCTCGTTGCGCCGGATGAGAACGCCCGCCAGCTTCTGGCCGCGCAGCCATTCCACCAGCTTTTCATGCTTCGCATCCAGCTCCGCATTCCACGCCTTTTCCGTCACCAAAGTGGCGCCATTTACCACCAGGCTCTTGCCAATTCTCTTGCCCATAGTTACCTTTCCTCTTCGCAATTCCTCAGCGATGTTTCCTTCTCCGCGCGGTCAACTCTGCTGGCTTCGCGGTCACTTTTTGCCGTTGCTTGCGCACCTGGCTCCAATACCACCAGTTCCTTTGCTCAAGGGGAAGATCGGGATCGCCGGCCTGAGCAATGGCGCAACGAAAAACATCGAGGCAGCAAATATCCTGCCGCCTTCCGGTCATCCGGCACAGCCTGTCGTAGAGTTCCTCGCCGTCTTGCGCTGCCAACTCCGCAACCGATAGTACCCCCAGCTTTTGCAAATCGGAGATGGTCGCCGGACCCACTCCGGCAAGATCCTTCAATTTGCGATCGTCGCGCATCTTTTCATCCGCGGTGTTCAATTCCCAAGGCGATTCGGGCGTTGACTGATTTCGTCAGCGCCCGATCGGTTTCCGCGCTCCGCTCAGTCCTCAAGCTCGGGGTGGTAGTGGCTCTCCCAGCCCAGGTAGCGAGCCGCCTCGTGCACGGCCTTTGAAACGTCGCTGAAGTTGGCCGCCACGTGGTGCTCGAAGCCCTCGCGGCAGATGTACTTCAGCAGTTTCTGCAGTTGCGGAATCTCGGCCACACCCGCGCCGCCAAAGGTTGTGAGCGGATCGTCGGTGAATTTGCCCGCGCCGGTGTATCCGCGAATCACGCCGCGGCGATCGTCGGTCGAGTAGCGCGCATAGCTCATTCCGCCGGCCTTCACGCGGCCCACGCAGGTGCCGAAGGCGTTTTCCTTGCCCACCGTGCCGGCGATAATCTCCTGGAAGTCCATGCGCACATCCTTGAAGAAGTGCTTGGGCAGGTTGGAGCAGTGGAAGCAGACGCACTTGTTTGGATCGCTGCCGTAGTTGTTGTTCCAGTCGAGCAGCGCCGATGGCGTTCCGCTGGCCAGGGCGAGCATGTGCATGCTCAGCGTGCCAGGTACATCCACCTCGCAGGCCGAAGGAATCAGATCGTTGCTCATCATGCTCATGATGGTGCAGGGCACCACGCCGAAATACTCCTCCATCGAGGTCCAGCACTGCACGGCGCTGATGGCGACGTGGGTCTGCTTCATCCAGCCGTCGATGACCGCTCCCAGCTTGGCCATCTTGAGCAGCGCCGCGTCGGAAATTCCCGCCGTGGAGACATAGCTCTTGATCGCGGCCAGCTTGGCCTGCGCGGCGTCGTCCGTATCCTTCATCTTGTTGATGCGGCCGAAGATTTCCGAAAGATCAATCGTCTCGATGGAGATGCCGCTGGTTTCGAGGAGCCGCTCGGAGTAGCGCACCGTGTTAAACGCCGTGGGACGCGCGCCGATGGCGCCGATGCGCAGATTCTTCAGGCCCTTGACGATGCGGCAAACCGCCGAAAACCACTCCAGGTCGGCCTTGAACTCCGGCGAACCCAGGGTTTCGGTGTGCAGCGTGGTCAGCGAATACGGAATGCCGTACTGCATCATGTTGTTACAACAGCTCATCTTGCCGCAGAAACTGTCGCGGCGCACGGCGATGGTCATGTCCTCGGAACGGTCGGGCGTGGCCTGCACCAGCACCGGAACCTTGAGCCCCGACAGCCGGATGGCGTCCACAATGCCGCGCTCCTCGCCAAAGTTCGGAAGCGTCACGATGATGCCGTCGATCTCCTCGGCGTGCTTCTTGAACAGCGCGGCGCAACGCTCGGACTCAGCGTAGGTTTCCACCGCGCCATGCCTTGACTCCTCCGGGCTTAACACCACGGCCCGTGCGCCTGCGGCCTTCAGAACCGCGATAATTTCATCGCGGCCTGTCTTGGCCAAATGGCCAGGGAAAAAACCGCGGTTGCCTACTACGATCCCGAATGTCATTGTGCGTTGTGCTGCCATGTTTTCTGCTCCCTTTATCCTCGCCGCTTGCGCGGCTTCATTGCGCCTGCCGGGGCCGGAAACGCCGTCATCCTTCCGGAACTCCCGCTACAGGCATTGGTTTCAACTGCTCCTCGCGCCACGACGGCCTGGTGCGCCTACTCAAAAACTCTTCACGCCTTGCGCGCTTCATCCATGCGCGAGGTATTACTTGACCGCCTGACCCGGACGGAACTTCACCACGTAAAACACCCCCAGAGCCGTCAACACACCGCCCCACCAGACGGGCGTGTGCAGGTTGGTCAACTGCACCAGGGGCGGATAGATTCCCGTGTGCCATTCATAGACGCCATAACCCAGGATCATCGACCCATAGATGACCAGCAAAACTCCAATGAAGAACCAGATGGGAATACCGGAACCATGCATATCTCTTTACCCTTTCCTCTCTCGCGTCCGTACAAAATCTCTCGCAAACAGCTCAGAATCTCTTCTGTTACCAGAAAATTATGTTGAGCGCCGTGAAGATAACGGCAACCAGCCCGGCCCATATCCACTCGTTCTTGTAGAACGGAACCGGATCTTCCGTGGGCAGCTTGGTGGCGCCATAAACAAGGCCTTCCAGCTCCGCCACCGGCCTGGGCTTGGTGAACATGCTCACCACGAAGATCACGATGGCGGTGAACAGGCATGCCCACAACGCGCGGAAGACATTTTCCGCCATCGTCTTGGCCGCATCCGAAAGCGCTACGTATTTTAGATTCTCAGGATTGACGTGGACCCACATGAAAAGGCTCACTGAGAAGGCGATGCCCAGCAGCAGGCCCAGAAAGCCGGCGAGCCGGGTGGCGCGCTTCCAGAACATGCCCAGCAGAATGGTGGCCAGAAGCGGCGCGATAAAGATGCTGAACAGCGCCTGCACGTAGTCCATGATGCCGTGCGCCCGCTGCACCAGATAGCCGGCGCCGATGGAAACCAACACGCCTATCACGATCGACAGCCGGCCCACCATCACATAGTGGCTGTCGGTGGCTTTCTTGTTGATCAGCGGCTTGTAGAGGTCGTAGGTCCACACCGTGGAGAAGGCGCTCACGTTGCCGGCCATGCCGCTCATGAAGCCGGCGATCAGCGCGGTAATTCCGAGGCCCAGCAGGCCGGGGCCGAGGTAGCGGACCATCATCAGCGGAAGCACCTCGTTGTAGCTGTGCAGATCCGTCTGTGGCCCCTCTTTCTGGTCCAGCACATCCTGTTGGACCGCCGGCGAAAGCGACGTCTGTTTCAAAAGCGGAGCGCAACTGGCGGACATCGGAACGCAAGCCTTCCATGTGTCCTGCGGAATCAACTGCATGCGGCTGCCGTCGGGATTCTGCAACAGCACCAAGCCCAGCAGGCCGGGCAGGATGACGATGAACGGAACCGCCATTTTGAAAAATGACCCGATGATCGGCGCCATCCTGGCGGCGCGCAGGTCATGAGCGGCCAGCACGCGCTGCACCACCAAAAAGTCGGTGCACCAGTAGCCGAAGCTGATCGCGAATCCCAGGCCGAAGACGATCCCGGTCCAGTGCACCCCCATGGGATTGTCGGCAAAATGGGCGGTGTCGCGCCACAGGTGGAAGTAGCTGTCCGAATGCATATTGGCGATGATCTGGGTCTTCAGCCCGCCCACGCCGCCGGCCTGAATCATGCCCAGGACCGGCACCAGCAGCGCGCCGCCCCAAATAAGCACGAACTGCAAGACCTCGTTGAAGATGGCCGAGCGCAACCCCCCCAGGGCGACGTAAAGCGTGACTGCGGCCGCGGAGACCAGGATGCTGAAGGTGAGACTCCAGCCCAGAACGACCTTCATCACCACGGCCATGGCGAACATGTTCACGCCGCTCATCAGGATCATCTCCAGGGCGAAGGAGATGGCGGCCAGGACGCGGGCGTGTTCGCCGTAGCGCAGGTTCAGGTAGCCGGGCACCGAGTGGGTCTTCGACACGTAGTAGAAGGGCATCATCACCAGGCCGAGAAACAGCATGGCGGGGATGGCGCCGATCCAATACCAGTGGGTGGCCAGGATGCCGTATTCGTAAGTCGTTCCGGCCCAGCCCATCAGCTCCAGAGAGCCGAGGTTGGCCGAGACAAAGCTCAAACCGGCGATCCAGGCCGTCATCTGGCGCCCGGCCATGAAAAACTCTTCGCTGGTGTTGGACCGGCCCTTGAGGTAAAAGCCGATCCATATAACCATCCCGAAGTAGAGGGCGATCACGACGATGTCGAGCCGGGCCAGGCGCGCCAGAGGCGCTGCGCTGAAGGCCAGGAATGAAGGCAGGGAGCCGAAAGAGCCGGCGGCGAGGTAGGCTGGGACAGATCCGAACATTGCGTCACCTGAAAGGGGGTCGATTCGCCCGTGAAGGTTGCGGACGTTCGCCCTTTAGTAAATGGGTTTACTCCGACACTTGTCAAGCGGCAAGCCGTCGCCGGGGGAAAAAACTCCAACCGCCGCTTACCGCCTGCGTTCAAACCGTAAAGCCCGGAACGCAGAGCGCATCCGGAATTGAGTAATCGTTTACCGAACGAAGTCTACCATAGCTCCACCGCCCTCCGATTCCCCGCCCGATTTCTTCCTTGTCTCCCCGTCGATTCAGGGTACTTCGTGCAACTCTCAGAAAGCGTTTACCCACGAGAAAGTCGCGGAGTCTCCAGCATCATTGGAGGCGTCCTGGTGAGCCAGATCACATCTGCGGGTGCGCGCTGGCACATCTCCGGCCCTGTTGCGGTGGCACCCTGTCCAATACAAGGTGCATGCCATGCCGGATTTACGCCCGGATACCGCAAAGGATCGATGGACCCATCCGGCAGTCATCCTCGTCGCCACCGATCTGAGCGACCTGGACCGGCTGATGCCGTTTGCTTTTGAGCAGGCAGTTGAGACCGGGGCGCGCCTGATTCTCCTCCACGTGCTTGCCTCTGCCGCGGTCATGTCGTCGGATGCCATCGGCATGCCGTATTACGATCCCGTGGGCGCGTTGGAGTCTGCAACCAATACCCTGGAACCCTGGTGCGAGTTGGCGCGGCATAAGAGCATCGTTTGCGATGCCCTGGTGCGCGAAGGACATGCCGTGCGGCAGATTGAAGCCGTTCTCCGCCAGTTCCAGGTTGATCGCCTTCTTCTCGGCACCCGGAGCCGCGGCAAGCTGGGCAAGCTGCTTCTGGGTTCCGTAGCGGAACAAGTGCTGCGCTCGGTCAACCTCCCGGTCATGACCGTGGGACCCGAGGCTCATCTCCCGGTGCAAGGCGGCGACGGCGAACGCGTCGTGCTGCATGCCACCACACTCAGAGAGACCTCTCGCCCGAGCGCGGCGCTTGCTTGCCAGATCGCGGCCAGCCAGGGAGCAAAACTGGTCCTGCTCCATGTGCTGCCTCCCATGGATGAACCCGCCACGCACGAGACTGGCCGGAGCGGTCAGCCTGCCGCTCTCGATTCAGCCGCGCTGCTGCAGTTGCGCGCCCTGGCCGACGAAACCGGCGCCCACTGCTGCTCCTGCGTCGAGCCGCTGGTCGTCCATGGCAACCCATCCATCGAGATTCTTGCCGCCGCCGCCGGGCAACACGCCAGCTTGATCGTCCTTGCCGCCACCGGGCGCTCGGTCTTGGATAATCTCACCCGCGACCGCACTATCTATCGGGTTCTGGCCCATGCCCACTGCCCGGTGCTCACCCTGCGCGAGCCCGCGGCGAACCCGGCCGCGGCCGAAGGCGAAGGCCGGCGCATCGCCATGCAGCGCTGAACGGAAGTCGCTCAGGAAAAATCTTTAGCAGAGCCGGCAACTGAGAAGAAATCCGTGCTTTGAGAGGGTGCTGACAATCTGTCGCGGAAGGACGCTGGGCGGGTCGGGGTTTGTCTGGTGCGAAAGCAAAAGGGAGGAGACTACGCGGTCAGCCGTTCGAGCTGGTCGGGCTTGACGATGGTCATGCTGGAACCTTTGATGGTGATCCACTGGTCGCGGCGGAACTGGTTCAGCAGCCGTGTCACGGTCTCGCGCGAGGTGCCGGCCATGTTGGCGATCTCTTCGTGGGTCAGGGCCATGGTAAAGCGGAGTTCCTGCTTGCCGTTGCCGTTGGAGGCCGCGCGGCTCCAGTCCAGCAGCAGCCGGGCCAGCCGCCCCGCCGCCGAGCCGGAAAGCGCCAGCCGCTTGGCGTCGTGAAACACCGTCAGGTATTCGCCGGAGAGCGACTGCGCCGCATGCATGCTGGCCACGCCGTGACGGCCCAGAAAGTCCACAAACTCCTGCTTGCGCACCGTCTTCACCTGGCAGGGCTCGATGGCCTCGGCGGTCACTTCGTGGGGTACGTTGGCCAGCACCGCGCTCAGTCCCATCACGTCTCCAGGGCCGGCGATCTTTAGAATCATGGTTTTGCCGTCGCGCGAGGTAGAGGAAATTTTTACCTGCCCAAAACAGATCACAAAGACATTCCGCGCCGGGTCGCCCTCGGTAAACAGCTTCGCGCCCCGCGCATGGCTCATCATGATCCCGATCCCGTCGTAATCTGCGAGCGCCTCGGGTGTGAGATTGCAGAACATCCGCAAATGGCGATGCTCACAATTGACACAATCTTCCGGAGGGTGATGGGGATGAAATGAGGCCATGGCTTCGCCGTTGTGCAATCTGAGTATATCGCACTTTGGCCGTGTGCAAGGCAGGGATTTTCCTTCAATTCCCGTTGTGGCCCTGAGTGGACCCGCGGCAGGAATTCAGCAGGACAAAACGGCCGTCTATGCCGTTGCGGCCCGGGGTTCTCGCCCCCGTACTCTGGCCGAACGGGTAAGGCAGCTAACGTTATAGGCTCGCGAAACCTCGCGGGCCAATTCCTCCAGCAACTGCATACGCAGCGGCGGATAGGACTGAAACGCCAGATGAAGAGCCTCCATGGGCAGCAACAGCACCGATCCGGGAGTTTGCGCGCTCAGCGTGTAGGTGTGCCTGCCGTCCCCCAGCACGGCCGCCAGCTCCACCAGGTCCCCGGCGCGCGCCGGCGAGAGCGTCAGCCGCGTCTCCAGCCGCTCCGTCCTGCGCTGAAACCTCCCTGAAACCACCACATAAAGCCCCCGGCAGATTCCGAACTGGCGAAAGACAATCGCCCCGGCCTCGAAATCCATACACTGGGCCGAGCTGTTCAGCAGATTCCCGGTCGCCGGAGGGCACTCCAATAACTCTGCCAGCGGATGCGCTGTCACCGCATCCATTCGCCTGGATCTTGCCTCAGGTTGCATGGCTATATCTCCCTTTATCTCCGCCCGATCTCCGGTCCTGCGGTGATTGGCGTCTGCAATCCACCTGCCGGCCGGTCCTTGGCGAGCGCGTTCGGTACTGCGGATTTGCGATGAACCAAGCTCTGTAGTTCAAAATCCATATCCGGCAAATCGCTTCCAATGCAACAATTCCAGAGAAACGAATCAAACGAGATGGGGTGGCGGGATTTCCGCTTCCGCCTGCCCATCTATTGCCAACAGTGAACCTTCGGCTCCTGCGCTCCTCTCGCGCTATAGGGTCTCCACCTGGGTACAAGTCTCCCGCTCCGGCACCACGGGCACCGGTTGCGGCGGAACGCACATCACGGGCACGCGAGAACGGGCCAGCAGCGCAAAGGCGGTCCCATGCGGTCCCGGCGTATCGCTGCAGCGCTTCACCCCGGCCACCAGCACGCTGGGATGGTGCTGCGCGATCGCTTCCACGATGGCGTCTGCCGGGTTGCCGTCCTTCACCATGCAGCGCACCGGGAAACGTCCGCTCGGCTGGATGCCAAACTCCTCCAGCGTGGTTGCGCCGGGGTTCAGAAACGCTGATGCCTCGGCCGGCCCGCGCGCGTGCAAGACCAGCAGTGTGCGATGAAACGTCTCCGCCAGCGAATAAGCGGTATCCACCGCGGCCTGCGTAGCCTCATTGCGCTCCATCGCCAGCAGCACCGGCCCGCCTGGAGTAGGGCGGAACTCGCCCGCATTCCAGTCCGCCGCCACGGCTAGCACCGGACACGGTGCCAGCCGCACTAACTGCTCCGCCACCGCGCCCACCATCACCGCGCCGGCCCCCTGCATTCCATGCGTGCCAATCACGATCAGCCCGGCCTCGTATTGCCGCGCCACGTCCACCAGCATCGCCGCCACCGCGCCCTGCCGCACCTCCGAATGGCTCGGTATCCCTTCCCGCAGCAGTTCGCCGGCCAGTTTTCCCAGCGCCGCGCGCGCCTCTTCGGTCAGTCCCTTCAGCACCTGACCGGGAACCGCATCCACGGCCGCATAGTCCAGCGGGTCAATGCCGTGAGCCAGCACCATCCGCGCCCCATACCCTGCCGCCAACTTGCGCGCATACTCCAGCGCCGCTTCCGACTGGCCGTTCAGATCCGTGGCCACGACAATCGTCTTCATGCCGGTTGCAAAGCTCATGGATGCCTCTGGCGCCACAAAGCGCCTCACTCATTTCTTGCCCTTGGACTCTGAGTCTGCTCTCTGCCTCGATAAGCTATCAGTGACACGATTCACCCCGCGTTGTGACTCTGGTCACAGGTCTATGACGTCGATCACACCCGGAGGCCTGCCGCCTCCGGGTGGTGGGCCGTGCCGTCCGAGCGGAAGGTTATGATCGTCCTATGAAGCGCGTCCTCTTGTCCTGGAGCAGCGGTAAAGATAGCGCCTGGACGCTCCACCTGCTGCGCCAGCAGCCGGGCATAGAATTGTGCGGCTTGCTGACCACCCTGAACTCCGAGTTCCAGCGTGTCGCCATGCACGGCACGCGCCGTTCCGTTCTGGAAGCGCAGGCCGAAGCCGCTCAGTTGCCCTTGTGGATTGTGCCGCTGCCCTGGCCCTGTTCCAACGAAATCTATGAGCAGCGCATGGCCGAAGTCTGCAAACGCGCCGTCGATGAGCATATCGACGCAGTTGCCTTCGGCGACCTGTTCCTGACCGACGTCCGCGCCTATCGCGAGACCCAGCTCAAGCCGACTGGCCTCGAACCCTTGTTTCCCCTGTGGCAGATTCCAACCGCCGCGCTCGCGCGCGACATGATCGCCGGCGGCCTCCGCGCCAAACTGTCTTGCGTGGATACGAAGCAATTGCCGGGCTCCTTTGCCGGCCGCGAGTTCGATGCTGCCTTGTTGCGCGATTTCCCGCCGGAGATAGACCCCTGTGGAGAGCACGGCGAGTTTCACACCTGCGTCTACGGCGGGCCCATGTTCACAGCCCCCCTGTGTTTGCAAGCGGGCGAAGTCGTCAATCGGGATGGCTTCGTGTTTGCGGACTTTCAATAGGCGCGCAATCTCGCCATCAAACTCGCCGTGCGAGGCCTGTTCTGTGGCCAGACCCGTTATCTTCTACCGCAGGCTCTTCAGCGCCGGATACAGCTTCCGCCACTTGGCGTAGCCAGCCTTGTAAGCCTTGAGATCCGCAGCATCCGGCTCGATGCGCTGGGCGACCTCGATAGCCTGCCCGCAGGCCTCGTCCAGGTTGGCCCAGTGGCCCGCTCCCACGCCGGCCATCAGCGCCGAGCCGAAGGCGCCGCCTTCTTCGGCGGTCAGAACCTCGACGGCCTGGCCGTAGATGCCGGCCTGAATCTTGCGCCACAGCGGCCCGCGCGCGCCGCCGCCGCCCAGGCGAATGGCGCTCACCGGAATCCCCAACTCGGCAAAAAGCGTGAACGTGTCTTCCAGCGAGTAAGCCACACCTTCCAGCACCGCCCGCACAAAATGTGCCGCCGTATGCACGGTCGAAATGCAGGCAAAAGCCGCCCTCACTTCAGGGTCCAGATGCGGCGTCCTCTCGCCTAGCAGATACGGCGCCCACTCCAGCCCCTCGCTACAGGCCGGAACCTTGCCGGCCGCCGCGGTCAGATAGTCATAATCATGACCGGGGAAAAAGGTCTCCTTGAGCCAGCGCAGGCTCAACCCAGCGCCCTGCGTTACGCCCATCACATGCCACAGCCCCGGAACGGCGTGGCAGAAGGTGTGCAGCCGTCCTTTGGGGTCCTTGGTCGGGCTCGCCGTGGCCGCAAACACCACTCCCGAGGTGCCGATGGTGGCTGAAACCGACCCCGGCTGCAGGATTCCCATGCCCACAGCGCCGGCTCCCTGGTCGCCCGCGCCGGCCACCACCGGCGTTCCCGCCTTGAGGCCGGTCAGCCCCGCCGCGCCCTCGCTGATGCGCGCGCAGACCTCGGGCGACTCATAGACCTTGGGCAGCCAGCTCTCGGGAATCCCCGCCGCCTCAGCCACTTCCTTCGACCAGCGGCGATGCGTCACGTCCAGCAGCAGCGTCCCCGAGGCCTCTTGCACGTCGATGGCAAATTCCCCCGTCAGCCGGTAGCGCACGTAGTCTTTGGGGCACATAATGTGGCGGATCTTCTTGAAAATCTCCGGCTCATGCTCCTTCACCCACAACACCTTGGTGAGGGTGAAGTTGGGCAGCGCCGGGTTGCAGGTCAGCTCGATGAGCCGCTCATAGCCTATCTTCTCCGTCAGCCAGTCGCACTGCGGCTGGGTGCGCGTGTCGCACCAGATCAGCGACGGCCGCAGCACCTTCCCGCCTTCGTCCAGCATCACCGCCCCGTGCATCTGGCCGGTCAGGCCAATGGCGGCGATGGGTTGTCGCGGCTCCGGCGCGGCGGCCAATGCCTCGCGAATCGCCTCCTGCGCCGCCCGCCACCAGTCTTCGGGATCCTGCTCCGCCCAGCCGGGGTGCGCCGTCTTGAACGCCGCATGTTCGCTCGACGCCCCGGCAATCAGTTTGCCCGCTTCATCCACCACCACGGCCCGCGTTCCGCCCGTGCCCACATCCATTCCAAGGAACCACATACCTGTTTTCTCCCTTGCGTAAATCGCTTTTTCCGGTGTTGGTCAGCATATCATTCCGGACCGTTGCGGGGACAGCGAACCGAGCGCGGAGCGTAGCCCCGTCCAGTTTTCGAGTCAGCCGCCATTCGGAGCCTGGAGCCGAAGCTGGAACCGTTTGACCCTGCCTTTCGTAAACTAGAACAGAATGAAACAACTCTACAGTTGGCCGTGGGTTGAGGCGCAGGTTGCGCAGACCATCGTCGTCTGGAAAGACTGCGCCGCGCGACCGTGGCCAGGCGGGCCGTGGTACAGCCCGGGAGAGCAGCGGAAGAGAGAGAAAGCCTACGACGAAGGGTTGCGAGCCGTCGAGCGGGAGGCGAGAAAGGCCCCGCGGACCAAGGCGCAGCGCCACGAAGCACAGCAGCGAATCGTTGCCGCATTTCCTCGCTTCGCGGCCCTCGCGCTGGACCTGGAGGGGGAGACAGTTCAGCTCCTCACCGACGGTTTCTTGCCGATAGGCGCGCAGTTTGCACGATGGGCAAGGCGATTCGATCCAAGCCTGAGCATGACCGATACCATCCAGGCCTGCCGCAATGCCTGGACCGCCTGCGGCTTGCAACCGCTGCTCGGCGACCCCATGGGAATCACGCCATCGATCCTGGGATACAGCCTCCTGTATCCGTATAGCGACAACTATCTGGACGATGGAAAAGTATCCAGGGCGGAGAAACTCCAGTTCAGTGCGCGTTTTCGGGACCGGCTGTGCGGCCGGAGGCTTTCAGCCCGAAACCATCGGGAAGCGGCAGTGTGGACGATGGTTCAGTTCATCGAAGAACAATATCCCCGCCTTCGCTACCCCCAGGTCTTTGAATGCTTGTTGGCCATCCATCGAGCACAGGAACTGAGTATCGCGCAACTCAACAGTTGCGGCCATTGCGATGATTCCGATGTGTTGCGGATAAGCTGCGCCAAAGGCGGAACTTCCGTGCTCGCCGATGCCTGCCTCTCGCACGGCTGGCTGAGCGAGGAAGAAAGCGGATTCTCGTTCGAGTGGGGCGCATTGCTGCAGTTGGGAGACGATTTGCAGGACGTGCGCGAGGATCTGCGGCGTGGTTCGGTCACGCTGTTCTCGAGCGCTGCTGCATCGGGCCAGCCATTGGACGACCTCGCAATTCAGCTGCTGAACTTTAGTGAGCGGGTTGCGGACCGGATCGATCGCTTGCCCAACGGCCCCGCGACGCTCAAGAACCTGCTGCGGATGAGTTGGCGATCGCTCATCCTTATGGCTGTGGCCGGCTCGCAGGAATTCTTTACTCCGGCATTCCTGGATGAACTCGAACCTAGTTCTTCCTTTCGCTTCGATTTTCTGCGCGCGCGGAACAAGAGACTCGCGGGACGGCAAGGTCTGTATGCGGTCCTCTTCGATGCCCTCGTGGAGGCCGGTAAAGGCGACAATGACGGACTGCCTTTGCCCGCCGGCCGCACGGAATCCTCCCTCGAAGCTGAGGATGAACTTCTGACTAGCCCGGTCAGCTCCCGGTTTGCGGCCTTTTCTCAAGCTCTGTCGCCCATTGCAGGCGATTAACGGCCGATTCAGAAATTGGCCCACGGGCAGCGCCTGTGCAACGCAGCCGCGCCGTAGCCCAAGCCTACGTCGCCATTCGGTACACAGCCCCAGACTGTGACCTTCCGCACAGGCGCTCGCATTCCGTTAGGCGAGAATAAGTGCGTGAGGCCCGCCAGACATCCGTTGCGCCGGCCGGGAGAGAATGCACATGAGCGATCTTGCCCCGCTGGCTGAATCCGTTACCGTTGACCCGCTGGTCGCCCATCCCGCCGACTACCACGTCTTTCACAATTTCATTGAGCGCTGCAAAGATCTGCCGGCCATCGCAACCGCCGTGGTCTGGCCGCTCTCCGACGTGGCTCTGAGGGGCACCGTCGAAGCCGCGGTTCAGGGCCTCATCAAACCCACCCTCATCGGCGACCAGGCCGAAATGAAGGCGCGGGCCGCGAAGCTTGGCCTGGACATCGGCGGTTATACCATCCTCCAGGCGGACACTGAGGCCGAGGCCGCTGAACTGGGTGTGGCCATGTGCCGCTCCGGAAAAGCCCTGGCCATGATGAAGGGCAGCCTGCACACAGACGAGTTGATGAAGGCGGTCATGCAGCGCGACACCGGCCTGCGCACACCCCGCCGCATCTCCCACGTCTTCATCATGGACACCCCGGCCTATGCGCGCACTCTGCTCATCACCGACGCGGCCATCAACATCACGCCCGAGCTCAAGGACAAGATCGACATCGTGCAGAACGCCATCGACTTGGCCCACGCACTGGGCATTCCCCAGCCCAGGGTGGCGCTGCTGTCGGCCACAGAGACGGTGAATCCCAAAATCAAGTCCACCCTCGACGCAACGGCCCTGTGCAAGATGGCCGACCGCGGCCAGATCACCGGCGGCATCCTCGACGGCCCGCTGGCCTTCGATACCGCCGTCAGCGCCAAGGCCGCCGCCATTAAGGGTCTGATCTCGCCGGTTACCGGCCAGGCCGACATTCTTGTCGTCCCCGACCTGGAGAGCGGCAATATGCTGGCCAAGCAGCTCGAATACCTGGGCGGCGCGCAACTGGCCGGCATCGTCCTCGGCGCGCGCGTGCCCATCATCCTCACCAGCCGGGCGGATTCGGCCCAGACACGGCTCACCAGTTGCGCCGTCGCCGTGCTGCTCCACTTCGCCGAGCATCCCCTGGAAAAGGTATAGTTTTACCTCCAAGCCGCTGAAAACAATGGGCGCCGCCTCTCCGCGGGGTCCCCAGCGACAATCCGGGCCCCCGGCGCCGGATTTTGCGCTAAATCCGCCTTCGGGAAGAAAAATGCTGCGGCTAACACCCGCACGCGCTGTACATTCCAAAATGATTTTCGGGCTCTCGAAAGTTCCTTAAAGGTCATCCCGGCTTTCTACGATGAAAGTTGTATACCGATTCGATGGGGAAAACTGTATCTTGAGGCATCAGGAAATGGGCGTACTGGTTCGCTCCGGCGTACCCTCAGGTAGTGTGTTCCCGATGGATGTAACGGGAGATCGCGGACACCAGGAAAGGCCGCTATGAGCAATCAAGCTGAAGCTAATCTCGCGGCCTTGATCGAAAGCACCGAAGACCTGATCTGGTCGGTGGACCTCGATTACCGCTTGATTACCTTCAATCGGGCCTTGCGGGAGAATATCAAGGAAACCTTTGGCGTCCAGCTTGCGGCGGGGATGCGGCTGCACGAGCTGCTCCCGCCGGAGAGGGCGGCGCTTTGGCCTCCGTTCTATGAGCGTGTGCTGCATGAAGGCCCTTTCCGGATCGAGTATTCCCTGATCCTTCCCCGAACCCTGGAACTGGCTTTCAACCCCATCCTTGTCGATGGCCATGTGACCGGTATTTCCGTCTTCGGCAAGGACATCACGGAAAGGAAGGCCGCGGAGAAAGCGCTCCAGGAGGCCGAGAAGAAGTATCGGGACATCTTCGAGGGGGCGGTGGAAGGGTTCTACCAATCAACCCCCGAGGGCAAACCCCTGGCCGCAAATCCAGCGCTGGCAAAGATGCTCGGCTACGATTGGCCGGATGAGCTCAAATCGACCATCAAAGACACGGGCCGCGATGTGTGGATGGATCCGGAGGAGCGCGCGCGGTACCTCCAGCAGCTCGAAGAGCACGGAGTCATCCGGGATTTCGAGTGCCAGTTCAAGCGCAAGGACGGCACTCCAATCTGGGTTTCGCTGAATACCCGCAGAGTATGCGGGAGCGACGGGCGCGCGCTCTATCTTGAAGGCTTCATAGAAGACATCACCGGGCGCAAGCGGGCTGAGAGACAGATCCGCGAAAGCGAGGAGCGCTACCGCACTGTATTCCAGACCAGCCCCGATGGTGTCATCATTTCTCGGCAGAGCGATGGGGTGATCCTCGACGTGAATCAGTTGTTCCTGGATTCCGTGGGGTTTGAGCGCAACGAAGTCATCGGACGCACGGTGGTGCAGCTCGGCCTCTGGGTGAATGATTCCGACAAGCAGATGTATTTCGAGCAGTTGAACCAGCAAGGCGAGTACCGGGATCTGGAGGTGCAATCCCGTAAAAAGAAAGGGGAACTGTTTTGGATCCGGTTGTCCGCATCCCTGATTGAGATTGGGGGAGAGCGTTGCCGGATTACCTTTGCAAAAGAGATTTCTGAAGTCAAAGCAGCACAAGCACGGATGGCGGCAGCCCAGGAGGCCCTGCGGCAGAGCGAGGAACGCTACCGCACCGCATTCCAGACGAGTATCGACGCCATTACCATCAGCCGTCAGGATGATGGGGAGTTTGTCGACGTCAATCAGACATTTCTCAACATGTTTGGGTATGAACGCGAGGAGGTTATCGGGCGAACCTCCCTGGAACTCCGAATCTGGTCGGAACCGCAGGACCGGCAAAGACTGGTCGAGGTTCTGCGCACGGAGTCCGTATGCCGGGGTATCGAGTTCCAGTTTACGAAGAAGAATGGGCAAAGGTTATGGGGGCTGGTTTCGGGGGAGCGGATTGAGATCGATGGCGTGCCCAGCTTCCTGCTCATCGTGCGGGACATCTCCGAGGCCAAGGCGGCGGAACAGCGTCTGGCTGCAGCCCAGGAAGCGCTGCGGACCAGCGAGGAACGCTACCGCACCGTATTCCAGACCAGTCTTGACGCTATCAGTATCAACCGCGTGAGCGATGAGAAATATATCGACTGCAATCAGGCTTTCCTCGACAATTTAGGATTTGAGCGCGAGGAAGTCCTGGGGCGGACTTCGCAGGAACTGAACATCTGGGCGGATGATCGCGACCTGCAAAAACTGGTCGAAATCCTGCGCCAGAACTACAGTTGCCGCGGTTTGGAGGCCCGGTTCAGAAAAAAGAACGGAGAGGTTAGGTGGGGGGAGATTTCGGCAGAGGTCATTGAGCTTGACGGCGTTTACTGCATCATTTCCATCACGCGGGATACGTCCGCTGCCAAGGAGGCGGAAGAGCGCCTGGCCTCAGCTCAGGAAGCGCTGCGCGCCAGCGAGGAACGCTACCGCACCGTATTCCAGACGAGTCCCGATCTCGTCGATATCAACCGTCTGGACGATGGGACATTCATCGATGCCAATGATGCATACCTCGATATCTTGGGGTTCGAGCGCGAAGAAGTCATTGGGCGAACGTCGTGGGAACTCAACATCTGGGCGGATCCTCGTGATCGGCAGAGCTTTGTTGAACTGCTGCGCCAGAACTCCAATTGCCGGAATTTAGAGGCCAACCTTAGAAGGAAGAACGGTGAGATTTTCTCGGCGCTTATATCGGCAGCGGTGATTGAGCTTGATGGCGTTCCCTGCATCGTTTCCATCACGCGGGATATGTCCGCTGCCAAGGAGGCGGAGAACACCATTCGCAATCTTGCTTTTTACGACCCGTTGACAGGCCTGCCCAACCGCCGACTTCTGTTGGACCGGTTGCGCCAGGCCCTGGCCGCCAGCGCCCGATGGGGCCGCACCCAAGCGCTGTTGTTGATCGATCTGGATAATCTCAAGACGTTGAACGAGACCCTCGGCCATCAAACAGGCGATCATGTGCTGCAGGAATTCGCCCGGCGCCTGGCCGCCTGCGTCCGCGAAACCGACACCGTGGCGCGACTGGGCGGTGATGAGTTTGTCGTGATGCTCGAAGACCTGAGCGAAGTTCCCGAGGAGGCCGCGGCCCAGGCCCAGGCCGTCAGCGAGAAAATCCTGGCTTCGGTTGACCAGCCCTACCTGTTCGATGACCGCGAATGCCTGAGCAGCGCCAGCATCGGGATCACGGTCTTCGGGGACCGGCCGAACAGCACGGATGATATCTTGCAGCAGACCGATATCGCCCTGCATCAGGCCAAGGCGGCCGGCCGCAACACCATGCGCTTTTTCTCTCCCGCCTTGCAGGCTGCCGTCAACGCCCGCGCCACGCTGGAGGAGGACCTGCGCAAGGCGATCAAGACCAACCAGTTCTTGCTTTACTACCAGCCTCAAGTGGAGCAGGGCCGCTTGACCGGCGCCGAGGCCCTGATCCGTTGGAAGCACCCTTTGCGCGGCATCGTGCCGCCGGACCAGTTCATTCCCCTGGCAGAGGAAACGGGACTGATTTTGCCTCTGGGAGAATGGGTCCTCGAAAACGCCTGCACGCAGATTGCGGCGTGGGCAGGCCAGAAACAAACAGCCGATTTCACGGTTGCGGTCAATATCAGCGCGCGGCAGTTACGACAGCCGGAGTTCGTGGGACAGGTGCTGGCGGCCCTCGATCGCACCGGAGCCAATCCCGAACGTCTCAGGCTGGAACTTACCGAGAGCATGTTGGTGGAGAATATAGAGGAAATCATCGCCAAGATGACCCAGCTCAAGTCGCATGGCCTGCGATTTTCCCTGGACGACTTTGGCACGGGCTATTCCTCGCTGGCCTACCTGAAGCGCCTGCCCCTGGACCGCCTGAAGGTCGACCGGGCCTTCGTCCGCGACATTCTGGTGGATGCCTCCAGCGGCGCCATTGCGCAAACCATCCTTTCGCTGGGCCGGGCCATGGGGTTGTCGGTGATCGCCGAGGGCGTGGAAACCGAAGAACAGCTAACCTTCCTCGTCGGGCTCGGCTGTCATTCCTTCCAGGGCTACCTCTTCAGCCGCCCGCTGCCGGTCAAGGAGTTCCACGCGTTTCTACAGAGCTTCAAAGCGGACGCCGCGCCACCCCGCCAATAGATCTGTCGGCCTTCAATTCCTTATTCCCTGCTCTTCCTCAATCCATCGATATGCTCAACTGGTGCCGCACGTCCGCGCCGCGAATCCAGAAAATTACATCGGTAGCGATATTCGATGCGTGGTCGGCGATCCGCTCCAGGTTCTTCGCCACCAGGATGCCGTTCATCGACTGCTGCGTGAAGCGCGGCTTTTCCTGGATCAGTTTGAGCAGGTCGGCGTTGGCGCGGCGGTTCATGCGGTCGATATCGTCGTCCATCTCGCGCACTGAGTCGGCCAGCCGCGCATCGCCATCCAGAAGCGCCTGCACCGCCGACCGGATCATCCGTCCGGCAAACTCCCCCATGGCCGCAAAATCTACCGGCAGATCGACCTCCTCGGCCTTCAGGATTTCCTTGGTCCGGCGGGCAATGCCCATCGACTGGTCGCCGATCCGCTCCAGGTCGCCGTTGATCTTGATCACCGCCAGAATGAAGCGCAGGTCGACGGCCATGGGCTGTTCTTTGGCCAGCAGCTCATAGGCCATCTCATCCAACTCCCGTTGCGCGGAGTTGATGGCGGTCTCGTTCTGCTTGACGTACTTGCACAGGCTCTTGTCTCGCTGCAGATAGGCGTCTACCGCGGACTCCACCGCCTGCTGCGCCAGGGCAGCCATGGCCAGCAGCTTATCCTTGAGTTCGGCGAGTTGCTGTTGAAAGTGAATGCGCGGCACGGCCTATTCTCCCGTATACCTGATTGTGCACCATTGCATGTTACTGGCGTGCGAATTTCGTGCCCGGTATCACACTTGTCACGCCCCGCGGGCGCAATGTCCCAATACGGATTGGACGCGCCATGCGCCGGCAGGATGTTCTAGGCTAACACCATGAACTCCGCAATCCCTTCCCGCAGCCCCATGTTCAGCCTCAACCCGGCCAATTGCGAACCCCGCCAGATCTACAAGCTGATGACCGGCATCATTGTGCCGCGGCCGATTGCCCTGGTCTCCACCATGGACCGCGACGGGGTGGCCAACCTGGCGCCCTTCAGTTTTTTCAATGGAGTCGGTTCCGTCCCGCCCACCGTGCTCTTCTGCCCCTCGGTGCGCGCGCCCAAGCCCTCCGTTCCCGGTGCCGGGCCCGATTTCAGGCACGACATCCGCAAAGACACCCTGCGCAATGTCGAAGAGACCGGCGAGTTCGTGGTGAATGTGGTCAGCGAAGCCATCGCAGCCGCGGCCAACGCCGCCTCTGCCGAGGTCCCTCCGGAAGTCGACGAATTCGTGCTCGCCGGGCTCACGCCGATTCCCAGTGAAGCCATCCGCCCGCCCCGCGTCGGGGAATCGCCCGCCCAGATGGAGTGCAAGCTGCTTCAGGTCATCTACACCAGCCGCGAGCCTGGCGGAGGCGTCATCGTGCTGGGTGAAGTGCTCCGCTTCCACCTGCGCGAAGACCTCTTCCAGGACTTTCGCGTTGATCCAGCCGGCCTGGACGCCGTCGGCCGCATGGCCGGCAACACCTGGGTCCGCACCCGCGACCGCATCCAACTCATCCGGCCCGAATAAAATGCTCCTCGCATTCTGCATTCTCGCCGGTCCCGTATCGGGCCCTTGGGATGAAGCCGGCCGGACTGCTCCGCCAGCACCATTCCGCAAGGCGTCATCGACAACAACAGAGAAATCGGTTTACCATGGGTCCGCAACCGGCGGGCAATTTCTCGGGCGATGCTGCCGCGAGAACTGCCGCGCCAGCGCATGAAGGAGACGCACCCATGAAATGGAGACTGTTCTGCACACTGGCGATTTTGGCCACAGCGGGAGTCGCGCTGGCCTCGGATTCCAAGCTGCCCGACGGCGCCGATTTTCCCATGTGGGAGAAGCCGCTCCATTTCTCTCGGACCTACTATGTGGACGGCCAGGCCAAAAACGCCGACGACAACGGCCCCGGCAGCAAAGAGCGTCCCTTCCGCACCATCAACAAGGCCGCGCAGGTGCTCGCGCCGGGTGAACGGGTGGTGATTGCGGAAGGCGTCTACCGCGAAAGCATCCGCCCGGCGCGCGGCGGAACCGGCCCGGACGCCATGATCAGTTACGAGGCTGCGCCCGGAGCAAAGGTCGTGGTCAAGGGCGCGGCCGTGGTCACCGGCTGGCGCCCCAGCGAGGGCTGGAACTTCGGCTTTGACCCCGTCACCAAACAGCCGGTCCGCGCCTGGGAGCTGCGTCTCGATCCCGCGCTCTTCCCGAACGGCTACAACCCATTCGAAGTGGACAACGTGCTCGGCAATCACATGTGGCTCAGATATGCCGAGGACAATATGGCGACCTACTTCCGGCGGCGCGGGCTGGTGTTTGTGGACGGCAAGCCGCTGGAGCCGGTGGAAACTCCCTTCGAGCTGGCCGGGCCGTCGCCGCGGTCGATGAACTACTTCACCGAGGTGCACTGGAAGCCTCTGTTCAAGGAGTTCTCCCCGGAAGCCGGCAAGGTGTGGATCGAAACCAACGGCATGACCCTGCACATTCGCCTGGCCAATGATGATGATCCCGCCAAGCACGTTATTGAAATCACAACGCAGGAGCAGATTTTCTCTCCGGCGGAGCGCTACCAGTCCTACATCCGCGTCAAGGGCATTGTTTTCCAGTATGCGGGCAACGGTTTTCCGGTGCCGCAGCGAGGCATGGTCTCGGTCAATCGCGGCAATCACTTCATCTTTGAAGACAACACCTTCGAGTGGGCCAACAGCGTCGGTCTCGACATCGGCAACGAGGACTGGGGCGCATCGCGGCCGCCGCAGCCGGTGGGCTACGACATCATTCGCGGCAACACCTTCCGCTACTGCGGCATTGAGGGGCTGGGCGGAACAGGCGGTCCGCAATCGACGCTGGTCGAGAAGAATCTCTTCGAGTGGATCGGCTGGCAGGATGCGGCCATGATGTCGGAGTCGGGCGCCACCAAAATGCACGGCGCAAAGAATCTGCTCTTCCGTAATAACGTCATCCGCCATATCCGCCACGCCAACGGCATCTGGCTCGACATCGGAAACGCCAATGTACGTCTGACGGGTAACGTATTCGCCGATATTCCCGGGCACGTCAATCCGCACGCCATTCACATTGAAGGCAGCGAAGACCTGAACCAGATCGACAACAACATCTTCGATCGCCTCACCGGCGGCATTCTCATTCGCGACACCAACAACGTCATCATCGCCTACAACCTGTTCATGAACTGCGACGAGGTCTGCGTCGACACGGTCTCGGGCATCAACGGGCCGCGCCCGATCGCGGGACACACCAACGACGTGCACAATCTGTTGGTTCATGACAACATCTTCTTCAAGATGGGCCGCTCCGCAATCGAGTTCACAAACGCCCGCAACGATGCGGATGGAAATATCTATGGCAACGCTCCCGGCTTCTTCGGATTCTCTTTCTCGCAACCCTTCTTGCGCGTCAAGACGCCCGAGCCGCCCGAGTGGCACAATCTCAGCTCCCTGCGCGAAGAATACAAGTGGGAGATGAACGGCGCCATGGCCGAGATCGACGCGGCTCTCGATGCCGACAAGCTGGAACTCACGTTGTCAGTGAAAGGGAATCTGGCCCCGCTCGATATCTTCAAGGGAATCGACACCGACTTCTTCGGCCACGCCAGCACCGGAACCAGGCTGCCGGGACCCTTCGCGGACCTCGATGGAGGATTCAAGGCCCGCAATGTTGACCCCAGGCAATGAGAGCCTGATTCTATGTAACCATCACAAACACAATAAGTTAGACTCGCTAACCTGCGAGCCAAGGCCATTTCCACCGGACCGCATCCTCCCAAGGGGTCGCCTGTGACCATCCGCGGCCATTTCCCTCATCAACCATCTTCCGCCTGCAAACAGGGTTCAAGAGGACTAGAGTGGATGGGGGTGAGTTTGCTCAACCTTGGGTCGCGCGAACCGCAAACGCTTGCCCGCTCATGCGTTGAACAACTCCTCAATCTCTCAGCCGGAAGAAACAAATAAGGTGGGGTAGAAAATTGCGCGATTCCATTGATTGGCCACTCCAGACACAGCCGCCGCGGACACGCCGCCGCACACTCCTTTTCCTGATCGCCATCATCGCCGTCGTCGTCTTCGGAAGCAGCACCGCGCTGTCGTATTGGGTTGACCTGCTCTGGTTCCGGTCGCTCGGCTACGGAGAGGTCTTCTGGAAGACCTTCGGCCTCAAGTGGGGCATCTTCGCGGCCTTTGCCGCTGTCACATTCCTCATTCTCTACGGAGCCATTTCAGCCCTCAAGCGGGCGCACTCCGCCGATCTGCCTGCCGATCACACCATCTTCATCGCGGGAAACGCCGTCACCCTGCCCGTCGCTTCCTCCCTCCGTCTGATCGCGATCGTTCTCTCCATCATCATCGCTCTGGCGACAGGCGCGGCGATGGAGGCGCAGTGGCCCACGCTGGCGCTCTTCTGGTATGCCCCGCACTCCACGGGAAGCGTGGCAGACCCCATATTCGGCAACCCGCTCAACTTCTATCTGTTCACCCTGCCCGCCTGGCAGCTCATTGCCGGATGGCTGTTAACGCTGGCCGTGCTCACCTGCATCCTTGCAGTGGTGTTCATCCTCATCACGGGCAGTTCCCGCGCGCTCGGCGGACGTTTGAATGGCGGCATCCCGTTGCCCTGGCGCGGGCTCTCCACCACGCTTGGGTTCCTGCTCCTCGTCCTGGCGCTGCGCGTATATCTCGGCCGCTTTGAACGGTTGTTTGAACACCACACGGTCTTCGACGGAGTCACCTACACCGACGCTCACGTAACGCTCACCGGCATGTTATTTGTTTGTGCGGCCCTCGTGCTCGGTGCGTTGATCACCCTTGCCGGCGCCGTCTTCCTGCCCCGGGGGCGCTGGCTTCTCGCTGCCATCGTTCCGGCCGCAGTCTGTTATGCCGCCGTCGGCGTGGTGGGCTGGTACGTCAGCAGCTTTCTCGTCAAACCGAACGAACTGGTTCGCGAACAACCCTATATCGCACACAACATCGAGATGACGCGCCAGGCCTTTGGCTTGGACCGCTTCTCGCTGCGCGAGTTCCCCGCGGAGACAACCGTAGGCGCAACCGATTCAGCCGACAACCAGCCCACGCTCCAGAACATCCGCCTGTGGGACGTGCAGGCGCTGAAGGATACGCTGCGCCAGATTCAGGAGATTCGCACCTACTACGACTTTCCCGACATCGACATCGATCGTTACGAAATCGACGGCGCCATGCGCGAGGTGATGCTGGCCACGCGCGAACTCAACGTGGACAAACTTCCCGAGAGCAGCCGCAACTGGATCAACGAGAAGCTCATCTACACCCACGGCTACGGCATTACCATGAACCCCGTCAATGGGTTCACGCCGGAGGGCTTGCCCACGCTGATGCTCTCGAACATGCCCGTCCAGAGCACGGTGCGCGGCATCAACATCACCCGCCCCGAGATTTATTTCGGCGAAATGACCAACACCGACGTCTACGTAAAAACGCGCCAGCAGGAGTTCAACTTCCCCGAGGGCCAGGCCAACAACCTCACCTCCTATGAGGGCGCAGGCGGCATCGTCGTGGGCGGTTTCTTCCGCCGCATCCTGCTCGCATTCGACCGCGGCGATATCGCCAAGCTCCCCTTCAGCGACGACGTAAACGCGCAGAGCCGGCTGCTCATGCGCCGTAACGTGCGCGATCGCGTAGCCGCCCTCGCCCCCTTCCTCGCCTACGATCCGGACCCCTACATCGTGGTCGGCGAGGATGGCCGGCTCTCATGGATCATGGATGCGTTCACAACATCCGACAGCTATCCCTACTCCAGTCACTATCGCCTCGACAGCGATTCCGTCAGTTATATGCGGAACAGCGTCAAGGTGGTCGTCGACGCCTACGATGGAACCACAACCTTTTACGTCTTCGACAGCGAAGACCCGATCCTGGCCGCCTGGCGCGGCATCTTTCCGGCTCTGTTCAAGGACGCCTCGGCCATGCCGGCCGGACTTCGCAAACACGTGCGCTACCCCGAGATGCTGCTTCAGTTGCAGGCGGCGGTCTACGGCCTGTACCACATGACGAATCCCGAGGTCTTCTACAACCGCGAGGATCTGTGGACAGTCGCCACCGAAACCATGGGCCAGGGCGGGGAACAAGCGGCGGCGGCGATGCAGCCGAATTTCGTGCTCATGAAACTGCCCGGAGAGGCCGGCCTCGAGTTCGTTGAGATTCTGCCCTTCACGCCCGCCAATCGAAACAACCTGATCGGCTGGATTGCCGGCCGCAGCGACGGCGCGCACTACGGCACATCCGTGGTCTACGACTTTCCTAAAACCAAACTGGTTGACGGGCCGCAGCAGATCGAGGCGCGCATCGATCAGAATGCGCAGCTCTCAGGGCAGCTCACGTTGTGGAATCAGCAAGGCTCGCATGTGCGGCGCGGCAGCCTGCTCGTGATTCCATGCGGGCGCGCATTGTTGTACGCGGAGCCCATCTACCTCCAGGCCGAGCGCAGCCCCATGCCGGAGCTTCGCCTCGTTGTGCTCGCGCTACAAGACCGGCTCGCCTACGCGCCAACCTTCGAGGCCGCGCTGGCTTCCCTTTTCGGATCCGAGTCCTCGTCCCTGAGCGCCGCGGAAACCGCGCCCCAGTCCACACCCGCCGCAACAACAGCAGGCGCGCCGCAGCCCGCAGCGGACGTCAATGCGCTCATCGCACAAGGGGGCAAGGACTTTTCCGATTACCAGCGCCTCACGTCGGAAGGCAAGCTGGCCGAGGCTGGACAGAAGCTTGACGATTTGAAGCGCGTCCTCGACAAGCTGAACGCGCGCCGCTGAACGCGCAACCCGGCCAGTCTGGCTGACCCGCGCGGGCCGAGCGCTACTTTACCCGCGCAGTTTGGTCAGCAAATCGTGGGGATGGACGGGCTTGGCCAGAATCTCGAACTCATAGCCCCTGGCGCGCGCCTTTTCCAGCAGATCGGCCGTCGCCGCCTGGCCGGAGAAAAGTAGAATCTTGATCTGCGGCAGCAAGGCGCGGATACGGATCGCCGCATCGATTCCGTTCAAGTCGGCCATGATCACGTCGGAGATGAGCATGTCCGGCTTGAAGGTGGGAGCCGCTTCGAGGGCCTTTTCGCCGGAATAAACGGCGCGAGCCTCAAAGCCGCTCTGGTTCAGGATCATGGCCAGCGAGTCGGCGATCACACGTTCGTCGTCGACAACCATCACCTTGGGCTTAGCGGTGTTTTCCGGCATACTCTCCTGGACCCATGATGGAATTGGCAGGACGGCGCGCTGCTGTGCGACTCCACAACGCGCCGCCTGACGGCGAAATGTGAATTCACTTCCCTGGCAAGACGCTTTCCTACAATGATACGCTCAGCTTGAGCGATTCTCTGCAAGCCTCTTGACCTCGATGCGGCATAAGCCAACGGCAAGCGGCCGCAAACCACCCCGTGGACCCAAGGCGCGGCTGCGAACGCCGATTCATCTGGGAGCAACCGGCCAACAATAGACTGGAAACAATAACCGGCCGCGGCTATGGCAGCGGACCTCAACCGGAGAACCACCCATGCAGGAAACCGGCGTCCCCAACCAGACCCCAGCCCCTGTCCCAGTCGTTGAACCGATCATTCGCGCCGAGAAGGTCGAGAAGTACTACGCGCAGCCCAGCGAGAACCGCATTCAGGTCATCTCGGCGACCGACCTCTCCATCGTGCCCGGAGAGATTCTCGCTTTGCTGGGCCCCTCCGGTTCTGGAAAATCCACCATGCTGCGCATGTTGACCGGGCTCTCCACGCCCACCGCCGGCCAGGTCTACTGGCACGAGAAGCCCATCGCCGGCGCTGAGATCAACGTCTCCATCGTCTTTCAGAGTTTTGCGCTCTTTCCCTGGCTCACGGTGCTCGAAAACGTCGAAGCGCCGCTGCAAGCCCGCGGCATCGCCCCGGATGTGCGCCGTGACCGCAGCATGAAGATGTTGGACACGGTCGGCCTGGACGGCTTTGAAGCCGCCTATCCCAAGGAACTCTCCGGCGGAATGAAGCAGCGGGTCGGCTTTGCCCGCGCCCTGGTCGTCGAGCCGGAGGTGCTCTTCATGGATGAGCCCTTCTCCGCGCTCGACGTGCTGACCGCCGAAAACCTGCGCAGCGAACTGCTGGAGCTATGGGCCAACAAGACCATGCCCACCAAGGCCGTCTTTCTCGTCACCCACAACATCGAAGAAGCCGTCCTTCTTGCCGACCGCATCATCGTCTTCGGCCGCAACCCCGGCCACATCCGCACCGACTTCCGCGTCCAGCTCCCGCAGCCCCGCGACCGCAAATCCGAGCCCTTCACGCAACTGGTCGACTACATCTACAAGGTGCTCACCAAGCCTGATGTGGCCCCTGACGAGGCGCCCGATCAACAGGTCCGGGTTCGCGACCAGCGCCAGATGCACTATCAGATGCTGCCCCACGCCCGCCCCGGCGGCATGGCCGGTCTACTCGAACTCCTGCTCGACAAGGGCGGGCGCGACGACATCTACCGTCTGGCCGACGATCTGGCCTTCGAGATCGACGACCTGCTGCCCATCGTCGATGCCGCGGAACTGCTCGGTTTCCTCAAGGTCGAAGAAGGCGACGCGGCCATCACCCCCAGTGGCGCCGAGTTTGCCAACTCTGAAATTCTCCGCCAGAAAGAGCTCTTCCGCGACGCCGCCGTGGCCAATGTCTTGCTGCTCCGCCAGATTCGCCGCGCCCTCGAAGCCAAGAGCGACCACACCATCCCCGAGGACTTCTTCCTCGACATGCTCAACGAGCAGTTCAGCGAGGAGGAATGTCTGCGCCAGATGGAAACCGCCGTCGCCTGGGGACGCTACGCCGAGCTGTTCGACTATGACGCCGGCCGCCGCCGCTTCGTATTGCCCGACGCGCAGGATGAAGAGATTGCCGCCAGCGAGGACAGCGAGTGAAGCTCCAGCACCCCCTTGCGCGAACGCCGGTCAGTGCCCGCGCCTGGCCGTTCCTCATCGATCTGGGAGTGGCCGCCTGTGCGCTGACCATCTTCTTCTCTATCGTCAGCACCGGCGTCTACTGGCTGGGCAAACCGATTCCCGTGGTGCCCATCTCGCACTCCATTGGCGCGCTGCCGGTCTACGCCTTTTACTCCATCGTGCGCATCGGCATCGCGTACGTGCTCAGCCTGCTCTTCGCCGTCGCCTATGGCTACACCGCCGCGCATAGCCCCCGCCTCGAACCCTGGATGATCGCGGTCCTCGATATCCTGCAATCCATTCCCGTGCTCAGCTTTCTGCCCCCTGTCGTGCTGGCCATGGTCGCGCTCGTTCCGGGCCGTCAGATGGGCATCGAAATGGGCGTTATCCTGCTCATCTTCACCGGCCAGGTCTGGAACCTCGCCTTCAGTTTCTATTCCTCGTTGAAGACCATCCCCAGGGAGATGCTGGAAGCCTCGCGCATCTATCGCTACTCCGCCTGGCAGCGCTTCTGGCAGCTTCAAATGCCCTTCGCCGCCATCGGCCTGGTCTGGAACTCCATCGTCTCCGTCGCCGGCGGATGGTTTGCCCTCATGGCCTGCGAGATGTTCACCATGGGCACTCGCAACTTCCAGTTGCCCGGCCTGGGCAGCTACCTGCAGACCGCCGCTGACTCCGCCGACATGCGCGCGCTTGTGGCTGGATTCGCGGTTGTGATCCTCATCGTCGTCGCCACCGATCAGCTGGCCTGGCGCCCGCTCATCGCCTGGAGCGACAAGTTCAAAATCGAGCAGGTCGAGTCCGCCGACCGCGTTGCTTCTCCCGTCCTTGAACTGCTCCGCCGCTCCAGCCTGCTTACTTCCCTGCCCGGCCGCATCTTTGCCAGGGTTGATGAACCCATCTACCGCCGCATGGCCCTCACCAAAGACTGCCGCATCGTCCATCCGCTGGATGAAGGCCAGACCGGCAAAGCCTCCGCCGGACTCTGGGCTCTGGCCGTGACCGCAATCATCGTTGCAGGTTGGGGCGCCACGCAGGCTATCCTCATGCTCCGCACCGTCACCTGGCACGAACTGCGCCTGCTGCTGGAGGGCGCCGGAGCCACCTTTCTCCGCGTAAACACAGCCCTGCTCATCTCCGCCGCCTGGACCATCCCCGTCGGCGTCGCCATCGGCTTCAGCCCCAGGCTCGCCCGCTTCGTGCAGCCGCTTGCGCAGATATTGGCTTCCGTCCCGGCCACGGCCTTCTTCCCCATCCTGCTCATCGGCTTGGTCAAAATCGGCGGCGGCCTGGGCATCGGCTCCATCGTTCTTATGCTCCTCGGCACGCAGTGGTACATCCTCTTCAACGTCATCGCCGGAGCCATGTCCATCCCCTCCGACCTCCGCGAAGTCTCCTCCCTCTTCCACTTCACCCGCTGGCAGCGCTGGACCAAACTCATTCTCCCCGGAATCTTCCCCTACCTCATCACCGGCATGGTCACAGCCTCCGGCGGAGCCTGGAACGCTTCGGTTTTTGCTGAATACTCCCACGTCCAGGACCGTACCCTCCAGACCATCGGCCTGGGCGCGCAGATCGACGCCGCCACCGACACGGGCCGTTTTCCCATCCTGCTGCTGGCCACAATCATGATCTCCCTCATGGTCGTCACTATGAACCGCCTCGTCTGGCGCCGCCTCTACCGCCTGGCTGAAACCCGGTATAAGCTGGAAGGCTAATCGGGTAATAATAGTGAAATGATCTGCGCCAAGAGCGACTTGACTCGATATCAAACCCGGTTCTCCGACGGCAAGCACGAGGGCGTCTCCGACACGACTGCCGACAAAGGCGGGCAGCATTCCGGTTTCCGGCCCCATGACCTGCTGGAGGCGGCCCTGGCCGCATGTGTGAACATGACGGTGCGCATGTACGCGGACAACCACGGAATCCCTCTGCGGGTCGTGACCGCGAATGTGAGCCTGGACAGAACCCATCCCGATGAAGTTGTGTTCCGGTATGAAGTCGAACTGGACGGTGAACTGACAGAGGAGCAACGGAACAGGCTGCTTCAAGCCGCCGGCGCGTGTCCCATCCGCAAGACGCTGTCGAAGAAAATCAGGTTTGAGCGCGGCGCGGGTGCTTGAGTGGGCCGCGAAATCGTCTGCGATTGGAGTGAAGAGTCGAAGTGTACTGAAATGGAGAGTCTATGCGAAGCCTTTTGTGCTTAATTGTTTTATCGCTGACAACAGGCGCTTGGTCTCAGTCAGCGCAGCCCGTCAACGGTTCTATTCCATCAAAGCCATCTTACGCGCGGGAATGGTGGCTCAATACAGATGAAGCAGAGCGTTATGGATTTCTTCATGGGCTTTCTGACTGCATGACATGGACGGCGCATAAAACAGGGTTCAGCGAGACTCCTGAGCAGATCATGGACAAGATCGACAATTTCTATAAAATGCATCCCGGATCGGCGACTCTCAACGTCATCGATGTGTGGGAGAAGGTTGTGGATCATCCCAAACCCAGCAAGGATGTGGATAAGAGTAATCCAGAGGTATGGAAGAATGCACACTGGTATCTGGACGGCGATTTCTGGTTTCAAATGAACGAAGATGAACAACTTGGATTTTTAGAAGGTTATCTCTGGTGCCTGAAAACCCAGGTTCCGGATCCAACTGAAATCTATTCAAAGTCCGCTAGTTCATACCGTCGAAAGATAGATGCTTTCGTAAAGGCGAATCCCAAATTGGGCAAAGAAGCCGTTGCAGTTACTCTCCACCGGTTTCGGGACCAGGATGTTGTGGCTGCTCCGAAGTGAGATCACTTAATTACTGTTCGATTTGCTATTACAGCCGGTCTGCCTCTTCCGGCTGAGCATCGCTCACCTTCGCCAGAACGCTTTTGAGCTTCTCCAGCGAGCCTCGCGCGGCACGATCTTCCACTTTGGACCGATCGCTCCCCGCTTCCTTCTCCACCAGCGGTACCCAGAACCGGAAGCTGGCGCCCTTGCCCGGAACGCTGGAAGCCTCGATCCCTCCGCCATGCGCGGCCAGAATGGCGCGGGCGATCGCCAACCCCATCCCAGTTCCCTTCCCGCCGCTCGAACTCTTCTTGCCCCGGTAAAACTTCTCGAAGATCAGCGGTAAATCGAGCGCATCAATGCCCGGCCCGTTGTCCTGCACGCAGAACTCCAGGCGCTCCCCGGTGCGACGGCTGCTCAGCGTAATCCGCCCGCCGGGGGGCGTGAAGCGCGCAGCGTTCTCCAAAAGGTGCCGCAACACCCGGCCCAGCAGGTGCGGATCGAACCACGCGGGCCTGTCTGTCTCGCCCAGTCTGTCCGGCTCCTCCACGGTGATCGTCACCCGGTGCCCCGCCAGCGCCGCCCGCGACTCTTCCACCGCCTGCTCCAGCAGCGCGCGGGGATGCTGCGGAACGGAGCGGACCTGCACCACGTTGGCGTCGATCTCGGCCATTTCGACGGCCTCGCCAATCAGCGTATCCAGCCGCGCGGACTCCTCATCGACGATGGCCGCCAGGTCCAGCCGCCCGGCCTCATCCAGCCCATTGGCCTCCCGAAGCGTGGTGGCCGCGGCGCGGATGGATGTCAGCGGGGTGCGCAGCTCGTGGGTCAGCGAGTCGATCAGCGCCGTGCGCAGCCGTTCTCCTTCGCGTGCCGCCTCCATGCGCGCCGAGGCCTCGATGGCGATCGACCGCGCCAGCACGATGGCCACCTGTGCACTTACCGCTGTGGCCACCTCGCGGGAAAGCCGCGCCGGCCGCCAGCCCAGAGCGCCCACTGGCCGCATCCCCAGCATAAGCGCCGTGCTATAGAAGCCCGCCTGCGTGGTAATCGTGGGATTCTGGCCCTGCGTCATGGCCTGCATGGTCGGTTGCAGGCTCTGCGGATAATCGGGCGCTGAGGAGTAGAACTGGTCTTGATCGCGCACGTACAGTACCACCCCATCCAGCGCGAAGATGCGGTGGATGAGCCGGGGCAGGTCGCGGATCAGCCCTTCCGCGTCCTCGTACAGCATCATCTCCTGGCTCAGCTCGTAGAGCCGTTCCACGTCCTCCCGCCGCTGTTCGGCCTGGCGCGTCTGCCTGCGGGCCAGCTCCGCCACGCGGCCCACCACCACGCAACAGGCCAGAAATGAAACCATGGCCACCCACTCCTGTGCGCTGGCCAGCCGGAGCGTGTGGTAGGGAAGCAGGAAAAAGTAATCGAATGAGAAAGCGCAAAGAACTGCGATATAAAGCGCGAGCCATATGCCGGCCTGGGTCGCCGACCACACTACCAGCACCAGAAAAACCATCCCCGCGGCCGTCGAGTTGGCGCCCATCCACACCAGTGCCAGCGTGGTCAGCATCGCCACCAGCGTGGCCACGAACCACCGCAGAGCCCGCCGCAAGCACAAACGCGCGTCCATGATCTTCCTCACCCGAATCATACCCGTCCGGGCGAATGATGTAATCTTCTAAAGAAAGAAGAACGCGATGCCCGGCAGAATCCTGGTTATCGATGACGAACCGCAAATCACCCGTGTGTTGCGCGCCGCGCTCTCCGCGCAGGGTTATGACGTACGCACGGCCAACGATCCTGAGGAGGCCTTGCAGCTCTTCCGCGATTGGCCGCCCGACCTGGTGGTAACCGACCTCATGATGCCCGGCATGTCCGGCGTTGAGGTCACCCGCGCCATCCGCGCCCGCTCCGCCACGCCGGTGCTGGTTCTCTCCGTCCGCGACCACGAGCGCTCCAAAGTGGAGGCCTTTGACGCCGGCGCCGACGATTACGTCACCAAACCCTTCGGCATTCAGGAGTTGCTGGCCCGCGTGCGCGCCCACCTGCGCCGCGCCCCGGAACGCGCCACCGCCGCCATCGAAGCCGGAGACTTTGTGGTGGACTCGACCGCCCACAGCATTACCGTTCTCGGCCAGCCCATCCATCTCACCCCCAAGGAATTCGATCTGCTCCTCCATCTGGCCCGCAACGCCGGAAAGGTCATGACCCATCGCGCCCTGCTCACCTCCATCTGGGGAGCGCAGTCGGCCCACCAGCCCGAGTATCTGCGCGTCTTCATCGGCCAGTTGCGCAAAAAGCTCGAAGCCGAAACCGGCAAGCAGTACATCCAGACCGAGCCCTGGGTAGGCTACCGCTTTATCCCCGAGGGTTGGAGCGGCAACGAGGAATGACTTCCCCAATCCTCCATGCATCGAGGGCTATGGAACCCGGTTTTCCATGGGTTTCAACCAGATTTCTCCTCTTTCATTGAGTCCTTACGCTTTATTTAGGAAATCTTATCGATACTTGAACTTGGCCTGAGCCAGAATGGTTTTTGAGCCTGCAATCCGGCCCATGACGAACGGCGTCATGCGCCTGAAAATGAGAGACCTGCGATGCAAGATGGATTGATGTTGCTGTTCACCCTAGTTTTCTTCGCCCTGGCGTTTCTTTACGTCAAGGCATGCCAGAAGTTGAGGTAACCCATGCAAACCGACATCGTTGCCGTCGTTGCGCTCGTTCTGTCCGTCCTCTTGTTCGGTTACCTGATTATCACCCTGCTTTTCCCGGAGAAGTTCTGACATGTCCGCCAACGGCTGGTTGCAGTTTGCCATCTACTCTCTGATTCTGCTGGCAACCGTTCGTCCCGTGGGCATCTATCTGGCCCGCGTTTTCGAGGGTGAACGCACCTGGCTGGATCCGGTCCTCCGCCCCATCGAACGACTCATCTACAGGCTGTGCGGCGTCAACGCAGACAAGGAAATGAACTGGCGTGAGTACGCCTATGCCATGCTGGGCTTCGCGGCGGTGACTCTGCTGGCCACCTACGCCATCGAGCGATTGCAGGCACTGTTGCCCTTCAACCCCCAGGGACTGGCCGCGGTGGGACCAGACCTGGCCTGGAACACGGCTGCCAGCTTTACCACCAACACCAACTGGCAGTCGTATACGCCCGAAACCACCATGAGCTATCTCACCCAGATGGCCGGCCTCGCCACGCATAACTTCTGGTCAGCGGCGGGCGGCATCGTGGTGGCCCTGGCCCTCATCCGCGGCATCAAGCGAACCGTATCCGGAATGATCGGCAACTTCTGGGTGGACATGACGCGCACCCTGCTCTACGTGCTCCTGCCCGCCTCACTGATCTACGCGCTGCTCCTCGTGGGCCAGGGGGTTCCGCAGAACCTGCGCGCCTACACCCAGGCCCATACGCTGGAAGGCCAGACGCAGACCATAGCGCAGGGTCCCGTCGCCTCCCAGGAAGCCATCAAAATGCTGGGCACCAACGGCGGCGGATTCACCAATGCCAACAGCGCCCATCCCTTCGAGAATCCCACGCCGTTTTCGAACTTCCTGCAGATCCTGTCGATCTTCATCATCCCCGCGGGGCTCACCTATACGCTGGGCCGCATGACCGGCTCGCCGGGCCACGGCTGGGCCGTGCTGGCCGCCATGTATGTGCTCTTTGCCGCCGGATTCGCGACCGTCTACTGGGCCGAGTCGCATCCGCATCCGCTCATTCACGGCGCGGCGCAAACCGGCACCGCTACCGCTCCCGCCGGCAACATGGAAGGCAAGGAGGTCCGCAACGGCATCGCCGAATCGGCCCTCTTCGCCACCATCACCACCGACGCCAGTTGCGGCGCCGTAACCAGCATGCACGACTCGCTCACTCCCCTCGGCGGCATGGTGGTGCTCTCCAACATCATGCTTGGCGAGGTGGTCTTCGGCGGCGTTGGCTCCGGCCTTTACGGCATGCTGATCATGGTGGTGCTCTCTGTCTTCATTGCCGGCCTCATGGTGGGCCGCACGCCTGAATACCTGGGCAAGAAAATCGAAGCCTACGACGTGAAGATGTCCATGCTCTACGTGCTCATCTTCCCGCTCATCATCCTCACCTTCACCGCCATCTTCGTGCTCTCGCCCACCATCGGCCTCTCCGCGCTCACCAATCAGGGGCCGCACGGGTTTTCCGAGATTCTCTACGCCTTTACCTCGGGCGCGGGCAACAATGGTTCGGCTTTTGCCGGACTCAACATCCCCGTCAATCCCACCACTCAGTGGTGGTACAACGTCGCCCTCGGTTGGGACATGCTGATCGGCCGCTTCTTGATGTCGATCCCGGTGCTGGCTTTGGCTGGCAACCTGGCCAGCAAGAAGAGCGTCCCTCCCTCGCTGGGCACCTTTCCGGTCAATACCGCCCTGTTTACCGTGTTGCTGGTCGGCGTGGTCGTGATTGTCGGCGCGCTCACCTTCTTCCCGGCCTTGAGCCTGGGACCGATTCTGGAACACCTGCTGCTTAAGGCGGGACAGCTCTTCTAACCGATACCGCATCAGGACAAGGCGAAACGGACTGTCATGCTTGAAAAAAAGAGTCTTTGGAACACGAAAATCATTGTCCAGGCAACGCTGGACTCGGTGCGTAAGCTCGATCCACGCTGGATGGTCAAGAACCCGGTGATGTTTGTGGTCGAGGTGGGCAGCGTGCTCACCTCGGCGCTGCTCATCGACAACATCGTCAACCACCGCCCCGGCTTCGGCTTCAACCTCCAGATCACTCTCTGGTTGTGGTTCACGGTGCTCTTCGCCAACTTTGCCGAGGCCATGGCCGAAGGCCGCGGCAAAGCCCAGGCTGACACCCTGCGCAAGGCCAAGGGCGAGACCATTGCCCAGCGCTACACCGCCAGCGGCGGCTTTGAAGAGGTCGCCAGCGGCCTGCTCCGCCTGGGCGACGTGATCTACGTTGCAGCCGGCAGTTACATCGCCGGCGACGGCGAGGTCATCGAGGGCGTGGCTTCGGTGGACGAGTCGGCCATCACCGGCGAGTCCGCTCCCGTCATCCGCGAAGCCGGCGGCGACCGCTCCGCTGTCACCGGCGGAACGAAAGTTCTCTCCGACTGGATCAAGGTCCGCATCACCTCCAACCCCGGCGAAACCTTCCTCGACCGCATGATCGCCCTGGTCGAGGGCGCCACTCGCCAGAAGACTCCCAATGAGATCGCCCTCAGCATCTTGCTCTCCGGCTTGACCATCGTCTTTCTGCTGGCCGTGGTCACGCTGCAGCCCTTCGCCATGTACTCCAAGGCCCCGCAGACTATCTTCGTGCTGGTCTCGCTGCTGGTCTGCCTCATTCCCACCACCATCGGCGGCTTGCTTTCGGCCATCGGCATCGCAGGCATGGACCGGCTGGTCCAGTACAACGTCCTGGCCATGAGCGGGCGCGCCGTTGAAGCCGCCGGCGACGTGAACACCCTGCTGCTCGACAAGACCGGCACCATCACCCTCGGCAATCGCCAGGCCACCGAGTTCTTCCCCGCGCCCGACGTCAGCCATGAGCGCCTCGCCAACGCCGCGCAACTCGCCTCGCTCTCCGACGAAACCCCCGAAGGCCGCTCCATCGTCGTTCTGGCCAAGGAATTGTACAACCTGCGCGGCCGCGATCTGGCCGGCATTCACGCCGAGTTCGTGCCCTTCACCGCACAGACCCGCATGAGCGGCGTCAACATGCCTGGCGCGCGCATCCGCAAAGGCTCCGTAGACGCCATCGCCCGCTTCCTCGAGGAGCAGGGATCGCAGTTGCCCCAGAAGGTCCGCGAACAGGTGGAAGAGATCGCCCGCGCCGGCGGCACGCCTCTGGTCGTGGCCGAAAACGCCGCCGCTCTGGGCGTCATCTATCTCAAGGACATCGTCAAGGGAGGCCTCAAGGAGCGCCTCGCCCGCCTGCGTGCCATGGGCATCCGCACCATTATGATTACCGGCGACAACCCGCTCACCGCCGCCGTCATTGCCCGCGAGGCAGGCGTCGACGACTTTTTGGCCGAGGCCAAGCCCAAGGACAAGATGGACCTCATCAAGCGCGAGCAGAGCAAGGGCAAGCTGGTGGCCATGACCGGCGACGGCACCAACGACGCTCCCGCCCTGGCCCAGGCCGATGTGGGCGTGGCCATGAACTCCGGCACGCAAGCCGCGAAAGAAGCCGGAAACATGGTCGATCTGGACTCCAACCCCACCAAGCTCATCGAGATCGTCGAGATCGGCAAGCAGCTCCTCATGACCCGCGGTGCGCTCACCACCTTCTCCATCGCCAACGACGTGGCCAAGTACTTCGCCATCATCCCCGCCATGTTCGCCGGCGTCTTCCCGGTGCTGGGTGCGCTCAACATCATGTTCCTGCACTCGCCCCAGTCGGCCATCCTCTCCGCGGTCATCTTCAACGCGCTGATCATCGTGGCCCTCATCCCGCTGGCCCTCAAAGGCGTCAAGTACGAGCCCAAGGCCGCCGATATCCTGCTGCGCAATAACCTGCTGTTCTACGGCGTGGGCGGCATCATCATCCCGTTCTTCGGCATCAAGGCCATCGACATGTTCCTGGTAGCCGTGCACCTGGCGTAAACACAGGGGCTGCGTCCCGCCCCGCAAGGAGATTCACCGTGCATTCCACATCTACTCTGGCTCCCGCTGCAAAACCGCCGGCCGCATCGGCCATGCATTCCGTCTGGAAGACCTCGATTCTCTTCACCATCGTAACCACGCTCCTGCTGGGCCTCGGCTATCCGCTCGTCGTCACCGGCATCGCCGGCCTCATCTTTCCGCACCAGGCTGCCGGAAGCCTCATCCTCAAAGACGGCCAGATCATCGGCTCCGAGCTGCTGGCGCAGAGCTTCACCTCCGACAAATACTTCCATCCCCGCCCCTCGGCCGCAGGCAACGGCTACGACGCCACCTCCTCGGGCGGCTCCAACCTGGCCCAATCCAGCAAGGCCCTCGTCGACCGCATCCAGGGCTCCATCGACAAGCTGGCCGCCGAGAACCCCGGCAAACCCGTGCCCATCGACCTGGTCACCATGTCCGCCTCCGGCCTCGATCCCGACATCACCCCCGACGCCGCCTTCTTCCAGGCGCCTCGCGTCGCCAAAGCCCGCAACCTGAGCGAAGACACAGTACGCAAGCTCATCCAGCAACACACCACCACCCGCCAGCTCGGCCTCCTCGGCGAACCCCGCGTCAACGTCCTCGACCTGAACCTCGCCCTCGACAAGATCGCCAAATAGCTTTTAGCAATCCGGCTTCCCCGCCCACCGGCACTCCCTCCCAAAAACGCATGGGCCCTTCCCGAAGGAAGGGCCCATGCGACGTGCTTATTGGACCGCTCTAACTCGCCGCGCTCACGGCAAGGGTGCGTTCACGGTAAGTGTTACAGCGGTGGTTTGCGTGATAGCCGAAGCGCCCGTCCCCGAAGTTCCGGTCACGGTCACCGTGTAAGTCCCGGGTGTGGTGCCGTTGTTGCCACCTCCACCTCCGCCTCCTCCGCCGCCGCCGCAACCGAGAGCGCCAACAGAAGCAAACAGGACCAGCAGCCCGAGCATCGCCAGCCAGTTACGCCGCCGTTTCGGGATGCCGAGGAACAACACCAGCGCCAGAGTGGCTCCGCCGGCCGATGGCCAGAACAGTTTCTTCATCTGGTTCTCCGACGTGGTAGACGCCGTGGTGTATACCGTCAGCGTAGCCGTCTGCGCGGCCGAGCCGCTGATCGTAACCGAAGCCGGAACAATGCACGTCGCCGGATGGCTGGCGGCCGTTGGGGTAATGGCGCAGCTCAGGTTGACTGTTCCGGTAAACGCATACGACGGCGTTACGGTAATTGTCGAGGTGTTGCCGCTTGTCGAACCCTGCATCACAGTGATGTTGCCGCTGTTGGCAAGAGCAAAACTCGGGGTGCCCACGCTGACCGTTACGATGGTGGTCTGCGTAATGGACCCTGACGTGCCCGTGACCGTCACCGTGTACGCTCCCGCGGTGGTTGTGGAGGTGGTGTTGACAGTCAGCGTGGCTGTTTGCGCTGTCGAGCTGCTGATCGTAACCGAGGCCGGAACGGTGCACGTTGCCGGGCTGGTCGCCCCCGTCGGGCCCACTACCGCGCAGGTCAGGTCCACTGTGCCGGTAAACGCGCCCAAAGGCGTTACGGTAATGGTCGAGGTGTTGCCGGTTGTGGCGCCGGGGCTCACGGTGATGTTGCCGCTGTTGCTGAGGAAGAAGCTCGTGGAGCCCACCGCTGAGCCGCTGACCACCGCCGTAATCCCCAGCGTGTGAACGTACTTTCCCGTGGGATCCGTTCCGGTGACCAGCACGTTATAGCTCAGGTTGGGCGTATATTCCCCGGCGTTGATGGTGAGCGTTGCCGTTCCGCTGCCGCCGCTCGTCAGGTTCTCACTCGCCGGAATCGAACAGGTGACGCCCAAAGCCGCTGTGCAGGTAAGGGCAACACTGCCGCTGAAGCCATTCACTGACGCCAGGTTAATCGTATCCGTCCCACTGCCGGTGCCACCGCTCATGCTGATGGGAACAATCGTGAACTCCGGCGCCAGCGTGAAGTCCGAAAGCGGGTTGGAGACGGCGCTCAGTTGGTAGGCGGAGGGATTGTAGACGCTGTCGCCGTTGTACTGGAACGTGATTAAGTTCGTTCCCTGGAGGATGCCCGAACTGCTCAATGTGAGATAAAAGTTCGATACATCCCCGGTGCCCGGTGACAAACTGATCGATTCATAGTAGCCGTTCACGTAGAGGTTGACCGTGCCCGTGGGCGCCGGGTGTCCAATCTGGCCGGTTACCGTTCCGGTGATGGTAATAGTGGTGGTCGGCGAGATGCTCCCGGACATGGTTGCGATGGTGGTGGAGTTCAGCAGGCCGCTTGTGCTCGTGTTCGCGACGGGTATTGCGTAGCTCTGCGAGTTGGAGTTGTAATTCCCATCTCCGCCGTAGCTGACCGTGACGGGATAGGTTCCGCTAGCCGTGCCTGCAGGGATGATGAAGTTGACTACCCCCCACTGGGCTCCGGTACCGGGGTCCACCCCTGGGCTCAAGGTGCCGGTGGTGGGTGTGCCGGAAGGCAACCCGGTCACGGTCACAGTGCCCGTTGGCGCGGCTATCTGGACAGGAACATAACTCGTCACACTTGAGTTGGAACTCTGGACACCGTTTTCTATCTGGACGGTAAGCACTGTCGGCTGGCCAGTGCCGTTGATCGCTTCGCCATTCGTTAGGAACGAAGTGACCAGATTGAGCAACGGCGTGTCCTTCACCACGGTAAAGGGGATTGCAGCGGCTGTCTTCGCGTTGTAGCTGCTGTCCCCGCTGTAACTGGCCGTCACCGAGTGCGCGCCCACGGAGAACGGCGCATTGAATTCCGCCTCCCCCTCGGCATTGATCACCGCCGTGTTTGGCAGCCCAGAGCCAGCTAGAGTATCCGTGAAGGTCACCGTTCCCGTGGGAATCGTGTACCCCGAACCTCCCGCGGCGCGAGAGGGCGTGGCGCTGAGCAAAAATTGCGTCCCGTAATCGACATTGCTTCCGGGGGGCGCGGTGGAAGTATACGTGCCGCTGGCCGTGTAAATGTTGAAAGCCAGGTTGCTGTTCTCCGGGCTCACGGTGATCTGAACCGGCGTGGAGGTGCTCATGCCATTCGTGCCATCGCCGCTGTAAGAGCCCCAGATGTTGTAGGTGCCGCCCGGTAAGGTGCTCACGCTGCCGCTGAAAGCTCCGCCGCTGAGGGTAAAGGTGCTGGCAACACTGCTATTGAACAACCCGGAGAAACCCTGCCCCTGCTGCACCGGTTCCGTGCTGCTGGTCATTAGCGCCACCTCGCCGCTCGGCGTCCCGCTGCCGGTCACTGTGCCGCTCACCGTGATCGCGGTTCCGTGGGCGAAGCTGGTCGAGGAGGGCGTCAGCGTAGTCGTGCTGGCAGCGAAGGTGACCTTGTTCCAGTCGCTCACCAGAACATTGGCGTCGATCGTCCCCAGCCCGCTGGCCAGATCGTATCCCGCTTTGGCGTTATATTCCGGGGTCGTGCCGGTGCCGATCTGGCCTTCCGTCGCCGAACCATAGTAGGGATCGTCGATGACAACGGGGTTGGCGACAGCGATGCAGTCGGGCGTGCTTGGCGAGTAAGAGCAGGGCACGGAGTTGGTGCCAACCGTCACGTCATGGAAAGCCGCCGGGTACTGCTTCGCCAAAGGATAGAGCACAAAGTCCGCCTGCCCCTGGCGTCCATATTGCTGATTGACCAGCGCCATGATGCCCGCAAATGCCGGAGACGAAGCGGAGGTGCCGCCGACGCCGCTGATCTGAACTAGATTGCTCCCCGATGGCGTCTGGCAGTCGCCATCTTCGGCGCAGAGGGGATAGAAGCTGTAGTTGTCTCCGTTGGCGGCAAAGAGCGAGACATCGGGTATGTCGCGCACCCCGTCGCTCGGCACGCCGATTCCCGCCGCCGCGGTCTGCCACGAGGGCTTCGGATACCCGGCGGTGCAGGTAGCCCAGCCGCCATAGGTGCCCGTGCCGGAGCCAGTGACGCAATTGCTGGCGCCGCCGCTGCCTGCCGCAATGGTGGAATACGTGTCGCCGGACTCGGTCAACGCGTTATAGATGTTCAGGCCATACTGGCTGTCGTTCCAGGGCTGTTCGGGGATGACGCTTTTCAGCGAAACCGCGGGCATCTGGGTGGGAGTCGTGTTCCAGTAGTTTGCGATGCTGGCCCCGCCACTCGCCCAGTCGCTGTAATAGAAGTCCGTTCCGCCCACGGAGACATTGAACGGCGTGGAGGTAAAGCCGCTGACCGCCTGGCCGCCGACCGCATAGTACTGCGAATCGAAGTTGTCGCATCCGGCGGAGCCGTTGTCGTCGGAGGAAATCATTACAGTGATTCCCTGCGCGGCGGCTTGCTCCCAGAGATTGTAGATGAACTGGTTGGAGCTGCCCAGGTACTTTTCGCATTCGCCCACGCTCACGCTGATGATGGGTGCAACGTTGCCGTAGATGGCGTGCTCCGCGGCCAGAATCAGGCCGTTTTCCGTCTCCGTGTCGCCGGCGGTGACCAGATAGACAATGGCGTTGGGCGCGACCGCTCCCGCCCACTCCACATCCAGGTAGGATTCGACCCCCCAGCCGTTTTGGCCGTCGGGATTGTTGATTCCATTCACCCCCGGGTCGTTGCCGTCGATGATCACCTGCGGCGGATTGTACGGAAGACCAAAAAGGCTGCGGAACGAATTCACCACGCCCATGTTGAGGTTGGAAGGGTTGACGATGGCGATGGCCTGGCCGCTGCCGTTGATCGCCGGGGTCGCGTTATAGAGCGGAGCGATGTCGTACTGGACGGCATAGTCGCCCGGTGCAAGCACATAATTGACGCCAGCGCTCGTGCCCCAGCTCCACTCAGGCGTGGCCTTGTCTGTTTTCGGATCGTACATGGCCTTGCCGAGCACCTTGATAGGGTGCTTCAGCTGGAAGTTGTTCAGCGAGACGAATCCGCCCACCACGGGCGCCAGCGCCGCCGGAATCTGCGGATCGCTCGCGTTCGCGTAATGGGTCTGGCCGTTCACTTCATATTGATGAATCTGGGCATGGAAGGCGCTGCGAAACTGGGCCACGTTGCCCGAAAACTCGATGGTCTGCTTCCCTGGATTGACCTTCGTGACGCTGAAGCCGTGCCCGGTCAGCCAGGTTTCAACGGTCGCGATGTCCTCGTCGGAGGGACCGAACTGCTTGCCGAACTCGGCCGGCGTCAGCCACTTGTGGTAGTTGGCGGTGCCCGGCGTGTGCAGCTCGCCCATCAGTTGCCGCAGGGCCGTTTCCTGGCTGGCGCTGCGCGTCAGAACCAGATGCATGCGGTTGAGCTGCGTGCTGTCTGCCGCGGCTCCGCGGTCGTTCTTGGCGTTGGCCAGCGGATGCATGGTGCCCTTGAGCGTTTTCAGTTGGCTCTCGTCGATCGGATTGACGATCCGTGCGGCGGGTGCGGGGTTCTGGGCCATCGCTGCCGTAACGCACAGCAATGCACCGGCCAATACACAAAGGGAACGCAAACGCAGAGTAAGCATAGTGGTATTCCTGTGCCTTTCTTCGGAAAAAATCCCCCTAGCGGAGGAAAAAGTTGCGGTTCCAATCAAGCATGTCCTGGCATGTTTCCCGCACGCCGGCGCTTGACAATTTGCCTGGATGCCAAAGGTATCATAATCGGCTGACCCGTTGCGAGTCCGGCCGGCAATCGACTCCGCCATGAACTGGAGGAAAAAACCCGCAACAGAAACACCGGGAGGGACAAACTTCTCAGACGAAAACCAGCCAGGAAGGTTGACCCCGCAATCCCTCCAAAAACGCGTTGGCCCTTCCCCAGGGAAGGGCCAACGCGCCGCGCTTGTTTAATTGCTCTAATTCACTGTCACCGTAAACGTGGTTGTGGGTGCCGGCGTGACCGCGGGAGTGCCGGTTCCGGTCACCGTAAAGGTGTAGCTGCCGGCCGTCGTCCCAGAATTGCCTCCACCGCCACCGCCGCAACCGGCCAGGCTGCCCAGCGCGGCCATCACAGCCAACACCCCTAGCATCGACCGCCAACTGCGCCGCCGCGCCGGAATCCCCAGGAACAGCAGGAATGCCAGAACCGCGCCGCCGCCCGCTCCAGCCCAGCCCTTGCCGTTGCCCAGCTTAGGCCACACCAGCTCACTGCTGGCCGCAGTCGTATACACCGTGAAGGTTGCTCCGCTCCCACCCACCGACTGCGTCGTGTTGACGCCGGAGCAGGTGGTGGGCAGATCCGTCGCCCCGTTGGGATACGTGGTCAGTGCACAACTGAGCGTGACGGTTCCCGAATAGCCGGTGGAAGAACTCACCGTGACGGTTGAAGTCGCGGTCCCTCCGGGAGTGATTGCGGCCGGCGTGGTCGCCGCCAGCGCGTATATCGATTGCGTCACCGTCACGCTTGCCGTTCCCGTGCCTGTGGCGTAGTTGATATCTCCGCTGTAATAAACGGTCAGCGTATCGCTTCCGGTGCTCAGGCTGTTAGCCGGAATGGTGACGGAGTAGCTGCCGCTCGAAAGCGTCGCTGCCGCCGAGAGGTACCCGCCGCCCGTCAGTTGTACCGTCCCGGTCGGCGTTGGCCCCGTGCCGCTTACCGTGCCCGTCACGGTCAGGCTCGATCCCGACTCCACACTGTTCGCCGCCGGCGTCACCGTCACTGTCGGCCACAGTATGTTCACTGTAACCGTCGCCGTCCCGCTCGCCGCGTTGTAGTTCGAGTCTCCGCTGTAGGCAACGGTCAAAGTATCGGTTCCGTTGCTCAGACTGTTGGCTGGAATGTTGATCGTGCAGGCGCCGCTCGCAAGCGTGCACGCCCCCGATGTATAGCCGCCGCCCGTCAGTTGCACCGTCCCGGTCGGCGTCGGACCGGTCCCAGTCACAGTGGCCTGCACAACGACGATCGTGTTCGTGCCGACCGTGGTCGGGGACGGCTGCACCGTCACCGTCGCCGTCACCTTGGTCACTGTCACGCTTGCCGTCCCGCTCTCCTGGGCGTAAGTCGAGTCCCCGCTGTAGGTGGCCGTAAGAGTGTCGGTTCCGCCACTCAGGCTGAAGGCAGGAATCGTGAAGGTGTAGCTGCCGCTGGAAAGCGTCCCCGTCAGGATGGGGTTGAGGCCGCCGCCCGACAGCGCAACCGTCCCGGTCGGCGTTGTCCCGCCGGCGGGTACGCTGGCCACCGTCACCGTCACGCTCAAGGCGGTATTCACTTGCAGGCTGGATGACGCCGGCGTCACTGTCACGCTAGCCGTCGCAGTGCCGATCAACGACGTCCAGCCATTCACCACGTTGGCCACGTTCAGCGATCCCAGGCCGGTGGCCATGTCAAAGCCGCGGGTTGCGTTGTAGCCGCCTTCCGTTGCGCTGCCGTTGGATAGAAGCCCAACCTCGTCCGTTACCCCTTCAAAGGATTCGCTCGCCACGCAGTTGGGAGAGAGGCCGCTGTAGTTGCATGGCTGGTCGTTCGTGTACTCGTCGATATCGTTGAAGTAGCAGGCGCTGCTAGCAGTCACGCTCTCCGCGCTGCAACTGGAGTAGGTCTGCTGGGCCGCCAGGGCGTAAAGTTCGGAGTTGGGGTTGCCCTGCGCCAGGCCGATCTTCTGGTTGATCAGCGCCATCACGCCGGCCATGGCCGGGGATGAGACCGAGGTGCCGCCCACCTCCTGCATGTCCAGCGGATTTGTGTCGGCGTCCCCGGTGTACGTGCAAACCCCTGCCGCCGAGACGCAGATCAGGTATGAGCTCTCATTGAACCCGTTCGCCGCAAAGAAGGAGACGTCGGGAATATCGCGCACACCGTCGCTGGGAAGGCCGGGGATGTTCGCGTTAGTCTGCCAACTGGGCTTGGGCCATCCGTCATTGACAAGAGGAATGGAGCCATTGGCGGTGCCAGTGCTGGTGGTGGTGCTGACGCAACTGGAAACTGGCCCGGTAGTTGTGCTGGTGGTGCTATTGACAACGCACCCGCTCTTGCCGCCGCCGCCGCCTACTGTATCGACAAAGCCGGAGATGTCATACCCTGATAACTCATAAATGGTAATATAGTTCAGGACATAGAAGTTGCAGGAGGTCTCGGCATCGTTTGGAGTAGGCGTCGAGTAGCCGTTTTTACTTAGTCCTATTGCATAGTACTGCGCAATGGCAATTCCCGTTGCGCTTGCGCAACTGTCGTTCCAGGGAATCTCGGGCACATAGCCCAGGGCATTGGCCTGCGTGGTCGTGTTGTTCGAGGCGCTCCAATAGGGCGATGCTTTGCAGGCCGTGCCCGAGGTGATGTCTGACGCGGGGCACCAGTTGAAGTCGGTGCCGCCCACGGCGGTGTCGTAGGGGCTAGAGGCCAAGCCGCTCACTGACAGGCCGAGCTCAGCGACATAGGGCAGGTTTTGACCGCCGTTATCTCCTCCCTGGTCGCAGCTGGCCGAGCCCGAGTCGCCCGAAGCCAGGAAGGCGGCAATTCCCTCTGCAGCGGCCGTCTGCCACATGTCGTAATACGCGACATTGCCGCTGGTGCCCATGCCCAACTCGCACTCGCCGTAGCTGACGTTCAGGATCGAGGCATTCACGGTCGCCTTGTTCTGGATGATGTAGTTTGCCGACGAAAAGACCGTGTCGGTTGTCGCCGAGTTCGAACCGGAGACGACCAGTACCTGGTCGGCGCCCGGAGCCACTGCTCCCGACCACTCCACGTCCAGCGAATTCTCGATCTGGTCGCCGAGCGTGCAGTATGTGGTCGGATGCACGCCGCATTGACCGGGGTCTGTGCCATTGGCAACAATGGTCGTGAACGATTTCACGGCCGGCAGGCCGAAGGCGCTGCGAAAGGTGGCTATGTCGGCAGGGAGAATGTCGCTGGTTCCGACGATGGCGATGGTCTGGCCCGTTCCGTCGATGCGATTGGCCGCATTCCATAGCGGAAGCACGTTGTAGATTGCGGCAAAGTCGTAAGGCGCCACGTCTTCGATCACGTCGCCGTAGGAGTCCTGCGTGCCGAACTGCGGGCGAGCGGCCTGTGGCCTGGCAGCAGCGGAACTCTTGGCTCCCGTGGATGCGTCACTCGCGATCCGCTCCCATCTCCCCGTCTTGCTGTTGAATTGAACCTTGCTCCCCAGCTTGTGCATCGGCTTAGGGAAGAAGTTGTGCAGCGCCTTCACGCCTACCACCACCGGCGCGAGAGCGGCAGGAATCTGCGGATCGCTCATGTTGCCGATATGCGCCGCGCCCTTCACTTCCAGGTTGTGAATCTCGGTGTGGAACGCGCTCTCCACCTGCCCCGCCGTCCCGCTGAAGCGGATCGTCATGCGATCCTTGCTTACTTCGTCGATCGAAAAACCATGCCCCGTCAGCCACTTCGAGATGGTCGCGATGTCGGTCTCGGAGGGACCGAAGTTCGCGCCCACTTCCTCAGGCTCAAGCCAATGGTGAAAGTCGGGCGAGCCAGGCTCGTACTGGCTGGCCACAAACTTGTCGAACGCCGCCTGCTGCTCCGGGCTGCGGCTCAGCACCAAAATCAGGTCGGTCATGGGGAGGTCCGGGCTCACCGGGCCGCGGTCGTTCCTGGCATTGGCCGCCGGGTGCGTGTTGCCCTTGAGCGTTGTCAGTTGGCTCTCGTTGATCGGGTTGACGATCCGTGCGGTCGGTGCGAATTGCTGGGCCAACGCCGCTGAGGCGCATAGCAACGCACTGGCCAATAGACTGAGTGGAAGCGAACGCAAGGGACGCATACTGGTTTTCCTGGACCCTTTCTTCGGGGAAGAACCCCCGAACTCACCACAATTTGCGGTTCCTATCAAGAATGTCCGGGCATGCTGCCCGCACGCCGTCACACAACATTCAGCCTGATTGCCAAACGTATCATAATCGGCTGACCCGTTCCGCGTTCGGCCGCCAATCGCCTCCGCCATGAACTGGAGGAAAAATCTCCGCAGGGGAGAATATCCCGGCTCCTGTGCTTGTCTGCGCTTTCCTGACCACTGCAAAAAGGAACCTGGAAGCCGGATCAAAAGGATGTCATCTCAGAATCGAACGTCTGCCGATAGAAACACCGGGAGCGGACTAACTTTTTAGACGTAAACCAGCCAGGGAGGTTGACCCACGGCGCCAAATAAAGCCAAAGCTCCGCCGGCCCCCCCCACTGGGGTGGCAATCCGGGGTCCCCACGGACAGGTATTCGTCCGTGGGGCGGTCTCAAGCCTCTATTTGACCGGCGCCACGATCTCCTGCGCCAGCTTGACCTTGCCCTCCAGTTGCGGATCGGCCGATGACCGGCTGACGCGGACCGTGAAGCTGCCCGCATCGGCGTGCCAGGCGGCTGCCTTCTCGTCATACCAACTGAAGCTCCGCGCATCCAGCGGAACCGTTACGTGGCGCGTCTGGCCCGGACCGAGCGCCACCCGCGCAAAGCCCTTCAACTCCTGCGGCGGCCTCGGAACCTCGGGGTGATCTTCGCTCACGTACACCTGGGCCACGTCTGCCCCGGCCCGCGTTCCGGTGTTGGTCACATCGAAGCTGACCTCGTAAGCCCCCGCCCCGCCGGCCGGGTGAATCTTCAGCCCCGAGTATTTGAAGCTCGTATACGACAGCCCGAACCCGAACGGGAACAGCGGCTTCACTCCGTTGTGTTCGTAGCCCCGGTAGCCCACAAACACATCGTCCTTGTACGGAATCGTCAGCGTCCCCGGCGTGGGGTAGTAGTATGCGTACGACGGATTGTCCTTTAGGCTCCGTTCCCAGCTGATGGGCAGCCGTCCCGAGGGGTTCACGTCGCCAAACAGCACCTCAGCCAGCGCCGTTCCGCCCTCCTCGCCCGGATACCAGTTCTCCAGCAGCGCGGCCACCTGGTCGATCCACCGCGAAGCGTCCACGCTCCCGCCCGAAGTCACCGTCACAATGGTCTTCGGATTCGCCGCCGCGATCTTCTCAATCAGCTCCTCCTGGCCCGGAGGCAGTTGGAACTGGCGATCCGCGCCCTCGGTCTCGATCTCCGCGTCGTAGCCCACGGCCACGATCACCGCATCCGCCCGCTTGGCCAGCTCGATGGCCGACTGGTTCACCAGCGTGCCCTCCTGCGCAATGCCGATCTTGATGGCTTCACCGGTGAATTGCTCGCCGCCCAGAACTTCCAGCACCACCTTGTGCGGTCCGGGCGTCAACGGCAGCGTCGTCTGTTCCATGGCAAACTTCGGAATCTCCGCGTGGTCGATCGCCGTCTGCCCGTCGATCGTCAGCCGGTACTTGCCCTGGTTCTCGACAAACACCACATAGTTGCCCGGAGCGCGGGCAATATAGTAGCCCGTCCAGCGGTTAAATCGCGGGGCTGCGCCCCCGCTCATGAATCCCATCATCTGGTCGGCGCTGATCGTGTTGATCAACTCCGCCAAATCCGGGTTATCCATCATGTTCTGTCCGCCGTTCGCCGTCATCTCGGTCCTTGTGGCCACCGGCTTGCCGGTAAACCCGGGATTGTCGAAGCTCTCTACCGTCAGCCCCGGCACAAACTTGTCGGCAAACTGGCTGAACCCTGAGCGCATGGCCAGCACCGACAGCTTGGGAACTCCCCGGTCATAAAGCACATTGGCGTTCACGCCCAGCCGGTCGCTGATCCCCTTCAGGGCGCTGACCTCGGAGTAGACGGGAACCTGTCCGCTGCCGCCGGCCGTCGGAATCGCCGGGAAGGCGTCCGGCCCGATCACCGCGATGGTCTTCACCTTGGCCGGGTCCAGGGGCAGCAGGTTGCCTTGGTTCTTCAGCAGAACAATCCCCTCGCGCGCGCTTTGGAGCGCCGCCAGCCGTCCCTGCTGGCTATAGCGCGGAATGCTCTCGTCCAGCGGGTCGTGGCCGATCCATCCAAACCGGTATCCCTCCCGCAGCAGCCGCCGGATCTTGTCGTCGATAGCCGATTCCTTCACCCTGCCGTCCTTCACTGCCGGCAGCAGGCTCTTTTCGTTCATGTAAATTCCGAAAGGCATCTCCAGGTCCAGCCCGGCGTTGGCCGCCGCCACGCCGTCGTGGGTCGCCATCCAGTCCGACATCATCACCCCGTCGAACCCCCACTGCTGCTTCGCAATCTCCACGTTCAGGTGGTAGTTTTGCGTCGAGTGTTCGCCGTTCAACAGGTTGTAGGAATCCATGATCGCGCCCACGTGGGCCTTGCGCACCGCGGCCTCGAACGCGGGCAGATAAATCTCCCTGAGCGCCCGCTCGCTCACCACCGAGTCCTCGGTAAAGCGGAAGTACTCCGAATTGTTGGCCGCATAGTGCTTGATCGTGGCGCTCACGCCCTGCGACTGCACTCCATTGATGTAGCCCACCGCCGTCTCCCCGGCCAGAAACGGGTCTTCGCCGAAATACTCGAAGTTGCGGCCGTTCAGCGGCGCGCGGTAAATGTTCGCTCCCGGCCCTAGCAGGAAGCTGGCGCCGCGCGACCGCGCATCCCGCCCGATCTGCGTCCCGACCCGCTCCGCCAGCTCCCGGTCCCAGCTCGCAGCCAGACCGATCCCGGCCGCGTACGCCGTCGACGGCGGCGGAATGTGCGCGCCCATCGGCCCGTCGCTCATCCGGAAGGCCGGAATCCCCAGCCGGGCAATCCCCGTCGAGGCCATCATGCTCGAACCGGAGAGCAGATGAATCTTCTCCTCCAGCGTGAGCTTCGAAATCGTGTCGTTGATCTTCTTTTCGTCGTCCGCGCTCTGCGCCCGGCTCGCCACCCCGCCAAACAGGACGGTGCTCATCAAGACTGTGAAGGACAAGAACAGGGCCGGAAAGACGCGCCGCGTCCTCTTCCCTTGCATTACGTGCTGCATATTGCCTCCTGAATGTCGAACCCGCTAATTCTAAAGCACAGGCCGCGGTTCTGGTTGGGCGTGTGCCGGACTTGCGCTCGAGCTCCCGCCCGGCAATCGCCTTCGCGACGCCTAGCGGCAGATACACTTTGCTTCCACTTCCATAGGACGGCCCTCCGCTCCGGGAAGCCGCAATTTCCTCGAGCTAATGCAAATTCCGCCTGCGTGGCCACGGAACCCGAACCTCATGGGGGTCCGCTCTCAAAATCTGAATTGGAATAGCCAACCCGGCGCCGGCCGTGAACAGCTACGCTTGAAATACGTTATCCTTGAGCGCGTACAGTTTCACTATTGAAATTGCGCGCTGCGAGATGACCGCTTGCCCAGGACTAAGATCAAACGGCTCTACCTGATTCCCATTCTCTCCAAGGCCCTCGACGTACTCGAGCTGCTGGAGAATAGCCACGTTCCCGTCGCCCTCGAAGACATCCACCGGAAGACCGGCATCTCCAAGACCAGCGTCTACCGCATCCTCAAGACTCTGGTGCACCGCGGCTATGTCGCCCAGGCGCAGGACGGCCTCTACCGCCTCGTTTCCCGCCCCCGCCGCCTGCGCTTCGGTTTCGCCGCCCAGAGCGCTGAGATGCCCTTCTCAGTTGCCGTCGTCCAGAGCGTCACCGCGGCCGCCGCCGCATCCGGCGTCGAATTGCTCGTCCTCGATAACCGCTCCGGCCCCGGCATCGCCATCCAGAACGCCGAAGAGTTTGTCGCCAGGCGCGTCGATCTGGCGCTCGAGTTCCAGGTCGGGGAGCATGTGGCCCCGCGCGTGGCCCGCGTCTTCAGCAAAGCCGGCATCCCGCTTGTCGCCATCGACGCGCCCCACCCCAACGCCACCTACTTCGGCGTGGACAACTTCGAGGCCGGCTATGAAGCCGGTTCCCTCCTCGCCCAGCATGTCCTGCGCAAATGGAAGGGCAAAGTCAATTGGGTCCTGGGCGTCGGATTCCCTGAAGCCGGCACTTTTGTCCAGAGCCGCATCACTGGCGCCTTCGACGGCATTCGCGACCGCCTCGCCGATATACCCGCCGACCGTTTCGTCCAACTCGACGGCCGCGGCATGCGCCAGCCCAGCCAGTTGATCGTCGCCGATTTTCTCCGCGGCCAGCGCAAGGGCCAGCGCTTCCTGGTCGCCGCCGCCACCGATTTGAGCGCCCTCGGCGTTCTCGACGCCGCCCGCCAGGACGGCCGCGAGCGGGACTTCGCCATCGCCGGCCAGGGCTGCATCCCCGAGGCCATTGACGAGATGCGCGCCGGCAAAAGCGCCCTCATCGGCTCCATCTCATACGAAGCCGAAACTTACGGCCCGCGCCTCATCCAACTCGGCATTGCCCTCCTGCGCGGCTACACCGTCCCTCCCTGCAACTACGTCCGCCACAAAGCCGTAACCCCGGAAACCCTGGCGGGCGGTTTTGCCGGTAGGAAATCCTAATTGGCCAATCAGTGTTGGGTGTCGATGGTGAAGCCGCCCAAATCGCTAGTCCCCGCCATTTGAACGTCGTCATTGATCCCCGTAAGATAGTCACACAAATCTGCGGGAAAAATGACAATCGAACTATAGCTGCCGTCCGTATTGATGAAAAATCCCTGTTCTGTTCCCTCTCCCTCACAAGTGAACCATTCTCCAGCTAAGTATGTGCCTGCCACTTGACCGTTGTTGTTGACTCCAACCGGAAGCAGAGTATTCCAGCCTTGCGTTGTCGCCAGGATGGCAAGATTGTCCGAAGGGCCTGGGACACCGTTTTCAACATCGTCAAAAAATACCTCGGATCCTAATGGTGTAGTATTCCCATAACCGTCGTAGACCGCCGAAACGGCGGAACCCACAATCAGTCCCAGGCCGTTGATTCCCAGCCAATCCGCTTGATCATTGCCGCCCCACAAAAAAGTTCCACTACCGCCGCTGATGACTGGCTGGTTTGCGTCACAAGGGATATCTCCGATGAAATCAAAGGAAAAAGTCGTGTTCGAGTTGTAGGGTGGTTTGCTCAGCATACAGTGTTGAATCCCGTCTTGATCGGAATATTCCCCGAGGATCCATCCGGCATCATTGATCGAATTCAAATTCATATCTTGCATCCCCTCTGGGCCATAGATTGGAGTGGTAGGAGGATTTGCCCCTGGGGTATAGAGCACGTTGTTGTCATTCTGATCATAGCCGATGACTTGGCCGAGATTGTTGATTCCAGTAGCGCCCAACAGAGAGGTTATCATCGTCATTCCTGCCGCCGGCGAATAAGTGAATAAGTTCTCGGAGAAATCGTAGCCGAGAACGGTTCCCATCTGCAGCGCCGTGCCGTTATTCACCGCGTTATTGATCCCGAAGAGTTCATAGGCGTTGGACATCAAGACAGGGGCTTGGAAGCTGTCGGAGGTGTACTTCTTGACACCGCTGCTGGGAACGATGGTGGCATCCACGATGTCCAGATCGACCGAGTACGACCTCGACCCCCCCCATGTTTGCAGAGTTTCTGCCATGTATTGATGGATTCTCTGTTTGTTCGGCCAGTCCAAGTCGCTCACCTTATAGGACTTTGCACCCATTCCCCACACGGTAACTTTACCGCTCGTGTCGGCGATATAGATTTCGTCCGGTTTTTCAGGGAGAAAATCGCTCTTGATGTCGCTGGCGCTTCCATACAGGCCGGCGAGCGCGCCTTCGTTGTGCATCTCCGCGACGAAGCCGCCCATGTAAGCCTTCGCCGACGCACTGCAGGCGTAAGTCTTTCCATTCACCACCTGGACGCCAGTGCTTGTATCGTTAAATCCCTCTACGTCCAAATAGACGATAAGGCCATCGAATCCCAGATTCCTGAATGCGGTGATTGCGTCGTCGGCCTCCTTTGTTCCCTGCTTTGTGGCTTTGGCTGGTTCGGGATCGATTTGTTGTGTTTTTGCATTGAACCGGGGGCAGCTTGGCCAAGTGGTGCTTTTGTTCGTCTTGGTTGGCGGCGCGCAGGCGCAGTCGGACTGATAGCCAGACCAAACGGGGATGAACCCCCAGCCCTGCGCCAAAAGCGCCGCACCCCAAGCCGCGGTGAATTGCGTGCTCCCATTGGGCAGATGGGTGGGTGCGCCCGGCGCGTAGAAGATCGCGTCGTAATACGGGCTGGAATCCCACCATTTTTTCATCTCCGCCGGCGGCATGTACTTCGATATATCGAATCCGAGGTGCTGGTCGATTCCGCTTTGGCCGGTGCCGGCCCCGGCAGCCATGGCAGCTGCGGTTGCCCCACTCGTGCCGACAGCAGAAGTTTTGATTGGGATGGTTTTCAGCGGTTTTTGCGGAGGAAGCGGCGTAACCGGATCGGTTGTGAGAACGCCGTTACGGGTGCGCGGAGCAATTGCGGTCCAGGTGGCTCCGCCATCGATAGTGGAGGAAAGGCCGGAAGAACAGTTCATCCACCCCTCGTCTGGCGTGAGGAAGCTGAGACCGCAAAGGTTGAAGGTGCCGCTGCTTGTATGGGTTGCGGCCGCTGTCCTACCACCGGGGAACAGTTTCACCAGTGCCGGCTCAGACCCAACGGGTGCAAAGGGAAGAACCCAAGTAGAACCAGCGACGGTAGACCTTACCGTCTCCCCCTCGGCCAGATTGGACAGTATCCGGTCCAACTTCCAAGTACGGCCGCCGTCCTGGGTTGCATACATCACCGCGACCGACTTTGAAGCCTCGGAGTCTGAATAGGTTACAGCCTCGTAACCGTTGAGACTATCTGTGAATGTCGGCAGACTGTATTCCGGGTAACCAAACTGAGCGAATTCTTTGGGCGCCGGCAAGGCGACTTCCTGAAAGCTATCTCCGCCATCGTGGCTTACATCGAGTTCACTGCCACCCTCCGGGCTGCCAACTACCCAGACATCCTTGCCGGTAAGGGCGAGCATCGCTTCGACTCTTCCTTCCGATCCGCCTTTTGTTGAAACCCAGGTTCGGCCTCCATCGGAGGTGGCAAGCAGCTCGCTCGCGCTCCAGGTTGTACTGCCCGCGATGCCTAGGCTCAGCCATCCGTGAAGCTTGTCCGAAAAGGCGATGACACCCTGGTCACCCATCCCCCGGTCGCTGTTCCATGCCGGGAGGTTCTCGTTGGTCCAGGTTGCCCCCCCATTGACCGTGGCGGAGAGGTGAAAAGTCCAGTTGCTTGTCGGCGAGTCGGCAGCCGGCTCTTCGTCGTCACGTATGCGGTGCGCGAAGAGCACCCACCCGGCGTCGGCGTCGTGAAAGAAGACATCCGCGTAGTGGTCCTGATTCGGGTTGGGCGGGGAGATGTCCTTCCAATGTGTGCCGCTATCGGTGGTCAAAAACAGCCTGCCTCCCGTTGACGCCCATCCGGTGGTGGAGTTGAGCAGCTTGAAGTCCTTTATTGGCAGCGCCGTGACCGGCATTTTGGCGATCTGCTCGGGAGTGGGCTGGTGGGGTGTGGAGGCCCCTGCAGGGGCGGTTTGAGGGTGAACGGGCGTCCCTTGCGCCCCCGCATGGAGGGCGAAGAGCGATGTGAACGCAGCAAGAAGTGCTAAAAACCGGGGGACTTTCACATAAAACTCCTTTCGGGTGGGATGGTAGGCGCGCTAGTTCGAATTTGTCAATTTATTATTCAGTTATTATATAATAAGTAACTCACTTCTCAGTTTTGTATGTTGCCGGAAGGTGCATTGGTAGCGTTCGGCACAGTTTTAGGGTCTGCAAGTTTGATTGGATGGGTTGTCATCGGTTTTGGGGCTGGCACTGGTGTAACGGGGTCTGTGGTGAGAACTCCGTTGTTCGAGCCATTGCGGGCGCGTGGAGTGATGTTGGTCCAGGTTGCCCCGCCATCAATGGTAGAGGTAAGATTGCCGGTGCAATTCATCCACCCCTCATCCGCGGTGAGGAAGCTGAGATCGCAGCCGTTGAAGCCATCGTGACCGTCTCTATTGGCGGCAGCAGCTTTCTTTTCATTGGGGTGAATTCTGATCAGAGTTGTTTGAGTTCCCCCGGGCGCGAATGAGAATAACCATGTGGAACCTACAATGGCGGAGGGCGAACTTCTCTCAGCTGTACTTGGATCCAAGTTCGTCACCGTGCGATCAATATGCCAAGTACGCCCGCCATCTGTGGTAGCGAAAAGCGCCTCGGCGGATTTTTCGTCGCCGTTTATGTAGGTTACCGGCTCATAGCCGTTGAGGCTGTCTGTGAATACAGGCAGACCGTAGACTGGATAAGCTTCAGGGTCTATCCCCGCAGGAACGGGCAGTGAGACCTCCTGAAACGTGTTTGCGCCGTCGTGTGTCGCAACCAGTATGTAATCTCTTCCTCCTGCCATCCAGAGATCCTTATCGGTAGGAGCAACCATATCGGAACCAATTCCAGGTTGGCTCTTGGGACTCTGCCAGGTCCGGCCTCCATCTGATGTGGCAAACAGGACGCCTGAGCGGATCGTGCCCAGGTCCACCCAGCCGTGGAGCTTATCGGAAAACACGAGGGAGCCGCCGCCGGTCACTTCCCGCCAGGGATCCAATCTGGGAAGCTGCGACACCGTGGTCCAGGTGGCTCCGCCATCGACGGTCGAGGCGAGGTGAGTATCGCATTCAGTGGTTGTGTCATCTGGGGCGGTTGTAAAAAGTACCCAGCCAGTGTTCGCGTCGAGAAAAAAGACTCCCGAAAACTTATCGTCACGAGGATCGGCCAGGGCGGGGACGGGCGGGGAGATGTCCTTCCAATGTGTGCCGTTGTCGGTGGTCAAGAGCAGCCGATTCCCGGTTGAGACCCATCCGGTGCCGGAGTTGAGCAGCTTGAAGTCCCTGATTGGCAGCGCCACAACCGGCATTTTGGCAATCTGCTCGGGGGTGGGCTGGTGGACGGTGGAGGCCCCTGCCGGGGCGGGTTGAGGGTGAACGGGCGTCCCTTGCGCCCCCGCATGGAGGGCGAAAAGCGACATGAACGCGGCAAGAACAGAGAAATACCGAGGGAGTTTCATGCACACTTCCTTTCGGGTGGAATCGTAGGTTACCGGCTAGAGTCCGTCAAGATTACTTTTCAGCGTTTTCATCCTGTTGCGAGGCCTGAATGGCTAAAACTTGCCCTCGGCATTGCCTGTAAGTTGCAAAGTCCATTGGCTGCGGCTTCCGCCCTGTTTATTCTTTTCTAAATATCGAATCCGGGGCGCCGGGCGATTCTGTTTGGCCGGCGCCTGCCGCGCGCGGTTCCTGTGGTTGCTGGGATACAATCGAGCCTAAGCGCGCAACAGCCCCCAAGTCAGCGGGATGGGCCTTCAGTGCGCAAATTTTGCCGTCCCCCCGGAGCAAGACCTTCCGCATGGCCCGCATCTATCCATTTCGCGCCTGGCGCTACAATCCCTCCTCTGTCCGGCTGGAAGACGTCGTCACCCAGCCATACGACAAAATCTCTCCCTCCATGCAGCAGGCCTACTACCAGCGCAGCCCCTTCAACCTGGTCCGCATCATCCTCGGTCTGCCTGAACTCTTCGACACCGAGCGCGGCGAAAGCGTCTACACCCGCGCGGCGCGCGACTTTCGCGCCTGGCGCGAACAGGGCGTCCTGGTCCAGGAAAAAGACCCCTGCATCTTCGCCTACTCCCAGAGTTTCAAGGTTCCCGGAACCAATATCCTCAAGGAACGCCGCGGCTTTATCGCCCTCGGCAAGCTCCACGAATACTCCGAGCAGGTCGTCTTCCGCCACGAGCAGACCCTTTCCAAGCCCAAGAGCGACCGCCTCAACCTGCTCAAAGCCACCCGTGCCCATTTCGGCCAGATTTTTATGCTCTACTCCGACCCCGCCGGCAGCGTGGAGAAGATTCTGTACGACGGCAGCGGCCCCGCTGACGCCGAGGTTACTGACGAGTACGGCGTGCTCCACCGGCTGTGGCGCATCGCCGACCCCGCGGCCATCAACCAGCTCACCACCGCCATGGCCGACAAGAAGCTCATCATCGCCGACGGCCACCACCGCTACGAGACCGCGCTGAACTACTTGCAGGAACACACCTGCGGCTCGCCGGCCAGAGCCGAGCACAGCACCAGCCAGTTGCCCCAGCCCGGCTGCCCTGAGGCCGCCGCCATGATGACCTTCGTCAACATGGACTCCGACGGCCTGGTCATTCTGCCCACTCATCGCGTGGTTCACAGCCTCCTGGGCTTTGACCCGGCCGGCTTTGCCCGCGCCGCCGGGGAGTTTTTCACGGTCGAGGCGTTGCCCGCTGGCGAGGCCGCGAATTACATCGAGACTCTGGGAAAACAGCAGGGCACAGCCTTTGTCGCCGTCACCCGCGCCGGCCCGCTGCTTCTGCGCTCCAGGCCGGAAGCCGTGGCCGCCGCTCTGGCCGATCTGCCCGAGCGCCAGCGCCAGCTCGATCTCACCCACCTGCACTCAATCGTGCTCCACCGGCTCCTCGGCCTCGACGCCGAAAAGGTCCGCGAACAGACCAATATCCGCTACCTCCGCGACGCTGCCGAAGCGGTGGACCAGGTCCGCTGCGGCGAAGCCGGCGTCGCCTTCCTCACCAACCCCGTCTCCATTGAGCAACTGCGGGAAGTGGCCTTTGCCGGCGACGTCATGCCGCAAAAGTCCACCGACTTCTTCCCCAAGCTCCTCAGCGGTTTGACCATCTATGCGCTGGAGTAAGCCTCTACTGCATATGTCGATGTTTTGAAAGGGCACAGCGATAGCCGTGCCGCAAAGGCAACACAATCGACACAGGCTTTAGCTCCCAAGCGACGTTTTTCACTCCGGCCGCTCGCCGGAATCCCGCCCCAGCCGTCGTTGGACTATGATTTTCCCTGTGATGAAACCACGCATTTTCGCGCCCCGAACTCGCACGCCTCGCGCTCTCACCATCGCCCTGGCCCTCCTCTGCGCTGCCCTGCCCGCTCTCGGCCAAAAGAAGCCTCCCCACCTCGAAAAGCCCTTGGCCGGCCCCCGCGCCACGCCCCTCCGCATCGCATGGCTTTACATCGCGCCCGACACCGGCTCCCAGAAGGTCGACCGCGTCCAGATTGGCCGTGAAATGGTCGTCGCCGAAAAGAACGGCCCCTGGATGCGCGTCTACGCCAACACCGACATTCAGGAGGTGAGAGAGAAGGATACGCCCACCTTCGGCCGCGACGACGCCCCACCCCCCGTCTCCGGATGGATGGAAGCCAAGGAGGTGGTCGCGGAAACTACCCCCAACGGCGACCAGGTCATCATGGGCGAAGCCGCCAACCAGGAGTCGCTGGCCTCCGATCCGCGCGGCCCGGCCAATGCCGCGCAAAGCGCCCGCCTCCTCTACCGCCGCCTGGTCGAAATGTTCCCCAACTCGCCGCTGGTGCCCGAAGCCGCATGGCGTGCCGGCGACATTCTCTGGCAAATTCAGAAGGCCGACGCCGCCTCGCGCCCCTCCGCCAGGGAGAGGGATCCCTCCCTCCACGATCAGATGGACGAGGATGAGTTGAAGAAGGTCCTCAAATTCTATCCTCACACCCGCCAGGCCGAACTCGCGGCATTCGACCTCATTGACAACAAGCTTTGCGGAGACTGGCAGGGATCGCCCAAATGCCCTGAGAAGGAATCAGAGGTTTATGAAAAATATGCTGCCGAGTATCCTGACGGGCCGCGCACGGCGCAGGCCCTCTACCAGGCCGTCTACCGTCAGGCCGTGCTCACCGATATGTATGCCGCCGAAGGCAGCGACAATAAAAGCAACAACGCCAAAGCCCACGCCCATGAGCTGGCCGCAAAGCTGAAAGAACACTTCGTGCAGTCGGATTATTCCTGGCGCGCCGGAGCTCTGGTGTACAAATTGGATGTAGGCATCCCTGTTTACGGTATTGACCTGGAATAAGCGGAAACGCGTTTCCCGCGCTCGCTTGCCGCCTTATGTCAATCGCGCTCTGGAGGCTTTTTGAACCCCTATATTCAGTCCATCATTCTCGGCATCGTGGAAGGCCTGACCGAATTCCTGCCGGTCAGCTCGACGGCCCATCTCCGCATCACTGAAGCTCTGATGAATATCCCCCTCGATGACGCCTACTGGAAGATGTACACCATCGTCATCCAGTTGGGCGCCATTCTGGCCCTCTTGCTGCTGTTCCTGGGCCGCATCGCCGGCTTCCTGCGCAACTTTCCCAGCGGCCGGAACGGCGACCGCAACTGGCTCAACCATCCCATCTCCCTCACCTTCATCGCCTTTGCCTGCACCTCGGCGCCCGCCCTGCTCCTGCACAAATGGAGCGAAAAAAATCTGGGCAGCCTCCAGGCCATGTCCATGGCGCTGCTCATCGGCGGCATCGCCATGTGGATCATCGATGCCTGGGCGGCCCGCCGCGAATCGACGACCCTTGATGTCGAGGAGATGACCCTCCCCCAGGCCATCTGGATCGGCCTCTGCCAGACCCTGTCGGCCATCTTTCCCGGCACCTCGCGCTCCATGTCCACCATCGCCGCCGGCCAGCTCGCCGGTCTCGACCGTCCCTCCGCCCTCGAGTTCAGCTTCCTCCTCTCCATTCCCACCATGGTCGCCGCCACCTGCTGGGACCTGAAGAAGGAGGTCTTCCCCAGCGGCGGCGCAACCGCGCACGTGGTCATGACCACCGACAACTGGATTGTCCTCATCATCGGCACCGTGGTCTCCTTCATCGTCGCCCTCGGCGTCGTGGAGTGGTTCCTTTTCTGGGTCCGCAAGCATGGCTTTACCATCTTCGCCGTCTACCGCATCCTCCTCGGCGCCGCGCTGCTGATCTGGGGAGCAAAGTACATCGGGAGCTGATCTCTCCAGCAATTCCAATCAACGCCGGGGGTCCACACCAAGGTTCCCCCCGCCTTCTTTTGCCCAAAATCCGCCTCCAGCGCAGGGATAATAGAAGCTGCTCTGGGACTTTTCGTCCGCTCCAGCAACTCGTTCGCGGCTCATCCGGGGTTGTCCGCGGCGGTTCAGGAGCGAGTGTGAGCCCGCCATGAAGCCGATTCGCATCGTATTGTCGCCTACGCGAAGCCGCCCCTGGAACGTGTTCCTGGGGCTCGTGTTGCTGCTGGCCTCGCTCGTGCTCCTCCTCGCGCTGGCCACTTACCACTCCACCGATCCCTCCCTGAACACCGCTTCGGGCGAGGCCGGCCCCCACGCCGTCCGCAACTGGATCGGCCTCTTCGGCGCGGGTCTCAGCGACCTTCTGCTGCAATCTCTCGGCTTTACCGCCTTTTTACTGCCTCTGTGGCTGGGCGGAATCGGCTGGACCTGGATGCATTCCCGTCCCAGCGGCTCGCCCGTGCTCCGCTGGATCGGCACTCTTCTGGCCATCCTTTTCATCCCTGCCGTCTTTGGTCTTCTCCCCTGGCACTGGCTCTGGCTTGGTGTGCTCCCGGTCGAGGGCGTGGTGGGCCGCCTCATGGCCGGTCTGCTCGTGGGCTACCTCAACATCCAGGGCGCATGGCTGGTGGCCGGCGTGCTGGCCGCCACGGGACTTTACTTTGCCTCTGCGGTCAGCTTCTGGGCCATCGTTGAAAGCATCCATACCCGCTGGCTGCAGGCCGTCTCCTTGCATGACCGCTGGCGTAACTGGCGCGAAGAGCGCGCCGAGCGCAAAGCCGAGCGCGAAGCTGAACGGGAAGCCGAGCGTGCCGAGGAACACGAGACAGCCGCAGCTCAAGCGGAGCGCCGCTCCAGCTGGTTCGCCGCCTTCTTCCGCCGCCGCAACCGCGCGCCTGAAGCAGACCCGCTAGACGAGATCCCCGCATTCCAGCGTGTCGCGCCGTCAGAGGGACCAATCCCCGTAGAGGCTCCGGCCCGCAAGACCAGCATCTGGGAGCGCGCGGCGGAAACAACCTTTTCCCCGGCCGTCCCCGTCCCGGAAAATGCCCCGCCGATGCAGCCCAGGTTTACGCTCCAATCCATCGGCGACCGGTCCCCCCAGCCGTACCCCGCGGCCTCGCGGCCCATCGCCTCCCCATGGGACTCGGCCTCCGTCTCCGCTCCCCGGCGAGTCGAAGAAATCGCCATCCACAGCCGGGCTGATGCGGACCTGCGCACTGCCGCCGTCGCCCCAAAAAATGTCAGCGGCTTCAAACTCCCGCCCAGCACCCTGCTCAGTGCCGGCGACGGCCCCCAGGCCGTCCGCGAAGATGACCTGCGCGAGGAAGCCAAGGTCCTGGTCGAGAAATGCGCCGAGTTCGACGTGCGCGGCCAGGTCGTCCAGATCAACCCCGGACCCATGGTCACCACCTTCGAATTCAAGCCCGAGGCCGGCGTCAAATACTCGCGCGTCACCGGCCTCGCCGACGACCTCTGCCTCGCCATGCGCGCTGAAAGCATCCTCATCGAGCGCATGGCCGGCAAAAGCACCGTCGGCATCCAGGTTCCCAACCACGAGCGCGAAACCATCCACCTTCGCGACGTCATCGAGTCGGAGACCTTCCACAGGGCCAGGTCGCGCCTCACCCTGGCCATGGGCAAGGACATCAACGGCCGTATCGTCACCGCCGACCTGGCCTCCATGCCTCACGTCCTCATCGCCGGCTCAACGGGCTCCGGCAAGTCCGTGGCCATCAACGCCATGATCATGAGCCTGCTCTTCCGCACCACGCCCTCGCAGGTCCGTCTCATCCTCGTGGACCCCAAGCGCGTCGAGTTGGGCATGTATGAGGGCATTCCCCACCTCTTCACGCCCATCATCACCGAGCCCAAGCTGGCCGCCAACGCCCTCCGCAACGCCGTCCGCGAAATGGAGCGCCGCCTCAAGCTGCTCGCCTCGCGCAGCGTGCGCAACATCGACCAGTACAACAAGCTCTTTGAAAACACCATGCCCTCGCTCTTCGACCCGAAAGAAAACGAGGAGCCGCTGCCCTTCATCGTCATCATCATCGACGAGCTCGCCGACCTGATGATGATCGACCGCTCCAATGTCGAGGAGTCCATCACCCGCCTGGCGCAAATGGCCCGCGCCGTCGGCATTCATCTCATCCTGGCCACGCAGCGCCCGAGCGTCGATGTCATTACCGGCCTCATCAAGGCCAATATCGCCACCCGCATCAGCTTCCGGCTGGCCACCAGGGTCGATTCCCGCACCATCCTCGATTCCAACGGAGCGGAGGCGCTTTTAGGCCGCGGCGACATGCTCTTCCTGCCCCCCGGCACCAGCCGCCTCATGCGCCTCCACGCTCCCCTGGTCACCGAAAAAGAGACCGCGGCGGTGGTCGATTTCTGGAAGGCGCAGGGAGATGCCGATTACGTCCATACCTTCCTCGAATCGCCCAAAGACGAGCGCGCCTCCGTCGATGGCTCCAACAGCGGCCCCGACGAAAACGACCCCATGTTCGACGACGCTGTCCGCCTGGTCTTCGAGTTCGGCAAAGCCTCCACGTCTCTGCTCCAGCGCCGTCTCCGCATCGGCTATGGCCGCGCCGCCCACTTGATCGACCTCATGGAGCGCGACGGCCTGGTCGGCCCCGCCGACGGTTCCCGCCCCCGCGAACTCCTCAAAGCCCCCGGCTGGCTCCATGAAGTCGCCCTCGCAAACGAATAAAGCCAGTTGTTCCACAGAAGCGGGTATCCCACTGAAGCGGGCGTCCCACAAAGTTGGGTGCCCCACCTTCGGCGCGCTCTTGTCTTTGCGCCTAAGGTGGGATAGCTCCACCTATCTATAGTCTTTCGCCTATACAGGCTGTTGAAAAACTCGATCCGGAGGGAAGCGGGGTCCCCGGCAAGCGATTTTTGCTCGCTGGGGTGGAACGCCATCCGCCCAGGTAGTGTTAACAGGCTCTAAGACGCCTTGTTGCTCTTGGTGTGCGTGATGGTGATCCTGGTCTTGCCGTCATTCTCTGACGGCTTGGCGGTAATCGTCACCATGACGGATTCCTGCTTGCTTATGGGGAAAGTCAGAATAGCCGCGTCGGCAGTGTCGAAGACTGCGACAGTGCTGCCAAACTTGCCCTTGTAATAATCGACTACCTGCTGCTTCGAGTCCGAAGTTAGGTATACGCCCGTGACCATCGAGCCGCCGGGCAAATCCATCTTCATGCCCCCGCGCGTGCTCTGCGCGCCGGGATAGGGATCCGTGCCCAGCTCGGCTGCGGTGTAGTTCTCCGACGCATTGAGGTTGACCTTGCCTTCGGCTGTTTGCAGCGTCACCTGGTCGCCGTGGCCGCTCACATGGACGGCCCGGGAGATGCGCCAAGCTGTGTATCCAACGGCTCCCAGGCCGAGAATGCCCAGCCCCACGACGATGGCTACGATAATCAGAATGATCTTGACCGCGCTGCCGCCGGATTGGGCCGGTGCGGCGGCTGGTTGAGCGGCGGTTGGTTGAGAAGGCGCCGCAACCGCGCCTCCGGTGGCGGCTGCCGCGCCACAGGACGTACAGAATTGCTCGTTGGCGGATAATGCAGCTCCGCATTTCGCGCAAAAGTTTGCCACGATGATCTCCTTGCCGTTGAGTTTTTGTCAGGAATTTCCAGTTAGCTCTCCCGGCTACGAGCCAATATACCTTACCATGCGCACGCCTGGTCCGAATTATTGCAACCAGAAGGCCCGTTCAGACAGGAAAGTCCGCCGCAAACCGCTCAGGAGAGGGAACGGAAGAGCCAGAAGAGCAGGCCGGAGAGCAGCGCCGCGGCCGGCAGCGTGAAGACCCAGCCGGCGGCGATGTTGCGAATGGTCGACAGGTGCAGACCGCTGTTATTGGCGGCCATGGTGCCGGCCACGCCCGAACTGAGCACATGCGTAGTGGAGACCGGCAGACCCCAGATGTTGGCGGCGAAGATGGTGGCCATGGCGACCAGTTCGGCGCTCGCGCCCTGCGCGTAGGCAAGGTGCTGCTTGCCGATCCGTTCGCCCACCGTCACCACAATGCGCTTCCAGCCCACCATGGTCCCCAGGCCCAGCGCCAGGGCCACGGCCACTTTAACCCAGTTGGGGATGAACTTGGTGGCCTTGTCTACTTTGTCCTTATAGTTGGTGAGGGCGGCGTTTTCCGCGGCCGTAAAAGCCGGGTTGTGGTTCTTGACCATCAGCCGGAGCGCCTCGCTGGCCACGTACATGTCGTTGCGGACGTTGGCCTGATCCTGCGCCGGGACTGACTTGAAGACCTTGTAGAGAGCCACTTCGTGGTTCAGGTCCTCCACCAGTTCCCGGAGCGCCAGAATGGTGTCCGGCTGAAGCTGCTGGGTGCGAATGTAATCGGTGACCTCGGCGCGGGCGTCGGAGCCCAGGATGCCGGCTTTGTCCACGTGCCGGTCCAGGATGTGTCCGGCCTGCTCGGAGGCGGCGATGAAGTCCTGAATATCGTTGGCGGTGACGGCATGGTTGAGCGCATAGGCAGTGGGTACCGTGCCGATGAGGATCAGCATGATCAGGCCCATGCCCTTTTGTCCGTCGTTGGAGCCGTGCGAAAAGCTGACCCCGGTGCAGGTGAGCAGCAGAAGGGCGCGAATGGGCCACGGCGGCGGCTGCTTGCCCTTGGGCGCTTCGTAGAGGGAGGGATACTTGATGAGCCGCTTGGAGACCAGCATGAGCAGCGCCGCTGCGCAAAAACCTATCACCGGCGAGATCAGCAAAACCTTGAAGACCTTGATGGCCTGCTCCCAATCCACGCCGGAGGTGCCGCTGCGGAGGCTGAGCAACTGGTTGGCGATGCCCACGCCGATGATGGAGCCGACCATAGTATGCGAACTGGAGGCCGGCAGCCCGAACCACCAGGTGCTCAGGTTCCAGACGATGGCCGCGATCAACAGGGCGAAGATCATGGAGTAGCCCGCGCCCGAACTGACCTGAAGAATCAGTTCGACCGGCAGCAGGGTGATAATGGCGAAGGCCACAGTGCCGGAGGAGAAGAGCACGCCGGCCAGGTTGCAGAGCCCCGACCAGACCACGGCGATGTTAGGCTCCAACGAGTGGGTGTAGATGACCGTGGCCACGGCATTGGCGGTGTCGTGGAAGCCGTTGACAAATTCGAAGCCGAGTGCGATCAGCAAGGCCAGGGCGAGCAGCAGAAAAGGCCAGATGCTGCCCAGGGCGATGTTCCCCAGGTCCTGGGAGATGTGGAAGCCAATGAACGCGAGGCCGCCCAGAAGCGCCAACAGGACGACCGCTGCGCTGACCCACGCGGATGTTTTATTCATCTTGCGGTCAAGGACCGAAGCGCTCGCGGGCATGATTTCAACCGCCGTAGCCAGGCCGGCCATCAGATTTCACCAAAGCGGCCGGAAAGATTCCGGTGGCGCCTGGGCCTCCATGGACGAGACGCGACAAGGGAAGTACTAAGCAAATACAAAGGAGATGAACTGTGGCAGGAGAGAGAAGAGCCGGATAAATAGGCGTCCATAAAACCCCAACAACCGCATGATCGCGCTGTCGTTTGCCTGGAAAACCAATATGAAAGTAACCAGGCTGTAACAATTCTACATCGGATAGGGGGTGGGTAAGAGGCGTATGCGTTCGAGCGGTGGAAATCTCGGCGAGAGCGGGTCAGTGGATCAGGAATCCGCCAGCCCCAAAGTATTCAGCTAACTAGGGGTTATCTTGGCCCTTCTGTTGGAGTTCCGTCCAGAGGCGGCCATGGCAATCATTGCCGGTTTTTCGCCTTTTCTTCTATTTGATTATTTCTCTTCGCGCAGTTTCTGCCCAACCAGCCGCCGAAACTGCTGAACCATCTGCCTACTTCCAGTCATCACGGACGTTCATCAAACCTCCGCTGATCACGGCGTCGAAGCCGGTGTGCTTCTTGACGAAGATCTCGGAGAAGGCGCGGTCCTGGCGAAGCAGGATGGCCTGGAGGCGGACCAGTTCGAGGAGGGCCAGGAAGATGGCCACCAGCGCGCGCTCGGAGCGGGTGTGGCTGAGCAGGCGGCGGAGGGCCACGGGCTTGTCTTCCAGGGTGAGGCGGCGGGCGAGGAACTGGATCATCTGGCCCACGGTCACCGAGTCTTCGCTGACGTCGATGATGGGGCGCTTGCGGGCGCGCTCCAGGATGTCGCGGAAGATGCGGACCAGGTCGAGCGTGTCGGCTGCGATCTCGGGGGCGATTTCGGATTCGGGGGCGTCATCGTCAGCGAACTCGCGCGAGCCGGGGTTGGACCATGTGGCCGCCTCGAGCATTTGTTTCTGTTGCAGCATCTGGGCGGCGTTCTTGAAGCGCTCGTGCTCCAGCAGCCGCTCGACCAGCTCGCGGCGGGGGTCCTCGGGGGCTTCGCCTGGGCCGGCGGGCGCGCGCGGCAGCAGCATTTTGCTCTTGATGTGGATGAGCAGCGAGGCGGTATAGATGAACTCGCCGGCCACGTCCACGTCGCTGGCCTTGAGCTGGTTCACATAGGCCAGGAACTGGGCGGTGATTTTGGCGATGGGAATGTCGTAGATGTCGATGTCCTGGCTGCGGATCAGGTTGAGCAGCAGGTCGAGGGGACCGTCATAGACCTGGCCCACGGAGACCGAGAAGGGCGAGAGTTCGGAGGCTTCGTCCAGCATCTTTTGCCTGGCGGCGAGTTTGGCGGCGGCCTTCTCATCGGAGATCTGTTCTGGGGCAGGCTGGGAGATGAGCACCGCCAGGGCGGCTGCCTCCTGACCTGGTGCGGCTGGCTCCTGGCCTGGGGCTGCTGCCTGCTCGGCGCTCGGCGCGGCGGGAGACTCTACGACCAGTTCAGCGGCAGGAGACTCAACCACCGGTTCGGCGGCAGGTGCGGGCTCGGCCACGGACGCAGCTTCGGCGAGCGGCACCGGCTCGGTTGCGGGCTCGGCCACGGTCGCTTGCTCGGCTCTCTGCTCGGCGCTCGGGTCAATCAGGTCGATGGGCTCTATGACCGGTTCAGCGGCGGGAGACTCAACGACCGGTTCAACGGCAGCAGCAGGCCCGTCCTCGGGCACCGGTTCGGCGGCAGGAGTGGGCTCGGCGATGGTCACAGCTTCGACGGCGGGTTCCTTCTCGGGCTCTTGCTGCGGTGCAGCTTCTGGGGTGGGCACATGCTCAGGAGCGGTCTCCCGGACCGGGACCGGATTAGGTGGAACGGCGTCTTCTGGGGCCGGTGTAGAGGCCGATTCGACGACCGGTGCATCGGCTGCCACTGAGACCAATTCGATTGCATTGTCAGACTCGGCAATGGGTGCAGGAGCGGATTCGGCCGCTGCGACAGGTTCGGCGGCGATGGTTTCCGGATTGGCGGTGTGATCGGTCAATGCTGTTTCAACTCCCGGAGATGGTTCAAGCCCTTCCGGAAATCTCTCCTCATTCAAGGGTACGGGCTGCGCGGGCCGGGGGAAAAGGCCGAATCCTGAGCGAATTCCCCCCAATGCGTAAATCAGGGCCTTTCGCCACCACGGGACCGTCTTTTCGAGCATTTGCATTCCCCCGGCGGCTCGGGCCGCGTTCGGTCTGCCGATCTTCTGGCACGGGTGGGCTCATTTTGCCGGGCCGTGCATGGAAACATCCGCGCCCCGTTTCAACCGCGCGCCTCTCCAGTAGGCGCCAGACTCTGTTTACCGGCTGGTTTGGGCCATCTGCATGGCGGCTCGCACCTGCCGCATCGTCTCTTCGGCGCGGGCGCGGGCGCGATTTGAGCCATCTTCAAGAATCTCGATTGCTTGAGATTCAGAAAAGCTGGCGCGGCGGGCCTGGATGGGCTCGAGCACCTGCACTAGGGCATCGGCCACCCAGCCCTTGCATTCGATGCAGCCGATGCCGGCCGAGCGGCAGCCTTCATAGACTTTGGCCAGCGTTTCCGGCGTCGAGAAAACCTTGTGCAGGTCGCCTGCCGGGCACTTGTCGGGGTCGCCAGCATCGGTGCGGCGAACGCGCGCCGGATCGGTCACCATGGTCTTCAGCTTCTGGCGCACCACCGGCTCCGTGTCGGTCATCTGGATGGTGTTGCCGTAACTCTTGGACATCTTGCGGCCGTCGGTTCCGGGCAGCTTGGGCGAGGGAGTGAGCAAGGATTTGGGCTCGGGGAGGATTACCTTTGTCTCCCGCAGATTCTCGGGGGGTGGTTGGGCTCCTTCGCCACCCCATGTAACCATCGTAAATGCCAATGACGCTCCAGAATCGCCACGGAATACGGAGTGGGTACCCGGAGTTCCATAGAGAAAATTGAAGCGCCGCGCAATCTCGCGGGTCAGCTCCACGTGCGCCTGCTGATCCTGCCCAACCGGAACAAAATCCGGCTGGTAGAGCAGAATGTCCGAAGCCATCAACACCGGATAGCCCAGGAACCCGTAAGTAGTCAGGTCCCTGTTGGAGAGGTTTTCCTGCATCTCCTTGTAGCTGGGCACGCGCTCCAGCCAGCCAACCGGGGTAATCATGCCCAGCAGCAGGTTCAGCTCGGCGTGCTGCAAGACCTTGCTCTGCAAAAAGATCACGCTCTTTGCCGGGTCCAGTCCGGCGGCCAGAAAGTCCAACGCCACCTCCAGCGTGTTGGCCGCGATATTGGAGGTGTCCGCGTAGTCGGTCGTCAGCGCGTGCAGGTCTGCGATAAAGAAATAGCACTCGTACTGGTCTTGCAGCTTGACCCAGTTGGCCAGCGCGCCCATGTAGTTGCCCAGGTGAAGCTTGCCGGTGGGACGCATGCCGCTCAGGACGCGGGGACGGGACGATGAGATTACGGGTTCGGGCATTTTGCTTTCGATTCCGGGAAAATAGTGTCTCGATTGATTCTAGCGGGTTCTGGAGCTTTTATCCCTGCCAGCTAAATATGAATCAAGGCCCAGTAGACCACGCCCAGCGCCGGACCAAGCAGCGCCATCAGGATGTACCGGCCCACGAAGATCATGAGCAGGTAGCTGATCCAGATGTTCATCCGGTCGTAGACCTGCACGGCTTTGTAGGGCAGCATATTGCGCGCCACGCGGCTGCCGTCCAGCGGAGGAATGGGGAGGAGGTTGAAAAAGCAGAGCGAGAGGTTGATCAAAATGGCCAGGGTGCAGAGCACAACCAGTGCCTCCAGGCCGGTAGGCGCGCCCATGGCAAGGCCACCCTGGAAAGCAGAGAGAACGAGCAGGCGCCCATCGGGGACGGCGACGCAGATGACGGCCAGCACAAGAAAGGCAGCCAGGACAAGGAGCAGATTAGAGACCGGGCCGGCCAGAGTGGTCAGGTTGTCGTCGCGCACAATCTTGCGAAAGTTGCGCGTAATGACCGGGGTGGGTTTCGCCCAGCCCACCAGCATGCCGCTAAAGAAATTGAGCCCGATAAAGGGGCCGAAGATGATCAGCGCGGGAAACAGCAGCGTCCCGATGGGGTCCACATGGTACATGGGGTTGAGCGTGATGCGCCCCTGCAGGCGGGCGGTCTGGTCGCCCAGGCGCGAGGCCATCCAGGCGTGCGCGCACTCATGCACGCTGAGCGAAAAAAGCAGCAAAACGAACTCGAAGACGGCAATGACAAAGGCGCCAGATTGCAAACGAATACTCCACGGCCTGGAAGACTCAGGTTAGCATGGAGGGTCGTGAGGATTTGAGTCGAACCGGGAACAAAACGGCTGGCTGGTGCTGTCTAAGGAGTCAGAGGATCCGAACAAACAGTGTGAGAAAGGAGTACGGTCATGCGGGGATGGAAGGCGGGAACGTGTCTTTGCCTAGCGGTTTTTGGCCTGGCAATGGCGGGATTCGCCCAGGACGATGAGGCGGCCCGGGCAAATGCGCTTTACGAGGAACACAAAATGGTTGAAGCTTTACCTCTCTATGAAGATTTAGCCAAGGCTCATCCAGATCAGAGCCTTTACTTCAAGCGTTTGGCTGACTGCCTGGTTGCGCAGGCTGCTCAACTGAGTGATATCTCCGAATCAAGAGCGGTGGCTGCCCGGATGCGCGATGCAGCCAAGCGGGCTGTCGAGCTGGGCGAGACTGCCGAATACGTGAAGATGATGGCCAATTTTGATCCTAACCAGCCGATCAATATCGTCGCTACCACTCCGGCTATGGCTCTGATGGCCGAGGCCGAGAAGGCCTTCACGGCGGGAGATTTCCCCACCGCGATGGCTAAGTATAGCGCCGCCGCGGAGGCTGATCCCAAGCTCTACGAGGCCGCGCTCTATGCGGGTGATACTGCCTTCGAGCAGAAGGATCTGAAGACTGCGGCCCAGTGGTTTGCGAAGGCCATTGCCATTGATCCGAACCGTGAGACGGCCTACCGCTACTGGGGCGACGCGATCAAGAAGTATAGCGGCGACCCGCTGTCCGCCAAGGGAAAGTTCATTGATGCCATCGTGGCCGAGCCGTATAACAAACTGGCCTGGCAAGGGATCCAGCAGTGGGCGCAGCTTGAGAAGGCGGTCATCCTGGCGCCCAAGATCGACCGGCCTGCGGGACCGGTTGTGGACGCCAAGAAGCCGAACAACATCACCATCAACATCGCCCCCGATGCAACTGACGAAAAGAAGCATCCTGGGGGCTACGCTTGGTTAGGTTACTCGATGGCGCGCGCTGCCTTTCGCGGCGATGGATTCAAGCAAGCGTTTCCCAACGAGAAGGAGTACCGGCACTCGCTCAAGGAAGAGGACACGGCGCTAAGCGCGGTGGCCGAAATCATAAAAGAAGGAAAGATCAAGCCGGACAAGCTGGACGAGAGCCTGCGCAATCTGGTCGAACTCAGCGATGCCGGAATGTTGGACTGCTGGATTCTCATCAACGGGGCCGACAACGGTATTGCGCAGGACTACGATGCGTACCGGAAGGAACATCGGCAACTATTGCACGACTACCTAGAGAAGTTTGTGGTGCATGGCGGAGTGAATCCGGCGCAATGAGTAGGGCGGAGTTCGCCCCTTCGCTCAGATGCGGTCGCCGGGGAAGCTGCCCACGGTTTCGCCTTCGCCGACGTGCTGGCCGGCCAGCACGATGGCGTGGCTGCCGATGCGGGCGTTGGCGCCGATGACGGTGGGCGCGAGCGTGACCTGATCGTAGTTTTCCGGCGAGTGGCTGTGGGAGTAGATGCGGGCGAAGGAGCCGATGACGGCGTTGTCGCCGATGGCGATGCCGCCGCGGTCGTTGAGAAGGGCGTGCTGGCGGATGGTGACCCCGTCTCCGATGGTGAGGTTGTAGCCGTAGGTAAGGTCGATGCCGTGGTAGAGTTTGACCCCTGCGCCCATGTGGGCAAAGATGTGGCGGCCCAACATCGAGCGGAAACGGATGCCCAGCCAGTGGTTGAGGCCGACCGGGGAGCGGTCGAACATCTGCCAGAACCAGAGCAGCGGTTTGCGCTCGTTGTAGCGCTCGCGGTCGGCGTCGGCAAAGTGCTCTGCCTCCAGGGTCACGTTGTCCGGGTCCAGCGATAGGCTGACGACGTTGCCGGGCAGTTCGGAGGTGAGGGTCAGGTTGAGCTTGCCGCCGTGCGGGTGTCCCAGGTAGAGCTGATAAAGCTGGTCGCGCACTATCCCCGCGCGAAGCTCCGGGGAGTGGTGCCGGGTGAACTCCTCATCGAGAAACTGTATCCAGCGGCGGTAGACCTCTTCTGCTTCGGGCGCGGGATGCGGAACGCTGCTCGCAGTGGATGCCATACGCATTGGACAATACACCAATGGGGCGGGATGCAGCGAGTGGGGGCATTCCGCGGTGGATCGCGCTGTACAAGAAAAACCCCGCTCAGGCTGGGCTTGAGCGGGGCTCCCATTTGCAGAAAAGCAGTTTATCTGCGTCCCTGGATGGTTTTCGGGTTGACGCCGGCCTTTTTCACGGCGCGTTTGGCGGCGATGGCGTTCATCTCCTTGCCGATGTGGGATTGATTGATGCCGATCTGCAGGGCCAGGTTGATGATGTTGCTGGTGCCCCAGTAGAGAGCCAGTCCGGAGGGGAGGCTCCACAACACAAAGCCCATCACGACAGGCATCATGAAGGCCATCATGCGGCGCTGTGCCGCGTCCATGCCCGGCGAGGGCGTAATGTACTGCGTGAAAAACATGGTGAGGATGATAAGAATGGGCAGGACGTGGCTGGGGTCGGCGACGGACAGGTCGGTGAGCCAGAACCAGTGGGCCTGGCGCAGCTCGACGGCGTTGCGCAGCACTTGATAGTAGGCGATGAACAGCGGCATCTGCACCAGCATGGGCAGGCAGCTGCCGTACATATTGACGCCCTCGACCTTGTAGAGCTCCATCATCTCGGCGTTCATATTGGCCCGCTTGGGGTCGGTCGCCTTGAGATTCGCGTAGCGCTGCTTGATCGCATCCACCTTGGGCTGAATGCGCATCATCTTCAGCGACGATTTCAACATCATGAAGCGCGTGGGCAGCATGAGGAGGGTGAAGAGGCTGGTGACGATGATGATGGCCCAGCCCCAGTTGTAGATGCCCGGGCCAAGCAGGCCGCGCAGGAAGCGCAACGCCAGGTAGAGGGGCTTGGCAATAATGGTCATCCAGCCGAACTGTATGAGCGGTTCGAGCGACTGCCCGGTTGGCTTGCCGTCCGCACCGGTGGCGTGAATGGTCTTGAGCAGGTCCAACTGTTTTGGACCGGCGTAGAGGCGCAGCCGGGTCGAGCCGCTGGCATCGCCCACGGCCAGGCCGATCACATCGGCCGGCCTCTTCTGCGCGGTAGAGTTGGTCATGCTGCCGGGCATATCGATGTCGATCGAGTTATGCAGCGTGACCAGGGTGGCGCGCTCGGGAGCGCCGGGCAGAAAGGCCGCGGCGAAGTAGAGGTCGGTGATGGCCGCGTACTCGTACGGCTGGTCGAGCGTGGCGTTGCCGCTGACCTTCTTGGCGGCGATCGAGTTCTGCTTGCCGTCCAGCGACCACGCGAAGAGCGAGGACGCGGAGATGGGTACCTGGCTCCGGGGCTGGGACGACGGGACAAACTCCTCCATGTCGCCGAGTCCCGCGGGCCACTGCACCAAAGCCCGCACCGGCGCGCCGTTGCGCTTGACTTCGGCCTCGACGATGAGGACATAGCTCGTGTCAAAGCGGAAGGTCTTCACCACGTCCAGGCCGTTGGCCGCGTAGTGGAAGGTGAGGGCGTTGGTGGCCGGAACTTCCGCGTGGCCTGTGACCGAGGGTTGCGCGCCCGAGGCCGTGACCTGGTAGAGCGCCTTCTTGTTCAACTCCTCGTTGAGGGCCGGCTCGTAAGTAAAGAGCGAGAGCGGGAAGCCGAACTTTTCAGAGGCCTGGGGCTGGACCATATCCAGCGGCTTGCCGGCGGTGTCGCTGTACTTTTTCAGGATCCAGTGCTTGACCTGCGCGCCGCGATTGGTGAAAACGATCTTGTACTGTTCGTTTTCGACCGTGGTCTCCGTTTCGAGCGCGGCGGCGACGGTCGGTGTGGCCGCGGGAGCCTGCACGGAACCGGCGGCCGTCTGCAGTTGGGCTGGCTGGCCTGGGGTTGCGGGCTGCGAGGCCGTCTGCGCCGGCTGGGATTGTGATTGGGATGCGGGCGCCGGCTCGGGCTGCTGCGGCTTGAAAAAGTACTGGTAGCCCAGGAGTACGACGAGCATCAGCAGGAAAAAGGCCATCATGGAGCGCATATCGCCGCCACTGCCGCCGCCGCTGCCGTCCGGCGCTTGAAGATTGGGATTGCGAATTTCGGGCAAAGGGTACTTCCTATCGATTAGAAAGGGCAGCCCGTCGGACCGCCGCTTCTACTATGGTAACGGTTCGTGGGGAAACGGTCTTGGAATCGTGGCAGGCGGGACCTGATCGAGGCCTCCGCGGGCGAAAGGGTTGCAGCGCAGCAGCCTCCAGACCGCCAGCGCCACGCCACGCAGGGGACCGTGGGTAGCGACGGCGATGGAGGCATACTCCGAGCAGGTGGGCAGGTAGCGGCAGCCGCCGCCGGGGTTGAGCGAGTGCAGGGCAGGCGAGAGCCAGCGGCGGTAAAAGACGAGAGTGGCGAGCAATAGGCGCGTCATAGTGCGGGCTTTGGCGTGGCGGGCTGCTGGACTGAAATCGGGACCGCTATTTGCGCCGCCTCGGCATTTGCCTGCTGAAGGATACGCACAATCTCCGCTTCAAGTTTCGCAAATTCTATGGTCAGCACCGCGCGCCGAGGATGAAGGATGAGATCGCAACCCTGGGGCAGAAGATCCTTGTGGCGGCGCAGGGCCTCGCGCATGCGGCGCTTGATGCGGTTGCGTTCATAAGCCTTGCCCAGCACCTTGCCCGCAGTCAGGCCCACGCGCGGAGCTGCCGGGTGGTCTGGGGAGTGGTCAGCGTCTGCCGGCTGTTGCGGGGCCAGGAACCAGCTCATGGAAGCGGATTGGCGCTTGCGGCCGGAGGCATAGGCGCGTTGATAATCGGCGTGCTTCCGCAGGCGCGCGCCAACCAGAGATTGCCGCGGGGACTGGCGCGGAGCAGGCTTGAGAGGGGTAGTCATGGCGAAGCCGGAAGGAGTTTCCGCCGGAACGCTGCAGGAATGCGCCAGATTCCGGCTAAACAGAGCAGCAGGCAAGGGTTAGTCGCGGAAGCCGGCGCTGACGGACACGCGCTTGCGGCCGATGGCGCGGCGGCGGCTCAGGACTGCTGCGCCGCTCTTGGTCTTCATGCGCGCGCGGAAGCCGTGCGTCTTCACGCGCTTGCGGCGATTGGGTTGAAATGTGCGCTTGGGCATATTAATGCGTCCTGTTTCCTGTTGAGAAGCTGTGCCTCACGGCAAAATTCAAGTGTACCGCAGGTTGGGCCGGGAATCCAGCGCCAACTGTCTTGAGGCCGGAACTGCGCCGGGCTAGGCGTTTCCCGGGAGTGGCGCGGCCAGCGTCACAAAAGTGCGGGCAGAACTACTTTCAGTGCGAACGCGGCTGCTTTTTGCAGTGACTCTGGTAATACTCGTAACACTCTTGCCGCAAGTTTCACCAGCAATGGTGCAACTTAATCTGGCTGACAAAAAGTTATGTGAAAGACTGATTGCAATATCCCCCAAATGTGCTACTATCGGGACCGTTCAGGAAAAGGTTCCAGCGTCCCACGGAACAAGTTTCATCCCAGACTCCGAGGTCTCAACCAAGGGTCGCCAGCGGTATTCAGGCAGCTGTGAGTGCAGTTGGACGAGAAGTGCAGGCTTTTCGCCAAGGGTGGTTTGTTGCCAAAATGCCGCGGATGAACCGGACCGTCCGTAAACAGGCGGCGCAGCAAGGATTAGTTCGATGGCATTCGCGATTCCGCAGGCAGCGACACTCAACCCCTGGCTCCAGATTCTCGCGGCTTTGGAAAAGAAGGTTATCCGCCAGTCCTTTGAGACCTGGCTCAAACCTACGCGCTTCAGCCACGCCGCGGGCCGCACGCTGTATGTGCGCGTTCCCTCTCCTGAGTTCCAGCACATTGGCGACAAGTACGGCGACCTGATACAGGAGGCCATCGACCTGCAGTCGCTGGAGTTTGACGACGTCAGCTTCGTGACCAGTGAGGAGGACCCCTCCATTCCGCCGCAGCGCAGAGACGGCGGCTTTGGACCACTTCCCGCGCATGCCCCCACTGCCCCCCCGCCGGTCTCGGCGCGTACGCCGGAGCAGGCGCGCTTCGACTGGTCCACCGCCGCGCAGCTCAACTCGCGCTACACCTTCGACGCCTTCGTGATCGGCAACGGCAACCAATTTGCCCGCGCCGCTTCGCTGGCCGTGGCTGAGCGTCCCTCCAAGGCCTACAATCCGCTCTTCCTGTATGGCGGCGTGGGCATGGGCAAGACCCACCTGATGCACGCCATCGGCCACGAGGTGAAGCGCCGCCAGCCCTCCTCCAGCATCTGCTACGTCTCGGCGGAAAAGTTCACCAACGAGATGATCACCTCGCTGCGCAACGACCGCATGACCAGCTTCCGCGACCGTTTCCGCTCGGTGGATGTGCTGCTCATCGACGACATTCAGTTCATCGCCCAGAAGGAGCGCACCCAGGAGGAGTTCTTTCACACCTTCAACGCGCTGCATGAGAGCATGAAGCAGATCGTGATCGCCTCGGACCGTCCACCCAAGGAGCTGGCGGAGATCGAGGACCGGCTGCGCTCGCGCTTCGAATGGGGCCTGATCGCCGACATTCAGCCACCGGACCTGGAGACCAAGGTGGCCATTCTGCAGAAGAAAGCGGAAAGCGAGCAGGTGCAACTGCCCACCGACGTTGCGCTTTTTGTGGCCTCGAACGTGCGCACCAACGTGCGCGAGCTGGAAGGCGCGCTGGTGCGGCTGATCGCCTGGTGCCAGCTCAACCGCATGGAAATCACGCTGGCCTCGACCCAGCAGTGCCTGAAGCAGTTCATCGACATGCAGGTGCGCAAGATTACCATCGAGGCCATTCAGCGCGCCGTGTCCGAGAACTTCGGCATGAGGGTCGCCGACCTGAAGCAGAAGAACAACTCGCGCAATGTGGTGGTGCCGCGGCAGATCGCCATGTACCTGGCCAAGCAGATGACTGAAGCCAGCCTGCCGGAGATCGGCCGCCAGTTCGGCAACAAGCATCACACCACGGTGATGCACTCCATCTCCAAGATCGACGAGCTGCGCCGGACCGACAAGGACTTGCACCGCACGCTGAACAAGCTGCAGGAGCAGTTGAACGGGTAGCGCGCCGGTGAGCAAGTCGAAGGACCTGCTGTCGCTTTTCAGGAGCAATCGCCCCAGAGCCGCCTCATGCCTTTCGCGCGCAAATCTTCAAAGCCGAAATCCTTTCTCGACGCATCGGGCCTTTACAACTACGCCGTAAAGGCTCTCGGCCGCCAGATGCGTTCCGAGGCCGAGCTGCGGCGGCTGATGAAGACCCGCGTCGAGCCGGACGAACGGGGCAACGCCGCCATTGCCGCCGCGCTCACCCGCCTCCGCGAACACGGCTACCTGAACGACGCCGCCTTTGCTGAAACCTACGCCCGCCTGCGCCAGGAGAATGAAAAGCTGGGCCAGCGCCGCGTCCGCCAGGGCTTGCAGCAAAAGGGCGTAGCTGCCGGCCTCATCGCCGAGACCCTCGAAACCCGCTACGCACAGACCAGCGAGGAAGCCCTGGCCCGTCAGCACCTCGAACGCAAGCGCATTCGCAAACCCCAAAACGAAAAAGAGACAGCCCGCGTCATGCGCCGCCTGGTTGCCGCCGGCTTCTCCACCGGCGTCATCTACAAAATCCTCCGCCAGTGGGATGTGCCCGACGAAGCTCTGGCCGCCCTCGACAATCTGGACGAAGAACCGCGCGAAGAGTAGACCGGCTTAAACAAGCTGGCCTCAGCTTTCGGTGAATCTCTTCTCTATATCCTTCTGGCGCTCGCTCTTTTCGTTGCGCAAGGCTCGCACCCATATCTGCCGCGCCCAAGGCAACGATGTCGGAATGGTCCTCATCGCGCCCGGCGGGCTTGTCGCGATTGAGAAATTCCAGCAGCCTCCCGCGCTTGAGTTCCTGCTCCGCGGCTTCTGCGTCGTTGATGGGATCGTTCTTCACAGCCATAGTTAATTATCGTTGGTTTGCAGGTCGGCGAACAGCGCAAGATGCCGCAATACCCCATCGCCCCGGGGGCCCCAGCGACAGGTCTTCGTCGATGGGGTGGCGGGAATTACACTGATTACGTCATGCAATTCCGCTCCGGAAACGAAATCCGCGAACTGTTTCTGCGCTTTTTTGAGTCGAAGGGACATCGCCGGGTGCACTCTTCCTCGCTGGTGCCTTTGAACGACCCCACTCTGCTGTTCACCAACGCCGGCATGAACCAGTTCAAGGACCTGTTTCTGGGCGCGGAGCGGCGGGACTACTCCCGCGCGACCACCTCTCAAAAGTGTGTCCGCGCCGGCGGCAAGCACAACGACCTTGAAAACGTTGGCTTTACCCGCCGCCACCACACCTTCTTCGAGATGCTGGGCAACTTCAGCTTCGGAGACTACTTCAAGCGCGACGCCATCCGGTTTGCCTGGGAACTGGTCACCAGCGAGGAGTGGTTCGGCATTGATAAGAACCGCCTCTACGTCACAATCTTTGAGGGCGCGGATGGGGTGCCCCGCGACACCGAGGCCGAGGACTTCTGGATCGAAGCCGGGGTCGCGAAGGAGCGCATTCACCAGTACGGGCTCAAAGACAACTTCTGGCAGATGGGCGAGACCGGACCCTGCGGCCCCTGCTCGGAGATTTTTTACGACATGGGCCTGGAAGCGGCCGAGACTTTAGGGGTCGATAAGCCCTTCGGCCAGGACGAAGCACGCTACGTGGAGATCTGGAACCTGGTCTTCATGCAGTTCGAGCGTTCCACGCTTCCAGGTTCTGGACAAAATGCCATTTACCAACTAAAGCCGCTGCCCAAGCCTTCGATCGATACGGGAATGGGGCTGGAGCGCGTCGCCGCCGTGCTGCAAGGTAAGGTGAGCAACTTTGAGACAGATTTGTTTACGCCGCTGATTGATCGGGCGGCGGAGCTGACGGGCTTCAAATACTCGTTCAATCCCAACATCGGAAGTTTCTCCGCTGGGCTTTCGTCTCTTCCGTCGGAAGAGACGACCGAAATAATATGGGAGAAGGAGCGGCTGTCTTCGGCTTCGCTCCGCATTATCTCGGACCACGCCCGCGCGGCGACCTTCCTCATCAACGACGGTATACTGCCCTCGAATGAGGGGCGCGGCTACGTACTGCGCAAGATTCTCCGCCGCGGCATTCGCCATGGCCGTCTGCTGGGGCAGGAGCAGCCATTCCTTCACCAGATGGTCTACGCCGTGCGCGACCTGATGGTGGGTGCGTATCCGGAACTGGCTGATTCAGCTAACCGGGTAGCCAAGGTGGTCAAAGCGGAAGAGAAGCAGTTCGCCAGAGTCCTCAGCGAAGGATCAAGGCGCTTCGATATAGCAGTCGCGGATTACATCCGTGCGGATGTTGAAAAGTACTTGAAATCTTTGGGGCCAAATCTTCCTCTTGACGGGTCATCAATGTACGATGACTTCCAAATATTTGATTCGCCGACACCCGGCCCTTCGATTTCGCGGATCGTAAAGGCCATCAATGTCTACTCGACCATCCCTTCAAACAAGCGCCTTCCTTTAGTGTTCTCTGGGGAAAAGGCCTTCCACCTCTACGAGACGTTTGGCCTCCCTCTCGACTTCATGGTTGACGCAGTTCGTGACTATGGGATCGGCTTCGACCAAGCCGGTTTCGAAGCCGCCCGCGCCGAAGAGCAAGCCCGCGCCCGCGCCTCCTGGAAAGGTGGTAGCCAGAAGACGGCTAGCCCGGCCTATCGAGAACTCAAGAAAACGGAGTTTCTGGGCTACCAGCAGCTCACCGCGTCAAACGCCGAGGTCCTCGCCATCGTGAAGAACGGCCAAGGTGTCCCCGCCGCAGCAGCAGGTGACGAAGTCGAAGTCGTCCTCGACCAGACCAGCTTTTACGGCGACTCCGGCGGTCAAACGGGTGACACGGGCTGGTTTACCTCCGCCGACGGCAACACGACCGTCGCCGAAATCCAGGGATGTGTCCTGCCGGTGCAAGGCGTCCGCGCCCACAAAGCCCTGCTCAAGCAGCCACTGGCCGTGGGCGACCGCGTCAACACCGTGGTCGACGGCGAGCGCCGCAACGCAATCAAGCGCAACCACACCGGAACCCACCTCCTCCACGCCGCGCTGCGCCAGGTCCTGGGCACGCACGTAAAGCAGGCCGGCTCGGCAGTCCATCCGGATCGTCTGCGCTTCGACTTCTCTCACTTCGCGCAGGTGGCCGATGAGGAACTGGAAGAGATCGAGCGAATCGTCAACCGCGAGGTGCTGGCCGATGCGCGCGTTGAAACCATCGAGGACGTTCCCATCGACGTGGCCGTGAACGAGTACCACGCCATGGCCTTGTTCGGCGAGAAGTACGGCGACAAGGTGCGCGTCGTCAAGCTGTCGGACGGCTTCTCGACCGAGCTCTGCGGCGGCACGCACACCCGCGCCACCGGTGAAATCGGCCTGGTGAAGATCGTTAGTGAAGGCTCCGTCTCCTCCGGCGTTCGCCGCCTCGAGGCCATCAGCGGCTTCGGCGCCCTCGACGCCTTCCGCCAGGATTACGCCGTCGCGCAGATCGCCGCGCAGATCGCCCCTGCCCCGGCCGGCAGCAGCCCTTCGGAGGCCTTCCGCGCCAAGCTGGCCAGCCAGGAAGACGAGCTGAAGCGCCTCCGCCGCGAGCTGGAAGAAGCTCGCATGAAGTCCGCCGCCGGCGCGCTGGACGAAGCTCTCGCCCGCGCCGTGGACGTGAGGGGAGTGCGCCTGGTAACCCTCCGCGCCGACTCTCTGGAGCGCGGCCAGTTGCGCACGCTGGTCGACAATCTCAAGCAGAAACTCGGCGAGGGCGTGGTGGTGCTCGCCTCCGCGCAGCCCGAGGGCAAAGTCGCCCTCATCGCCGGGGTCACGCCGGGCCTCATCAAACGCATTCAGGCCGGCAAGCTGGTAGGCGCGGTGGCCAAACTGGTGGGCGGCTCCGGCGGCGGCAAGCCCGAGATCGCCGAGGCCGGCGGCAAAGACCAGACCCAGATCGACGCGGCGCTCCAGGCGGCGCCGGGGCTGGTTGGGGAGTTGCTGGGATAGGGCGCCAATCCAAATTAGCTTCAGTCAGTGCATAGGGCCGTATCCATTCCCGGAGGCGGCCCTTTTCTCGTAGGATTGCCGAGGCTTACCGCCGGACCTTGAAGGCGTAGGCCACGCCGACCGAGACAATGGGGTAGGTCTTCAACGGGTTCAGATCGTTGGTCCACTTGGCAACCTGGGCGGTCAAGTTGCTTTGCACCGCGGTCGCAATCGCGTTGTTGCCGGCAATGTTGGCGCAATCTGTCTGCGCTTGGTCATAGCAGGCCCAGCCTGCCAGATTCGCCTTCACGCTGGGCGCTCCGATGAAGGCCACGCCAATCTCGAACGGGTACGACCAGTGGCCGCCCTTGCGCGGGATCATATTGCCCCAGCCGGTGGTGATGGTGAAAGCCGGCTTGGTGGTGTTCAGGCCCAGGGTCGCGTTTCCGTTCACGGGAGTGGCGCCCGTAGTCGAATTCGCATTGGCCGAGTAGTAGGTGGTGCCGTTCAAAGTAAAGCTGGTTCCGCCCGCCACGCTGGTAGTGGCTGTGACCTGGTTCTGGTTGTACAACAGAACGCCGGGGCTGATGCGAAACCCCTGGCGAAAGGGATAGATATCCAGCGCGGCGCCGGCGGAAGCCAGGTTCAGCTTGGCGTTGGCGGTAATCCCGTTGCTGGTGAAGTCGGTGGAGTAGTTGTAAAAGTTGCCCGAGCCGCGCACGTTGAAGTAGCTGCTCAGGTTGGTCGCCAGTTGCAGTTGGATCCCCAGCGGAGAGACGCCGCCGCCAAAGGCCACCCGCGACATCGGTTGGGCGGAGCCGAACGAACCCTTGACCGGCGAAGCCACCTGGCCAGCCGATCCGTCTGCGCTGGATCCCGCGGCAACCAGGCTGGAAGAAGAGATGAACGACTGAGCCATGAGGGCAGAAGGCGCGGCCATCAGGGCGAGCGATAGGAAGAGTGGGATGCGTTTCAAAGGGGAGCCTCCAAACGGGGGATTGCCCGGTCTCTTGGGGGTGCTGCCCGCAGGCGTAACGGTCCGGGGGCCGTCACGCTTTCTCCACGGCGTCTGCGTATGCGGCGCTGCATGGGGCAGCGTACTTTCCCGTAACTTTACCTCAGAAAGCCTATTCAGACCAGCGCGAAACATTTTTTTGTGAACGGATGTTTCGCAAATGGGAACCAGCGAGTCTCGACCGAAACGGACATCTTGGAAGCTTCTTCCTTCAGCATGGGCCTTGCAGTGGGCGGCTGCATCGGGCGCGGCACTTTCCCGAGTGAAGTAACCCGCGACGGCTGGCGCACTCTCACACGGCAAAACGCGACCCTTGCTCACCGCGCCGGGGAATACCCGATTGAGCCAAATGCCGTAAGCTGAGCCTATGGTCAAGATGGCCAGGCCGGACCGCGATCGCTCTCAAATCGCCAGCCTGCGCCGCCAGTTGCTGGCGTGGTATGCGCGCAACCGGCGCGACCTGCCCTGGCGGCGCAGCGCCGATCCTTACGCCATCTGGGTTTCTGAGATCATGCTGCAGCAGACCCGCGTGGCCGTGGCCGTCGAGCGCTACCAGGCCTTCATGGCGCGCTTTCCCACGCTGCTTTCGCTGGCCCTGGCTCCGGAGCAGGAGGTGTTGGCGCTGTGGAGCGGCCTGGGCTACTATCGCCGCGCGCGCATGCTCCACAAGGCGGCGCAGTATGTGGCCAGCCATCACCAGGGCAATCTGCCGGTAAGCTGCGCCGAGCTGCGCCTGCTTCCGGGCATCGGCGCCTATACGGCTGCCGCCATCGCCAGCATCGCCCACGGCGAACCAGTGGCCGCGGTGGATGGCAACGTGGAGCGGGTGCTGTGCCGGCTGCAAGGCTGGAATACTGGGAGCCGCACCGGCGGCGGTGCAGCCCTCAAGCGCAAGATTGACGATCTGGCCGCTCAGCTCCTCGACCCCGCGCAGCCCGGCGACTTCAACCAGGCGCTGATGGAGCTGGGCGCGACCGTTTGCCTGCCCCGCAATCCGCAGTGCCTCACCTGCCCGGTGGCCGCCTATTGCCAAACCCAGGGCGAGCACAAGACGCCGTCGCGGTCCCCCATGCTGAGCCGCGAGGTGGCCCACGCGCTCTCGGTGCGGATCAGCCAGAATCCGAAGAACGGTCCCGGCCAGAGCGGCCGCGAGGTGCTGCTCGAGCAGCGGCCCGCCTCGCTCACCGTGATGCCGGGCTTGTGGGAGCTGCCCACTCTGCTGGACCCCGCTGTCCCCGAGCAGGAGCTGCGCATGAACGTCCGCCACACCATCATGCAGGTCAACTACTATGTCCGCATCCGCACCGTCTTTGAAGACGATATCGACGCAATGACCGTGGCGGGCGGCGAGCGGCGCTGGATTCCGCTCGGCGAAGCCGCCTGCATGGCGCTCACCGGCCTGACCCGCAAGGTCCTTGCCCGCGCCCACCTGCTGCCCACCGCTCCGCTGGACGCAATTGCCCCTGAGCCAGAGGACGACGAACTCTGAAAGGTCGTACAATGGAGGTGTGCGAACTGTAACCAAAGCCGAAGCTGAACAGGACATTGCGGCCGTGCTCGACTCGGCCGCCCTGGAGCCTGTTCGCATCCGCCAGGCGGGGCAGGATGTGATTGTCGTCTCCGCGGCCGAGTTTGAGGAGGCGCAGCGCCTGCTTCACAAGAAGCGTATGCGCGCCCTGCAGCGCGCCCGTCTTCGCGCCACCGTGGAAGCCAAGGCCAACGGCTTTACCGAACAAATGCTTCCAAACATATTAAGGAGCAAATATGGAAACCTCACTTTGCGCTGAAATTAATGGCATGGGTAGGTCTCGGTCGGCGAACCGCTGCCCGCAATGCAACGAGGTACCTCAAGAAACGGACGGAGTGCTAGGATGCGCCTGTAAAGGCAAGAAATGGCAGCAATTCCGGGGTCAAAAAGGAACTGAGGCTGAGGAAAAATACCTCGCAGACAACGGTTGTCAGTTCGCGGAGGACATTAGCGGGAACAAGTATTATGTTTTGCCTGTTGCGCCATGGGGCCATATTCACCTGTACCCCGGAAATAAATGGGACTGCGATACAGCTCCCAAAGAATGCGTTACGTTAGAGGAATATTTTGCTTGGGTTAGGTCAAGGCAGGTGTGGATCGCCACAGGGGAGTAACTTAATGCACTTTCTTGCGCGTATTGAGCCTCGACGGACATTTTGCCGCTATCTTGGTTCGAGAAAACGTGAGAATGTTTGAGGGCGATATTTCGCCGCCGTTCGCATCCCGGCAGGCCTCTGGCGCATCTATTCATTGCAGCCACTTTGCCGGGACGGTTGGGTCTTCCCTTCGTCGCGGCGCACCCGGCAACGCAATCCCAGAATCCAATCAACCCCAAGGAGGCGCAATGGCAAGCAAGGCAAGCGCGGTTTGGACAGGTTCACTGAAGGAAGGCAAGGGCGCAATCTCGACGGCGACGGGCGTGCTGAGCAACGCCAACTACTCCTTCGCCACGCGGTTTGAAGGCGCGGCCAGCGGCACCACCCCCGAAGAGCTGATTGCGGCGGCCCACGCCGGGTGCTTCTCCATGGCCCTGGGCGCGCAGTTGGGCGGCGCGGGCCTGACCCCGAATAAAATTGAAACCCACGCGGCCGTCTCGCTGGGCAAGGTCGAGGGCGGCTTCGCTATAACGAAGATCGCGCTGACCACCACCGCCAGCGTCCCCGGAGCTACGCAAGATGTCTTCGCCAAGGCTGCTGCCGACGCCAAGGCAGGCTGCCCAATTTCGAAGCTCTTCGCTAACAACACCGAAATCCTGCTCGACGCCAAACTGGTCTGAGAGCCGAGCTTTTCCAGCGTTCGATCGTCTGTTTCCATTCTTCTCTCCTTGCCGCATCCACGCTAAGCTGTGCGGCCAGGAGGGGAGACTGTTTGGAAGGCGAAGATTCCGAAGTCGGTGGAGCGATGAAGAGATACAAGTTCAAAGCGGCCATTCAAGCGGCATTGGGAGGCGGCGCTGCCGTGATCTTCCCCTTCAGTGTCGAAAAGGAATTCGGTACGAAGGGGGCGGTGCCCGTCAAGGCGACCTTCAACGATGTGCCCTACTCTGGTTCGCTGATGAAGTGCGGGGATGCGAGTCATATGCTGGGCGTGTTGAAGTCCATTCGCGACCAGATCGGCAAGGGCCCGGGAGATGTCATCGAAGTCGTCGTGTGGAAGGACGAGGGAGAACGAACCGTCGAAGTTCCCGCCGGACTCCTGAAATTGATGAAGAAGGAAGGGCTGCTCGGGTTCTTTGAACAGTTGAGCTACACCCACCGCAAGGAATACTGTCGCTGGGTTACCGAAGCCAAAAGAGAAGAAACGCGCCGGAATCGCACGGCCAAGGCCATTGAAATGTTGAGGCAGGGCGTAAAAACCCCTGGCTAATCCAATCCCTTCTCAGTACCAGGTCCATTTGACACCGGGTTCCGCTTTTGCGAGACTCAGAGTTGCTGCCGGTTCAGCAGGTAGCTGAATCTGTGTCCCGTGCCGAAGTGGCGGAATTGGCAGACGCGCGTGGTTCAGGTCCACGTACTCGCAAGGGTGTGGGGGTTCGAGTCCCTTCTTCGGCACCATCAAGTTTTAAGTGCATTAAAAAAAGCCGCCTGCGGGTGGCTCTCCTCATTTGGTCAGGTGAATCGTAGACTAGGCCCCTCCCGCACATCGGAATGACCCATTTTCCCAGTCCACTGCCGGTCTAGAGCGAAATCAGGGTTACTGTGCCCCATCCTTGCGGCTGCTTTTCGAGGAAAAAACTCTCGCCAGGGCGGGATGCCGCGCAGGCCGCCGCCTCTTCCGTTACCATACTTTAGGTACCTATTGAAGAATGAGCCTGAAAGCCAAGCTCGAAGCTGTCATCTACGCCGCGGAGGAGCCGGTCACTCTGGCCCAGCTCGCCGCCCTCTTTGCCGCCGACGCCCTCGAATGGAAGGCGGAGCAGGAAGCCGCGTTAGCCTCCGAGTCTCCAGGGACGCCGGAAGCCGCCGCATCCCAACCGTTTCTGGTTGAGCAGTTCGACTACCCCGGCGAGGCCCCTGACCCGAACCCTGACCCGAACCTTGACCAGATTACTGACCAGAACGCCGGCCATGCCTCCGCCGTCTCCGAGCCAGCCGCCATCCCCGCTGAGCCCACCGCCGAAACTGTCTCAAATTCGGACAGTGCGACGGACTCCGAAGCCAGCACCGAAGTGGATCAGGCTGCTTCTCCTGAAGCCGGCCTCGAAGCCGGCTCAGACCCCACCGCGGACGCTGAAGCTGAACTCGTAGCCCGCCGCCTGGCCCGCGAGCGCGACCGCCAGGTCCGCGCCATTCTTCATCAACTCCTCGGCGAGCTCATCGCCTCCTATGCTTCCGGCGATCACGGCGTCGAGATTCGCGAGATCGCCGGCGGCTACCGCATGGCCACCAAGCCCGAGTGCCACGACACGGTCCGCCTCTTTGTCAAGAGCATCAAACCCCCGCTCAAGCTCTCCCTGCCGGCTCTGGAAACCCTGGCCGTCATCGCCTACAAGCAGCCGGTCACCGCGCCCGAGGTCAACGAGATTCGCGGCGTGGATTCCTCCGCCGTCTTCGGTTCGCTGCTGGCCCGCAAGCTCATCGTCACCGCCGGCCGCAAGCAGGTCATCGGTCGCCCCATCCTCTACAAAACCACCAGGGAGTTCCTGCTCCGCTTCGGCCTTAAAGATGTCTCCGAACTGCCCTCCATGGAGGAGTTCGAGAAGATGGCCGCCATCGAGCTCGAAGAGCCGGAAACGCCGGCCGGGGAGGAAACCGCCGCCGAGATACGTCAGGATCTGAGGCTGGAACTGGACGAAACCGATGATCAGCCTGGGGACGAGTTCTTGACCGCCGCGCCGGAAACCCCGGAACCCGCCTGGACTGCCGTGACGGCGGACAACAACGAATCCCAAAACCCCGCGGAGACCGCGTCTGCGGCAGCTTCCCTCACCGGGCAGGCAGAAACCGAGAATTCCCCCCATGGCGAAAAAGACCAGGAAGAGCAATAAGTCCGGCGGCCTCCAGCCCCTATCGACCGAACCTCAAATAACTGTCGCGCCCAAAATAGAAGACCCCATCGGAGACGAATCCGGCGGCGAGGCCCAGGCCGCAGTCCAGGCCGAGGTCCAAGCCGCGCTCCAACCCGCGCTCGAACCCAAAACCGAAGCCGAAATCGAAGCCCCTGAAGACAATGCAAAAATCGAAGCGGAAGTCGAAGACGGTCCCCAACCCAAGGACCGCCCCCAACCCGAGTCCGCCGACTCCGAGCCCGGGGCCCCCGCGTCCGCCGCGGCGGATTCGTCCCTGGGGTGGGAACCCGGGGCCCCCGCGGACGGGTCTTCGTCCGTGGGGTGGAATCCCCCCGCCAAACTCGTGCGCCTGCAGAAGATTCTGGCCCAGGCCGGCGTCGCCAGCCGCCGCAAGGCCGAGCAACTGATCGAGCAGGGCCGCGTCCAGGTCAACGGCAAGGTCGTCGCCGTTCTGGGCGCCAAGGCCGACGCCGCCCGCGACCACATCCGCGTGGACGGCAAGCTCCTTCAGGGCGCCGAGCGCCTCCGCTACTTCGTCCTCAACAAACCCAGGGGGTTCGTCACCACCGTCAAGGACCCCGAGGGCCGCCCCACGGTCATGCAGTTCTTTGACAAGATGCGCGAGCGCCTTTATCCCGTCGGCCGCCTGGACTACTTGAGCGAAGGCCTGCTTCTGGTCACCAACGACGGCGAGCTGGCTCACCGCCTCACCCGCGCCGCCGCCGGCGTTGAAAAAACCTACCTGGTCAAGGTCGCCGGCCAGCCCACCGAGGCCGAGCTGGACGTTCTCCGTGGCGGCGTCGCTATCTCGCTGGGCGAGCCCGGCTCGCGCCAGGTCCGCACCTCACCGGCCCGCATCCGCCAGGTCCGCCAGGGCGACAATCCCTGGTACGAAGTCGTTCTCATCGAGGGCCGTAACCGCGAACTGCGCAAAATGTTCGAGCAGATCGGCCACTTCGTCGAGAAGATCCGTCGCGTCGGCTACGGCCCCCTGGTCCTCGACCAGGAGCCGGGAAACCTGCGCGAACTTTATCCTGAAGAGCTGGAGCAGCTGCGCAATGCCGCCGACGGTACGCTCCGCGCTCCCCAATCCAGGGAAATCCGCCGCCGCAACGCGGTGGACGCCCAGTTGCCCACGCTCCCTCCCCGCCCAACTGCCCGCCCGCGCCCCGCCAAGCCTTTTGAAAGCGGCCCCCAAGTTCATTCCAAGGATTACCGCCCGAAGAAGTCTTTCGACTCGTCCAGGCCAAACCGTCCCGCGGGTGGAGAATTCCGCTCATCCCGCCCATCCGGCAAGAACTTCGGCCCCGGCCGTCCAGCCCAACATCCAGTCTGGAAGCGGGACGACCGGCCCCCCCGTCCGCCCGCACGCTTTGCCGCGGGATCAGCCGCCTCGGATCGCACCAGACAAGCCCGCATAGATCCCGGCAGGCCGCCCGCAGACCGCCCCTATGGCGACAGGCCCGTAGCCGGTCGAACCTTTGGCGCCAAGCCGGCATCCGGCAAGACCTGGGGCGGCAGACCCTCCGGCCGTCCCTACCCAGACAAGCCTGCGGCGGGCAGAACCTACGGACCCAAGCCTCCCTTTAACAAGCCAGCCCCAGGCAAACCAACCTGGTCCAGCAGCGCCCGCCCCTCCGGTAAGGACCGCTCCGCCTCATCCCGTCGCGAATTCCATGGCCCCGCCGGGGACAGCAGCTCAAGGAAGCCGTCCCGCATCCACACCGAACCCATTCAGGGCTTCGACCGCCCCAGTGCTCCCCGTCCGCGCTATGACCGTCCCTCGTCAAGCCGTCCCTACTCCGCCAAGCCGGGTCCAGGCCGCTCCAACCAGGGCCGTTCCAACTCCAGCCGTCCGTTCCACAGTGAAGGCGGCCCATCGCGCCCTTTCACCACCAGCAGCGGCAAGCCCCGCCCCGGCGGCCCGCGCCCCCCGGCAAGAACCGGCTGGAAGCCCAAACCCAGCTTCGGCGGCCAAAGCAAGCCCGCTCCGGAAGGCAAATCGAGGTCGCTGTCTAAGAGTGGTCCGCGTCCTGGCGGCGGCAAGAAATCAGGCCATCGCCCAGGCGGCAAACGCCCCGGTGGCGCCCCCAGCGGCAAGAAGCGCCGTTAAGGACCGTTCAAACCATCGCTTTCGCTTGCTATGCTGAGAAGCTGAAATGACGAGTCAATCCAACAGCCTGGCCCCCATCCTCTGCGCCCCACTGCTGCGCAAAGTCGACGCAGAGTTGATCGACCTGTTGCGCTCGCTCACCCCCCGCGAGTGGGACCTTCAGACCATCGCGCCCTTGTGGAAGGTCCGCGACGTGGCGGCGCACCTTCTCGATACGGCGCTTCGCAAGCTCTCCGCCGTGCGCGACTCTTGCTTTGTTGAAGCCGCGGACATCCGCTCGCCGGAAGACCTGCTTGCACTGGTGAATCGCCTGAACCGCGAAGGCGTTACCGTCTATCGCCGCCTGAGTCCGCCGGTCTTGATTGAGATGATGAGCCTCGCCTGCGGGCAGAGCGCGGATTTCCATGAGTCTCTCGATCCCTTCGCCCCCGCCGTTTTCGCCGTCAGTTGGGCCGGCGAGCAAGCCTCGCTGAACTGGTTCGACACGGCTCGCGAGTTGACTGAACGCTGGCATCACCAGCAGCAGATTCGGCTCGCCACGGATCGCCCCGGCCTCATGACTCCCGAGCTTTATTACCCGGTCCTTGATTGCTTTCTGCGCGGACTTCCCCATGCCTGTCGCGATCTCGATGCCCCCTCTGGCACAACCATTCTGGTGGAGATTTCGGGCGATTGCGGCGGCCAGTGGTTCTTGTCCAAAGCTCCTGGCGCGTGGGTTCTCGTCAAAGAGAAGCCCGGCGGCTTCGCGTCGCGTGTCACCATACCTCAAGCCTTGGCATGGCGTCTTTTTACCAAGGGCATCGATCGCGGCTCAGCCCGAACGCAGATCGAAATAGAGGGCAATCAGGAGTTGGGAGAAAAGGTTCTGCATCTGACGGCGATCGTCGGTTAAACTTCAACCAAACACGCAGAGGAGCACCCATGGCAAACACCTTTGGCGCCGACATCCTCATCCAGGCCCCAGACCCGAAGAAGGCGGCTGCCTTCTATGTCGACCATCTCGGCTTCGAAATCACCGGCGAAGACCCCGAGATGGTCAGCCTTCACGGCGCGCGCATCAACCTGTTCATCGAGCGGGGCCCGGCCCTGGGACCGGTCCTGGAAGTCACGGTCGACAGTGTCGAAGCCGCCAGGCTCCGCCTCCTGAGGAACGGCTGTATCGTCGTCAAGGACGAGCCGGACTTCCCGCGATGCTACATCAAGGACCCCTACGGCCTGATCTACAACCTGACCAGCTAAAGCCGCAAAATTGTTACCGAACCCGCGCCACGCGCATCTCATCATCCATGAGCCAAGAAAAAGCCACATTCGGAGCCGGCTGCTTCTGGGGCGTTGAAGCCGCATTCGCCACCATCCCCGGCGTCACAGCCACCGCCGTCGGCTATGAGGGCGGCTCTCTGGAGCGCCCCTCATACCAGGACGTCTGCACCGACCAAACCGGCCACGCCGAGGTCGTCGAACTCGACTTCGACCCCGCCAAGGTCAGCTACGAGCAGCTCCTCGACGCCTTCTTCGCCCTCCACGATCCCACCACCCTCAACCGCCAGGGCCCGGACTGGGGCACGCGGTACCGCTCCGCAATCTTCTTCCACTCCCCCCGGCAGGAGGCGCAGGCCCGCGCCAAGATCGAGCAACTCACCGCCGAAGGCCGCTTCCAGCCCAAGCGCATCGTCACCAAAGTTGAGCCCGCGCAAGCCTTCTGGCGCGCCGAGGAGTACCACCAGCGCTACCTGGAAAAGCGCGGCCAGGCAAGCTGCCACATTTAGTGATCAGTGGCCAGGGATCAGATCGTCAAGAGGCCTGCGCAGCCCTTTCCGCTCAGTTCAGATTGAAGCTGAAATCTTTATTGGGCTGGCGATTCTCCAGAAACGCCGCGCTATGCTCAATATCAATGCGTAAAAGCATATCCCCGGTAGCCAGATGCACCCTCATCTGTTCGAATTTCTCCGCCAGCGCGCCGGCCTGCTCGGGGGTGATTTTGCTCGATTTTGAGTCAAAATTGAATTTTTCAATTAGGCCGAGGATTGCGGCGACGTCTTCCATCGGCTTATCCTCCATCGCCTGCAGGTTGGATTGAGCCTGATAGATATTGGTGTAACGCCCGGCTTCCTCATAAGGCATATAGGCAAGCGCGCCTGTCGATTGCGCCGTTCTCCAGGCCGTGTCGTCCAGGGTGACGCCGCCGGAATGGACCGCAAGGCTGGTGTGCTGGACCGCTGGATCGTTCGGATGCTCCTGGATGCGCTTCATCGCGGCGAGATCGGCATCGATCTGCTCCCGCCAAACCTTCAGTCCCGGTTGAAGGTTCTTCAAATCCTTCAGGTTGTTTTCAATCTCCGCGCGCAGCGCCAGCCGCGCCTCCTCGGCCAGATGAAGGTGATGGCGCCACTCCACGAAGCTCTCGATCTGCACCGCGATCAGCAGGCCCACGGTAATCGTGAACAAATGAATCAGAAACTCTGAAAATCCACGGATGGACTTATGTGGCAGATGAACGTCGAGCATGGGCGGGCAACCTCAAGTGAAATCATCCGCGCTCCCGTTCAATCCCGGAGAAAGAGCGGACAAACACCTTATATCACGAAGCCATATCTCTAAACGGGAATCAGGGATCGGTCAACCAGTTCCCGTGCCCCATCCTTTCGCCTTTTTTCTGGCGAAAGGGTGGGAATCCAAAGCAGCCGGCCTTACTGTTCCTTCTCCACCGGAGCGTCAGCGGTCTGGGCAAGCGTCTCATCCGGAATCTCCGCCTGCGCCGCGGCAACTGCCGCCGCTCCCGGCTCATCCATCCACAGGCAAACGATCCACCACACCAGCACGGCCACATACACCACCCGGTTGGCGTTCTGTAGCTTATCCACCAGACCGATGATCCGCTCGTACTCCGGACGGCCGAGCGGGTGCGCCTGCGCCGTCGTGATGATCGCCTGCAGGACGCCCTGCACCGCCAGTTGCGTAAGCGCCGCGGTCGAGAGCCCGATCATGATCCGCTGCGTATGGCTTCTCCAGCCGCCCTTGTAGCGCCTCCCGAACAGCGCCACCAGCAAACCCAGCTCCACCGCCAGAACGCCCGCCAGCAGGTCGCCCTTTTGCGCCGCCAGTTGCATCAGCCGCAGCACTGCCACGGTCGAGTCCGCGGTCAGCGTCTTCCAGTCCGGCCACTGTCCCCACGCGTACAGCACCCAGGCAGCAACGGCCGCCATCGCCAGCGTCCATCCAATCCACGTCCGCCGCCGCACCCCGCTGAACGCCCGCCGCGCCACCTCCACCAACACCAGCAGGCTCACCAGCGCCATCAGGTCGGCCAGCGCCAAAAAGATCTCGTTCGATGTGAGGCGCGGAAGCCGCTCGAACAACAGCCTTTCCGCCAACAGGCGCAGGGCCATGAGCGCGATGCTCGTTGTGAACCACGGGAAACGTCGCGCCCGCTCCCGTCCCAGCAACACCACCAGTAGCACCAGCAGCGCCGCAAACGTAAGCGTCCACAGAACCTGGGTGGCCGTAAAATCGAAATTGAAGTGCATTTTCGCCTTATCCTGCCCGCGTGTTGAACGCCTGGCAAACCCCTTTTAGTCTAACCGCCCGCAGGCGGGCATGCTCAGCGAGATTGGTATCGGGTTGGGATGCGAACTCAACCAGAGGTTCGTCACATCCGCGAGCGGCAGCCAGTTGCATGCCGCCGGCATTGCAGTGAAGAGTGGCCACTGGCGCTCCCGCCACGCTGAATGGAGTTGTGGATCGCAGGAGCCGGCTGCGGGTCTTGCTCAGATCTGCTCCGGCGGCGAGGCGCGCCACCCCGAAATGCTGGCAACAGCTCGGGGTCTCCCGCATGATCCCATAAGAAGCAACGCTATTCGAGTTCTACAACCACCTGATTGACCTTGACGGAATCGCCCGCCGCCACTCGCACACTCTTCACTATCCCGGCGCGCGGCGCGATCACATTGGTCTCCATCTTCATGGCTTCGATAACCATGATCAGTTCGTTTTCCGCGATCGTCTGTCCGGGCGCCACGTTCGCTTTAATAACGATGCCGGTTACTGGACTGCGGCAGAGTTTATCTTCGTCGCTGGTCTCCCCGGAGGCCCGAGCATGCGCCCGGGCCGCTGGCGCGGCCACCGGCTGCACCGTCGCGGGGACCAGAGGATACGACGTTCCGTAATACGGATGATGAGGAACTTCGTCGTCTTCGATGACTTCGACTTCCAACTCGTAGGTATTGCCGTCAATTCCTATCCGGAGCTTCAAGTGATTCTTCCTTCTCTCGAGAAATTTCCCTGCCGGCTTGTCGTCTCATCGCAAATTATGAGAGGCGTGAATGAACACACGCCCCTGTTGCACCCACGGATTGATAACTTCATAGGGCGATTGCAGCATCTTGGCCGAACGGATGCGGACTTCCTTCCCCAGGTACGTGGTGGCGGCCGCGGCCAATATCACCAGGATCTCGGCAGTTACCTCCGCTTTCATCGGCTTCCCGGGCGTGGCTTGCGCCGCCTTCGCCGGAGCCGTTAGGGCGCGCGGCGCCGCGGGCTGGCTGAATTCCGCCATCTTGGCTTCCAGAGCCTTCACTGCCGCGCTCAATTCGCTCAACTGGCGCTCGGCCGTTTGTTGCCGCTCGGATAGAGCCTTGATCAGCGCTGTTAAGTTCTCTTTCACGTGCCGCTCCCCGTTACAGTGGGATCAATCCGTGCTTCTTCTGAGGTCGTGTTTCGCGCTTGGCGTACAGACGTTCCAGCGCCTGGGCAAGGCACTTCCGGGTATCGGCGGGCTCAATCACTGCGTCCACCAGCCGCCGGCCCGCCGCCACATAAGGATTGGAAAAGACCTCGCGATACTCATTGACCAGCTCCTGGCGGCGAGCGGCCTTATCCTCGGCGGCCTCGATCTCGCGCCGGAAGACAATGCCCGCTGCGCCTTCCGCCCCCATCACCGCAATTTCGGCTGTAGGCCACGCCAGAACCCGGTCCGCTCCCAGATCCTTGCAGCACATCGCCAGATAGGCCCCGCCGTACGCCTTGCGCAGTATCACCGTAAGCTTGGGAACGGTGGCCTCCGAGTAAGCAAACAGCAGCTTCGCGCCATGGCGGATAATGCCGCCCCGCTCCTGCTCCACGCCGGGAAGGAAACCGGGTACGTCGACCAGAGTTACCAGCGGAATATTGAAGGCGCTGCAGAAAAGAACAAAACGCGCTGCTTTATCTGACGCATTGATATCCAGCACTCCGGCCATGGCGTCCGGCTGGTTGGCCACAATTCCGACCGACCGGCCCTGCAAGTGCCCGAAACCAATCACCAGGTTCGGCGCAAAGCCTGGCTGGATCTCCAGAAAGTCTTGATTGTCCACGATCCGCGTAACGATCTCGCGCACGTCATAGCCGGCCTTGGGATCATCGGGAATAATTTCATTCATCTTCGCATCGGGTTTGATGCGCCCATTGAACGGCATGCGCGGCGGATCCTCGAGATTGTTGGAGGGCAGAAAGCTGAGCAGCTTCCTGCACAACAGCATCGCCTCCTCGTCGTCCTGGGCCACAAGGTGCACCACGCCGGAGGTGTTCATCTGCGCGTGCGGCCCGCCCAGCTCCTCCGCGGTCACGTCTTCGCCCGTCACCTGCTTGATTACCTGCGGCCCGGTGATGAATATCCGGCCCTGCATCGTCTGGATGATGAAGTCGGTCAACGCCGGGCTGTAAGCCGCGCCCCCGGCGCAAGGGCCGCAAATCAAGGCAATCTGCGGCACTGATCCCGATAGCATCACATTGCTGTAAAAGACGCGGCCGTAACCGGCCAGGCTGTCGATGCCCTCTTGCACGCGCGCGCCGCCGGAGTCGTTAATGAAGATAAATGGACTGCCTGTCTTGAGCGAGAGGTGCATCATGTCGGCGATCTTGTCGCAATGCACCTCGCCCGCGGCTCCGCCTGCTACGGTGAAATCCTGGCTGGCCAGATGCACCAGACGGCCATCCACCGTGGCGCATCCGGTCACCACGCCATCGGCGGGCAGTTCCTTGTCGGCCATGCCGAAATAGGTTGCGCGATGACGCGCAAACAGCCCGATCTCCTCGAAGCTGTCCCGGTCCGTCAGTCTGGCTATGCGTTCGCGCGCCGTCATCTTGCCCGCCGAGTGCTGCGTATCGATGCGCTCCTTGCCTCCGCCCAGTTCCGCTGTGTTGCGCCGGGCGACAAGTTCGGCGATCTTGTCCTGCATCGACTTCTGCTTTCCATCCTGATCTTGCGTAGCCATCCCTGCTCCTGGGTTCGTGGGCATGAAAAGGAACCCGTGTCTATTTTTCTGAAGCCACGGTTACCCGGTGCTCTATCCCGTTCAGCGTAATCGCGTAATTCACGGTGGTGGTCAGCGTTTTTGCGCCGCTTGCCGTCCCGTCCGCGGCCTTCGGCTCGGCTGCCTTGGGGGGGGTGGGGTCCTTGCCTAGATTCTTGCGTCCCTCGCGCCGCGTCTTGAAGAACTTGGGCGCGACCTGCGGGAACATCGCATACGTCAATACATCTTCATCCGAGCCATCGTTGCCCTCCAGCGCCTTTGCTGTCGCGCTCAGGTTCTCCCATTCCGGAGTCAGAAGATCGGCGGGGCGGCAGGTAATGGCCGGCTTCTTGTTATGCGCCTCGGCCATCTTCAGCACCTCGCGATTCTTTTCACCGATCGTGCTGCCGTAATAGCCCAGCATCAGATCGGCAAATTCGCCGGTGAGCACCTTGTACTTACCCATCAGAACGTTGAAGACCGCCTGCGAACCTACAATCTGGCTCGTGGGCGTAACCAGGGGCGGATACCCGGAGTCCTTGCGCACCCGCGGCACTTCTTCCAGAACCTCCCGCAAGCGCTCGCTGGCGCCCTGCCCCTTCAGCTGGCTCTCCATGTTCGAGATCATCCCGCCGGGAATCTGGCTCTCGAAGATCATCGTATCCACGCCCATGTTCTCGCTGAAGAATTCGCGATAGCGCGGACGGATCTTGGCGAAGTGATTGGACGCGCGTTGCACCCGTTCCAGGTTGATGCGGGTCTCGTAGCCCGTGCCGTCGAGCAGCTCCACTAAACTCTCCGTGGGATTGTGCCCCGGTCCCAGCGAAAGCGAACTGACCGCGGTATCCACAATGTCGCAGCCCGCTTCGATGGCCTTCATCAGGGTCACCATGGTTACGCCGGTCGTGGCGTGAGTATGAACATGAACCAGCGTATCCTTCCCGCAACGTTGCTTGATGCCTTTCACCAGGTCATAGGCGGGCTGCGGCTTCAGCAACGCGGCCATGTCCTTGATGCAGATCGAATCGCAGCCCATCTCCTTCAGCTGCTCAGCCATCTCGGCAAAAGCCTGAACTGTATGCAAAGGGCTGACCGTATAGCAGATCGCGCCCTGCGCATGCTTGCCCGTCCGCTTCACGGTGGCGATGCTGGTCTTCAGGTTGCGCACGTCATTCAGCGCATCGAAGACCCGGAAAACGTCTATGCCGTTCTCGGCTGACTTCTCCACAAACCGCTCTACGACGCCGTCTTCGTAGTGCCGGTATCCGAGCAGGTTCTGACCGCGCAGCAGCATTTGCAGACGGCTCTTGGGCATCAGCCTGCGGAAGGTGCGTAGCCGTTCCCAGGGGTCTTCATTGAGAAAGCGTATGCAGGAATCGTAGGTTGCGCCTCCCCAGCATTCCACTGACCAGTAACCGGCGTTGTCCAGGTCTGCGCAGGCCGGAACCATGTCATCCAGCGCCATGCGCGTGGACAGCAGGCTTTGGTGGGCGTCTCGAAGAGCTAATTCAGTAATCTCAATAATGCGCGGCACTATGCGATTCTCCTCCATAGATTCTAAATTCCCGCGCGTGGATAGTCCAACTTCCCGCCGGCTGAAGTTATTACTTACGGCGCCTGAAATTGCGATCGGCTCCAGGTATCTTCACCCGTCTGAGGCTGCGATGGCGAAGGCGATTTCTCGCATGAGCGGTCGCGGAATTGGGCCCGGCGAAGAAATCAGAACCGGCCATGACAGCGGGAAAAAGCCTGTAAATATTGCAAATAATCAGGTTGTATGGTGCGCCCGGAGAGATTCGAACTCCCGACCTAACGCTCCGGAGGCGTTCGCTCTATCCAGCTGAGCTACGGGCGCGCTCTTTCAGCATACCGCACTTCTGTTTTTCCCGGCGCGTTCAGCCGGCTAGGCCGCTCTCCGCCCATGGATCTCTGTTCCCTGCTCCCTATTCCCTCTTCCCTGCTCTTTGCACCCGCAACTCCTCCATCACCGACTGGATCAGCGTCTTGGCGCCCTCCATGCCGCCTAGAACCGCCTGCAAATCCAGCGCCGGCTTGGCCGGGTTCCTGCTGGACGCGCAATAGACCCCGTGCTGACCCACCAGAATCAGCGAGTCCGTCAGCAGGTCCAGCGCCACCGCCAGCCTGCCCCGCTCCACGCCCATCATCTGCTCGTGCTGCTCCAGCTCCGCCCGCTTCTCGTCGAATACGCTCATATCCAAAGCCTAACCGAAAAGCCGCCGCCGGTTCTTCACTCCCCCAGCCGCCCGAAAAGCCCCCCTCACAGCTCCAGCTTGCGCATGTACTCCGCATCCAGCCGCAGCGCCTCCATAGTATCCATGTCGAACTCCTCCTGCTCGATGAAATAGTGCTTGAGCCCGGTAGCCGCGCGCAGAATCGCCCGGTAATCCACCACTCCCCGGCCCATCACCGTCGAGTGGAACTTCCCCATCGCCCCGCGCGCCATGTCCTTCACGTGCAGCAGCGGGAACCGTTCGGGCGTCTTGCTCAGATAATCCACCGGGTTGCGCCCGGCCGCGGCCACCCAGCGCCAGTCGTCCAGCGTGAGCGCCCCCGTCAGCGCCGGGTCGCGCCGCATCGGCCAGGGGCAAATCATGAAATCAAGTCCCAGCGCGCGGCCATATTCGATCAGCTCGTCCTGATGCGCCAGCAACAACGCCAGCGTGTGATGCGTGCTCGTGCAGCGCAGCCCCGCTTTATCCATCGC
>Ga0209039_10000034_pt1 | contig 107236 bp, 88 predicted proteins | sample BogFormECP12_OM1_FD_188238 | JGI IMG/M metagenome (GOLD analysis project Ga0209039, IMG submission 188238) | Bog forest soil microbial communities from Calvert Island, British Columbia, Canada - ECP12_OM1 (SPAdes) (version 2) | ecosystem: Environmental > Aquatic > Freshwater > Wetlands > Bog ... | reverse complement strand
GTTTCTTCCGTCGGCCCCCATCGGTTAACAGCCCCGAAAGTTGCCGCAAGGCTTTTCAAGGCCTCCGGAAGTATCAGTACCACCTAAAAAGCAACGCTTCCTGCGCAGGAAGTGGACTTGGAGGATTGCGACTCGCGCAACTCCTTACCCGATTCAAAAGTAGCATGAGAGTGAGTGCGAAGCGGGGAGGCTAAGGCTTCAAGTAATTGAAAACAGGATAAATTGAGTTCGAAGATTTTTGAACTGGCCCAGGTTCTTTCAACGGATAATTACCGGTACAACATGGTTGCCTTCGACACCACCGGGAACGTGCGCTGGATGGTTCCCAACGAACAGCCGCGGATCGCCACCGCCGATGGCGGAGTGATCGGCCAGTCCGGCATCAGCTATGATCAGAACGGAAACGCGACGGGGCAGACTACCCCGACTACGCAATCATGGTTGGGGTATGCCTACCAGGACGGCCCCGTGACCCAAGTGCGAGCGAAGCCGGTCGACTTCGGACTTTCCTTCGCAGCTTTCAAAGGGGGCAGTCCATCTGCCAACGGCACGGACGTGGAACTTGTCCGGAACGAGATATTTCTCCCTGCGGGGATCGGGTCGGCGGCCCAGAACATCACGTATCTTAACCAGACCCAGAAGAACATTTCGTCCACGAACATCGCCGTCGACGTATTGCTGAATGGGCAGGCCACGCTGGGGAAGTCCAAGGGCGCGCTGGCGACGACAAACACGATTGTTACGTACATGGCGCACGGGCTGGAGCTGCAAATGCCCAATGGCCAGACGACAAATGCGGTGGGCTTGTGTTTCGGGAGCAATTTGAATAACTGTATCGTGCCGCAGCCGCTCATCATGTCCACAACGGACAACGGTACCCCGTACCAGATCCCCCCGCCAGCAGGAATGACTTGGGACGTCTTCCCGAACGGCTTCGCGCCCAAGGCGAAGGTGGTGTTTGTGGCTGCTTGCGGCGTTGATGCCAACTTCATCGCCCAATGGCATCTCCAGTCATCGGGACAGGCGCTGATCGTGCCCCAGTATTTGCCCACCAACCCGGGCATGATTGTGAACGCGCACAACGCAGCTTGGGAATCGAAGGGCATATTGTTGACGCTGGCGCAGGGCCAGACCGTGAGCGCTGCCGTTGCGGTTGGCAACCAGTCCGCAGCAACCCAGGGCTCTGGATACGTGTGGCAAGTTATAGGAGACGGCAATGTCAGCTTTCAGGTGTCAAAGCATTAGAAGTCCATTCGCTCTTGTGGCATTGTGCGCGGCTCTGTGCGCCCAATCGCCAGCCGCCGACACGAGGCCTGACGACTACGTTGCCCGTGCCAAACAGCTCCTCCTGGAGCTTTACCCGGGCTTGGACAGCCGTCTCCACGTGGTGATCATAGACCATCATTTCTTACGCGACCGCGACGTCATGAACAGCTTCACTCTGGAGTTGGACGACCTCGAGCCCAAAACGGGCACACCTTCCCCTGCCTGTTGGTGCTCGGCCCCGGCGATCAGTGCTGATTTCCTTTTTGACTGGCAGACCGAGAACAAAGAGCTGATCCGTATTGGGGCTGTAGGGCCGGTCGTGGACGGTCGGCGAGACAAGTTCGCCGAAGAGATGAACAGGCATCGCAAATGGTCTGATGCACAGGTAGCCGCGGCCTTGAACGCTGCAGGCGCCAGGTTTGGACCGGATCACAAGGCCGATTTTCTCCGCGCGCTGCCGCTTGAGGAGCTGAGACCGTTCGTAGGCGGGCGACTGGAGGTTGTATCGGCGGAGTTTTACGTGCGAGACTTCCAGAATAGCGTTAACGGAAGGACCGGCGAGGCCGCTTTATACTGGAGGGTTCCGGCCAAATGGTACGGATCGGACGGGAGGGAAGCGGATTGCGTCCTGGCGTTCGAGCCGTTCGAGGGAAGACTGGAGTCGATCCAGAGGTATTTCAATCCACAAGGCCGGGGGAAGTAGGATACTGGGAAAGCTGGGGACACGGTCGCCGACCTCGGGCGCGGCGGGCGCGCAAGTCACAGTTTCTGGTTCGGGCTTCGGGTCGGCGCAGGGGACAGGGGCCGTGTGGCTGGGCAGTACCCGTGGTACGGTGGTGAGTTGGAGTGACACGCAGATTGTGGCCACGGTCGCCTCCAATTCCACCTCCGGAACTGCCCAGGTGCAACAAGGCGGAGTCTGGTCCAACCCGGAGCCATTCGCTGTAAACACCGCGACGGTTTTGAACGTTGCGCCGGCCAGCGGCGTCCCTGGAACCCAGGTGACGATCACGGGCTCCGGCTTCGGCGCGGCCCAGGGCAGCGGCCAGGTTTGGCTTGGCACCCTGAATGGCGTGGTGCAGAGTTGGAGCGACACCCAGGTGGTCGCGCTGGTGGCCACTGGATCGGCTTCCGGCAACGTCCAGGTCCTGCAGAACGGTGTCTTCAGCCCTGCGATACCATTTACCGTGAACACGCTTCAGCTCGGGAGCGTGAGCCCGACCTCGGGCCTCCCCGGAACTTCCGTCACGTTCACCGGCGCCGGCTTCGGCTCCCTTCAGGGCAGTGGCATTGTTTGGCTGGGTAGCACCGCCGGCCAGGTTCTCAGTTGGAGCGACACGCAGGTAGTGGCCGCGGTGGCGCCCACGGCGCTCACCGGCATAGCGCGCGTTCAACAGAATGGCGCGTGGAGCAATTCGTTTGGCTTTACCGTGCCGGTATCGGGCGGCAACACCGTAGTGCCCGCCATGCTCAACATGGTGGTGGGTGACACACATACCATCCAGGCATTAAGTCCAACCGGGCAATCGGTGACGGGACTGACCTGGACATCGAGCGCTCCGGCGGTGGTGAGCCTGTCGACCGACGACCCGCCGATTCTCAGGGCCCTGGCCGCGGGACATGTTACTGTCACGGCCGGCGCCGCGTCCGCCGATGTCACGGTTGCGGCTGGCGTCCTGGCCCTGGGGACGGTGATTTGGTCCAATCCCGGCGACGGGTCGGGTGTCGGTCGGATTGTGCCGGCGGTGCCCAGCGCAAGCGGCGTAGCGGACGTGTTCGCGATCCAGAACGACGGCACGGTCCAAGCCATTACAAGCGACGGCACCACAGCGTGGACGGCGGATGTAAGCCAGGCGTTAGCTTTCTCGGAGCCCGTTGTGCCGGACTTCCAAGGTGGTTTGGTCGTCTTGTCATTCGGCGACTCGAATAATTGGACAGGTTCGATTGTGAAGTTTGATGGAATTACTGGGCAGCCCTATCCCGCCTACACCCCCCCGCCTCAAACGTCGGACACGTCGGCGTATCTGTGGGATGGTCTAGTGGGCGTACACACCGATGGCACCATCTTCGCCGGGGAAACCGAGGGCTACGGAGCTGGCGCGGACTGGTGGCACCAAGACTCAGTGATTGGCATTGATCCCACTACGGGCACGCAGAAATTCACCGTGCCGGTGAACTACACATCGTCGGCTAACCCCTTGGCGGCCAACTACGGATTTGGCACGAACAGTTTCATCATTGCGGGCGACGGCTATGCCTACCTGTCGTACGTGTATTACAACCACTGCGATGGAGTGACGCCCCAGGTCACGCACTTTATGCTGCTGCGGGTAAACAGCAGCGGGGCGTATGACAATTTCGAGATCATGAACTGGACGGCCGACTGGCCTGCCTGTGCCGAGCAGTATCTCTCGGTCAACACGATCACCAACGCCGACCAGGGAATCTTGCTCACCTGGGAGCTGGGCTACCAACCAGCGCCAATGCTAGCGCCAGTGCACCATGGCCCGCCTCCGTCCCTTCGACAGCATCGCGCGTCGGCGACAGTACCGATGGATGATGATGGGCTGCCGCCTCCGACGTATGGCATGGCGGTCACGACAGGCGCCAGCGCCAGCCTCGTCGGCGCTCCGCAAGTACCTGGCCAAGCCTCGGCTGTCGTCCCGGTACTACAGGCTCAGGACGGTTCGTTTGTCGGCTACGTGGCGGACGGGAACACGGGCAATAACGACATGGTCGCCTTCGACGCTGCCGGGAACGTGCGCTGGATGGTGCCCAACGAACAGCCTCAGATCGCCACCGCCGACGGCGGGGTGATCGGGCAGTCTGGAATCACCTACGATCAGTACGGGAATGCGACGGGGCAGGCGGGGAGTCTGCCCACCTATTCGTGGACGGGAGACGCATACCAGCAGCAGGGCTCAGTAGAGCAGATAAGCGCGGACCTTCTTTTCGTTCTCTACGATGTAGCCTCCAGCTTTTGGGCAGTGGCTGGGGGCAACTATTCGGATAACGCAACGGCCTACGCCCTGGTCAGGACATTCTCGGATAACGAGGGGGGCTCGGACATCACCGTATCGAATTTGTCACAGAGTGGGGCCAACCAGCAAACTATCACAAATGTCTTAAATGACATATTGCAGGCTCTCAATTCAGGCGGGTACGCGGGCTGCAGCACATGGCTGACGGGGACAGCACCGTTCTCAATTTCCACTTACGTCACCACCCTGATTACGAATAATTTCTACGCTCATGCTTCATTCAGCGACAACGACAAGGCCGCATTCGTGGGCGTGACTAACCAAGACGGGACCTCCACCGGAATTCCACTCTCAGCACCCATTGCTATTACCGTAAATGACACAGGCGCTTTCTTCAATGCAAAGTTGGGTGACAAGACGTTCACGGTCGGCCGGCGAGCCTATCCGGGCAACACTCTGAAAGCCCAAGCAGCGATCCTAATTCATGAACTCGGTCATCGGATGTTCGAGAACGGAGGTGCCGCAGGGTTTCAGTCTGATGGTGGTAATACGAAGGAGGCACGCGCGGCAGGACGCGCTAACGACCAGCTCGTGGACCAGTATTGCGGTAAGCTGATAGGTGGTCTCAAATGAATAGAATTTCAGGCAGGAACTGGAGGGCGGGCGCCTCAGTGATCGCTGGCTTGCTCCTCGTGATCGCGCCATATCGCGCATCAGGTCAGGCTGAGCCAGCGGAGAGCCCATCGAATATCGGGTGTCTGGAGCGCCTGGAGATGCCTGGCTATCCGCAATTGCCACGCTCGGTCCGTCTCCAGGGCATACAGACCGTTAAGGTGCTTCTCTCCGAACAGGCGACCGTGCAAACCGTCGAAAGCAGTCTTCAAGGCAGAACTACAGGCACGGAGAAGTACTTTAAAGAGAGCGCTGAGAAAGCCCTCAAGAACTCTCAATTCTCGAAGACCTGTGGCGGGAAAACTATCACGCTGGTCTTTCACTACGAGTTTCGCGAAGACGATAGCAAGTCGCTCTTCGCTTTCGGGCCGCCGAATCACTTTTGGATACGGGCCGGGCCGTCTTACGTTATGCCGGAAGTCTCGGTCAAATGAATTTGGGTGCCGTTGCCGCACCCAATACCGGGAGTGGCATTTTCCGCGCGTCCAGCTTGCGGGCACCAACCGCTTCAGCATCCAAGCGGTGTTTGGCGAGTTGGGGGTACTGCACTTCGGCCGAGCCAAGGCGGAGCCTGGTTCGCGAGTTTGCCGGTGAAGCCAGTCGGAAAGCCGGATGCCTTAATTGGGCACGGTTTGATGGACAGAAAAGCCGTCAGAAAAGCCGTGACAGACTATGACCCAAAACCCGAAAAATGAGACAGCGGGACAGTTGAGTCTGGCGCCAGTTTCTTTTTCCCAGCGGCCCATTGAGTGGATGACTCTTAAGAAAATGTAATTGGTTACTGTCCCTGTTTTCCGCTGTATAGCCGGCGGTACAGGTCGGCATTTCGCAGCACGGCCTGCACGTAGTCGCGGGTCTCGGTGAACGGGATCGATTCCACGAATTCGGCCGGCTCGCGGTATTGGTTCCAACCCAGCCATCGGGTCAAACGGCCGGGGCCGGCATTGTAGGCAGCCAGCGTCTGTTCGATGTGGCCGCCGTTCTGGGCCATCAGGCCGCGGAAGATCGACGAACCGATCTCCACATTGGTGGCCGGAAGGAACAACATGCGATTCGTCAACCGCTTGATGCCCAGTGTGCGCGCATAGAGCCGGCCGGTCGCCGGACGCACCTGCGTCAAGCCGTAAGCGCTGGCATGCGAGAGCGCCTTGGGGTCGAACTCCGATTCCTGGCGGATCAAACCGGCCAGCAGGTAGAGGTCCAGGTCCTGGTCGCGCGCGGCTTTGTCCAACTCGGCGCGGTATGGCAGCGGAAACAACAGTTCCCAGAATTGGCGCGGGGCCGCATCAATCGGCAGGTTGAGGTACTCGGGCGCCATGCCCTTCATGATGTGCATGCTCAAGTGGGGCGCATCCGCGGCGGCTGCCATCTCCATGCCCAGCAGCGGCGATTGGCCGCCGTGGCGCGCGCCGAACCGCAGTTCGGCGTCAGCAAGGTCCGGGAGGCCGGCATTGCGCAGGATGCGCGACCGTTCGATGCGCAAGTTGGTTTCCGCCGTGGACTCGCGGGGAATCTGCCGCGCAGCGGGCACAACCACGCTGGCCAGGAACTGCGCGATCTCCATCGACGGCGTTCCCACCGCCAGGTCCCACGTGGCGGCCAGCCGCTCGCGCGACAACGTCGCGTAGTAATGATTTTCCCACGTTCGCACCAGCCGCTGATAGCAGGCGCGCGCCGACGCCACATCGCGGTCCAGTTCGAACCTGCGGCCCAGGAAGTATAGCGCCGAGCCCGCCGTGTAGTGGGTGGGATAGTTGCGCAGGTGCTCCCGCAGCAGGCGCCCGGCATCCGGCTGGTCGTGCAGATAGGCCTGAAAGGCCACTTTCCAATGACACTGCGGCGCTTCCGCCGCTTCCGGAAAACCCTGGTACACGGCTTGATAGAGCGGCACAAAATCTTCCGGCTGGTTCATCAGCAGATAGCGGTTGGCCGCGGAGAGCAGAGCCTTCAGCCGCCACGGCGAATGCGGATATTGCCGCTCCAGCCGTTCGAGCGCGGCGCGCAGTTCATCGTCGTCGGTCAGACGCCGCGCGCATTCCTCAAGGTAATAGAGACGCTCGGCATCGGCCTCCGAATCCGGCAATTCCAGGCGGCGCAGGTACGGATACGCTTGCGGCGTGGCGCCGCGCAGAAAATCGGCTGCTCCCACGCCCACGCGCGCCAGGTCGCGCTCCGGCCCGCTCAGTTCCCCGGCCAGGGTCCGGTATTCCGCGCGCGCTTGCGGATACATCCGCGCATCCAGCAGCTTGCCGGCGCGGCGCAGCATCAGTTGAGGCTGCGCCGGCGGATAAGCCGCACCCATGGATTCCTTGAGCGATACGATGGCCGCGGCGGCGCGGGCCTCCGCGTCTCCCGAAACGAACTGGTAGTAGACCCGTTGATAAGATTCGGCGGCGTGCGCCTGGTCGCCCGCGGCCAGGAAGCTGTCCGCCAGATTGATATCGCCTTCGGGCTGCGGCAAGTCGGCGTAATGCTCGCGCAGCACGCGCACCGCTTCGGCCGGAGCGCTGTCCCTGGCGGCGCGCGCTTGCAAAATCCAGGCCCGTCCAGAGAATGGCGAGACCATGGCGGCGGCATGGGTGGGCGCGAGATCGGCCGCCACGCCGTCGAAATCCCTGGCTTCCACGCGCGCCGCGGCGAGGTAGTACGCAATGTAGTCGCCCACCTGCGGCAACTGGCCGCGCAGTTTCTTCAATTGGGCGATGGAGCCGGCGAAATCCTTCTGCTCGTATGCCGCAATCCCCAGTGCCAGCCGCGCCAGCGGAGCGTCCGGCGGATGAGAGGCGGCCCACTGTTCGACGGCGGCGCGGCGCGCGGGGCTGGGTGTTTCGCGATCCGCGCGTACCAGCGCGGCCAGACCGGAGGGCGACGGCGACGAAATCGCCGTCAATGCCAGCAGGCTAAGCACAAAACTTCTTAAATAGAATATTGCATTCCACGAACACCGCTCCCTCACGGTCGCGGCTCCGATACTAAGCCAAAGGGCCGGGATAGTCGTTGCCAAGAAGTTCCGGATCGTCATGAGCCAGCGTTCGCACCAATTCCAGATGCAGATAGTCGAGCATGCCGGGACAGGGTTCGAAGAACTTTTCGCGCATCGCGGCGCGCGCCGCGTCAATCCGCGGCTGCAAAGCCGCATACAGTTTTTTTTGCGCGGCGCCCGAGTGCACCGCCGCCGCTTCGTTGAGCCGCATCTCCGCCACCTGCACCCGGGCAAAACGCTGCGCGCGCAGATGCAGCCGCTCGGCGTCGCTGGAAAATTCGGGGCCGGAAGGCCCGGGCGCAGCCGGAGCCGGAACCGCAATCGCGACCAATTCCACAGGCGCCGCGGCGGGCTCGTTCCAGGCAGCCGCCGCCACCTGCGCGAACAGCTCGAGCGCCGCTCCCTGCACATCGCCCCACGCATACAGCAAGGCCGGAACCCGGTTCTCCACCACCAGCGGAAAAATGGAGGCGCGATCCTCGGCACCGTGAGGGGCCAACCCGGCCATCTCGCCGGAAACTTCCGTGCCGGTGGTTGCGGCGATCACCGGATCGCGGCTTTCCACCGCGCCCGCCAGGGCCGCGGCCGATGTCAGTGGAACTTCGAAATCGCCGAAAACCTGCGCGACGTCCTCCGGCACGCCGCGGATCCTCTGGCCGCGCGCCACCTCGCCGTCGATGCGAAAGACCGCCGCGCCGCCCGCGAACCCGGACGCCGCATCGAGCAGCGTGGCCAGCAGTTCCTCCGGCGTGGAAGCCTGGCGGATGCGACGCACCGCCTGATTCAACTGGTCGGCCAACTCGTCGCGCGCCCGGCCGCGCGCCTCCAGGAACAGGCGCTCCATTTCGCCGGAGAGCAGCGAGAGCTGTCCTTCGAGTATCTGACGCAGAGATGACGTGGGCGCCGCTGTGGCCATGGCTGGGACCATTCTAACAGGCGTGCGCCGCCAGCTCCACGGGGGGACAACGGGCTATCTGCCGGCGCTGCGGTCGCTCGACGGCGGCACTATGTTTTTCAGGCGGAGGTAAACCGAGATATAGCCATATTCCTCTTCGCTGTGGGCAACATCGACAAACAGTGTGCCCAGCTTGGAACGCTGGCCCACCATCTCAGTGGCGTTGGCATCCGTGATGCTGTCCCACGCCTTATCGCATTCCGCGTAGGATGCCGCGAGCGCCGCTACCAGGTCTGCCTTGGTCTTCTTGGTGGCGGCGTCTCCCTGCTTGCGGGGACCTGTCACGGAGCTGCAAAATCCGGTTTGATGGTCGGCCACGTGGGCTACCATTTCGCCGAACGAGCGGATCTCCGGCACGGGCTTGAAGCTGTAGTTCTCTTCCGGCATGGATGCCGCGACCTTGGTCCAGTAGCCTTTGTATTGGGTGTAGGCGCGTTTCATTTCGCCGATCAACGGGTTGGTGGTTTGGGCCTGCAGCCCTGCGGCGCCGGCCAGTGACGCGGCCACAATCAGCAAAGCGGTGCGGTTCATGTGCAATCTCCTTCTCAGCGCGCATTCTATCACCTTGACGCCAGCCACTCCGTGAGCAACCGGTAGGTGAAGCCCCAAAGCGGGACGCCTTTTAAGTCAATCGCCGGGAACTGGCGGCCGGCGGGCATGCCCGGCACGGATTGCAGCGAGTGGCGCGCGGGGTCCTCCAGCGTTCTTACCGGGACCCACAAAGCTTCCACGGCCTCGCGCGGATCGAGCACGGTGGGCAGTGGTTGCGGCACCGGGAAAACGAAGGGGGCGACCGTCAGAAACGGTCCGGCGGCGCGGCCGGCAACGGTGGGCGGGAGCGCGGTTTCCAGGCTTTGCGGCTCGAGCCGGATGCCGCACTCCTCGTCGAGCTCGCGCAGCGCGGTGTGGAGCAGGTCGGGATCTCGAAGATCGCGGCGGCCGCCCGGAAAGGACCAGTGGCCGGACCATGGATCGCCCGACCGCTCAGCGCGCCGGATGAGCAGGATGGACTCTTCGGGAGACCGCGCGAGCACAATCGCAACTGCCGCTTCCGGTTCCGGCGTCATGGTTTCTTCAGCAGCTCGAGCACGGCGGAGGTGGTCGAGACGATGCCCGCGCGCAGGGCCGGCTCCACTTGCGGAAAGAAGACGCTGGAATGCAGCGAGGGCAGCGGGTTTCCGGTGCGGCGGCTCTCTTCGATCTGTTGCGCGGAGACTGCGCCCAACTGGAAGATCACGGTGGGAATCTGGTGGCCCGAAAGGCCAAACAATCCGAAGTCTTCGCTGACCATCATGGGTTTAGGTTCGCTGACATTGGCCGCGCCCAGCGAGGCTTCGAAAGCGCCACGCAGGCGCGCCGCGAGCTTGGGGTCGTTGTAAGTGGGCGGAACGGCCTCGGTGTCACTCACCTTCACAATGGGCGCACGGTCGTCCGGCACACCGGCGGCCAGCGCCACACCCTGCGCCATGCGTTTGATGGAAGAGAGGATGTGCTCGCGCACGTCCTCACTGAAGGCGCGCGTGGTGAGCTGCAGCACCACCTCGTCCGGAATGATGTTGCCCTTGGTCCCGCCATGGATCGAGCCGACCGTCACCACCGCCGGATCGAGCGGAAGCGTCTGGCGGCTGACGATGGTCTGCAACTCCATGATGAATTCGGCGGCCATCACGACCGGATCTTTGGTCAATTCGGGATGCGCGCCGTGGCCGCCCATGCCGCGCACGGTGACTTCGACAGCCGTCGACCCGGCGTAGATGGGACCACCGAGGACGCCGACCTTGCCCGCCTCGATGGTGGGCTCGTCGTGTAGCGCGATGGCGAAATCCGGCTGCGGAAAACGCGAGTAGAGGCCGTCGTTGAGCATGGCGCGCGCGCCATCCACGGTTTCCTCGGAGGGCTGTCCGATCAGCACCAGCGTGCCGCTCCAGCGCTCCTTCAGCTTGGCCAGGGTGCGGGCGGTACCGAGCAGAGACGTCATGTGGAGGTCGTGGCCGCAGGCGTGCATCACGCCGACCTCTTGCCCCGCGGCGTTGTGGGAGCGTACGCGGCTCGAGAACGGCAGGCCGGTTTTCTCTTCCACCGGGAGCGCGTCGAGTTCGGTCCGCACCAACAGCACCGGGCCCGGGCCGTTCTTCATCACCGCCGCAATACCGAATGCCTGGGCGCCATCGGCGTACTTGCCCAGGTGCTCGGTTACGGTGTACCCGGCCTGGCGCAGCTCGCCCGCCAGCAGCGCCGAAGTGCGCTCCTCATGGTGCGAGAGTTCAGGATGGGCGTGCAGGTCCCGATAGATTGCGAGCAGAGAGGGCAGCTCCTGATCCGCCAAGGGGCGAAGATCATCGGTCGGCGACGGGGATGCCAAGGCCAGCGCGGGCAGGAGCAGCCATCCAAAAATTCTCATATTTCAAATCCTACTCTGTTGCACTCAACCGCGGGGCAAACCGGGGACAGCTATCCAATTCCAAAGGCGGGAATTGGTAGCAGTCCCCGTTTTGCGGCGCTCTTACGCCTAACCGCCGCGGGGTGACAGACGACAAAAACCGATCGTCTGTCCCACTAGAATCCCAGCCATTCGACGGGCCAGGTGGTGAGCTGCGGCACGTAAGTGATCAGCAGCACACCTACCAACAGGATGAGATACACCGGCAGCGTGGCGCGGTAGATGGTGATCAGGGGTTTGCGGAAGCGGTAAGCCGAAAGACACAGGTTCATTCCGATGGGCGGCGCCAGATAGCCCAGTTCGAGGTTCGCCAGGAAGATCACGCCCATTTGCACGGGGTTGATACCGAAGCGGAGGGCGAGCGGCTGGATCAGCGGCACCATCACGATGATGGCCGAAAATATGTCCATGAAGGAGCCTTCGACCAGCAGCAACAGGTTCAGCAGGATCAGGAAGACGTATTTGGAATGGATATGCACGTCCACCCAAGTGGTCAGCATGGCGGGAACGTCCATGATGGACAGGTAGTAGACGAGCCCCCTGGCCACCCCGATGATCAACAGGACGCCGCCCATCACCGTGACGCACTCCAGCGCCACGCGCGGATAATCGCGGCGAATGGAAAAGCCTTTCGCCACGAAGCACTCGACGATGAAACAATAGACAACCGTGATGGCGCCGGCTTCCACCATGGTGCCGATTCCGCCGAACAGTCCGGCCAGCACAATTACCGGGACGGCCAATTCCCACTTGGCGTCCCAGATGGCTTTGCGCGCTTCGGCGAATGAAAATTTCGAGCGCTCCGCGCCGCAGCGAATGCCTTGCACGACCCCCCAGGCCGATACCATCGATACCATGAGAAGTCCCGGGACAAAGCCGCCGACAAATAGCGAGTCAATGTGCACTTTGGCGTAGAGCGCGTAGAGGATTACCGGCAGACTCGGCGGAAACAGCAGCCCGAGCGAGCCCGAGCCGTTGATCAATCCGATGGAAAACCGCTCCGGGTAGCGCGCCTTCATCAGCATGGGCAGCAGAAGACCGCCCATGGAAACGATGGTCACTCCCGATCCCGCCCAAGTGAAGATGGCGCAGCCCACCGCCGTGGTGATGGCAAGGCCGCCGGGCAGCCAGCCGAACAGAGCGGTGTACACGCGTAGCAGGCGCACGCTGGCGCCGCCCTCCACCAGCAGGTAGCCGGCCAGGGTATACAGCGGCAGGGAGGGCAGCACTTCCGAACTCATCAGCGAATACGCGTTGTCCGGCACCGTGGCGGCCGGCTGCCCCACGCTCCACAACAGGAGCAGCGCGATGCCCCCCAGGGTGGCGAAGATGGGCAGCCCTAGCACGGCGCCGGCCACGATCACCGGGATGCCGATCCACAACACCAGCGAACTATGCGTGTGCGGCGCGAACTCGAGCGCCAGGGGAACCAGCAGGAACAACGCGGCGCACAGGCGCTGCGCGGCGATTGGGCCGGCTCCGCGGATGGCGCGGACGGCGACCAGCACAAAACCCACGGGCATCACGATGGCGGGCACCCAGCTCGGCACTCCCAGCGCCAGCATCTTTCCACCGGTCCGTTCCGAAACCACGAACTGGCAGCTGGCCCAGCAAAGGCTGGCGGCAATGGCCGCGGTCAGGCCGCAGCCAAACACGCGCACGGGGACGGCCCATTTCTCGGGAAGAAACGTGTTGGCGGAAAGCGACAGCAAGCGATCGCCACTGGCCGCCAGGGCCGCTCCCAGGAAGGCTACCCACAGCGTAAGCTGCTGCACGAAGACTACCGATCCGGGAATTCCGGTCAGTCCCAGGGGCCGCGCCACCATCTCGACCACGGGCAGCAGGGACATCACTGAGATTGCCCCGACGGCCAGCGCCTTCTCGAAACCGGTGAGCAGGCCGCCCACCTTAGTCATTTGCCCTTGCCTTTAGCGGCGCCCTTGCCCCGGGGAGGGCTATTGGCGGAGCTCTTGGCGTCGACCTTCTCAGGAGATTTGGCGGGATGCTGGACCCGGTACTCGTCCCGCAACCGCTGGACTTCGTCGAACAAATCCGCCGGCACCATCTTGCCCTTCATCTTGGGATAGATGGCCTCGGTCTGCTTGCGCCAGTCGGCCAGCGCCGCGGGATCGAGGGTGGTGACGGTGAGCTTGCTGGCTCTGCGGCCCGGCTGCCCGGCCAGCATGGTCGAGATGGCCCGCGTGCCTTGCGCGCGAATATCGCCTTTCAGCGCATCCCCTGATTTGCGGGCCGCTGCCAGCATCAAATCGCGTTGCGCCGCCGGAATCTTTTCCCACGCAGCTTTGGAAACGATGGTCGCTCCCACCAGCGGAGCCCATTTCAGATCGCACATGTAGTTGGCCAGCTTGTAAAGGTCCATGGTTTCGGCGTACAACGCGGTGGTGGGCACGGCGTCGATGCCGTGTGTTTCAAGCTGCTGCATGATGTCGGTGGCCGCCAGCGGCACCACATGAAAGCCGGCGGTCTTCCAGATCTCCTCCGCGGTGGGATCGCCGGCCCAGGTGAACAGCCGCAGCTTGCGCAGGTCGTCGAGCCTGGTCACCGGCTTGGTGGAGAAGAACTGCACCCAACCGGCGTCGCCCCAGTTGAGCAACACGAATCCCTTGTCTTCGATGCGCTTCTGCAGTTTCGGCCCGATGCGGTCGCGCACGTAATCCAGCTCTTCGTAAGAATCGAACATCATGGGGATCTGGAGGGCCGCAATCCCCTGATCGACGTCGCCCAGCCCGGCGCCGGTGAGCGCGGCCGCCTGAATGGAACCCATCCGCAGGCGCCGCACACTGTCGGGCTCATCGCCGACCACGCCGCCAGCGCGAATGGACAACGTGACATTGCCGCCCGAGATCCTCTTCCATTCGGCGCCCATGTTCTCCATCACCTTGAACCAAGCTGAATCCGCGGGGGCCAAGGTGGCCATGATGATATCGACCTTCTGGGCGCGGGCCGTCGCCGCCAGGCCGCATAAGATTGCGCAGATTATGAATTTCCTGAACATGCCATCCTCCGTTACGGTTGCTTCGGCGCGGATTCGAGAAACAGCTCATCAATATGTTTCAGCAGCCACCGCGCGCGCCGCTGCGCCACCAGATTGGCCAGCCGGTTGGGCGGATCCGCGTCCGCGTCCACGGCCAGGGCTTTCTCCAGCATGGATTTGAATTCGGCCTGGTCCTGCGCCGGCTCGCAGGCATTCTCCGCGAACGAAACATACGTGCCGGCGCGCTTGCCTTTGGAAAGCTCGATAGCGCGATTGAAGTGCAGCCGCATGAGCTTCTGCTGCTCTTCCATCTTGACGCCGCTGTGGGCGGCTTCGAGGGTGATCAGAAACTCCGGAACGGCGCCGGCGTTGAAACCCTCGTCCAGCTCAGCCACACGGCGCACAATCGTCTCCACCAGCGGGAGCTCGGCAATCATTTCCGGGCTGGTCTTGGACAGCGAGATGGCCAAACCGCGCGAGGCCGCGGTCCAATAAAGCAGCGGCACATCGCGCCTGGTCATTTTCTTGAGCGCCGCATCGGCATCGTTATCGAGCACAGTTCCGAAGCCGGGATGCCGCACCTCGAGGCCGCGCATGCCGTAGCGATTGGCCCGCAGGTAGAGTTTGCGCGCGCGATCCCGCAATGCGTCGGCGCGCTCGAGGCTCTCTTCCTTCACTTCGTCGATGCGCCCGTCCACGAAGGCGTAGGAGTATTCGGTGAAGCCGGTGGCCGCGGCCAGCAGCAAGCCGGTGTGCTTAGGCGTTTCCTCGAGCAGGCTCTCATACATTTTCAAGCCGAACGGAATGGCGGCGGCGACCAGGTCCGGATCGTCGTCGCTCTCAAACGTCGTGCCGCCCGACGCCAGCGCGTTGCCCACCTGGTTGATGGCCATCCGCTTGAGCGAACAGCCGGATGCCACCACCAGCGCCAAGCAGGCGGCACAGAGTCGCAGTGGAGGACTCATGTCGTTCTTCATTTGAGGCATGCTCATTTGACGCGGTGCAGTTCCGACTCATTGGCGAAGGACCGGTTGTCCGCCGCCAATGGCAAGAAATATTTTCGCAGATCCGCCTGCGGCGACGTGATCACCACCTTGCCGTCCACGTCGGCTTCCGTCAATACTTCACTGCGGAGTCCTTCCCGCGCCGCCACTTGCTGTTTGAGCCACGGTGTATCCATCTCCCACACCTTCAGGATATCTTTTTGAAGCGTGAGTCCAAAATAGACATGCGCGGGGAGCACCGCGTCACCCAGATCGTTACGCACGTCCAGCAGGTACCGGTCCGGCAGTTTCAAGATGTGGAAGACCACCGCCTTCTCGACGCCATTGTCGGTAGTGGAGGCTTTATAGCCGTTTGGCCCATAGCGCGTCACGACCCACAACTGGCCGCCGGCGCTGTCGGGTTTGTCATCGGGAGAAAACTCCCGCCAGGAGCCGACCAGCGCCGGGTCGAGGAACGCGTCCTTGTCGGAGTCCGTCACCAGGGGGTGCAGGGAAACCACCCCGGCACATCCGGTCAACAGCTCCAGCGCGACTGCCAGGAAACCGATGGAAATTTTTCGCATGATGCTCTCCCCTCCCCTGCAAAGCGGGGACAGCTATCCAATTCCAAGAGCAGGAATTGGTAGCAGTCCCCGTTTTGCAGGGGGCAATTTGTAACCGTGCCCAAAACGGTGTACACCTTGATTATGCCGTTATTGTTCCCAACCGGTATCGCTCTTTCTTTTCTCGCCGTCGTGGCCATGGGCCAGCCCATGATCGTCAAGACTTCGACGCTCATCGACGGCAAGGGGCACGTGCTCACGAATAAGGAAATCGTCATCGAGGGCGGCCGCATCACCGGCATCGCCGACGCTACTCACCGGCCCACGCTGGACCTGAGCGGTTACACCGTGATGCCCGGCTGGATCGATACGCACGTCCACATCACCTGGTATTTCAATAAGGATGGACGCCTGGAAAGCGGCGGCCGCGGGGCAAACGCTCAGGAGGCCTACTGGGCGACGGTAAACAACGTCCACGCAACGCTGATGGGCGGATTCACCACCGTGCAGAGCGTGGGGGCGCAACAAGACGGCCCGATCCGCGACCTTACTGCTTCCGGCGCGCTTCCCGGCCCGCGCATTCTGACTTCTTTAGTGCAGATCACCAGCGGCACACCCGAACAGATCCGCGCCACCGTGCAAAGGGAAAAAGCGGCCGGCGCCGATCTGGTGAAGCTTTTCGCCACCGCCAGCATCCGCGACGGCGGAAAGATGACTCTCACGGTGGAGCAGATCAACGCTGCTTGCGGCGAAGCCAAAGCCCAGGGACTGCGAACCATCGTCCACGCGCATGCGACGGAAGGCGCCCGCGCCTCGGTTCAGGCGGGCTGCACGTCCATCGAACACGGCACTTTCCTGGACGATGACACTCTCCGCCTGATGGCCGAGCGCGGCGTTTATTTCGATCCCAATTTCCTGGTGCTGCACAACTATCTCGACAACAAGCCGAAATTTCTGGGCATCGGCAATTACACCGAGGAGGGTTTCGCCGCGATGGAAAAGGCCGTGCCGCTGGTGGCTGACGTCTACAAGCGGGCCCGCAAGGCCAACGTGAAGATCGTGCTGGGCACCGACGCGGTGGCCGGCGCGCACGGCCGCAACGCGGAGGAGTTCATCTATCGCGTCAAGGACGGCGGCGACTCGCCCATGGACGCGTTGATGACGGGTACCTCGGTGGCGGCCGAATCCCTGGGCATGGCCGATAAGATCGGGGCGATCGCGGAAGGAATGGAAGCCGACCTGGTGGCGGTCCAAGGCAACCCGCTCGACGATATCACCGCGGTCCGCCACGTGGTCTTCGTCATGAAGCACGGCAGGGTTTACCGCAGCCCGGGCAACTGACGCGGCTGAGACCAACCTTACGCCCCGTTCCGGGGCTTTGCGTGAGCACACCTTGATTCCGCACGGCTCACGCCGTGAGCTATTGTCTTTCGCCCTTCGGGCTGGATGAACGTGCGAAGCTGCATGTTATCCTCCAATATCCATGGCCGAAAGCCTGACGCTGCTGCTCCGTCTCTTCTACCGGCCGGTCTCCGCCATGAGCGCGATTCTGGACCGCGGCAGCCTGCTGATCGCGAGCCTTTGCGTGCTGGCGGTGTCGCTGTTTCTGGCCGGCTCCAACCCCTGGGTGCGATTCCCGGTCTATGCTCCCTTGCTGATACTGGCCGTCGCCTACATTCCCGGAGTGCTTCTGCTGTCTGCGCTGTTCGGCCGTTTCGGCGGCTTCAGCGTCTCATTCCAGCGCGATTATTCTCCGCTGCTGACCTGCGGCGCGATGGCCTTGGCCGCGGCGGGCCTCCCGCTGATCCTTGCCGCATGGACGGCGCCGCTGCCGGTCTTCCAGGTGATCGCTGGGCTGTGCTGCCTGTATTTCGGAGTGCTGATGTTTTTCGCCGTCCGCACGGTTTTCGGCGCAGGCAACGGCTCGGCCGCCGGCGTGATCTGCCTGTCCTGGATTCCCCTGGCGGCGGCCGCCTTCCTGTGGGCGCCCGTGCTCTTCGCGATGCGTTGGCTCGCGTCGCCTTTCTTTATTTTCTTTGCGTGGTATTTCCTGGCCGGCGAGTTTTCGAGTCTGGGCGCAGGCATGCGCAATCGCCAGCACTTCCGCCGCATGCTGGATGCCGCCGCCATCAATCCCCATGACGGCGAAGCGCAATACCAACTCGGCCTCATTTACCAACAGCGCCGCAACTACACCGAGGCCATCCAGCACTTTCAGGCCGCGGTCAAGATCGACCCGAGCGAAACCGACGCCCACTACCAGTTAGGCCGCATCGCCCGGCAGCAGGGCCGCACGGCCGACGCGCTCAAATCCTTCGAGATCGTGCTGGCGCAGGATCCGAAACACAATCTGAGCGAGATTCTCCGCGAGACCGGCGCGGCGTGTCTGGAGGCCGGCCGCAGCGAGGATGGTCTTCGCTACCTGGAGGTCTACGTGGAGCGGCGGCCGTACGATCCGGAAGGATTATATTATTTTGGCCAGGCACTGGAAGCCGCCAAACGGCCCGCGGAAGCGCGCGAGGCTTACTCCCGCGCGGTGGAAGCAGCCCGCACGGCGCCGCGTTTCCGGCGTCCTTTCACGGCGCGTTGGAGCCGGCTGGCGCAAAAGCAGGAGCGCAAGCTCAAAGCGATCTAACGGTCCACCACTTCCGCACCGAACTTAATGCTCGAATCGACGGCGTAGATTTTCACGGTGGATCCCTGCGGCTTCAGCATTTGCAGCACGATGGCCGCGCCGAGAGTGTGCAGAGAAAAATGCGAGCTGCCATCGCGCTCGACCGGGAATTGACGCGCGCTGAACGGCGGGATCTGCACCGCCAAGGACGCCGTGCAAACCGGCGTCAATTCTCCGCCGCGCCGCCCGTCCGGCACCGAGTAGAAAGCCGCGGCCGAGTAGCACAGCGACGCCGTGGCAGGCTGCGCGGAGGTGTTCACCAGCACCAGCAAATCGCCGGGCAGCTCGGATACATCTCCTTCGAACCATGGGTTGCGCATGGGAAAAGCCACCTCGCGAGCGACGGTACGCAGTTCGTTGCCCGCCACGCACTCGGTCGAGCCGCTCACCGTCACCACCGAAGAGAATGACCGGGCGGCGGGCGTCTCCCTCACTCGCACCCAGGCGCCGATTGTCTCGTCGGGCAGTTCCAGGCGGTACGTTTCCCGCTCGCGCGGCGCCAACTCCACGGCGATTGGCGGGTGGTCCTTGAGCGCCACCAGCGCCCCGTTTTCGCTATACGCTTCCACTGCCAGGGTGACCGGCCGCTCGCCCAGGTTTTGCAGTTGAATGGCCGACGCGCACGCCTTGCCCGCCGCCAGAGCCGGCAGCACGCGATCAATGGTCCGCTCCTGCGCGCATGCCGGCAGCGCCGCCGCCAGCACCAGCAGAACCGATTTCATACTTCGCATCTTAACAGCCAGCCCATGTTCGCGGTCCGGGTTCTCCGATTCTCAAAATGAGAGAAACACCTCTTCTTTAGGCGATATTAGAGGTACAATCGATAGCGGCCAGGAGCGAAAAACGAAATCCTGGATCGATGTAGCAGCAAACCGATCGATGCCGTGCAGCGAGGGATCGTTGTGCGAGATTCCGTTCAGGAGGTGTCCATTGAATCGAAAAATCCACATAGTTATCGCGGCCGGACTGATCCTTGGGTCCCTCGCGGTGGGTCAGACCCAACAAGAGAAAAAGCCTCAGGCCGCCGCGGTTCAGCCCGCCAAGGAGCTGGCCGATGCGTTGGCCCAGCGTTTGAGCAACGACCTTCATGTGAAGACGGTGGTTGGCGAGCCCTTCAAAGTCGGCTCGGTCACTTTGATACCGATCATGATGATCGATGTCAACTTCGGGGGTTTGGGCATGGCCGCTCCAGGCGGTCCGGCGGCTGCGGCGCCGCAGAACCCGGCGATGGGGGTGGATGGGTTCTTCATGAGCGGCGAAGCCCGGCCGCTGGGATTTGTCGCGATCGGCACGAAAGGGACGCGCTTCATTAGCGTCGCCGGCGCCGGCAAGACGCCCGCCAAGTGAGGAGACCATCATGAGAACAATACGAAATCTTGTTTTGTTGGCTACGTCCGTGCTTTTCTGGGGGCTGCCCGCGAGAGCCCAGGCCCCCTTGGCCCAGCCGCTGGCGGACTTCGACAAGCTGGTTGCACAACTGAAAACCAGCAGTGTGGTCGGAGAGCCCATTCGCGCCGGCGGTACCGCGGTGATTCCCTTTGCCAAGATCAAGTTCGCGCTCGGCGGCGGCGAAGCCATGATGGGTTTTGGCGGCGGCATGGACGCGAAGACCATCCCACTCGGAATCCTGATCGTTGAGGGCGATGACGTTCGCGCCGAACTGTTCCCGGAACAAGAGGAAAAGGCAACTGTTCCGGAGAGCTTGATGCAGGCCATCCGGGACCGCAAGTTCGTGTATATGGTGAACGGTCTGAACATCGGGAACACGTCCGGAACAATTCAGGACATGGCGCCCCTGATCTCGGCGATGATGGGACAAACCACGATCATGGTCAACGGCCTGAACCTGGGGAATCTGAACCCGCCGCGTGCGGCCGCGCCCGCCTCCACTGGGAACGTGGACGGCGCTATCGCGGATCTGGAGGCGGCTATCGCCAAGAAGCCATCGGCCGAAGCCTATTACCGTCTCGGCGAAGCCTGGAAGGCCAAGGGAGCGGATGACAAGGCCGCGGCAGCCTACAAGAAAGCGCTCGAACTACAGCCGAATTACCCGGAGGCATCGAAGGCCTTGGCGGCTATGAAAAAATAGACGGGGACGGGAGCGCGCAAGCGCGCCGCCGCATCCGCGATTTCCAGGCGCGGCGCGGCCCAATCCAGGTTGGGATACCGGGATACCTAAACCCGTGACAGTCGTGTTTCCATTTTCGTATCCCAAGCAAAGGAACGCGCTCCGCCTACGCTTTGAACTCGATGCCCTGCGCCAGCGGTAATTGCCCCGACCAGTTGATGGTGTTGGTCTGCCGGCGCATGTAGGCCTTCCATGCGTCGCTGCCGGACTCGCGTCCGCCACCGGTGTCCTTCTCGCCGCCGAAGGCGCCCCCGATCTCCGCCCCGCTGGTGCCGATGTTGACGTTGGCAATCCCACAGTCGCTGCCCCGGTGGCTCAAGAAAGTCTCCGCCGCCAGCAGGTTCGTTGTGAATAGGGCCGATGAGAGGCCCTGCGGCACATCGTTGTGCCAGTGAATCGCCTCGTCCAGATCTCCGAACTCCACCAGGTAAAGAATCGGCGCGAAAATCTCTTCTTTCAGAATCGGCATGTGCGGCCGCGCGCGCACCAGCGTGGGCAGCGCATAACAGCCCTCGATGGCTTCGCCGCCGCACAGGATTTCGCCGCCCTGCTCGCGGATGCGCCGGATGCCGTCCATCATATCGGCCACAGCCTGGCGGTTCACCAGCGGTCCCATCAGCGTCTCTTCATCCAGCGGGTCGCCGATCTTCACCTGCCGGTAGGCGTCCACCAACGCCGCGGTCATCCGCCCCGCGATGCCGCGCTGCAGGAACAGCCGCCGCGTGGTGGTGCAGCGCTGGCCCGCCGTTCCCACCGCGCCGAACAGCACCGCTCGCAGCAGCAGGTCCAGGTTGGCGTCGTCCATGGCGATGATGCCGTTGTTGCCGCCCAGTTCCAGAATGCTCCGGCCCATCCGTGCCGCCACCACCTGGGCCACGTGCCGCCCCACTTCCGTCGACCCGGTGAAGCTCACCAGCGGAATTCGCGCGTCGTGAATCAGGCTTTCGCCAATCGGACGGCTCTTCCCGATCACCAGGTTGAAGACGCCCTTCAGGCCGTGCCGGTCGAGCACCCGGTTGCAGATCTTCTGCACGGCGATGGCCGCCAGCGGCACCTCCGAGGACGGCCGCCAGAGCACCGAATCCCCGCACACCGCCGCGATCATGGCGTTCCACGACCATACCGCAACCGGAAAGTTGAAGGCGCTGATCACTCCCACGATCCCCAGCGGATGCCACTGCTCGTACATGCGGTGTCCCGGCCGCTCGCTGTGCATGGTCAGTCCATAGAGCTGCCGCGACAGACCCACCGCGAAATCGGCGATGTCGATCATCTCCTGCACTTCGCCCAGGCCTTCCGCCAGGATCTTGCCCATTTCGAGCGACACCAGCGCGCCCAAATCCGCCTTGTGGGCTCGCAATTCGTTGCCGATTTCGCGCACGATCTCGCCGCGCTTGGGCGCCGGCATCATGCGCCACTCGAGGAATGTCTCGCCGGCTCGCCGCACCACGGATTCGTAATCCGCCGGGCCAGCCAGCTGGATCTTCGACAGTCTTTCACCAGTCGCCGGGCTGAAGGATTCCAGCTCGCCGCCGCCGGGGTTTGCGATCCAGTCGCCATGGCAGGCGCCCGAGTTAACCGGCTCGATATGGAGCCTCTCGAGAATCAGGGGGATGGAGCGAGTAGCGGCGGGCACGCTACTATCTTAGCGAGTACCACCTGGCAAGGTCACCCGGCGCGGTCTCCGATCAGCGGGGCTACGCAGCCACCCCTTCGCGCGCCGGGTTTCCTTGTTCACGTGCAGCTTCGGCTGCCTGTGTCCGTGCCTGGAAGCGGCAAAGAGGACAGCGGTACTTTCGGCCGCCCGATTCGAATACCACCTCGTATACATCTTCCGACGGCGCCGGACTGCTGTTGCGTTCAATCCGACAGAGAGTGAGCGCGGTGCCGGGTTTGAGCACTACCCCGGCCCGCGCCACTATGTCTTCTACAGCCAATTTGCTGACAGTTTCCCGTAACACTTCAAATCCCCGTCGGCGGTTCGTGTCATTGACAGCGGCACTCACCCCATGCCTCGGTTGCCGGGCCTGGGGTCCGGCATATATGCCACTACAGTAGCCCGCCCGGGCCGGGGGCGGAAGTGTATCTTTCGTACAATCTTCGCTTATAGTTGGTCCTCGTACTGCTCAAAGGCTACCCGCACAAGCTGTCCCCTGGTCCGCACGCCGGTCTTCTGGAACAGGCTCTGCATGGTCGCCTTCACGTAGCTCTCGGAAATTTGCAGCCGCCACGCGATTTCCTTATTGGAGAGCCCTTCCAGCACGAAGTGCAGCACCTTGCGCTCGCGATGGTTGAATAGCGGCGCCGCGGGCCCGTCGCGGTTCGCCGTTTCCGGTTCCATGTGGGTGAAAGACGGGTCGAGCCAGGTGCCGCCGGCCATCACCATGTGGATGCTCGCACTCAGATCGCTGAGCGGCGCCTCCTTGAGAAAAATGCCGGCCACTCCCTGGCGGATCAGCCGGCGGGCTTCGGTATCGCTCACCCAGGCCGTCACCACCAGCACCCGGCCTTCGAACCCGGCCTGGCGGGCCGCCGGCAAGAATTGCGAAGCGCGCTCGCTGCCGAGGTCGTGATCCAGCAGCACCAGGTCGAAGGTCTGCCGCGCCAGAATCACCAGCGCTTCCCGGATGCTCGCGCAGTGCTCGACCTCCAGGTCCGGCTCCATGTCCAGCGCCCGCGCCACGCTCTCGCGAAATAGCGAGTGATCGTCCACCAGCAAAGCCCGAATCAGTTGCGTGTCCTGTCCCATCGTTTTTCTACCGGGTTCTCCGCCGGCCAGAGCTCCACCACGAAGCAACTGCCGGCATCCTCGCGTTCGTAACGCAAACCGCCTCCATGCGACCGTAGAATCGCCCGCGAAATGTACAGACCCAGCCCTACCGACTGCGCCCCCGGCTGGAAGGGCTTGAACAACTCCTCCGGATTCGCCACACCTGGCCCGCTATCGCGAAACCGTACTACCACCAGATCGCGTTCCACCTCCACGGAAACGCGCATCTCGCGCCGCTCGCAATTCTCCAGCGCCCGCACACTGTTCCGCGCCAGATTGAGAAACGCCTGCAACAGCCCGTGATGGTCCGCCTGCACCAGGGGCAGCCCGGCGGCCCTCTGCCACGAAACCGTGATGCCGGCCTCCCACAGCCTGGGTTCGATCACGATGCGGGTCTCGTCCAGCACCGTGCCGAGGTCCGCCACCACGCTCTCCCGGCTGGAGGCCATCCGCAACCCGGATGAGGCGATCTTCTCCAGCCCCTGCAGCAGGCTGCCGAGCGCCTGGTAGCGTACGTCGTTTTCCGTCGCGGGGCCCGTCGGCAGGGCTGCGTACGCCGATACCGCTGCGGAGGCCAGATTGCGGATCTCGTGCGAAATGGCGCCAATCAGCACGCGCGAAGTCGCCATCATGGAGTCGAGTCCCGCGCCTTCGCGGTCCCGCAGATTCTCGGATGCGTCCCAGACCACGGCCGCTAATCCGGGGCCCTCCGAGGTGCGGTAGGTCGACAGCCAGACGTGCGCCAGGAAGACCTCACCGCCGCGCCGGTTCCCCTTGCATTCCACGCTGGTGCGAATGTTGTTGCCGCCGTGTTGGCTGTGCAGCATGCGCGGCAGAATCGGCAGGTAGGCTTCCACCTCTTCGCCTTGCAGTTGGGCGCCGTCAAACCCCAGCAACTGGCGAGCCGATTCGTTGGCCAACACCACTCGTCCCGCCGCATCCAGCGTCAGGATTGCCAGCGGGCTGGTCTCAATCAGCATGCGCACCTGCAACTCCGTCTCCCGCTGGCGAAGCATCTGCCGTTCGCGTTCCCCCAGGTGCTCCGTCAGCAACTGCCGCCGCTTGTTCAGCTCCCTGACGAAGAATCCGGTCATGGCGAAGCCGCACGCCGCTACCGTGAAACGTCCATACGAACCGGCGACCCAGTTCGCCGGGTTCGGGACCATCGGTTCCGGCGTGCCCGCTATTCCGGCGAATTGCAGGGGGTCGAGCGCTTCCCGCAGGTACCCGCACACTACCGCCATGCTCAGAATCTGGTATCCGTTCAGCGCCGGCGCCGCCAGCAGCACCGGAAACAAGTACAGAAATCCCACCGACGTGTTGGGCAGATTCCAGTCGGCCAAGGCGATCGCCAGCACGATCACCCCGCTGATGGCGCACACGGTCGCCCGGTGCGATTCCGCGTACACCAGGTAGCTGTCGAGACTTGTCATTCGCCGCAAGCGCCTCAGGCTACCATCGTAGCGTGACGATCTTGCTCCGGGTTGTGTATCTTTCGGACTGTGCTTAATCCGTCGATCACGCGTCCCTTTGAGGTTCTGGGTTCACCGCGGAGGCGCGGAGACGCAGAGAAAACAAGAAAAGCGAATATCTGGATTGGGCCCGTGTTTCCTTCCGAGCGCCGCTGTCGATCTCTGCACCAACTCCTGGTCTCCTCAGTTTCCTCCGCGTCTCCGACGGTGAGAGAGTCTTTAGGACTGTGCCCCCGGATCGGCGTTACCATCGAGCTTCGCTAAGCGTCTGAAGATATAGCGATGAGTTTGTTCTTTCTGCTTCTATTGAGCCTGGCGCCGTGCATGCAGGACGCCCCGCCGGCCTATTTCTCCCCCGCTCATCGCATCATCGGGATCGGGGCGGATCGCGACGACCTGTCCGCCGAACAGATCGACCTTCGCACGGCGCGCATGATCGAGTCGCAAACTTTCGCCATTATGCGCGAGCCCGAAGCGCTGCCGGGCGCGCACCGCATCACGGCCGATCCCAAGCTGCGGGCGCTGTTCCAATCCGCATCCAAGCACAGCGGATTCCCCGCTTCGCTGCTCGAAGCCGTGGCATACCTCGAAAGCTGGGGCGATTCCCATGCCGAGAGCCCGTCCGGCCCCAAGGGCATCATGCAGATCTCGGAATCGACCGCGCGCACCATGGGCCTGAAAGTCCTCCACGCCACGCGCTACCACGTGACGCGCGAAAAAGTCGCCGTTTCCACCAAGAGCCACACTCCCAAATTCAAGACGGTCACGCACCGCGTGCCGTATACCGTGACCGTCCGCGACGACCGTCTGTCGCCCGGCCGCGCCATCCCCGCCGCCGCCACTTATCTGGCCGGCATGGAAAGGAAGTTCGGTGGCCGCGATTGGGCCATCTTCGCTTACCATTGCGGGCAGGGTTGCGTAGCCGAGATGCTCGAACTGGCGCGCCGCGCTCACGGCATCCCCAAAGACGAGGTCACGGTTCCCCGCATGTTTTTCTCTTCAAGCCCCGCCTGGAATCGCGAACTGTATCAGGCCGTGAGCCAGCAGATGCAGCGCGATTATTCCCCGACGTATTACTTCCGCATCCTGCGCGCCGAGCAGTTGCTCGATCTCTACCGCCGCGATCCGGCCGCCTTCACCGCGTTGCAGCGCGAGTACAAGAGCGAGTTCGCCTCCGGCCCGCGCGCGCCGCACCGTCTTTCCGTGTGGCTGCGCCGCGACGACCTGGTGTTCCATACGGGCGACGACATCCGTTCGGCGGCTACCCTGGCCCCGGCCTTCGACCGGCCGGATTTCTTCGGCTACTCCTTGAACCTCGACGCCGGCAGCCCGTCCGCGGCCGCGCCCGCCGCTCTCGGCACGCTGGCTTACGTGGCCTTTGAAACCCGGCGCCTCTATGAAACCCTGCGCCCCAAGCCTCAGCCGTTCCAGCCGCTGCCGGTGACGTCGCTGGTGGAAGCCGAAGATGCGCTGCCGTCTTCGCAGCGCGAAGCCCTGGCCCATGCCTCCGGGCAGGTTTTCGATATCGATTATTCCGGCCTGCCGCCGGGCGAGCTCGAATGCCTGCGCTTTGTCCTGGACGACCTGGGCTGGGACGGCTACCTGGGTTTCGTGGAGGAGGGAAGCGCCAACCTGCATATCGGCTGTTCGCCTTCCTCGCGGGAATTCTTCACGAGGGTGTATCAGGAAGCGCTGGAAACGCGCTAATGCGCTCATCTCCACTTCCTCAGCGCTCTCAGATCCTGACTCTGCTCTTTTTCTCAGCGTCTCCGTGTTAAAAGGGGCCCTTCACTCTCCCGGATGGTACTCCCGCTCGGTGTGCCCCTTGAGTTGCGGGCGGTAGTAGTAAACCTCCCGCAAATCGCCGGTGGCGTATCGCCTGGCTTCATCGTTGAAGTGCTTGGATGCCGGATTCCCGCTCTCCCCGCCGGCCGTCACCGCCTTGGCCCGCACCGTCTTGCCAAACTCCACCACCGCTACGAAGCTGTTTCCGCTGGTGCCATACCACTTCTTCGTCCCCGGGTATGCGCGCGCGCCAAATGACGCCAGCGACCCCCAGGTTGCCGAAGGAAAGCCCACCGGAATGCTCGGCCCCGTATCGTCGAACTTCGGCGCGATATCGTCGTTCAGCCGCTGGAATCGATTGATGTCGCCCCATGGCGTCTTCCAGCTCCCGAAGTCGCGAGTCAATTGATCGGACGCAGCCACCAGCGCCTGCAAGAGCTGGTCGGCGGGCGCGTCCTCGATGGCCGCTCCGCCTCCGCCCCTTCTACCGCCGCCGCCCACCCGCCGCGCGGCGTCGGCCCAGAAGATCGCGAGCGACGTCGGAACCGAGTCCACGCCCCACCGCAAATCCCACTTGCGCAGCAGCGCGATCTGCTCGGCCGTCTTGGGCTTAAGCGGATTCGAGTCCGGGGTCGCGTCCCATGCCTTGATCAGCGCCGGCATCGGCTTTTCAAACCACGTCAGGTACGTGTCGAACGCCGCCCCAATCAGCGACTCGAGCGTGAAGTCCTTCTTGTTCTCCAGCACCCTCACCGCGTGCAACCCGCGCGCCGATTCGCCGCCCTGCTCCACGTAGACCGGGTAATCTTCCTTCTTTGGGCTGCTCGGCCCGGCCGCCGACCACGGCCAGTTGTTGGTGTTGTAGAGCCAGCCGCTCTTCGGATTCAGCAGGTGCGGCGTCTCGTCTATCTCCAGAAGTCCCTTCCACTCCGTCGCCGGATTGCTGCCATCCACCGGCCTCGTAAAGTCGAAGCTGGGATCGCGCCGCGGAATAAAGTTGCCGTGGAAGTATGCGATATCGCCGTCGGCATCCGCGAAGATCGTATTGTTCGACGAGTTCGCCTTCAACTCCATGGTCTGCCGGTACGTCTTGTAGTCCTTCGCCTTGGTGCGCGTGTAGGATTGCGTCAGCGCCTCAATCGGCTTCTGCATCAACCGGACCGTCACCCACTTGCCGTTGGCCTCGCGGATCACCGGCCCGTGATGCGTGCGGTAAACCGTGAATTTCTTTTCGGCCATCCCGGTGTCGGTCTTGTACGGCACCGCGATCTCCGTCGCCACCATCGGCCGCTCTTCGTTCCCGTACTTGTAATAGAATCCGTCGGCCTTCTTGACGACCGTTTCCAGGTACTCATCCACCGCATCCACGCCGCTCGAGGTGTGCATCCAGCCGGCGTGCTCGTTGAATCCCTGATAGATGAAGAACTGCCCCCACGTTACCGCTCCGTAAGCATCCAGGCCCTCGTCGCTCACCATTTGCAGTTCCGACCGGAAGTAGAACGAGGTGTGCGGATTGATCAGCAGCAGCGCGTGATGGTCCACCGTATTCGCGGGGGCGACCGCCGCGCCGTTCGATCCCCCCGGCTCCGGCTCGTACTCCTCCGCCGCGGGTTCCTGGCTCACCGGGGCCTTGCCGTAGAACGCCCCAAGCTGGCTGAGGTTGACCTTGTCGATGTCGCCGCCCAGCGGAACGCTCCCCTCGGTCAAGCTAAGCGCCATCCACGGCTCGAACCGCTGGATCACCCGCGGTTTTACCTCGGGGTGCTTATAGAGGTAGTAGTTCAGGCCGTCGGCAAACGCGTCCATGAGCTTTTGCAGCCATGCCGGGCTCGCCGCGTAGTTCTTCTTCAGCTCCGCCGGGTCGATGAACAGCTTCATCCGCAGATCCTGGTAGATCCTTTGCTCCCCTTCGGCCTCCGCCAGGCGCCCCAGCGAGATGATGTAGTTCGTTTCCACGCGATTGAAGTCGTCCTCGGCCTGCGCGTACTCCATGCCGAACACCGCGTCGGCGTCGGTTTTTCCGTAGACGTGCGCGATGCCCCAATCGTCGCGGATGATGGTGACTCGCGCCGCCTCTTGCTTCCACCGCGCCGCATCCGCTTCTTTAGCTCCCTGGAAGCCGAACGCCGCGGACGACGCCGCCAGAACCAGAACAAGCCGCTTCACGTAAGATTTTTTCATGGCTGACCTTGCACCATTCTATTCCAGTGTGGGGCGGGCAATCCTGCCCGCAACCGGACTTAGCTTGGCGCATATCGGAACCCGCCACGCCAGGTCCGCCAGCAAAGGCTGCGCCAGATGGTGTCGGCCTCTTTACGCTGAGTATAGATCGCCGGCCAGATACTTAAGACCGCTGTCAACGGCTACCGTGACCACCGTCGCTTCCGGCCCCAGTTCCGCCGCAAGCTGGATGGCAGCGGCGACATTGAGTCCCGTAGACGTGCCCGCGAGTATCCCCTCTTCCCGTGCCAGCCACCGCGCCATCGCGCGCGCGTCGCCCTCTTCAACGGTCCGGATCTCGTCATAATCGCCGAGCTTGAGGTGCGGCGGCCAGAAGCCTACCCCGACCCCTTCCACGCGATGCGCCCCGCCCTTGCCGGTAGTGAGGGTCGGAGACGCGGCCGGCTCGAGAGCCACAATCTGCGCCTTGCATTTTGCCGCCTTCAACGCGTGAGACACGCCGACCAGCATTCCTGCCGTCCCCACCGCGCCGCAGAACGCCGTGATCCCGGAGCCCAACTGGCCCAGCAATTCATCGCCGAGCGCCACGTAGCCGGCGATGGCATCGTCGTTGTGGAACTGGTCGGCCCAGAACACCCCGGGCTGTGCCGCTTCACGCGCCAGTTCGGCTTTCAGCCGCGTGAATAGCTCAGCATTAATCCGACCCTTGTCGCTCGGAATCACGATCAGGCTGGCGCCGAACGCCCGCATGGTATCCAATTTTTCCCGGGCGAAAGCGTCCGAGGAAACCGCCGTGAAAGGGTATCCTTTCACGGCGCAGACCATGGCGAGCGAAGAGCCGGTGCTGCCGCCGGTGTATTCCACAACTCTCATGCCGGCTTTCAAAACGCCGCGCCGCTCGGCGCCTTCAATGACCGCCAGCGCCATCCGGTCCTTATAGGAACCCGTGGGGTTGTAGTATTCCAGCTTGATGAAAACCCGCGCGCCATGCGGGGGCGCCACGCGACGCAATTGGACCAGGGGCGTCTTGCCGATGGCTTCGAGCACGGAGCTGCTGGTGGAAGGAAGTTGCATAGCGGGAGAACGCTGTCCCGTGAGTATAGCAGGCGCCGGTGCGAGGGGACGGAGCTTTCTGTCCCAAGGCGCCGCCTTTGCGCCGCGTGGACTGAGGGGTCTGTCCCGGTTCGTGTTAAGCTAGCTTAAGCTAGGCAGGGAACCGACCTCTCTGTCCCAAGGCGCCGCCTTTGCGCCGCGTGGACAAAGTGGTCTGTCCCCCGGTTCGTGAGGAAAGCCCCTATGCGCGAGATCGGGGCCTTCGAGGCCAAAAACACGTTAGGCACTTTGCTCGACCGCGTGGAGCGCGGCGAGGAGATCGTCATCACCCGGCACGGCAAGGCGGTGGCCCGTCTGGTGCCAAACTCCGGTGGAATCGACCGGGAACAGGCTCACGCCGCCTCACTGCGGATTCGCGCACGGGCGAAGAAACTGAATCTCGGTCCGTTCGATTGGCAGGCCCTGAAAGCCGACCGGGACGCTGGCCGCCCATGAGCCTGGTCCTGGATAGCTCGGCCACCTTGGCCTGGGTCTACGCCAGCGAGACCACCGAGGCCGTTCGCCACGTTTTCGATCTTGTCAGTGAAAACGGCGCCTGGGTTCCGGCGCTCTGGCGGCTGGAGGTCGCCAACATTCTGGAAATGGGTGTGAGGCGAGGCCGCACCAAGGCCGCTTTCCGAGACGCGGCTCTAATCGACCTTGCTCTTCTGCCAATCATCCTCGATGCCGAAACCGACCGGCAGGCGTGGGGCGCGACGGCGCGGCTGGCGGCACGCCACCGACTGACTTTGTACGATGCGGCTTACCTGGAACTGGCGAAGCGGCGTGGTCTGCCGCTCGCCACCCTCGATCTGGAACTGCGCGCCGCCGCCACCGCCGAGCGCGTCACTCTCCTGTAGGGGACTGGCCTCCTGTTCCAAGGCGCCGCCTTTGCGCCGCGTGGACAGAGCGGTCTGTCCCCGGTTCCCGCCCGATTCCTGCGCGCCACCCATGCGTTAGCATGGAGAGAATGCACGATCTCTCGTACTTCCGAAATAACTTCGAACGCATTGCCGAACGCCTCTCGACGCGCGGCAACGTATCTGGCCTGGACCAGTTTCGCGAGCTCGATCGCTCTCGCCGCGCCGCCATCACCAAGGCCGAGCAGTTGAAGGCCCGCGTCAATGAGCAAAGCGCCGAGATCGGCAGGCGGCGGCGTGAGGGCGCCGACACCACCGCCGAGCAGGAACAAGTGCGCGCCATGAAGGCCGAGATCGCCGCCCTCGACGAGCAGGTCCAATCCCTCGACGCGCGTTTCCAGGAGCTGCTCGCCGGCATCCCCAACATCCCGCATGAATCCGTGCCCATCGGCAAGAGCGCCGAAGACAACATCGAAATGCGCCGCGTGGGCTCCCCGCCCCGCTTCGATTTCGAGCCCAAGGCCCACTGGGACCTCGGCCCCGAGCTGGGCATTCTCGATTTGGAGCGCGCCGCCAAAATCACCGGCGCCCGCTTCGCTCTCTACTGGGACCTCGGCGCCAAACTCGAGCGCGCCCTCATCAACTTCATGCTCGACGTTCACACGCGCCACCACGGCTACACCGAAGTGTTGCCGCCGTTCCTGGTGAATTCCGCCAGCCTCTTCGGCACCGGCCAGTTGCCCAAATTCAAGGAAGACCTTTTCAAGTGCGAGGGCCACGACCTCTGGCTCATCCCTACCGCTGAAGTCCCCGTCACCAACATCTTTCGCGACCAAACCCTGGAGGCCGGGTCGCTGCCCATCAAGCTCTGCGCCTACACGCCCTGCTTCCGCAGCGAGGCCGGCTCTTACGGCCGCGACGTCCGCGGCATCATCCGCCAGCACCAGTTCCAGAAGGTCGAGCTGGTGAAGTTCGCGCGCCCCGACCAGAGCTACGGCGAGCTCGAGAAGCTCACCGCCGATGCCGAAGACATCCTCCGGCGCCTCGGCCTGCCGTTCCGCACCGTGGTCCTTTCCACCGGCGACCTCGGCTTCGGCAACGCCAAAACCTACGACATCGAAGTCTGGCTGCCTGGCCAGAATGGCTACAAGGAAATCTCCTCCTGCTCGAACTACGAAGCTTTCCAGGCCCGCCGCGCCGGCATCCGCATGCGCACCGGCAAGAAGGCCGAGTATGCCCACACCTTGAATGGCAGCGCGCTGGCCATCGGCCGCACGTGGGTGGCCATTGTCGAAAACTTCCAGCAGAAAGACGGCTCGGTAGTCGTTCCCGAAGCGCTCCGCCCCTACCTGAATGAGGAAGTGATCCGCCCGCGGAAGTTGACGGCTGTTCTATGAACTTCGCACTCATCGGCGTCCTCATCCGCCTGCGCTATCGCCTGCTGTGGGCCAAAACCCGCACGCGCAACGGCAAGATCGCCCTGTTTTTCGCCGGCTACCTGCTGCTGGTCATGGTGGTTGCGCTGCTCGCCGCCGGCGGAGCCGGCGCCGGCATGACCGCCATCCGCAGCGGCAAAGGCACGCTCATCGCCGGCCTTCTGCTGGGCGGCATCTATGCGCAGGCCATCGTCGCCAGCGTGATACTGGGCTTCGGCATGACCGCCATTTTCTCCGAGACCGAGCTGCGCCGCTATCCTATACGCGCGCTCGAACGCCGCCTGACCCGCCACTTCATCGGCATCGTGGATCCCTACTGGATCCTGTTCCTCGCGTTGGACCTCGGCATCGCTCTCGGCCTGTACCTCTTTGGCGCCGGTTCGTTCTGGCTCGGCCTGATTGCCGCGCTGCTGCTCTTCTGCTCCAACTACGTTGCCGCGCGCGTGCTCGGTATGCTGGTCGACCGCCTCATGATGAAGAGGGGCGGCTCCGCCATCATGCTGGTTTGCATCATGCTCCTCGGCATCTTGCCGTCCATGCTCGGCCCGGTGATCCGCAAGAACCCACGCATCCTGGACGCCGTGACCCGCTTGTGGCAAAGCACGCCGCCGGCCGGCGCGGCCGTGGCCATGACCCAATCGAATCTCGCGGCGTTGTCCGGCCTGGGCCTGATCCTCCTGTGGATGGCGGCGCTCCTCGCCTTGCTCGTCGTGATCGAACGGCGTCCGCCCAAGACCCGCGTCGCGCAGGCCGGCAAGGTCGGCTGGGAAAGCCCCTTTGATCGCATCGGTGCAATCTTCGGACCCCAAGACGGTCCCCTCGTCGCGTTCTGGCTGCGCTTCTATTCCCGCAACAACCGCTTCCGCACCATCTATCCGCTGGCGCTGCCGCTCGCCGCGTTCCTCCAGTTCTTCTATGGCCGGCAAGTGCATCCCGCGGGGGGCACGTTCGCCATTTCCGTGTCGGTCTTCCTCATCCTCGGGTTCGTCGGCACCGTGCAGTTCGCCGTCAACGAGTTTGGGTACGTCGGCGGCGGATTCCGACGGTTTCTCCTGTTGCCCACCGGCGCGGCCACGGCTTTTCGCGCCGGCAGCTACATGTTCGTCATGTCGAGCGCCGCGCTCATCCTGCCGGCGGCCATTCTCTGGAGCCTCTTGGTGCCCGCCCGCTTCGACTCCCGTGCCATAGTCATGCTGGTGGCATGCAGCGTCTCGAGCCTGTTCTTCTTTCACGGCATCGCGCTGTGGACCTCGCTGCTCGGCCCGCGCCGCGGCAATTACAACCAGAGTTTCGGCAACGACCTTTCCTTCGCCGGCAACATCGTCGTCATCGGCGGCATGCTCTCGATGCTGTTTCTGCCGCAAGTGGCCGCCAAACAATGGCCCGGCGCGATCACACCGGACTACTGGTTAGCCGCGATCCTGGCCGCCCTGCTGGCCGCGGTCTTCTATTTCACCTCGCTCCACTTCTCGACCGCGCTGTTTCGCGCCAAACGCGAATCGCTCATGGTCTTGCTGGAAGGAAAACACTGATGGACGCGATACGGATTACCAACCTCGTGAAGCGCTACGGCGCGGTAACCGCCGTCGAGAATCTCTCGCTTTCCGTGCGGCCGGGGCGCATTTTCGGATTCCTCGGGCCCAACGGCTCCGGCAAAAGCACCACCATTGGCTGTCTGACCGGCTTGCTCGATCCCACCTCCGGCACCGTCGAACTGCTCGGGCAGCCCTTCGATTCGGAGAATGTCGCCATCAAGAAGCGCATCGGCGTCATGCCGGAAACGCTCGGCCTGTTCGACCCGCTCTATGCCCAGGAATTCCTGGCTTTTGTGGCCCGCATGTTCGGCCTGGACGAAGTGACCACGCGCCAGCGCGTCACTGAGCTGCTCGAGGCGCTCGAACTCACCGACTCCTCGAAAACGCTTGCCGAATACTCCACCGGCATGCGCAAGCGCGTGGCGTTCGCCGCCGCGGTGATTCACTCGCCGGAGGTCCTGTTCCTCGACGAACCCTTCGAGAGCATCGACCCCGCCGGTGTCGCGCTCATGAAGCAATGGCTGCGCCGCTTCGCCGACCAGGGCCGCACCGTCTTCATGACCACCCATGTGCTCGAGACCGTCGAGCGCATCTGCCACGACATCGCCATCATCACCAAGCCCGGCAAACTGGTCTGGGAAGGCGATGTCACGCTTCTTGCCAACGAGGGCTCGCTCACTTACAACGGCCAGGGGTTCCGCACCCTGGAGTCGCTGTTTCTGCACCTCACCGGCGAGAAGTACACGGATCTCAACTGGCTCTGAGAGGTGCGTGGGACAGACGATCGGTTTTTGTCGTCTGTCAGGCTGCCGTTTTTTGCCGAGGCATGACAGGCCACGGAAGACGATGGCCTGTCCCACTCGGCTACTGCGACCAAGGCGGCACGATCCCGTTCATCCTGGCATACGCGATGGCCTGCCCCAGGTGCTCGGCAATATGCGTCTCCAGGCGGATCAACTCGCCGCGCGTCGTGGTGGGCGTTCCGAAAAGATTGATCTCGCGGCTGAGAGAATTGTTGCTCGCCGCATCGATGGCGCGGTGTATGGCGGCGAAGCTGGCCGTCAGCGCCTCGATCACCTTTGTCTTGTTGACCGGCTGTTGCTCGTTCCTGGAGTTCTCTTCCACCTGCTTTTGGAGCGCGTCGGCGGTGGAGTTGCCGCTCGCCATGCTCAGCATAAGCTGGTTGCCGTATGCGATATGCAGGAAGACCTGCTGGAACGTGCGGACGCCGGGCGCCGGGCTCCAGGAATATTCCTCCTCCGGAACGGCTTTGGCGAGCGCCATCACGTGGGCCTCTATCTCGGGGAGCGCCGCATTCAGGTCGGCCCCGGCGGCGGGCGCGGGCGGCACATTCCTCACGCCGAGCAGTTCGACGTCGAAAATCAACTCGGCCTTGGGCGGAATGGCGCGGCCGCGGCCCAGTTCGCCGTAGGCCAGTTGGTAGGGGATGAAGAGGCGCCGCTTGCCGCCCACTTTCATCCCTTCGAAACCGCTGTCCCAGCCGGCGATCACCGCGCGCCGGCCCTGGATGAATGGCAGAGGCGCGCCGCGATCCACCGAAGAATCGAACTTGGCGCCGTCCCGTAACCAGCCGGTGTAGTGCACGGTATATTCCTGGTTGGGCGCGGCTGCCACGCCATCGCCGGTCCTGATCTCGATGTAGCGGAGGCTGTAAGCTTCGACCACTGGGCCGGCGGCCGCGGGGACCGAAGCCGGCATAGTGGGGTCGAATGTCTGCGCCGCCAGTCGAAGCGCGGCGACCAACGCAGTGGCGGCGATGAGACGCATAAGGCTATACCTCTATCCGAGCTTTTTCCTGGCGATCAGCCGGCCCGCCGCGGCCGGCGGATTGTGGCCGGTTGACGCGGCGGCCTTGCGGAAGTATTCCATGGCCTTGTCTTTATCGCCCAGCTTTTCGTAGGCCTGGCCGATCAAGGCCATGTTGAACGCGTCCTGATTGGCCTTCTGCAAGTCCTCCGCCGCGGTCTTGTAATCGCCGGTATAGAAAGCCACGTAGCCGGTGAGGTAGGGCAGGAACATGGCCTGTGCCTGGCCGCTGGTGGAACCCATCTGCGGATCCTTATCATAAAGCGCCTTGGCGGCGGCGACGTGCTTCATGGCCTCGGCCTTATTGCCCCGGCGGGCGGCGAGGCGCGCCAGCACGTTCTCCCATCGAAACTCCCAGAGATCCTTCATGTCCGGCGCGAGCTTGGGATCTTTCAGGCCGGAGTCGTGCCCCAGCTTGTACCACTTCTCGGCGGCGGCGAAATCGCCGGCATCGATGCAGACGCGGCCGGCTTCGTCGGCGATTTCACCCTGCTGGTAGAAATCGGCGGCGGCGGCGCGGATATCGATGGCCATCTGTTCATACTTGCCAGCATTCCGGCAGTCGGCTTCGAAGGCGTAGGACATAGCCATGGCCCGGTAAGCGCTCACCTTAGCGTCCTGGGTGGCGGCCAGATCGATGACCCTGGCGAAGTGTTTGCGGGCCTCTTCGCCTTTGCCCATGAGGTCGAGCAGGACCCCGGCGGAGTTGTGGAGCTGCGGGCTGTCGGGCGTGCTGGCGAGTTCCTTCTGGTAGACCCCGAGGGCGTCTTCGTACTTGCCTTCGGTGATGAGCTGGCGGGCCTGCCGGGCCCATTCGGGCTGCGGTGGGCCGCCCTTCTGCTGGCCGGACAGGCAGAGAGCAGACACAACCGATACGACGAGGATCGTTGCAATGCGCATGGAGGCGATTATCGCACGACAGCCGCGCACCAGAAAGAGCCGCGCACAAAAAAGACGGGGAGGCCGGCTGTCGAAGCCGGTCTCCCCGTGGTGAAAAAGGGGGTAGTGCAAATTAGAAGTGGATCCGGAGGCCAAACTCCATGGAGCGCGGACTGTTCGACTGGCCGGTGATTTGGCCGAACGAGGTTGGGCTGGTGAGGCTCAGGCTCGGATTGCTGGGCTGGAAGTGGTTCAGAACATTGGTGAAGGTAAAGAAGAACTGGGCGCCCACGCGCTCTTTGTAGAGCGCCAGATCCTTCACCACCTGCGCGTCCACGTTCCATGTCGGCAGACCGCGTAGGCTGCCGCCCCCACCACCGCAACTGGTGTCGAGACCCAGCACGCAGGGCCGGAATTCGGAGTAGACCTGACCCGGATTGGTGAACATGTTCAGGCCATACAAGCCTGGGTTGGCCGAGCTGATGGGCTTGGTTCCCACCGAGTTGGTTCCGAAGATCAGGTTGGTGCCGGTGCCGCCGGTGATGCCGTAATGTACCTTAGTGCCGCCCGAGTAAGGCGAGAGGCCAACGGCATTTTCCGCGTTCGAATTATTGTCCGCGCTCACGGCGCTGGTGCCCGGCACGGTAACTTCACCGAAGGCCTCGCAACCGGAGCAATTACCCTCGCTGTACCCTACCGCGATGGTGCTGCCGCTCTGTGCCGTGAACAGCGGCGAGACGGTCCATCCGCCCAGGATATGCCCGAGGACACCGTGCTGGCCTCTGTAAAACGGCAGTTCGTAGTACATGTTCAAGTTATAGATGAACTTGACATCGTAAGGCTGGGAGCCGTAGTTGGCACCCTCGTTGAATGGATTCAACGCCGTGTAGCTGCTGCTCGCCTGCACCTGATTGCCCGTGCCCAGCGCCCGTCCCCATGTGAAATTGGAAGTGGCGGTCAGGCCGTGCCAGGTGTTGGTGCGCACAGTAGCGAATAGTGCGTTGTAGTTTCCATATCCCAGGCTGGTAATCATGGCTAGGGAGTTGGAAGTCGAGGCTCCGCCGTTAAGCGCCTGGCCGTACGTGGTCCGCGGCAGTATCCAGCCGTTTGCCGCGCCGAGCTTGTTCCACAGGTCGGTCACGGCGGTCTCCTTGATGAGGGAGCCGTAATTGGAGGCCACCGCGTCCGTACAGCTCGCGAAGCCCTTGCAGAAACCGGAGTTTATCCCGCCCAGCGCCGTTTCGAAGAATGGTTGCGCCGTAACACTGGTGGCGGGCACTCCATTGAAGAACATCTGCTCGTAGACCTGGGCGAACGCATTCGAAAACTGCTGGCCGCCGAGCGTTTCCATGGTGGGAACCGAGTCTATGTTGAGTTCCTGGTACTCGTTCTTGATGATCTTCCCGATATAGCCAAGCTCCAGGTGCACGTGCGAGCTCAATTCACGCTGCACGGTCAGGGTGAAGTTGTCGATGCGGTCCGGTTTGAAGTTCGGATCCAGGGATTCGGTGTCGCCGGCGTTCGGATAGGCTCCGCCGGGATAGTATGGCTGCGGCAGCGTTGGTGAAGCCGCCGCCAACGGAGCGGTCAACCCGTCGGTGCCGATGCGAAAGGCATTGGCGGGAGTCGCCACGCCGCTTCCCGCGCAGGTTCCGTTCTGAAGCGGATTCACGCAGGTGACGCCTTGCAGCAGGCCGGGCCCCAGCAACGGCACCAGAACCAGATCGACACCGTTCAGCCGTCCGAAAATGCGGCTATATCCGCCCCGGATTACCGTCTTGCCGTTGCCGAACAGTTTGCCCATGATGCCGTCGCTATAATGCGGGTTCCAGGCAAAAGATATGCGCGGGCTGAATTCGCCGTAATACGGATTGTAGGGATACTTGAGCCCCGAACCCACAGCTCTTACCAGCTCGAAGCCGAGGTTCGGCGTATAGGCCCCTCCCTGCAGCGCTGCCGTTTCCCGTTGGTCGAGGAAACCCGCGGTGCTGATCGGTACGCCGTTCGAGTCCACCAGGGCCACTTGCCCGCCGTGCAGCTCGTAGGGGGGCATCTGCAGGTTCCATCCCAACCCATAAGTCAGTGTGAAACTCGGCTTCATGTGCCACGAGTCCTGGAAATAGACGCTGTAGTAGGGAATAATCGACTTCTCGAGAGCCGGGGTGCCGATTGATTCCAGGTTCAAGTTGGGCAGCCCGCGGGTGTACATCACCTGGGTCGAACTCACCATTCCGAGAACTTCGGCGTACTCCGTCTCCCAGGTGGAGTATTGGGACGACGGGACCGTCGTGGGGATGTACTGGATAGGCGAAGTCCAGTTGAATCCCGAACTGGTGGACAGGTAACTTACCTGATAGTTGATGCCAGCTCCATTGTCCGAGCGCGAGTGGTAATCGAAATTCCGCGCATAAGCGCCGCCGAAGATGAACAGGTGATTTCCCTTGAGCATGGTCAGATCGTCGCGCAGTTGTTTATCCTGGCCGTCCCAGAAGCGCTGGCGTACGCTCTGCGTATTCACGTTGTAGGGAATCAAGGCGCCGCTGCTCTCGCCGCCGATTTCGAGCGCGCCACCCAGGCCGAAGCCCTGCGCCGGACCATTGCCGTCGGACCACTGCCAGAATTGCCGCAGGTAGCTGAAGACAAAAGTGTTGGTGGTGGTTGGGGTGATCACGCTGGCGAGTCCCGCGGTCCAGACCGACGGCTGCTGCGGCCGAGGGGCGGTAGCGACTGGGACGCCGAACTTATCGCCGGGCAATACGCCGCCGACGTCGGTTTGGTTGGTGGTCAGGTTGACCAGTTTGTAGTCGCGATAAGTGAGATAGAAATGCTGTTTCTCGCTGAAGTCGTGATCGATGCGCCCGACGTAGTTATTGCTGGTTATGGGCGCGCGGATACTCCCGAGAAATGCCTGCGTATTGTACGTGTCGCCGCCCAGCGGATTGTTTTCGAGCGGCATCTGGTTGCTCCAGATATCGTTCACGATGGGGTTGATGCCGATGCCGCGGGGATCGCACGCGCCGGCCGGGCAAAGCGCCGACGGATATTGTACGCCGTTCACTGTTACCGCATTGGGATTCAGATTGTAAGGAATGTACTGGCCGGCCGCATTCGGCACCTGAATGATGCCCGCCCTCAACAATGCCGAGGGCACGGTCTTCGAGAAGACCTGCGCATCGGGATACCGCATTCCTTCATAGTTGGCGAAGAAAAACCATTTGCCGCCCAGAAAATCCTTGGGCAAGAGAGGGCCACCGAGGGCGCCGCCGAACCGGCTGCGATGGTTCTTGGGAAAATCGGGCGGCGTATCCGCGAACGTCGTGGCCCCGTAGGTGTACGGAGTGTGGTTGTTAGTCCAGCTATTGGCTAAGCCGATGGCGTTGTCGAAATAAAACATAGTCGCCGCACCGTGGAACTGGCTTGTGCCGCGCTTGGTGGTCATCTGGATCTGGGCTCCGGACGAATTATTAAAGTCCGAGGTTTGATTGCTGACCGATACCCTGAACTCTTCGATGCTCTCGACGGGTGTCGGGATTACACCCGAAGGACTACCGTTGTTCTGGCTGCCGCCGATACCGTTCATATTTGTCTGGTAGGTGGTGACGTTTCCCCCCATGTCGTCGGTGACGTTAGAGCCATCGAGCTGATAGGTATTCAAATCCACGACGGCTCCTGCCGCATTGCCGTTTAGCGTGGTGCCTGGCTGCAGTACCGCCATAGAGGTCGCGTCGCGGCCCAGGTTCGGCAACACCATCAGCGACTGGTTACTCAGCGTGTTGCCGACGGTGGCGTTCATGGTCTGCAACTCCGCGCCCACGGAAGCCGAAACTTCCACCGTGGTGGTGGTGGAACCGACTTTCAGCGTGGCATTGACGGTCAGGGCTTGGCCGATATCCACCCCCTGGCCGTCCACCCGGTACGACGTGAAGCCGTCTTTGCCGAAGCTCAAGTTGTACTTGCCCGGCTTTACCGAACTGAAGGCGTAGCGGCCGTCGGTGTTGGTGGTGGTGCTCTGGACAGCGTTGGTTGCCGTGTCCGTGAGCTTTACTGTTGCGGCGGGAATCGCGGCGCTTTGTTCGTCCGTGACCAGCCCCGCGACGGTCCCAGCCGTACTGGTTTGACCCCATGCGCCGCTTGCGCCCAGAAGCAAGATTCCCAGGCACAGGAACGCGGAAATTTTCATGGAAATGCCGAAGCAATTGAGCCGTAGGCTCATAAGTATCCCCTCCTAAAATTAGGCCAGAAAGCAACTAACCAATAACGCAGATCCGAACCCCTGCTGCAAACATGACAGAGAAATGAATATTGGGAGAGATTGTACGGCAGATGGCGAGGCATTGTCAAGCGAATAGCATATTGTCGATAATCACTGCAGGGCCGGAAAGTGGTCGGCGATGGCCTTCAAGAGTTCCTGCGCCCTTGCAAATTGCCGAGCGGCGCGCTGCGGGCGTGCCGGCGAGGTCCTTCGGGTAAACCAGGCGATTCTCTCACGGCAGCCGCGCACCAGGAGAAGCCGCACAAAAAAAACGGGGAGGCCGGCTGTTAAGGCCGGCCTCCCCGTGTTTACAAGGGGGTAGTGGTTAGAAGTGGATGCGGACGCCGAACTCCATGTTGCGCGGCGTGTTCGACTGGCCGGTGATCTGGCCGAAAGTCGTCGGGCTGGTCAGGCTGAGGCTCGGACCGCTCGGTTGGAAGTGGTTCAGGACGTTCGTGACCGTGACGAACAAGGTGACGCCCACGCTCTCCTTGTGAAGACCGATATCCTTTACTACCTGCGCATCCAGGTTCCAGGTAGGAAGCCCACGGAGGCTGTAGTATCCGCCGCAACTGGTATCGAAACCCAGTACGCAGGGCCGGAATTCGCCGTACACCTGGCCTGGATTGCTAAACATGTTCAGGCCGTACGTGCCGGAAGTCTTGGTGCCGACGCTTTGGGTACCTTGCCAGATGTTGGTGCCGGTATCGCCGTATATGTTGTATTTCACGGAAGTGGTGCCGGTGTACGGACCAAACCCGACCGCAGCTTCCGAGGTCGAGCCGGTGCCGCTGCCCGTACTCACTTCACCGAAGGCCTGGGTACTTGCGCCGCTGCCTTCGCTGTAGCCGACGCCCGTGCCGCTGCCGCTCTGCGCGGTGAATAGCGGAGAGATGGTCCATCCGCCCAGGATGTGACCGAGGAAGCCCTTCTGCCCACGGAAAACCGGCGGCTGGTAGTACATCGAGAGGTTGTAGACGAACTTGATGTCGAAATTCTGCGACCCGTAGCTGGAGCCCAGATCGTAAATCGACAATGGCGTGCTGGCGCTGTTGTATTGCGCCAACTGCGACGTTCCCAGCGACCGTCCCCAGGTGAAATTGGAGACGGCGGTGAGCCCGTGGAAGTTGGTGGTGCGCAGGGAGACGAACAGCCCGTTGTAGTTGCCCCAACCCAGGCTGGTGTTCATGCCGACCGAGGTGCTCTGGCCCACCGTTCCGCCCGGCAACGCCTGGCTGAGCATGGTGCGGCCTAAAACCCAGCTCGGAACCTTGCCCATGGCGGTCCACAGGTCGGAGACGGCCGTTTCCTTGATCAGGGTGGTGTTCTTGGAAGCCAGCGCCGCCGTGCAACTGGAGTAGCCCAGGCAATAAGCGGCGCTCGACCCACCCAATGCGGCTTCGATAAACGGCTGCGCCGTTACGTTCAGCGGATTCTGTCCACTGAACACCAACTGCTGGTACATCTGAGAGTACGCCTGGGCGAACGATTGGCCGCCCAGGGTGGTCATGTACGGCACGGCATCCAGGTTCACCAGCATGTATTCGTTTTTGATGATCTTCCCGATGTAGCCAACTTCGAGATTGACGTGCTGACTGATCTCACGCTGGATGGTCACGGTGAAATTGTCGGTGCGGTCTGGTTTGAAGTGCGGGTCCAGGGCATCGGGATCGACGGTTTCCGGATTCGATCCGAGACCGGGAGTGTACGGCTGGCTGAGCGTCGGAGCAGCCGCCGCCAGCGGGGCCGTCATGCCGTCCGTTCCGATGCGGAACGCGTTGGTCGGGTCCGCCACGCCGCTGCCCGCGCATTGACCGGTCTTGATTGGGTTGACGCAGGTAACGCCTTGCAGCAGGCCGGGGCCGAGCAGCGGCACCAGGACCAGGTCGACACCGTTCAGGCGTCCGAAGATGCGGCCGTATCCGCCGCGGATTACGGTCTTGCCGTTGCCGAACATCTTGCCCATCAGGCCGTCGCTGAAGTGCGGGTTCCAGGCCAAGGAAGCGCGCGGGCTGAATTCGCCGTAGTACGGATCGTAGGGGTACTTGAGACCCGCTCCCACGTTGCGCACTAGGGTGTAGGCGATCTGCGGGGTGTAGGACGACCCCTGCGACGCCGCCAATTCGCGCTGGGCGATGTAGTCGGCCGTGACGAGCGGTTGGTTGTTGGAGTCTACCAGTTCCACCTGCGAGCCGTGTATCTCGTAGGGCGGCATTTCGAGGTTCCATCCTATCCCATACGTGACGGTAAGAGACGGCTTGGCGTGCCACGTGTCGTAGAAGTAGGTGGCGTAGGTGGGGATGATCGATTTGTCGGTAGCCGAAGTCCCCAGGGGCTGCAAGGCCAGGTTCGAGCCGGCGCGCGTATACATCACCTGGGTCGAGCTGAGCATGCCGAGAGCCTCGGCATAGAGACCCTCGTAAGAGGAGTACTGCGAAGACGGCACCGTAGCCGGGATGTACGGGTTAGCGACGCCGGGCGCAGCGGCAGACGAGGCCCACACGAATCCCGAACTGGAATTCAGATAACTGATCTGATTGTTGACGCCGGAACCGTTGTCCGTGCGCGAATGGTAATCGAAATTGCGGCCGTAGGAGCCGCCGAAGCCGAACAGATGATTCCCCTTGAGCATGGTCAGGTCGTCGCGAATGCTCTTGTCCTGGCCGTCCCAGAAGCGCTGGCGGACGCTCTGCGTATTCACATTGTAAGGAATGTACGCGGACGAGCTCTCGCCGCCGATTTCGAGCGCGCCGCCCAACCCCGGAAGCTGCGCCGGACCGTTGTCGCTCCCCCACTGCCAGAATTGCCGGAGGTAACTGAACACGAAATTGTTGGTGGTGTGCGGATTGATAATGGTCGTGAGGCCCGAGGTCCAGGCCGAAGGCTGCTGTGGCCGCGGGGCCACGGCAGTCGGGATGCCTAGTTTATCGCCGGGAAACACGCCGCCGATATCCACCTGGTTGTTGGTCAGGTTGATCAGCTTGTAGTCGCGATAAACGACGTAAAAATGCCACTTGTCGCTGAAATCGTGATCGATGCGCCCGGTGTAGAGATTCGAAGTCTGCGGCGTGCGGATGGTCCCGAGAAATCCCTGCGTGTTGAACGTGTCGCCGCCCAGCGGATTGTTCGGCGCCGGCATTTGCGTGTTCCAGATCTGGGTCACCACGGGGTTGATGCCGATGCCGCGCGGATCGCAGGGGCCGGCCGGGCACATGGCCGGCTGATAGGTCACGCCGTTCACCGTCACCGCATTGGGATTCAGATTGTAGGCGATGTACGTGCCCGCGGCATTCGGCACCTGGATCACGCCCGCCTTAAACAACGCTGTCGGCACGTTCTTCGAGTAAAGGTTTACATTGGGGAACCGCATGCCTTCGTAGTTGAAGAAGAAATACCACTGCTTGCCCAGGAACTCCTTGTTGGTGATAGGGCCCCCGATGGCGCCCCCGAACCGGTCGCGATGGTTGGAAATGATCGGCGTATACGGCAGCGAAAAGCTGCCGAACGTAAACGGCGTGTGATTGTTGGACCACGAATTGGCCGACCCGACCTTGGTGTCGAAATACCAGCCATACGCCGCGCCGTGGAACGCGTTGGTCCCGCGCTTGGTCACCATCTGGATCTGGGCCCCCGACGAGTTGTTGAAGTCCGAGGTCTGGTTGCTGACGGAGACCTTGAACTCCTCGATGCTCTCGATGGGCGTGGGGATCACGCCCGAAGGGATACTGCCGCCCTGGCTTCCGCCGAGGCCGGAATAATTGGTCTGGTATCCGATGGTGTTTCCCGCCATGTCGTCGGTAATGCTGGCGCCATCGAGCTGGTAGGTGTTCGCATCTTGATACGAGCCCGCCGTGAAGCCGGACGGGGACGTGGCCGGCTGCAGCACGGCCAGCGAGGTCGCGTCGCGGCCCATGTTGGGCAGCATGAGCAACGACTGGCCGGCGAGCGTGTTGCCCACCGTGGCGTTCATGGTCTGCAACTGCGCGCCCGCCGAAGCCGAAACTTCCACCGTCGTGGTGGTGGAACCTACGTTCAGCGTGGCGTTGATGGTCAGGCTCTGGCCGACGTCCACCTGCTGGCCGTCCACCCGGTACGACGTGAAGCCATCTTTGCCGAAGCTCAGGTTATACTTGCCCGGCGTCACCGAGGTGAAAGCATAGCGGCCGTCGATGTTGGTCACGGAATTCTGGACCTCGTTGGTTGACATGTCCGTGATCCTGACTACCGCGGCGGGAATGGCGGCGCCTTGTTGGTCCGTGACCACCCCCGCGACCGTCCCGGCCGTGCTGGTTTGACCCCATGCGCCGCTTGCGCCCAGAAGCAAGATTCCCAGGCACAGGAACGCGGAAACTTTTGTGGAAATGCCGAAGCAATTGAGCCGTAGGCTCATAGTATCCCCTCCTAAAATTAGGCCACTAATGCAGAACCCACCCCTGCTACAAAGATGACAGAGGAATAAATATTGGCAAGGATTGTATGGTAGATGGCGGGGCATTGTCAAGCAAATATTTGCTGTGGATTTTATAGTCAGTGTAAAAGCGGTTGCGCCGGGGAGCCGCACCGGAAACCAGCGCCAAGCGTTAAACCTCAATGGCTGGCGATGGCCCTCAAGAGTTCCTGCGCTCTGGCAAATTGGGGATCGCCGGGCGAAATGGCCAGGAGGATCTCGCGGGCTTCGCTGTACTGGCCCTGCTGAGCATGAGCATAAGCGAGAAAATACTGGGCCGGCACTTCGGGATCGAGCTTCAAACTATTCTCAAGCGCTGCGATGGCCCTGACGGGGTCGCCCGTGATCAGGTAAAACTTGCCGGCGCCCAACTGCTGGCCGGGGTCGTCGGAATTCAGTTCGGCCCGCGCGCGGTAGGCCTGTTTGGCGAGTTCGAACCGCTCGCCATCGGCGCCCGAAAGCCGGTTCACTCCGAGCGACACCAGAGCGACGCCGGCGCCCAGGCGGACCACGGCTACGGGATCGCCGAGGGATCGGACGAGCACCGGCACCGCGGCATCGCGGTTGGCCTGGCCGGGGTTCAGGGTGCGCACGGCGACGGCGCGCACCAGCGGTTCGGTGTCGGCGAGCGCGCGCTCGAAGGCCGGGTAGACCCGCGGATCGCCGGAAAAGCGGGCGAGGTAGCCCACGGCATTGGCGCGCGCGAGAGGGCCCTCGGAGGCCCTGGCAAGAATCTCCAGCAGCGCGCCGACGGCTTGGGGATCGCCGGCACGCGCCAGCGCGAACGCGTCCGCCCGCTGGATCAGCTTCTGGCGCGAGCGGGCGCCGTACCATTGACTCATCTGTTCGAGCGCCCAGTTGGCATCGCGGCCGGTGTGGCAGACATTGCAGGCGTTCGGTATGCCGTGGCGCAGGGTGTTCTCGGGAACCGGAATGGTCATGGAATGATCGCGGATGGCCGCCTTGACGCTGAAGACCGTGCGGGGCATATGGCATTCCACGCAGGAGCTGCCGGCGCTCGATTCGGCGTGATGCGTGTGAGCCGCGATGGCCTTGCCGATGGCCGCGTGGCAGCGCGTACAGAGAACCGAGGCGTCGGGGCGGAGCTGCGGGTTCTTTTCGATTTCGGTCTGGTGCGCGGCGACGTGGCAATCGACGCAGGTGACGGAACCCTTCAGATAGCACTCGCTCTGCCATAATCCAAAAGCGTCGTTGGAGAAACGGCGGGTGCGGCCGTCGGGCCAGTAGGCGGGGTCCTTGTCGAGCGGCTGGCTGTATTCCAGGATGGGGAGGAAGAAGTCGTAGTAGTCGGCTCCCGCCGAGTAGCCTGGCGCGTGGATGTCGCGGAAGGAATGGCACTGCGCGCACACCATGGTATTGCGGGCGGGCGAGAGGCGGGTCTGCAGCACGATGTCGCGCGGTTGTCCGGACGGCGGAACGGGGGCGGAGTAATGGGCGATATGCTCGCTGCCGGGCCCGTGGCAGCGCTCGCAATTGGTGCCGAAGTCCTGCCAGGCATTCTGGTACTGGTTGGTCGAGGCGTCGAAATTCTTCTCCTGCCGGCTGACGTGACAGGAGAAACAGTTCTTGTTCCAGACCTGGACCATCACGTCGCTGGTTTCGTCGGGATCGCCGATATCGAAGTTGTGGAACCAATCTTTGCGGAGCACGTCCCAACTGGGCGGCAGCACGATGATGCGGCCGCTCGAGAGCGTGGTCAGGTAGTGTTGAATGCGGCGGTTGCCCAGCGTGTAATCGACGCGGTGTTCCTGTTGCTTGCCGGTAAGGTAGGATTCGGTGATGTAGTAAACGCCGTCCTTCTGGCTGAGGCTGTACATGGCGCCGCGCAGTCGAACCTGGCCGCGGCTGAAATCGCCCTTGACGCTTTGGGCGGTGGCGGGCTGCAGCATCCTGCTGTGGCGTGAGGCGGCCCAGGTGCGCTGCGCCTCGACGTGGCACTTGGCGCAGGCGGCCGCGCCCACGTAGGTTGGGGTTGTGGCAGCGAGCAGCGGCGCGGCAGCAGCCAGCAGAATCCACGACGCCCCTCGCACCGCCATAGACGGTCTATACCATAGTGTCAAGGCGGGGCGCAAACTTGCAGAAGCGCTGGGCCGGGAGCAGGCAGGCGGCCGGGCTCCGCCCGGCTGCACCGATTGACAATATTGACAATCGGTGCGCAGGATTCCATCCTGCCCCACTTTTCGCGCGGATCGTTATACCTCAGCCGCCGGGCGCGGGGGCCGGAGTGGGGGGTTTGGTTTCGGTCTTGGTGGGGACCAGCTCTTTCAGGGAGCGATCCGTCAGGCTCTTGTTGACCTTCGGGAGATCCGTCTTGAGGAGCGTATCAAGCGCGGATTGCTGCTCGTCGAGGCGGCTCTTCAGGAGCTTGAAGACCTCGTAGGAAGCGGCGGTGGGCTTGCCGTCGCCGTGCTCGATGCTGGAACCGAGGGCGGCGATCTTGTTGTTCAACTTGATGGGGAAGTTGAGCGGGTCCTGGCCGCTACGATTGCGCACCTGGTAGACCTCTTCCTCAATGACGCTGAGTTTGTCGCGGAAACTGCCGAGCGAAGTCTTGAGCGCGGCGTCGGAGGAGGATTTGAGGCGATCGTCCATCTGCTTTTTCAATTCGCGGATGAGGATGACGATCTCGTCGGCCTGCGAAAGCGCGTCGCGGACCTGAAGGGCGAGGGTGAACTGCTCGGCGAGATCGGCCACGGTGACGCTGTCGAGGCGCGGGTCCTTTTCAATGACCAGCTTTTCGGTGAAGCTCTGGCCGTCGGCGGTCAGGCGGACCTGGTAGGAGCCGGGCACGGCGACGGGGCCCTGGGTGTTGCCGCTCCAGAGAACCATGCCTTCGAACGTGACGGCGGGGGAATAACGCATGTCCCAGGTGAAGCGGTTGAGGCCGGCGCGGTCGGGCGCATTGACGACGCCGCCACGGCCACGGCCACCGCCGGCGGGGGTGGGCTCGCCCTCGGCGCCGGGCTCGCCGGGTGGGGCCGGCTCGCCAGTGGCAAGACCACCGGCGCCACTACCGCCGCGGCCACCACGCCCGCCGGTGGCGTTGTTGGGAGTGCCGGTGAAGGAGCGGATGACCTGTCCCTTGGAATCGAGGATATCGAGACTGATTTTTTCGGCGGGCTTGGAGAGATAGTAATCGACGCGCGCCTGATCGACGTTGCGCTCCACGGTGGGCGGCTGGAAGAGGTGCACGCTTTCGGTAAGCAGGGTGGGCTTCAACTGGCGTAGCGGGGTGATGTCGTCGAGCACGTAGAAGGAGCGGCCGTGCGTCGCGATGACGACGTCCGCGCCCTGAATAACGATGTCGGAGACCTGGACGTCGGGCAGATTCAGGGCGATGGATTGCCACCCGGCGCCATCATCGAAGGAAACGTAGATGCCATGTTCCGTTCCGGCGAACAGCAGGCCCGGGCGGACGGGATCTTCGCGGACGGCGTGCACGAAGTCATTCCCGGGAATGCCGGTGACGATTTTGGTCCAGGTTTTGCCGTAGTCGGCGGTCTTGAAGATGTAGGGATGGCGGTCTTCGTTCTGGTAATTCTTGACGGCGACGTAAGCGGCGCCGGGCGAATGCGGAGAGGCATCGATCAAGCTGACGCGGCCGAAATCGGGCATGCCGGGCGGGGTGATTTTGGTCCAGTGCGGGGACGTGGATTGGCCGTCGCGAGTGATGTAGACCAGGCCGTCGTCGGAGCCGGTCCAGATGGTATTCGCATCCTTGCGGGAGGGAGCGATGGTGAAGATGGTGCCGTAAATCTCGGGGCCGTTCTGATCGTGAGTGATGGGGCCGCCGGAGTCACCGAGGGTTTTGGGATCGGCGCGGGTCAGGTCGCCGGAGATACGGGCCCAACTGTGACCGTCGTCAGTGGTCTTCCAGAGGTGCTGGGAGGAAGTGTAGAGGATGTCGGGATTGACGGGCGAGAAAACGATTGGGTAAGTCCACTGCCAGCGCTCGGGAAGGGAACCGGCGCTTTCGCCGGAGAAGAAGAGCGGGTAGACCTGCACATCGCGGGAGTAATTGGTGCGGCGATCGTAACGGGTGAGCAGCGCGCCCTGCGAGCCGGCGAAGAAGATGTTGGGATTGCGCGGGTCGGGAGCTATGTAGCCGCTCTCACCGCCGCCGACGCCGTACGTGTTGGCTGCGCCACGCCCGCCACGGCCTCCGGCGGTCGAGGGGGTGCAGATGGTGGAGCTATCCTGCTGGGCGCCGCAGACGTGATAGGGAATGTCGGTGGTGACGGCCACGTGATAAAGCTGCGCGGTCGCGTATTGCTGGCCGGTCCAGGTCTGGCCGCCGTTGATGGAGACGTTGCCGCCGCCGTCGTTGCTTTCGATCATACGGAGCGGGTTGGCGGGATCGATCCAGAGATCGTGATTATCGCCATGGGGCGTCTGGACGGGGCGAAAAGTCTTGCCGCCGTCGGTGGAGCGGTAGAAACCGGTGTTGAGGGCGTAAAGGGTGTCTTTAGTTTTTGGATCGGCGTAAACGCGGGTGTAATAGAAGGCGCGCTGGCGGAGGTTGCGGTCCTCGTTGATCTTCTTCCAGGTGGCGCCGGCGTCGTCGGAAACGAAGAGGCCGCCGTTCTCATTTTCGACGAGGGCATAGACTCGGTTGGAATCGGCGCCGGAGACGGCTACGCCGATTTTGCCGATGATGCCTGATGGCATGCCGGGGTTGCGGGTGATGTCGGTCCAGTGGTCGCCGCCATCGGTGGTTTTGTAGAGACCGCTCGAGGGTCCGCCGCTGGTGAGCGACCAGGGCGTGCGGTTGGCGTCCCATATGGCGGCGAAGAGGACGTTGGGATTTTGCGGGTCCATGATCAGATCGACGGCGCCCGAATGATCGTCGCGGAAGAGCACCGGCTGCCAGGTGGCGCCGCCATCGCGGGAGCGGAAGACGCCGCGTTCCCGGTTGGGGCCGTAAGGATGGCCGAGAGCCGCGACGTAGACGATGTTGGGATCGGTGGGGTGGACGCGGATGCGGGAGATGGCTTGGGTGTCGGCGAGGCCGGCGTTTTTCCAGGTACGGCCGGCGTCGGTGGATTTGTAGACGCCATCGCCCTGCATGATGTTGCCGCGCAGCTCGGTTTCGCCCATGCCGAGGTAGACGACGTCGGGGTTGGATGGGGCGACGGCCACGGCGCCGACCGAGGAGCTGTGAAGCTGGCCGTCGGTGACGGGGCGCCAGGTAGTGCCGCCATCGGTGGTTTTCCAGAGGCCGCCGCCGGTGGCCCCGAAGTAATACTCATTGGGGCGCGCGGAGCTGCCGGCGCAGGCGATGGAACGCCCGCCGCGCAGGGGGCCGATGCTGCGCCATTGCAGGGAGCCGAAGACAGCGGCGTCGTAAGTGGCGGCGACGGCGAGGGCGGTGACAGCGCCGACCAGAAGTGGCACACGGAGGTTATGCATCGTGGAGATTATATCGCCGGGCGAGCGAAAGCGGGTTGGATGGAGGGCGGAGGAAGGGGATAGGCGGGTTGAGGAACGAAGCCAATTGGGGAGACGGGGGTTTTCTTCAGGCTTGGAAAACCCGGTCCACCGTGCGGACGCATCCTCCGCATTCCGCCTGCCGAGGTGCGTTCACTTCCGGGGGCCAAGCATGCGGCCTCGCAATTGGTGCACGGCGTGGAACCAGTCTTCTTGCGGCGATCCCTCCGGACGGCCTCGGGCTTCCCAGAGGCTGTGGGCCAGCGCCGCGATCTCCTCGTGGCCAAAGATCGCCATGCCGTGTTCATTCACGGGGCCCCGGATCGCCTGCTCGGCGTGGTGGTAAGCCTGTTGGGAGTATTCCAGAGCTTGCCTGGAGCGCTCCTGCCCGGTTTGATGATCTTGCTTCTCATGGGCTTCGGCAGCACTACGATGAGCGTGGGCGGCCATGTCGTGCAGCTCGGCGGCTCTTTGATGATTCTCGTAGTGGGATCCGTCGTTATAGCGAGTAGACATTAAACACTCTCCATCTGCCCGGACTTGTTGCGAGCTTCCTTTGAGAGCTTGTAAGCGTGATCCGAGAACTCCAGCGCCCGTTCCGCATGCCAGCGTCCCCCTACGTCGTCCCCTTTTTCATTGTGTTCGGCGGCGGTACGATGGGCCCGCGCCGCCATTTCGTGCGCCTCGGCGGCTTGGCGGTGTGCCAGGTGCATGTTTCCTCCCGTGAAGTTTAGTCGAATCGACTCTCTGGCTCATGGGCGCGAGACGGTTCAACCTCTATTATAGCGTTGAAAAAGCCGCTTGCCGATTTGGCAAATCTGGCGGGCTCGGGCTTGTGAACTGGTTCAGCGGAGGCTAACGGTTTGACTTGCGGCGGCAGGCTCCCAGGATTCCGATCAATCCGGTTCCGAGCAGGAGCAGAGAGCCGGGCTCGGGGGTGCCGGTGTTGCTGAGAACGTCGAAGGCGCCAAGGGTTTGGGTGCTCTCGTCGGTCCAGGCGCCACCGTTGACAGAACTTTGCACGTCGCCGGTTGCGCCCTGGTTGTTTTCGTTCCACGCGGTAAAACTGTTGTCGGAAATGCTCACCGGCGCAAGAATCATGAAGTACGAGGTACCGCCGGTCAGGTTTACCCCCGTGATACCGGTGATGGAAACCAAGCCGCAGCAGGTTCCGAAGTCTGTGCTACTGGTCAGGCTGTTCCAGTCAGCGCCGGATACCTGGGCTCCCGGGGAGCCGCTGACGTCCGTCCAAATGCTGGCGTCGAAGGTATAGGGGCTATCTATGTAGCCCTCGGCGAGATCAATCTCCCCCACTGCAAGGCTGCCGCTGCCCAAGACCGTGAACAGGTTCGCGACGCTATAGCTTGTTCCGATGAAGCCGGAGCCGCTCACCGTCCATCCCGTAGAAGAAGTGTAGATGGGGCTCACCGTCCCAAGGTCGGTGAACAGCACGCTTGCCGTGGCCGGCAGGCTGCACAGGCAAACAGCGAGCGCCGGCATGAGAAGTGAATGCAATCTTTTCGGTTTCAATTCGGCCTCCTCCAAGCTGTGTTCCGAAAGACGGAATTCCGAAACTTTACCATAATCGACCGGCGATTGCAATCGGCGATCGCGCGGCGTTGGCCGCCGCGGACTGATCTGCCCGGCGTCAGGCGATCTTGACTTCCCGTTCGACCGCGTCGGCGAAGACGTCGATCTCTTTCAGGGTGGTGTAGATGTTGGGAGTGATGCGCAGGCCAGTGTATTCCTCATGCCCCATGGTGGCCGTGTAGATGCTGTATTTGCTTACCAGTGCGGCGCCCATCTTGCCAGGATCGATGCCATTGAAGGCCAGAAAACCGATGCCGCAGGATTGCGCGGGGTCGGGACTGTGCAGAATCTTACATTTGGGATTCTGCGCCAGGCGGAGCGCCCAACGGTCGCGGAGGTAGCGGAGGCGTGCGGCTTTGCGATCGATGCCGATGTTGTCGTTGAAAACCAGGGCTTCGGAGATGGCGTTCAGGTTGGCGGCGGGATGGGTGCCGACCTCTTCGAACTTTCGGATGTCGTCCTTCTGCGTAGCGCCGGAAGCCATCAGCGACCAGGTGGAGGCAATGCGGGATTTCTTGACATAGAGAAAACCGGTACCGATGGGGGCATAGGTCCACTTATGCAGACTTACTCCGTAGTAATCGCAATCGAGGTCGGAGATCTTAAAGGGGAAGTGACTGAAGGCGTGGGCGCCATCGACAATGACGGGGATGCCGCGGGCGTGGGCCATATCGCAGATGCGGCGGACGGGGAAGATCTGGCCGGTGCGGTTGGTGATGTGGCAGAAGAGGATGAGTTTGGTTTTGGGCGTGACGGCCTGCTCGAAGAGGCGATAGAGAAGGTCCATGCCGGGGCTGGGGACGGGGAAGGAAATCATCTTGAGCACGATGCCGTCGCGGCGCTCGCGCTGTTTGAAGGTTTCGATCATGCGGGGGTAGTCCTGGTTGGTGGTGAGGACTTCGTCGCCGGGCTTGAGGTCGATGCCGTACTGCGCGTTTTCCAGGGCTTCGGAGGAGTTGCGGGTGATGGCCATTTCTTCAGGGTCGCAGCCGGCGGATTGGGCCAGACGGCGGCGGACGGCTTCGATCTCGCGGTAGAGCACATTGACCATGGTGGGATAGGGACCCATGTCGCTGTAGTCGAGGTAGCGGCGCATGGCGTCCTGGACGGTGCGCGGCGAGGGGCTGACGTAGCCGTTGTTGAGATTGATGAAATTGCGGTCGATGGAGAAGGCGCCGCGGATCTCAGACCAGTAATCTTCGTCGGCGGCGACGTCTTCAGGGGTGCGGCCACTGACCGCGGCGGAAGCGGCGGCGACGGCGGATGCGCCCAGCGCGAGCTGGAAAAAATTGCGTCGATGCATGAGAAGCGGCCTCCTGACTGCCGGTGTTTCGATGCTATAGCAGCGGAGGGGGCGGCGCAAGGGGTGGCCGGCGGCGCTCGAGCGAATCGGGCTGTCCGAGGGAGCGACGTCGGGCAGATCGGGTATGCCAATAGGATCACTGCGGTAACAATTGCGGATATAGTGTGGCAAATTTCTACAGTTCTTGTAAGAGAATGGGGGATTGAGTAGATAATGTTGTATTTTTCAACACCAATAGACTTTGGTTAATCAGATAATTTCATCGTTATACCTTGTAAGGCATTTAGACTTGTGTGATACTTCTCTAAGCATCACCGTCTAGTTTTGGTGCCGCTCCGGGGACTTGTACGTGTTCGGAGCGGGTACAAGGGTTTTAGTTTTGCCAATAGATTAGGGGGTCTTAAAGTATGAGAAAAGTGTTCGCATTGTTGGCGTTTGTTTGCTGCATTGCGTTTGCACAGACAGCTATCACCACTGCGCGAATGGACGGAACAGTCACCGATCCGCAGGGTGCCGTAGTCATCGGCGCTGAGGTAACAGTCATCAATACCAATACGGGGGCCAGCTTCAAAGCCACCACCGACGAGCATGGGGAGTGGGCGCTGCCGAGCATGCCGGAAGCGCCGTACCGCGTCAGTGTAACCATGAAGGGCTTCCGCACCATGGTGATCGACCGCGTGGTGATGGACGCCGGTATTCCGGTGACGGTCAACGCCAAGCTGGAAATCGGTCAGATGACCGAGACCGTGGAGGTTTCCGGTACCCAGGAACTGGTGCAGACCTCTTCCGCCACGGTCAACAACAGCCTGGAAAAAAGGCAGATGACGGAACTGCCGATGCTTTCGCGCAACGGTCTGGACATGCTGATGTCCCTGCCTGGGATCCAATCAGGCAGCGCCAACCGCAATTCCACCATCAACGGTCTTCCCAGCGGAGCGATCAGCATTACCGTGGATGGTCTGAACACCCAAGACAACACTCTCAAGAGCAGCAGCGGCAGCAGCTACTTCACCTACATCCCGATTCTGCAGGACTCCGTAGAGGAAGTGGTGTTGAGCGGGGCGGCCGCCAACGCCGATTCCACCGGGGAAGGCGCGGCCCAGGTCAAGTTTGTGACGCGCAGTGGAGGGAACGAGTTTCATGGCGGCGCCTTCTGGCAGAACCGCAACACGGCCCTCACCGCCAATTCCTATTTCAATACCATCAACCATCTGCCTCGCAGCATTGTGAAACTCAACCAGTTCGGGTTCCACGTGGGAGGCCCAATCTATATTCCGAAAGTCCTGAACCTGAAGAACAAGCTATTCTTCTTCACCAACGTGGAATTCCGCAAACTGCCGCAGTCGGCGCCATTCAACCGCACCATCATCACACCGGCCGCGGCCGCCGGCAACTACACGTACCCGGATTCGACGGGCGCGACGCACACGGTCAATGTGCTCAGCCTCGCCAAGGCGGCCGGTTTTAACGCCACGCCCGATCCGATCGTCGCTCAGACGTTCAGCCAGGTGCTGGCGCTGACCGGCAACTGCGGCAGTCTCGTGAGCAACATTTCCAGCAACAGCGATTACGACACCAACACCTGCGCCTATACCACGGCCGGCACTGACCGGCGCCACTTCTCCATGACCCGCATGGATTACAACCTGAACAGCAAGAACCAGATTTCGCTGACGTACAGCTATAACATGTACAACGCCGTTCCGGACGTGCTGAACAGCGTAGTGCCGATCTACCCGGGCACTGGCGACATCCTCGGCACCACCGTCGCCACGGGCCAAACCAGCAATCGCTTCATGGGCACGATTGCGCTGCGATCCGCCATCACGTCGCACCTGACCAACGCCTTCCAGGGCGGGCTCAATGGCGGCACCGTGGTGTTCGGCGCAGGGGCCTCGTCTCCGGCCAATTATACGCAATGGAGGGGCTATATTCCCACGTTCGGATTCGGCCTGAATTCGGGGATCAGCAGTGAAACCAGCCCGCAGAGGCGCAACGACCCGGTGAAGCAGTTCAGCGACACTTTGTCGTGGTTGAAGGGCGCGCATATGCTGACCATCGGCGGCGATTTCGCGCAGATCAACTATTGGGGCCAGTACTTCGGCAGCGAGACTTTTCCGACCATCACCTTCGGAAACCCCGGCAGCACCAGCGACCCGGTGCACAGCGGCTCGACCGACGTTTTCACCACGGCTTCGATGCCCGGCGCCACGCAGACCTATTTGGACAACGCGGCGACCCTGTACGCCACCCTCACCGGCCGCGTCTCCGCCATCGGGCGGCAGGTGGTCGAGAGCGAAACCACGCATCAATACGGCAACGCGCCGTCGATTAACCGCGACCAGCAGCGCCAGTTCGGTTTCTACGCGCAAGACCAGTGGCGCATCGCCCCGAATCTGACGTTCAACCTCGGGGTGCGCTTCGAGGCGCAGGGGCCCCCTCGAAACCTCAGCGGCATTTATACCGCGTCCAGCCTCCAGGCCGTCTACGGCATCTCCGGCATCGGCAACATGTTCAAGCCCGGGGTATTTACCGGCGGAATGACGCCGATAGCGGGCGGCGCCGCCTACGCGCCGACCATTCCTGCGTTCACGCAGCTTGGGTCCGGCAACGCATACAATTCCCCCAACAGTTGGGACCCGAACGTCGGCCTCGCCTGGCAGATTCCCACCGCGAAGGGCTTGCTCGGCGCCCTTCTCGGCGATCACACGGGGAGTTCCGTGTTTCGCGCGGGCTTCTCCATGTCCACCATTCGGGAGAACATTGCCCAGTTGTCCTCCATGTACGGCAGCAACCCCGGCTTGACGGTCAACACCAGCGTCGACCCCATCAACTACCCTTCGGTCTTCGGCCAGCCGGGAAGCGTGCTTTTCTCGCAACCTACGTTCCCCAGTATGCCGAGTCCTACCGCGCCGACCTACCCCATTGGTACGAGTCCCTCGACCTCCGTCAACGCGTTCGATCCCAATTTGAAGCTCGGATACGTGGAGAGCTGGAACGTGGGCTTCCAACGGGAGTTCGCGCACAACAACGTCATCGAAATCCGCTACCAGGGCAACCACGAAGTGCATGGCTGGCGGCAGGTGCAAGTCAATGAAGTCAACCTGTTCGAGAGCAACTTCCTGACCGACTTCTACAACGCCTACAACAACCTGCTGATTGCGCGCGGCGGCAACATCCTCAGCACCAGCAGCAACAACTTCAGCAACCAGGGCTTGCCCGGTCAACAGCCCATCCCGATCCTGCAAACCGCCCTCGGCTCGCTGACCAACAACTCTACATATGCCACGTATATCCGCCAGAACCAGGCGGGTCGTTTGGCCAACGTGATTTACTACAATGCCACCTATATGGGACGCCTGGTGGCGGCGAGCTATCCGGCCAACCTGTTCATCGTCAACCCGTCGGTGGGCAACCAAGGTTCTTACCTGGTCACGAATTTGGGCAGTTCGTTCTGGGACGCCGGCGTGTTCGAGTACCGGCGCCGTCTGGCCTCCGGGCTGCAACTCCAGGCCAATTACGTGTGGTCGAAGTCCCTCGCAAATGGCTCCACGGGCAACAGCAGTGTCTACGCCGAGCCGACCACCTTCCGCAACCTGGCGCTGGACAAGCTGCCTCCGGGCTTCGACATCCGCCAGGCATTCAAGCTCAACTTCATTTATGAGCTGCCCTTTGGAGCCGGCAAGCCGTTCCTTTCCGGCAATAGCCTTTTGAATAAGGTCTTTGGCGGCTGGCAGGTCAGCGGCATCGACCGCAACCAGACGGGAACGCCCACCCAGCTTACCGCCAGCCGCTATGGCATGAACACTAACGATACGGGTGTCGTGCTGGAGAACATGACCACGGCGCAACTGCAAAGCATGATGGCCATTACCAAGGGCACCGGCGCCGCCAGTTCCTCGGCGTGGGGTGGTATCGGTCAAGTCTGGTGGATGCCGAAGTCGCCGACAGGCACGCCCGCGGGCAGTACCTTCATCAACAACTCCCAGGCGGCCTTTGAAGCCGCCGGCTACAACTGGGCCAACATCAACGCGACTGCGCCCTACGTAGCTCCGCAGTTGGCGCCGGGCAAGTTCGGTTATCGCATCTACCTCTACGGCCCGATGCAGAACCACGTCGACTTCAGCCTGAGTAAGCGGACGACTTTCGCCCACGAAAAAGCCAACTTGTTGATTCAGGCCAACTGCCTGAATTGCCTCAACCTGACCGACTTCTATCTCGCTAACGTCAACCCGTCGAGCGGCAGTTTCGGCCTCACCACCAGCGCCTACAACGACATCTCGAACACGAACGATCCGGGCGGCCGGATCCTCGAGTTCATTGTGCGCGTGAACTTCTAATCACCCTGTATTCTCAGGCGGGCCCGGCGGCGTCAATGCTTCCGGGCCCGTTTTGCGTTTACGGAGGCTTGCATTGTAAGCGAAGAACGCGCAGAATTGGGATGTACGATTCACAAGTCCTAATACCTTAAATAGGTAGGAGAATCAGGTATGAACCTCTCGATTCTGACTCTAGCAGTTGTTCTGGTTGGCGCACCCGTATCGGTGGCCGCCTCCGATCTGGAAAGCTCTTTCCAAGCCTTGAAGGACGCCGAGGCCAAGGGTGATGCCGCGCTGGTGAAGAAGCTGGCGGTGGAAACCGGCGCGATGGCGAAGGAGGCTGCCGCCGAGGCTGCGCCAGCCAGCGCCGACGAGAAACCAGCCTGGACCGACCGGGTGAAGTATGCGCAGGACGTCGAATCCTATAGCGAATACGCGCTGTATGCAGTGGCCATAAAGGGGCCGGCGTCGACGACGGTGGATCTGATATCGACGCTCGAAGAGCTGAATCCCAAAAGCAAGTATCTGGACGAGGGGTATGGCGCTTACCTGGGGGCGTTGAAGGAGACCGGGGCCTCTGCGAAGATTCCGGCGGTAGTCGAGAAGGGCCTGCAGAATCTGCCGGAGAACGAAGACCTGCTGCTGGCGGCGGCGTTGAATGCGCAGGCGAAGCAGCCCGACAAGGCGCTGGCTTATGCCAATCGCCTGGTTGCGGCGGCCAGCAAGCACACCAAGCCGGAGGGCGTTTCGGCGGCCGACTGGGAGCGGAAACACACTATATCTCTTGAGTATGGTCACTGGATCGCGGGCGTGATTCACGGCGAAAAGCAACAGTACCTGGCGGCCGACAAGGATCTGCGGGCCGCTCTGCCGCTGATCAAAGGCAACGATGCCATGATGGGGCCGGCGTTGTTCTATCTGGGCATGGCCAACTACAATCTGGGCAAGATGACCAACAGCAAAGCCAAAGTGCTGGAAGGCGCCAAGTTCAGTGAAGATTGCTCGAAGATCACGAGCCCATTCACCGAGCAGGCGTGGCACAACGCGCAAGTCATGAAGACCGAAGCCAGCCAGATGCGGTGAGAACGGGGGTGAGAACGGGGACAGTAACCAATTACCCCTTTTCTTGAGAACCGCCGCTCAAGTGGACCACTGGTTTCATATGGCTTAGAGGCCTGGTTACTGCGTCCCTCCGCTTTTCACGTAGCGGCTGGCGAATTGTATGAACACGGGCCAGTTGGGGCCGTCGGTGTGTCCGGAGCTATCTTGGCGGAAGGCGACCTCGCCATCCACCAGGGACGTCTCCATCGGCGGAAAGTCGTTGGTGCCCAGATCCTTCTTGCCGAGCAGCTTGTATACCGGTCCGGCGGCCGCCGCTGCCATGAACATGCCTTTGGCGTCGACCCAGCCATCGCCATCAGTCGAGCCGGCGCTGATGAAAACGGGGCGCGGGGCGCACATCGCGATGAGCTCGTGGGAATCGACGGGCAGATCGTTCCAGTGCAGCGGGCCGGAGTACTTGATGAAGTTGCCAGCCATCCAGTGATATTCGCCGGAACCGGCAACGTTCTCCACGATTTCGCCCAAAAGATGGCTCTAGGAGAAACGGCTCCCAATAACTGCAAATCGGAGATCAAAAATTGCCGGCCCGTGATAAACTTGGTGAAGACCGGCAGCCAAAATGGAAATACTGGATTAGGAGTAACGATCATGTCCACTCTTCGACGCACCCTCGCCACGGCCTGTATGTTGTGCCTGTTCACTCTTGCTGGATGCTCTTCGGGCTCACGCATCGCAGACGCCGACTGGCCAACCTACAACCGCACCCCGGCTGGAGATCGGTTCTCGCCTCTCAAGGAAATCGACCGTTCCAACGTCGCCCAGTTGAAGGCGATCTGCACGTATACGCTGCCAGAGGTGTCCTCGCTTCAGACCGGTCCGCTTGTTGTTGACGGCACGATGTACTTCACGACTGACGAGGGGTCCTATGCGATCGATGCGAGTACATGCGCGGAGAAGTGGAAACAGCATCGGCACAGCGACACGCCAAGCATGCTGCTCGTGAACCGTGGGTTCGCCTACACGAACGGCCGGTTGTTTCGAGGCACCTCGGACTCGCACGTGCTTGCAATGGATCCGGCAGACGGCCACGTGCTGTGGGATCAGGTGATCGATGCACACGGACCCGGCGTCTCGATACCAATGGCACCGATCGCGGCGAACGGGCTGGTCTACGTCGGCAACGCCGGCGGTGATCAGGTCGGTGTGACCGGCCACGTTTATGCGCTGGATACCAAGGACGGTCACATGGTATGGAGGTTCGACGTCGTGCCGGCGACTGGGCCGGCGCGTGCGACGTGGACGAATCCCAAGTATCCGATCTCCGGCGGTGCGTTCTGGACATCGTTCACCCTGGATGAACCCAACGGCGTGCTGTACGTGCCCGCGGGCAATCCGGCGCCCGACTTCGACAGCGAACGGCGGACCGGCGACAACCTCTATACCGATTCGGTCATTGCGATCGACGCGACGAACGGACAGATGCTGGGCTACAACCAACTGGTCAAGCGGGACAACCACGACTGGGACGTCGACAGTCCACCCATGTTGGCGACGACACGCTCGGGCAAGCGGATTGTGGCGTCGGCGAACAAAGACGGTCTCCTCTCGATCCTCGATCGCTCTCGGGTAAGTCGTGGTTCGCCGCCAGCCGATCTCACGGCGGTCCTTCCGCTCCTTTCGCAGACGCCGACGACCACTCGCGAGAACGTGGACGCGCCGCTCTCGCGCGACCATCTGGTGCGCTTTTGCCCGGGTATCCAGGGCGGCGTCGAATGGAACGGCGCGGCGTTCAGCCCGGAGACGAATTCGCTCTTCGTTGCAGCGGTGGACTGGTGCGCGAACGTCCAGCTTAAGCGTGATGTCGAGGTCCCTCCTGCGGGAGGGCTTTGGCTCGGTAACGAGAACCCACTTGCCGGTATATTCGATCCGGCGGACCAGGCGAAGGGGTGGCTCACGGCGTTCGACGCGGAGACGGGCAGTGTCCGCTGGAAGTATCACGCGCCGCACCCGATGCTCGCTGGCGTGACGCCGACAGCCGGTGGGCTGATGTTCGCTGCGGATCTCGGAGGCCAGATCTACGCCATGGACGCGGACAAAGGGAGCATCCTTTGGCAATCGGACGCCGGTCAATCCACAGGTGGTGGCATTGTCACTTATCGCGCCGGAGGACGACAGCTCATCGGCGTGGCTTCCGGAATGAAATCACCGCTGTGGCCGGGAGGTGCCCAGCAGAGCCGCATTCTCGTGTATGGGTTGCGCTGACGGATGCGCGCGCCTCGAAGGTGAACGATGATCCGTTTGACCTTTTCAGCCAATCGAAGGACAAGATTGTGTCCGGTACCGGACAAGGCAAGAAGCACGAAGGAATTCAACAATTATTCCCGTCTCTTCCCCGGCGGACTTCCGTAATGTGCAGGATGTCCATCAGTCTCTGGTGATCGTCCTGGGGGCTGAGTTTCACGGGTGGTGGCAAAGTGCCGACTGCCGGCTTCTCAGCTTGAAAAGCCAAGCTGGCCAAGGGGACAATCGCGAACCCGAACAAGAGCAGGCCGAGCGGCCATTGAATCGATCGCGGATGGAACACAGATTCCTCCTCGCTCAACAAGACTCTAACATTCGAACTGTATGTACATTCCGGCGGGCGTGTCAAGACCAGGATGCGTGACGCCGGCTTGCCTGGGCGTCCTTTCGCTCGCTAGAAAATCAACTTGAGTCCGAGTTGAATCTGCCGTGAAGTGGTGGCCGTTGCCGTGATCAGGCCGGCGGTGGGACTGATGGCGGGGGTGGTGGATGCAGTGGTTGTGCCGTTTGTGAATACGATGGCGTTGGGCGGGCCAAAATTGGCGTGGTTCATGAGGTTGAAGCATTCCGCGCGAAACTGGAGCCCGAACCTTTCGGAGATAGCGGTCGTCTTGAATAGGGAAAGATCGAGAGTGGCGAGGCCCGGCCCGGTCAGAGTGGCTCTGCCCAGGTTTCCATAAGTGCCGAAGGCCGGAAGGGTGAAGGCGTTGGGATTGAACCACTGGTTGGGGCTGCCCAAGACGACGGGGCCCGTAAAAACAGGATTGACGGACGGCCGGTCGGGGTTTCGCGTGTCCCCATCTTCGGAGCGGTTGGCGCCGATCTGCGGCGTGAAGGGGAAACCCGACAGCAGCGTGGCGATTCCATTGATCTGCCACCCGCCCGCCAGCTTGCCGTGGCCGAAGGGCAGTTCATAGTGAGCGGAGATGCTGGCCTGGCTCGCAACGTTGAGGGCGGACAATCCCCAATCGCGCGGCAGATCGCGGGCGTCCAGAATCATTTGCGCCTGGTTCTGCGACTGCGCGCCGGTGAGCCCCGAATTCATGTCGAGGTTTTTCGACCAGGTGTAGTTGGCGCGGAATTCCAGGTCGTGACTCAAGCGCCGGGAGACTTCGGTTTCGAGCGCGTTGTAACTGCTGTTGCCCTCCGTATACCAGAAGAAGCCGGCGGACAAGTAAGGATTGGGCCGCGCGCCAACCGGGATGTACTGCGAGCCTGGTGGCGCCAGGCCGCGCAACGACGCGGCCACACCGCCGGATTGGCAACCACCCGCGCTGGCACAGATCGCGGCCGGAATGGTATTGGGATCGACGCTGAGCAAGCCATGATACGAGTGCGACCCGACGTAGGCCACGCGAAGCAGCGTGCCGGCGGCGAGTTGGCGCTCGATGGTGAGATTCCACTCTTCCACCGTGAGAGTTTTGGCGTCGGGCTGGATGCCCTGCGGCGCGTAAATGGTGCAGGGCGGGGAAACCGTGGCACTACAGGACGGCGCCGGAAGGACGCCGGGCGCGACGGGCAGAAGCGAAGACAAAGGCGCCGCGGAGTACGACACCGATCCGTTGGCCGGAGGAAGCGAATTCAGCAGAAAGCTCAGTGCATCGATTAATAAGTAGTAAGTGCCGAATCCCGCGCGGACCGCGGTTTTTCCGTTCCCAAACGGGTCCCAGGCCAGGCTGATTCTGGGGCTGAAGAGCAGCTTCGCGTGGTTCTTGGTGAACACCGAATCGCCGATGCGGGGAGCAGTGACCAGCACGCCCGAGGAATCTGTGACGTAGTTGGCAGCCCTTCCGGAGACTTCATTCCAGCCGGAAGTGAATTCATGGCGAACGCCGGCCTGGAGGGTGAGATTGGGCGCCAGCCTGATGGCATCTTCGAAATACCAGGCTCCGTAAAGACTGCGCCATCCGAGCTCGTTCGGGTCGGGCGCCACTTGAAAGGTTGTGACGGTTCCCTGGAGGAAAGTGGTCAGATTGGAAAAGCTGGCCACCCCGAGCTGGCGCGACGCGGTGTCTTCATTGTCGCGGAGCCTCTGCAGCCAGACCCCGGCGCCGATCTGATGCTTGCCGCGGGTGATCTGCACGCTGTCGGAATAAGTGAACAGGTTGCGGCGATTCCACACGCCGGCGGCGTTGTTGGGGCCGGCGGAAGTGATGGTGCCGTTGCTGCCGGTGGTCGAGACACCGCCGTTGATGACGATGCCTCCGGGCGAGGCTCCGTTCACGAATGACAAGGCGGACGGAAAGGAAGCAAGCGGCGACGACTCCAGATTGAAAGCCGCGCGCGAGTAGCCCACGCGCAGCGTGGCGAGCGCCCGCGGTGAAAAGATATGAGTCTCCTCCAGGCTGACGACGAGCATGCCAACCGTGGTGTAAGAGGCGAAGAGCGGATCGGCGAGCGGGATCAGGCTGTGCCCGCCATCGAACGTGTATGCCGCCGAGAGCGTGTCGCTTGCGTGGATCAGGTAGTCCGCGCGCGCCGTGGCAAAGTCCTCGCGGATGGATTCCTTGGGATTGTTGTAGGAGAGCGCCGCGCCGCTCGCGACGCCGTTCGAGAGCAGCTCGGGGCCGTTGGGCTGGGGCCAGAATGCCATGTAGGGCAGCATGGAACTTTTCAGATTCTCGACCGGCGCGTACACACCAGTGATGGCATTCGGCAGCAGGCCCTGGCGCGCCTTGGCATCGGGCACCACGCTGAGGCTCGAGAGCGCGAGCCGCTGGCGGAAACCTTCGTAGTTGCCGAACAGGAAGAAGCGATCCTTGCGCGGCGCGCCGCCGAGCGCGCCTCCGAACTGATTGCGGCGGAACCGCGGGACGGAGGCCTGATCGAAGAAATTGCGAGCGTCGAGCGCGCTGTTGCGGAGGAATTCGAAAACCGTGCCGTGGAGCGCGTTGGTTCCCGAGCGGGTGACGATGCTGATTTGCGCTCCGGGGCGCTTTCCATATTCGGCAGGGTAGGTATCGGTGAGGACGTTGAACTCGCGGACGGCGTCGATGCCCAGCAGCTCACCGCTCGCGCCCCCGGGCGTGACGGCAAGCTGGCTCGAGCCGGTGTATTCGATGCCATTCAACAGGAACAGGTTGTCCCCGGTGCGCCGTCCGGCCACGGAAAAGGTGTTGCCGTCGCTGGTGCTGGTGTTGGCGCTTTTCATGGCGCTATAGTTGATGGCCGCGGGGTTGAGCGAGATCAGGTTGTCAAAGCTGCGGCCATTCAGGGGCAGGTCCCTCAACTGACGCTCACCCACCAACCCGGAGACCGATGCCGTGGTGGTATTGACCAGCGGGGCGTCTCCGGAAACCGTCACCGGCTGGTAGAGTTCGCCCACTTCGAGGCGCAGGTCGACCACCGCATTCTGGCCTAGCTGGAGATTGATTCCGGTGCGGATGGCGGTTTTGAAACCGGCTTTTTCCGCTTTGAGCTCCTGGGGTCCCAGGGGAAGAGAAAGCAGGGCAAAGCGGCCGGCCTCATCGGTGGTGGTGGAGCGGGCGGCCGCGGTCTCCAGGCTTTTCACGGTGATGGAAGCGCCATGGACGGCGGCGCCTGAGGGATCGACTACCTGTCCGGAAATCGCGGCAGTGACCTGAGCCAAGCTTGGGGAGTGCCATACGAGAAGCGCAAGAGCGGCGGGAATGAGACAGCCGAATCCCTTCATCGTGCCGGCCAAAACCGAATACTTCAAGGATAGTATGGACGGCGGCCGCTCTCCGCAGGCGAGACCGGGGAATATGCCACTCAGTGATCCGACTACTCGTCGTGCAGCGCCCGCATCGGATCGATGCGCGTCGCGCGCCGCGCCGGAACGTAGTTCGCGATGAACGTCACCGTGAGAAGCATCGCGGCGACCCCAGCCATTACGGCAGGGTCGAGCGGCGCTACGCCATAAAGCAGTGAGCGCAGGGCCGATGCCAGTACGGCGGCGCCGGCCATCCCTGCCAGCAGGCCAATCAACGAGGTCTTGATTCCGCTGCGGATTACCAGCGCCTTGAGTTGTCCGGGCGTCGAGCCAAGCGCCATGCGAAGCCCGAATTCACGGGTCCGCTGGGCGACGCCGTAGGAAACCACTCCATGAATCCCGAGCGCGGCCAAGAGCACCGAGATGCCCGCGAAAACCGCCAGCAGGATTGTCGAAATCCGGGGCGCGGTGTCGGCCAGCGACAAATAATCGTCCATGCTGCGGATCTGAAACACCGGCTGGCCAGCGTCCACCGACCACACGGCCTGCTTTACGGCTTTCACCACGGACTGCGTCTCCATCGTGGTGCGCACGGCCAGCGCCATTGCCTGATTCGGCATCTGTTCATAGGGAGCGTAGATGGTAGGCTGCGCCTCTTTTTCCAGGCCATAATGATGCACCTGGCCGACGATGCCGACCACTTGCCGGAATTCTCCCCACAACCGCATGCGCCGGCCGATTGGATCCTGGTTGGGCCAATACTGGTGTGCCAGGGTTTCATCGATCAGGATCACCAGCGGAGCGTCGCGGCCGTCGCGATCGGAAAGCAATCTCCCCCGCAGCAACGCGATACCCATCGTGTTGAAATACCGCGGGCTGACGCGCCGAAAGTCGGCGACCAGCGACTGCTCCGGCGGCAAAGGTCGGCCTTCGATTGTGAAGTACTCGCGGTCGTTTTGCTGTCCCAGTGGAAGCACATCGGTAAGACCGGCGGATTGAATGCCCGGAAGGTCTTCCACTTTGTCGAGTACGCGCCGATAGAACTCGGCTTGTTCGCGGTCGCCCTTGTAGAGATTGTCCGTGGGCAGGCGCATGCGAAACGTCAAGACATGGTCGGGCCTTATGCCCGGGTTCACGTGTTGCAGATTCACGAAGCTCTTCATGGCCAGTCCGGCGCCGATCAGCAGCATGCTGGCGAGAGCGATCTCCCCAGCCACCAGGAAACTCCACACCCCCGTCCGGCCAGACGGTTGGGAAGACGTTCGGCCGCCTGCCTTCAACGCGTCGTTCACGTTGGCGCCGCCGACATACAGCGCGGGAATCAATCCGAAGATCAGCGCAGCCCCGGTTGAGATCAACAACGCGAAGACGAGCGCGTGGGCATCCACGCCGATCGCCGGCCGCACGGCTTCGGCTCCGGCCTCCGCCATCGGAAACGTGCCTGGCAGGACCGCGCTCAGAAGGTCGACACCCCACAAGGCGAAGAAAACTCCGAGCGCCCCTCCAATAAGGCTAAGCAGCAGGCTCTCGCCTAGAATCTGGGCGATCAGCCGGCCGCGCCGCGCGCCCAATGCCGCGCGAATCGCCATTTCCTTGCGCCGGCCCGTGACGCGCGCCAGCAACAGACTTGCCACGTTCACGCAAGCCAGCAGCAGAAGCAGGCCGACCGCTCCCAGGAGCAACAGCAACGCGGGCCGAATATATTCGAAGAGCGCCTGTTTCATTCCGACCACGGCCACATCCCAACCTGCGAGGCTTGGCGTCTGCGCATCAATGCGGCGCGCAATGATGCTCAGTTCGGCCTGCGCCTGAGCTATGGTGACGCCCGCCTTCACGCGGCCGATCACGCCGAAGTCGTGCTCCACGCGGCTCTTGCCGCGCAGTTGTGCGACTGGCCAGGGCACATAGAGGTCGCTGGGCAGCGGCTGCCAGAAATCCGGAGCGAGCACCCCAATCACTGTGTACGGCTCGCTATTCATGGTGAAGGTCTTTCCGATGACGCCCGGGTCCGATCCGAAGCGGCGCTGCCAGTAACCGTTGGTCAGCACAGCCACCGGGTAGCGCGCCTGACCTTCGCCCTCGGCCGCCGTAAAGCTGCGTCCAAGAACGGTGCGGGCACCGAGCATCGACAGGAAGTTCGTGGTCACGCGCAGACCGGTGACCTGCTCCGGCTCGCCGTTATCGGTCACTGTGCCCGTGCCAACCTCGAGTAGCGCCATTTCCTCGAAGGACTGGCTCTGTTCCTTCCAATCGAGGAAATTCGGCCCGGACGGCCCTTCGCTCTTGATACCGTCCTTCAAATCCGTCTCCCAGATCAGCGCCAGGCGATCGGCGCCGGGATACGGCAACGGACGCAGCACCACCGAATGGACAACGCTGAAGATGGCGGTGTTCGCTCCGATGCCGAGCGCGAGGACCAGCAACGCCACGATGGTGAAGCCCGGCATCTTGCGCAAGGAGCGCCAAGAGTAGCGCAAATCCTTTAGGAAAGTGAGCATTTGCCTGTCAGCGGTGCAAGTGAAAGCCCATTCGAAGGAGTGGGCAAGTGACTGAGAGAATTATATATTGAATCGCCCGCGTGAGGCGCGAGTGTCCGTTTTTGGGATCGCTTGTCGGGTTCTGAGCCGCTTCCGTTAGCTGTTTTTTGGAACTGAATCGCGGTCCCACGGTTTGCCCTTTTGGCGAGGCCCATCCTTTATAATGAGGTTTCCTCATCCGAAAGAAATTCACCTTTATAAGGGAGCAATCATGTCTGTGAAGCGAATCGGGATTCTGACGGGCGGCGGCGACGTTCCGGGCCTCAATTCGGTCATCAAATCCGTGGTGTACCGGGGAAGCGAGATGGGCTGCGAGGTGATCGGTATTCGCCGCGGCTGGGAAGGGTTGACGCACGTCGATCTGCGCGAGCCGGCCAGCCGCACACGGTACCTGCTGCCGTTGAGCCGGGAAAACACGCGCACCATCGACCGCACCGGGGGCACCTACCTGCACAGCTCGAGGACCAATCCGTCGAAGATGCAGAAGCTGCCGCCAGTGCTCGAAGGCCAATCGTTCCCGCAGAAGGAATCGAACAAAAAGGGCGTGACGTCGGTGGTGTACGACATCACCAAGGCGGTATTGGCGAACATCGCGACGCTGAACCTGGATTATCTGATCGCGATCGGCGGCGACGACACGCTGAGCTACGCGGCGGAACTGGACCGCCAGGGTGTCAACGTGGTGGCCGTTCCGAAGACCATGGACAACGACGTGCGGAATACCGAGTACTGCATCGGCTTCTCGACCGCTATCACGCGAGCCATGGACGCCATCGAGCGGCAGCGGACCACGGTGGGATCGCACGAGCGCATTGGGATCTTCCGCGTCTTCGGCCGCGACGCGGGCTACACGGCGCTCTACACGGCCTATGTGACGTCGGTGCGCTGCTGTATTCCGGAATACAAGGTGAGCCTGCCCAAGCTGATCGACCTGCTGGTCACCGACAAGCGGAACAACCCCAGCAACTATTCGCTGGCGGTGCTTTCGGAGGGCGCCGAGTGGGAAGGCTACGCGGTGAGGGAATACGGCGAGCCGGACGCGTTCGGGCATCGCAAAAAGATGAGCGTGGCCGAAGACCTCAGCAATGAGATCAAAGCCGCCACCGGCGATGAGACCATCGTCAGCGATCTGACCTACGATTTGCGCTCCGGCAGCGCCGACTTTGTGGACCGCATGGTGGCATCCACCTTCGCCGGCATGGCCATGGACGCCATCGAAGATGGCAAGCACGGGCTGATGTGCGCCATCAACAACGGCTGCTACTCCATGACGCCGATTCCGGATCCCAAGCTGGGGCCGCGCCGCGTGGAGGTAGCCACCATGTACAACACCGAGCGGTACCGCCCCACTTACACGCAAAAGCTGGGGCTGCCGATCTTCCTCACGCGGGCCTAGCGCTTGGACTGGCGACGGCTGTTCGGCAATCCCGAGCGCTCGCAACTTACCGCGGAGCTGCGCGCGCGCATCCAATCTTCTTTCGACCAGGCGGCCGGCGAAGAAGAGCATTTCCCTTCCACCATCGATCCGCGCATTTACCACGTCAAACTGATCCGCGAACACCTGGGGACGCTGGCCGGCAAGCGCGTGCTCGACGTGGGATGCGGCAAGGGCCGCTTTGCGCGCGTGTTCCACCAGCAGGAGCCCGACGCGGAACTGTGGGGCCTGGATATTTCCGAGGCCATGCTGAAGTACGTGCCGGAAGGCATCCGCACGCGCGCCGGGTCGATGACTGAGCTGCCCTTCGAAGACGCGTTCTTCGACGGTGCTTACGCCACGGAGTCGCTCGAACACGCGGTGGAGATCGGGAAGGCGGTGAGCGAGATCTGCCGCGTGGTGAAGCCGGGCGGCCGCATCGCCATCATCGATAAGAACGCCGCGCAATGGGGCAAGTTGCAAACGCCCGAGTGGGAGAGATGGTTCACGCGCCGCGAGCTGGAACGGCTGCTGCGGCGCCACTGCCGGAAGGTCTCAAGCCGGTTGATTTCCTATTGGGAAGACGTGGAGCCGGACGGCCTGTTCGTGGCGTGGCTGGCGGAAAAGTGAGTCTTGGCGGGGCTATACTGAAGGAGCAGGCACACTCTCATGAGCGACGACAACGCGAAGAAACCTAACATCGACGAACGCCTGGACCGCCTCACCGACCGGCATGAAGCCCTCACCCAGACCGTCGAACTAATCGCTGCCGCGCAGATCAAGAACGAAAACGACATCGCTAAAGTTACCGCCGACATCGGCAAGCTCACGGCCCTTATGGCCGAAACCGGGCAGTTTATCAACAAGACTCGCGCACATCGCCGCCGCCCACGAACAGCGCCTTGACCGCCTCGAAGGCCAGTAACCCTGCCACTACGCCCTATGATTCGCCATCTGCTTTTTCTCACTTTGGCCGCGCTGCCGTTGGCCGCGCAGTCGCCTTCCGATCTCGATCGGAAACTGACCGATAAGATTGCGGCCACGCTCAAAGCGAGCACCGCGCCCAGTGCATCCGTCGCGGTGGTGCTGGATGGGAAACTGGTGTTCGCCAAGGCATTCGGAAAGGCCAGCATCGATCCCGAACGCCCGGCCACCACGGAGACCCGCTATGCGGTGGGTTCCATCAGCAAGCAGTTCACCGCGGCGGCCCTGTTACTGCTTCAAGAACAGGGGAAGCTGTCGCTCGACGACAAGGTCTCGCGCTATTTCCCGAATTTGACGCGCTCGGGCGAGGTCACCATCCGGCAATTGCTCTCGCACACTTCCGGGTATGAAGATTACGCGCCGCAGGATTATTTGATTCCGGATTGGACCAAGCCGACCACGCCGATGGCGGTGGTGGAGGGTTGGGCGCGGAAGCCGCTGAACTTCGACCCGGGCACGAAGTGGCAGTACAGCAACACCAATTACGTGCTGGCCGGCGAGATTTTCGAGAAGGCTTCGGGGCAGCCGCTGCTCGAGTTTCTGAAGGACAAAATCTTTCAGCCGCTGGGGATGGCGTCGGCCGCCGATTGGGGAATCGCCATGCCCACGGACGCCGCCGCGTACACGCGATTTGCCGGCGGTCCGCCGCGCCCCGTGGGACGCGAAGCGGTGGGTTGGTATTTCGCCGCGGGTGAGCTTTCCATGACGCCCACGGATCTCTCCAAGTGGGACGCGGCATTCCTGAACAAGCAGATCCTGTCGCCGCGCTCCTACGAAGAATTCACCCGCGAAGTGCGTCTCAAGAACGGCGACACCACGCATTATGCCCTGGGCCTCGATCTCGGAGAATTCAACCACATTCCGACCATCGCCCACAGCGGAGAAGTTTCCGGTTTTCTGGCCTCGAACACGCTGTACCCGACGCGCAACGCCGCCATCGTGGTGCTGACGAATGAGGACGGCGTGAGCCTGATCGGCCCCGTGACCACGCAGTTGGCCACCATTCTGTTTGTGGCGGACCAGCCGGCGGCCGCGGAAAAGGACACACAGCAGGTGCGAGCGATCCTGGAGGAATTGCGGCGCGGCAAGATCGATCGCGCGCTGTTCACCTCGAATGCCAACGGATATTTCTCCGCGCAGGCGTTGGACGACATCAAGAAATCGCTGGGAGGAATTGGGAAGCTGGAGTCGCTAACCCGCACGAGCGAAACTCTGCGCGGCGGCATGATCCATCGCAACTACCGGGTGGTGTTCCAGAAGAAGACCGTCACGCTGAACATCTACGTGATGCCAGAGGGCAAGTACGAGCAATTCATGATCGTGGAATAGGCGCGCGGCGCTCCTCACCGAGCCAAGAGAAAACCAAGGCAGGGAGCGAAGTGGAATCCGTGCGCTGGCAAAAGATTCAACGCGGAGGCGCGGAGGAGTGGAGAAAAGCAAAGATAAAAACCAAAGCAGGGATTGAATCGAAGGCAACGAATCCTGCTTCCTCCCCACTTCCTTTTGTCTTTCCTCTTGTTCTTCTCCGCTCCTCCGCGCCTCCGCGTTGAACTCTTCTGTTCGCCACCCCGGAACACGCCGGCATAGAAATATGCCGCGACCGCTGGGGAGCGGAGGTGCCTGGCAACGTCGAGGGCATCATCACCACTACAATGGAATTCTGTATGCAATTTCAGGAAGTGGTGGAGGCGGAAGGCCACCTGATCGATTCCCACATCATGGAAAATATCTTCGACCAGGTGGTGGAATACCACTGCCGGTTCGAAGTGCAGGAATTCCGCATCGGACGCACCAACAGCGAAGCGTCCTATTTGCGGATGAAGGTGGACGCGCCGGATTCCCTGGCGCTGAAACGGCTGCTGGAGAGCCTCCTGGAGCTGGGTTGCGCCCCGGTTGATACGGGCGATGCCGCGCTGGCCGCGGTGGAGCGGGACCGGTGCGCGCCGGAAGATTTCTATTCCACCACCAACCATCGGACCCAGGTGCGCGTGGCTGGCGTTTGGATCGAAGCCGAAGGCCAGCGCATGGACGCGATGATCGTGGTGGGCGATGGCGAAGCCCATTGCCGGCGGCTGCGCGACCTGCGCCAGGGCGACCGCATCGTGGTGGGACTGCGCGGCATCCGCGTAATTCCTGAATCGAAAGAGCGCGACCGGCTGGCCTTCGCCTTCATGGCGAACGGTATCTCTTCGGAGCGGCAGGTGGAGACGGCCGTACGGCAGACCGCCGCGCTGGTGCGGCAGGCGGCGGAGCAGAAACTGCGCGTGGTGGTGGTGGCCGGGCCGGTGGTGGTGCATACCGGCGGAGTGGCGGGCCTAGCGGCGCTGATTCGCGGCGGCTTCGTGCAGGCCCTGCTGAGCGGCAATGCGCTGGGCGTGCATGACGTCGAAGCCGCTCTGTTCGGCACGTCGCTCGGCGTACGCTTGTCGGATGGGCGGCAGGAAGAGCATGGCCATCGCAACCACATGCGGGCGATTAACGCGGTGTATCGTGCGGGGTCGGTGGAGCGGGCCGTGGAAAGCGGGCTGTTGCAACAGGGCATTCTGTACGAGTGCGTGCGCGCGCGGGTGCCGTTCGTGCTGGCGGGCAGCTTGCGCGACGATGGGCCGCTGCCCGACACCATCACCGACATGAACGCAGCGCAGGACGCCTACGCGGAACAACTCAAAGGAGCCGGCCTGGTGATTTGCCTGGGCTCGATGCTGCACTCCATCGCCACCGGCAACATGTTGCCCGGTTGGGTGAAAATCGTTTGTGTGGACATCAACCCGGCGGTCGCCACCAAGGTAAGCGACCGCGGCACCGGCCAGGCGGTCGGCGTGGTGGCCGACGTGGGATTGTTCCTGGATTTACTGTCAAAGAGTTTGAATTGGGATTCACCGCAGAGACGCTGAGAAAACATGAGAATAAAGACATGACGGCGGACGGCCAACTGACTGACAAGATTATCGGTGCCGCCATCGAAGTCCACAGAACTTTGGGCCCTGGCCTCCTGGAGTCAGCTTATGAAGAGTGCCTGTGCTATGAGTTGAGCCAGTTGGGCCTTGGTTTTCGAAGACAAGTGGAGTTGCCGGTCCACTACAAGGGCGTTAACCTTGATTGCGGCTTCAGAATGGACCTGGTTGTGGAAACCACCGTAGTGATCGAGTTGAAGACTGTTTCAGAACTGCTTCCCATCCACTCCGCGCAATTGTTAACCTATCTCAAGCTGTCTGCCAAGCCCATCGGCCTCCTCATCAACTTCAACGTCCCGGTTCTCAAAAAGGGCCTCAAGAGAATAGTCAACCATTACCCTGAGCCGGCTCCAGACGCGGCGCCTCAATCTCTCTCATCTTCCTCTTCTTCTCCGCGTCTCAGCGTCTCTGCGGTAAAAAAACACCTATGAAACGCGCCTACACCGACGAACATGCGCAGTCCGGCGTCCAAGCCGCGCTGCCTGCAATTGAAACCTGGCCCAACCAGTACGAAGAAGATTATGAGATCGAAATCGCCATGCCGGAGTTTACTTCGGTTTGCCCCAAGACCTCGCTGCCCGACTTTGGCAAGATTGTGCTGCGCTACGTACCCGCCGCGCGCTGCCTCGAGCTCAAATCCTACAAGATGTATCTGAACGCATATCGCGATCTCGGCATCTTCCAGGAGAACGTGGTGAACCGGGTGCTGCGGGACGTCGTCAAAGCCGCGAAGCCCAAGGTAGCTACGGTAGTGGGCGAATTTACGCCGCGCGGGGGCCTGAGCACCATCGTGACCGCAACCTGGAGCCAAAAACGTGGAAAGCGCTGAGCTGATTGGAATCCTGCGAGAAGTCCGCGAGCGCGTGCGGGCGCGCAACCCGGAGACCGCGGCGGGCGTGGATATCGCTCTGCCCGACCTGATGCCGCTGGTGCACGCGCGCGACGCGGCTATGGGAAAAGTGGCGGCCATCGGGACGGTGAACCCGCGCGCCGGCGGCCCGCTGAACGGCGTGGTGCAGGCCTGGAAGCGGATGCTGGCGCGCGTGCTCGACTGGCACGTGCGGGAGCAAGTGGAATTCAACCGCGATGTGGTGGCCTATGCCGACGCCGTGCTGGAAGCGCTGCGCGAATCCAACCGGGCGCTCTCCGAGATGGGCGGGCGCCTCGCGCAGCAGGAAAAAATCGGCGACGAGGTGGGCGGCGAGACCAGGGACATGCGCGACCACTGGGCCGCGTGGCGCGTCGAGTGGGAGCATAAGCTGCAGGAGAATGAAGTCCAGTTCCTGCGCAGCGTGGCCGATTTACAGGGAGCCTTCCAACATCAGGTTACGTTGATCGAAGCCACCCATCGCGATTTGATTCGCGGCCAGAATACCGAATTCCATGCGGCGCTCGAGCGGCATGGCTTCGAGATCCAGCAGCGGCTTTGGGCGGTTGTCGATAAGATGCGCGCCGAGCTGGAGCGGATGATCCATGGTGAATTGAGAATGATCCGCCAGCGGGCGCAGATAGCCGCCGCGACGTCTCCCGCACCGCCTTCGGCCGAAGCCGGCCCCGGGCCAGGCCCAATTTATCCACCGCTCGACTTCGATTACTCGAAGTTCGCGGAACGTTTCCGCGGAACGGAAGAGTATGTCAAAGCCGGGCAGCGATTCTATCTGCCTTATTTCGAAGGCTGCCGCAACGTGCTCGATATCGGCTGCGGGCGCGGCGAGTTTCTCGAGATGATGCGCGATGCCGCGATCCCGGCGCGCGGCATCGATCTGGGCGCAGAATCGGTGGCGCTCTGCCGGCTCAAGGGCCTGGATGCCGAAATTGCCGACGTTTTCCCGTACCTCGCGTCCCTCGGGGAAGGCTCGCTGGATGGCATTTTCTGCTCGCAGGTGGTGGAACATCTGCCGCCGGAGCGCCTGCCGGAAATGATCCGGCTGTGCGCCCAGCGCCTGGCGCGCGGCGGCGTGATCGTCATCGAAACTCCCAATCCGGAATGCCTGGCGATCTTCGCCACCCACTTTTATCTGGACCCGACGCACACGCGGCCCGTGCCGCATCCGCTGCTGATGTTTTACCTGGAAGAGTACGGCGTGGGGCTGATCGAGTTGCGGCGACTCTGTCCGGCGGTGGAGACCATGCCCTCGCTTCGCTCACTGCCGGACGATTTTCGCGCGGCCTTCTTCGACGCCCTCGACTATGCGGTCATAGGCAGGAAACTGTAAACCGAACCAATCGCCTTGGTTCCACAGGCCGCCGCGCACGCTGGTCCCGCTTTCCAGCGTCACCGTGAGCGCCATCTCCTTCTTGTTGCGAACCACCGTGACGGTGAACGTCCGCCTGGAGCCGGCGCCGCGCAGCGCGCTAGAGATCTCAGAGGGGCTGGAGACCACCGTATCGTCGATCTTAGTCAGAACATCCCCGGCCTTGATCCCGGCCTTTTCCGCGGCTGAACCCTTCATCACCGAGCGGATCAGAATCCCGCTCTTGACGCCGAAGAACTCCGCCAACTGCTCTTCCTGCCCCAGCGGCTCTCCAAAGATACCGATGGTGCGGTTCTGCGCGAAGGTGCGGAACTCAGGAATTTCGATGGACGGCGGGAACGGCGGCATCGGCGGCTCGATCTTGAACGGGAATCCGTTCCCTCCGCCGGGGATCACCGTGGGCTCGCCATTCGAGCGCGCATCCTTGCGGGATCCCACCGTGGCCGTCAACGTCTGCACGGCGCCATTGCGCCAGATGCCGATCTTGACTTCGCGGTTAATCGGAGTTTCCGATACCAGCCGCCGCAGTTGCTCCCAACCTTCCACGCGCTGGCCGTTGTATTCCAGCACCACGTCGCCTTCTTTCAGGCCGGCCTTGGCGGCGGCACTGTCCGTGTCCACGTGGGTGATCTCCACTCCGCGCTCTTCATTGAGCTTGAGAGCCTTGGCTCGGTCCGACGTAATATCGACGGCCATGATTCCCAGATAGGGAGTCGATGCCGGCGTGACGATCTGGACGGAGCGGGGCCGCGGCACGGCTGGCGGCGCAGTTTGCGCGCTGGCGGCGGGCGCTATCAGGCCAGCCGCCAGGCAGATGGTTGCGATACTAAGAATCAGTTTCATGAAAGCCATCCCTGTTATTGACGTTTGAGGAAAATCGTGCCGGCGGAAGCCGAAATCTGCAACAGCGGACCGCCGCCGTTGACCTGACCTTGGGCCACCAGGTGCGTCCCTACGGACCGCGGCTGGATTTCCCGAAATTCCGATATGATACGCCGCATGGTGTCGGCCATCTGGTTCTCGGCGCGTATCGTCACACTGATGTTAGACGGAATGACCACGGTAATGTCACCATTACCCGTCGCCAGGAGCGATTCCGCCAGCCGGCTGCCGAGCAGGTTGGCAAGGCGGGCACTAATGTTTCCCATGGACGTGGATACGCTCATCGGTCCCACGATATTGGCGAGCTGAATGTTGCCGCCGTTGGACGATTCGCAGCGGACACCGGCTGCCGCGCCGATATGCACGGCCCCGCCCACATTGCGGACCGTGACCACCCCGCCGGCGCCATCGATAATGATAGGCCCGCCGCCGTTCACAGCCGTCACCGGCCCGCCGGCATAGTGGATATGCACCGTGCCGCCGCCGGTTTCCACGTGCGCCAGGCCATTCACTTGTTGCGCCTCGATGTCTCCGCCAATGGTCTGGAAAACGGCGTCACGGCCCACCAGTTGAGAGCGGATGGCGCCAGCCACGGTGGTGCAGTACAAAGAGCCGTCCACGCGGCCGGCCTGTATATCGCCGCCGCCGGTCGAAAGACCGCAATCGCCATGAATGCGATCGACCTTGATCTGGTTCGCGCCGGTATCGACGTGCAGCGGCCCATCCACTCCGTACACTTCCACTTGCCCGTCGGAGCTCGAGACATAGGCTTCCAGCAGCCGCGGCGCGTGCATTACCACGCTGGCTGTGGCATAGCCTCCGGGCGTGGTCACTACCAGCCACTCGCCCTGGCTTTCGGCGCGCACTTGCAGTTTCTCCAACCGCAGCCGCGCTTCATCCCGAGTCCGCGCCCGCACACCGACTTTTACCGTGAAGACAAATTGCGCCGGCGAAGAGTTGCCTTCCATCCACACCGGCCCGTGCGAGTTGATCCGCACGCGCGGCTTCACCGGCGCCGTGTCGTTATAAGTGCGCACCCATAGATCGCCTTCCTGCGTCAGCCACGGCTGGGCCAACCCGGCCAGCGGCAGCACGGCGATGAGCAGCGCGTTAGAAAGTCCCGATCGACGCATTCCAGTCCTTTAGCACCTTGGAAACCTTCAGGCGCACACTACTGTTCTCTTCACGCTGCACCAGGTTCTGGAACACTCCCACGGTGGAATCGTCGCGGCGGGCGACCATCAGGTCGATCACCTGCATCCTCACCGCCGGATTGGTATCGGACAGCAGCACCTGGGCCAGCGTCTTGCTGACCCGCGGATCGCCGGCCAGCGGCTTCAAAGCGTCCAGAGCTTTCAGCCGGACGCCGTCATTGGGATCGTTGGCCAGCGCGTTCAGCAGGGAATCGAGCGCTTGGGGAGAATCGCCGGGATTCCTGAGCAGCTCCACCGCTTCCACCCGCACCGCGGCGTTTTCCCCGCGAGAACCCGCCAGGATGAATTTCTGGATGTCGGGATCTTCGAGGCGGCCGGAAATTTCGCGGCGCCGGGTTTCGTCGACCGTGATCTGCACGTGGCCGGTCGAATCCGGCTTGACTGAGCGCACAGTGGATAGAACATTGTCGGAAGGCGAAAGCGACATGCTGCTGATGCCGTTCGACGCCAGCGGAACCAGCGAGCCGGAGAAACGCGCCGCAAAGAAGCCGATGGCGATCAGCGCCAGGGCGCCGGCCGGTTGCCGCATTTTGCCAAATCCCGAGAATGAGACGTTGAGCGCTTCAAGGAAAAGGGTCCACGGCCCTTTGGCCGGTTTTTCGATTCGCCCGGGGGCGCCGCCGGCAATGGCGGCCATCAGATCGGTGCGGCAGTCTTCCAGCAGCAGGGCCGGCGGCTCCATGCGCCGCTGGTCGAGGGCCGCCGCCAGCACGCTCTGGCGCTCCATTTCCGCCGTGCAAGCCGCGCACCCATGCAGGTGCTCGTCGAAAAGATCTTCCTCTTCGGGCGTCAAGTCGCCGTAGTAATAAAGCGGAATCAGTTTCGTAACCGAGTCGCAAGTCATACAAAGTCTCCCAAAACGCCGCGCATTTTCTGGGTCGCGCGAAAGAGGCAATTCTTGGCCGCCTCTTCCGTGGTGCCCAGGACTTCCCCGATGTTTCGCAATCGCAATCCCTGGTAATGCCGCAGCTCGAAAACCATGCGCTCCCGGGGAGTGAGCGAGCCGAGCGCTCCATCGATCCGTTGTTTCAGCTCGCGATTCCACATGGCGCGCTCCGGATCGGCCGCCGCCGCGCCCTCTTCATACGTGTCCAGCCGGTCGATCGGCCCATCGGAGGTTTCCACCACCCCGGGCTCCTCCTTGCGGACTTTTCGTTTCCGCAACTGATCCAGACAGATGTTCGTAACGATCCGGTAGAGCCATGTATGAAAGCTGCAATCGAACCGGAACGCGTGCAGATTACGGTAAACCCGCAGAAACGCCTCTTGATAAACGTCACGGGCGTCTTCCGGGGAGCGCAACAGGTTCATAGCCAGCCGAAGCACACTTTGGTCGTATGTGCGCACCAGTTGCTCGAAGGCATCCTGGTCGCCGCTCTGCGCCGCCCGAATTAACGCATCGACATGCGGGCTCAATCGGGCGCCAACCGTTCCGGCTGCTTCCTGGGCCATAAGCTGCGTCAGCAGATCGTCTTAATGAATTCCCATTCCAGTCAGTCTATGGAATTGGACGTATCTGTGGCTGAAATGTCACGGTGGGCCGGCAGGGCCGCCCATTGGACGCCAAGACATTGATTCTGCTGTTGTTCTGAGTATCAGTGTAGCCTGGACAGGATGAAAAGGAAAGGGCGCTTCGCCATGAAAACAGCCGCCTGATCTGACCGTAAAGGCGTTGGTGATTCTGCCGATAGTATGGCTGGAGGTCGGATGCCTGGCAGCTTGGATAGCGGTCAATCGTGCCCCGCTCTGGTTGAGGAGAGAGCGGCGCTGCGGGGTCAACTGACGGCCCTCGGCTACGCGCCTCTGCGGGAAAGTGTGAATTCTCTTTTCAAACGGACAGGACGCCCGCGATGAGTTCCCAACCGTTTTTCTCCGTGGTGATTCCGGTCTTCAATCGACCGCGCGAGATTCAGCGGGCTTTGAAGAGCTGTCTCGAGCAGGAGTACGCGGGATTTGAGGTGGTAGTGGTCGACGACGGCTCGACGGATGACACCGTGGCTGCGGCCAGACAGTGGGCCGATGAGCGCGTGACCATCGTGAGCCACCCCGCGAATCGCGGTGTCTGCCCCGCCAGAAACACCGGCATGCGAAACGCCCGGGGCGAGTGGCTGGTGTTCTTCGACAGTGACGACGAGCTGCTGCCAGGGGCTCTCGACCTTATGGCACGGCGAATTCGGGAAACCGCATCGACGGTTGAACGCCTGTGCTTCTGCAACGTGTACCCGGACGGAAGCCACTCGCCCGCCCCACTGGTGGAGGGGGTTCTCGATTACGCCGGATATCTTAGCTGGGCGGACCGGGTCACCCGCCCCGATTCTCTGAATTGCGTGCGACGCTCGAGCTTCCGGGTCGTGACGTGGCCGGAAAGCCGGGCCGTTGAGAGGATCTATCTCCTCAATTTCGCGCGGACCTTTCGAACCCGGGTCTTGCCAGACGTGGTGGCGCGGGTTCATTACGATGCCGCCAACCGCCTGACCAATATTTCCTTCTTCGACTATCTCCGGAAGCAACGGGAGGAAGCCCTGGACGGCGCCAGGGGCCTGGATGAAATCATGGCGAGTCACGGCACGGCTCTGCGGCGGTTCGCTCCGCGGACTTTCCGGAGCTTGTTACGGCAGCGGTTCGAAATGTATTTCCTGGCGGGCGAGACCTTTCATGGTTTGCGACTCGCCCGGGAATTCCTGCGGGCGTACCCGCTGGCCGCCCCCGGTTGGGCGACACTGGCCGCCGGAGTGTTGGGGCCATCACCGCTGGGCGCCTTGAAGTTCCTGAGGGTGAAGAGCCTTGCGCACGCCTCGATTCCGCCGGAAAGCCGTGCGATCGAAGCGGATTCTGGACGAAGAAAGACCGCCCTCTCCCCTACAGGAATCGGAGAACCTGCCGATCATTAACTGAGAGCAAGATGCGTCAATGGGAGGATCTCGTAGAGTGGTTGGGCTTCAGCCGGCTTCCCAATTCACCGATGGTTTGCCGGGCCTCGTGACAGTAAGGCAGAGCTGAGGCATCCCGCAGCCATGTAGTGATCCAGTGCTCTTCTGATAAGACATGCTCAACGACACGGCAACATTGCAGGCGGCAACCATTCCGGCAGCCGCTCCCGATCGGGGATTCGGACGTTTCGTAACGGTCCGGATCGGCATCCCGCGCTCTGCATCTGAGCGCCTGCTGCGGGGCGTGGGTTGGAACGCTGCCGGTTGCATCATCGGGCAAACCGCATCCTTCGCCGGCTCGGTGGTAGTGGCTCGATGCCTCGGCAAAGAAGTCTTCGGCCAATTCGCCCTGGTCCAGACGACCGTGTTCGCCATCTCCACCTTGGCAGGTCTAAGCCTGGGAACCACGGCCATGAAGTTCGCATCGCAGTATCGAACCCGCAATCCGCAGAAGGCCGGGATTATCCTGGGTCTTTCATCGCTCGTGGCGCTGGTAGCGGCGGCCCTATTCTCAGTGGCTTTGGCTTTGTGCGCACCGTGGCTGGTAGTGGGTAGCGCCGGCACGCCGGCCTTGACGGCTGCCATGCGCCTGAGTGCCCTCTACATGTTCTTCATCACTGTGAACGGTTATCAAATGGGGGCGCTGGCGGGCCTGGAAGCCTTTCGAGGCATCGCTTACATCAACGTAGTTTATGGGCTGGCGGGGCTGGCGTTGACGTGGGCCGCCAGCCGGTCGTTCGGTCTTTGCGGCGCAATCCTGGCTCAGGGCCTGAGCGCAGCGCTGCTCTGGCTGCTTTACCACTGCACCTTGAAAGCCGAATGCCGGCATCGGAATGTAGTAGTGACCTATCGCGGGGTTTGGAAGGAGCGGCCGGCTCTCTACCGGTTTTCAGTTCCTTCCACGGCTGCCTGTTTGATGGGTTCACTGGCTGTCTGGTGGTCCAACGCGGCGCTCGCCAGGTCGAGCGGCTACGCCGCGTTGGCGGTGTTCAGCGTCGTGAACAACATGCGCCTGATGGTCCTGTTTCTGCCGGTCGTCATCGGGCGGGTCACCCTTCCGTTGTTGAATAACATGCTGGCCGCGGGAGATCGGCGGGGTTACCGCAAGACGTTTTGCGGATCGGTCGCCCTCAACGGCAGCATGGCCATTCTCGCAGCCACCGTGCTGGCGCTCGGCGGCCGCTACGTCCTTCATCTCTTCGGCAAGGAATTTACCGGCTCGTCCACCTTGATTCTGCTTTTGCTCGGCGCGGCTGCCCTGGAAGTAATCGCCAGCAGCCTCAATCAAGCGATATTCGCGGGATCCAGCCTCTGGCGGCAGGTTGTCATCAACGGAGTCTGGACCTTGACTCTGATCTCGACGCTCGAGCTCACGGTTTCGCGGTACGGCGTTTCCGCGCTGGCTTTCTCGTACCTGGTGGCCTGGAGTTCTTCGGTGATCCTGTTCGGCGCCGAAGCATGGCGACGCCTCAAACAGTTGGAGCTCCCCAGCTCCCCGACCTTGGAGAAAACACTGTGCAACCCATGATGTGCGCCGATTTCCCGCTGGCGCTGACGGCGCCGCAATCGTCGCGATTACAGATCACCATAGAGGGAAAGCCCGTCCAAGTCCGGCGCGGCGAGAACGCCGGCTTTTGGAGCAGTTACGAAAGGGGCGTTTGGGAACCGGAAACGCTGGCCGTTTTCAGGCGCTTCATCGATACCGAACACTCGTACATCGATATGGGAGCCTGGATCGGGCCCACACTTCTTCTGGGTTGTCAGCTAGCCAGGCGTGCCTATGGTGTCGAGCCCGATCCGCTGGCGTATGCCGAACTCGCCGACAACATAAAATACAACCGGCCTCTCACAAATAATGTGCAACTGTTCAACCTGTGCATTACTTCAGTATCGGGAAAGGTCTCATTGGGAAGCCGGAGCGCTGGCGGCGATTCCATGTCGAGTCTGCTCTTTTCAAACGAGAAGACAAGCTGGATAGTTGACGGCATGAACTTTCAAGAGTGGGTAGAACAGAACGAAATCAATGACTGTAACTTTATTAAGATCGACATCGAGGGAGGAGAATATGGCGTCCTGCCAACCATGACGCCCTACCTGAGAAACCATCGACCCACTCTGTACCTCTCACTGCATCCATGTTTTCTTGGAGAGCGGTGCGCGCCGGGCGTAAAGGCAAGACTCAAGCGTTCTGTAATGCGCCTGGGAAACACGATTAGAATTCTCAACATCGTGAGGTTCTATCCCTATTGGTATGATCCTTCTTGTAAAGTGCCGAGCTTAGGCGGGAATTCGCTTCGTTCACGCCTCCGCAATCGTCTAGCTGGAATAAGCTGGAAACCTGTCGTGCGGCTGGTAACCTGTCTGCGCGGTATCTTCGGAAGACCCCATGCTCTGGTGCTGACGCATCAAGAATGGCACGTGCCGGATTAAGTGCAGGGTCACGCAGGGTGAGCGTCCCCACCCAGCGATTTGCGGTAAAAGACGCTTGTTTCAGAGCCATTGCCAAGAAAAACCTCATATTTTCTCCTAAAAGTGTAGAATTTTACGATATTCGGGTGTGGAAATCCGCGTGCAGGGCTGGTGGTCGAATCCCGTGGAAATCCAGGAGGTGACACCTGTGGATAAAGAAACTCTAACGATTACAGATAATCGCACTAACCAGACTTATACCGTACCGATCTCCCGTGGCACCATCCGCGCCATGGATCTGCGCCAGATCAAGACTGGCGCCGAGGATTTCGGCCTGATGACCTACGATCCGGCCTTCATGAATACCGCCTCCTGCCAGAGCGCCATCACGTACCTGGACGGCGATAAGGGGATTCTGCGCTATCGCGGTTACCCGATCGAGCAATTGGCCGAGAACTGCACGTTCCTCGAAGTGGCCTACCTCCTGCTCAACGGCGAGCTCCCGACCGAGGACGAACTGGCAGATTGGAACCGCGAAATATTGCGGCACGCCATGATCCACGAGAAGTTGAAGAAAGTCATGGAGGGCTTCAACTACGATGCGCATCCCATGGGCATGCTGATGGGTGCGGTGGCGGCTCTCTCGACGTTCTATCCCGATGCACGGAGCGTCTTCGACCAGGCCAACCGGAAGGAACAGATCGCGCGGCTGATCGGCAAGATGCCGACCATCGCGGCGTATGCCTACCGTCACCGGCTGGGGCTGCCGTACGTGTATCCCGATCCGGAGCTTTGCTACACGAAGAATTACATGAACATGCTGTGGAAGCGGACGGAGCCGAAGTACGCCGCGAACCCGGTGATCGCGCATGCGTTGGAGGTGCTGTTCATCCTGCATGCGGATCACGAACAGAATTGTTCCACCAACACCATGCGGGCAGTGGGCAGCTCCCAGGCCGATCCGTACGCCACCACCGCCGCGGCCATCGCCGCGCTGTGGGGCCCGTTGCACGGTGGAGCTAACGAAGAAGTGCTGCGCATGCTGGACGAAATCGGCAAGGTGAGCGAGATCCCCGGCTTCATCGCTCAAGTAAAAGACGGCAAGCGAAAGCTGATGGGGTTCGGACACCGGGTGTACAAGAACTACGACCCGCGCGCCCGCATCATCAAGCGCGTGGCCGAGCAGGTGTTCGAGGTAACGGGACGCAACCCGAAACTGGACATCGCGCTGGAGCTGGAAAAGATCGCGCTGTCGGACGAGTATTTCATCAAGCGAAAGCTCTATCCCAACGTGGATTTTTACTCGGGCATCATCTATCAGGCGATGGGGTTCACGCCCGACCAGTTCACTGTGCTGTTCGCAATTCCGCGGACCGTCGGGTGGCTGGCGCAGTGGCAGGAGCTGCTGGGGGACGCGGACCAGAAGATCGCCCGCCCGCGCCAGATTTACATCGGACAAGACGCGCGCGATTACGTGCCCATCACCCACCGGGGCAAGAGCCAGGCGGTTACGGCCTAAGGGGTCAGGCACTATCCGGGCACGATTGCCCGCCCCACAGAGCAACAGAGGCGCAAATCGTGTCGAGACTCATCTCGACCATTCTCCTCGGTCCTCTCCGCGTTGAAATAGACCTTTTATCGACGGAATAAACCGCCTGCGGCCTGAAGCCTAGCCGTTCCCACGCAGCCACTGCTCGAAAGGCGTGCGGTAGAGCACAATACTGCGGCGCGAATACTGCAAGTGACCCATCCGGCGGAACTGGTTCATGTAGTGGGTCACGATTTCCCGCGAGGTCCCAACGTATTGCGACAACAGTTCGTGGGTAAATGGGGCCATCTTGACGGAGCCGTCCGGCTGCGGCGTGCCCAGGCGCTCGGAGAAACGGAGCAGCGAGCGGGCCAGGCGCCGCGCAATATTGTCGGCCGAAAAGCTTTCGATGCGGTGCGTGAGGTTGATGGTGCGCTGCACCAGAATTTGCAGCATCGCCATGGCCAGGCGTGGACGTTTGAGAACGATATCCTCAATCTCGGCCGCCGTCCAAGCCATCAACTTCGTGTCTTCCAAAGTGGTGACCTGTTCGGCACGGTGGGGCAGGTTCAGAAACGCCGATTCGCCGAAAAACTCGTCGGGCTGGTAAATGTCAACCACAACCTGGTGGCCGTCATCGGAAAGCCGCGAGACCTTTACTTTGCCCTCAATCACCAGGTACAGGCTGGTCGATGGCTGGTCCTGGCCATAAACGATTTGGCCTTTGCGGAACTCCAGGATGGTGGAGCACGGCAAATGCGCGAGCGGATCTTCCAAAGGTTGCGGTGGCGCGTATGCCATCGGGCTGGATGCCATGGGTTTCCTCCAAATATACGCACTGCTTTTCAGTGCGGGTTATCGTATCGTGCCGGTATGGTTGCTAGTCTCGAAACCGGCGAACTTTAACTCGGGCCGAGTCCCGTTGGGGATTCAAATCCCCCCAGCGGTGACCTCTACCCCAACTGGCAGGCGAAGACTTCCCGGAGGAAGCCATCCGCCGTCAGACTTGCGATGCATCCCGTTATGGGTGTCTTGTGCCCTTCGGGCATTCAGTACTACATCTTCTGATAGCGCTGTTTTTCTCCCTCACATTGAGCAGTTGACGTGCCAAATAATACTCTCGTTTCCTACACCAATGCAATAGCTCTGTTAAGTCATGGCCCCGGCATGGGATAGCCCGTTCTGGAAAAAACGCGCGCCCCGGCGGGCAGCACGCGCGGGAGTGCGCTGAAGTGCGATTCGCTACAGCGAGAGGCAAAGATTGCATGATTGCATCGATATATGATGGATGAGTGCCCGCCGTCTGGCGCTCCTTCCTCTCCCTGGTGACGATCCATGGTCTGCTGGCTGCCCAGTCGTCCTATACTGCGCCGGCGGGGATTCGCCAGGCACAGCGGCACGCCAGTGCGTCAATTTTGCCAGGCGGGCGAGTCATCGCGCCCCTCGGGGAACAGCACGCCACTGGCGCTGGCCCTTTCGGGCTAGCGGTGGGCCCATCCGCGCGAGTGGTGGTGACCGCCAATGGCGGTATGGGGCGGAATTCCTTTACCATCTTCGACCGGGTGCCCGGCGGGAGGTGGACCTCGCAGCAGATTGCCGCCTCTTCCAAAGAGAGGATGGATGACTTCGGCGGGTCGGACTGGCGCGGCGTCTTCATGGGATTGGCACTGGTGAACGATCACACCGTGTGGGCATCCGAGGGCAATTCCGGCAGGGTCAGCCAGTTCGATTGGAGCGCTGACCGGCGGCGCGTGGTGGATCTCAATCAGGGCGGCTTTCACGACAGCTACACCGCCGACCTGGCGAACGACCCCGACCGCGGCATGCTCTACGTGGTGGACCAGGCGAATTTCCGCGTGGCCGTGGTCGATACGAAGGCGCACAAGGTGGTAGCCTCCGTCAAAGTGGGCCGCCTGCCGTTTGCCGTAGCGCTGTCGCCGGACCACAAGAGACTCTACGTCACCAACGTTGGGATGTTCGAGTACCAGGCCATACCGGGCGCCGACCCAGCCGACGCTCGCGGAACCGGCCTCGAGTTTCCGGCATTCGGCTTTCCCAGCGCGGATGCCGCCAATGGCGCGAAGAGACAGACCGCCAGGGGGCCGGTCGACGTGCCGGGTTTAGGCGATCCCAACGTGCGGGAATCGAATTCGCTCGCGGTGGTAGACGTTTCGAACCCCACCGCGCCGAAAGTCGAAACCTACGTGCGAACCGGCGTGCCGTTCGGCGGGAACAGCCATGGCGGCAGCAACCCGTCGGGCGTGGTGGCCACTGCGGAACATGTGTATGTCTCGAATGCCGGCAACGACAGCGTTACGGTGATCGACGCCAGGACGAATGCGGTCGAGGCGGAGATCCCAATCCGCATTGCGGGCCTGGAGACGCTGCGCGGCGTGCTGCCGGTGGGGATGGCATACCACCAGAAGAGCGGCTGGCTGCTGGTGGCGGAAGCGGGCATCAATGCCGTGGGGGTGATCGACACACGTGAGGGCCGGTTGATCGGGCACATCCCGGTGGGCTGGTTTCCGGCGCGCGTCGAGATGGATGGCGACACGGTGTTTGTCACCAATATCCGGGGAATTGGAACCGGGCCCAACGGTTACGCCGTGGCGTCGGGATCGGTGCTGGCCGGCACGGTCCGCCAAGGTACCCTCTCCATTTTTCCGCTGCCGCGGCGGGAGGAACTCCCCGGGCTCTCGAGCTTCGTGATGGAAGCCAACGGATTCGTTCCGCGCGCGGCCGCGTCCCCGCTGCCGGCTGGGATCAAGCACGTGATGCTGATCGTCAAGGAGAACCGCACCTATGACGAGGTGCTGGGCGACGAGATGGAAGCCGGCAATGGATTGCCGATGAGCGCACCGGCGCTCGCGCGGTTCGGAACGCGGGGCTACGCCGACGGGCGCAAGCAACGGCTCAGCTTGAAGGATGTCAACGTGACGCCGAATCATCACCAGATCGCCGAGCAGTGGGGCTTCAGCGACAACTTCTACGCCGATTCGGACGTCAGCGTGGACGGGCACCACTGGCTGGCCGGCGCGTATCCCAGCGTCTGGACGGAGAGTTCGCTGCTGGCCGCCTACAGCGACCAGAAGAAGGATTTCCGGTTGGGCGATGCGCCCGGACGGCTGCTGTTCGCGGGGTCGGATTCCTCCGTCCATCCCGAAGATCAGCTGGAAGGCGGCACCATCTGGCATCACCTGGCGCGATATGGTGTGAGCTTTCGCAACTTTGGCGAAGGCTTTGAACTGGCGGGCGTGGACGAAGACAAGGACCTGGAACCGACCGGCGCGCGCTACCTGACCAATGTGCCGATGCCGGAGCCGCTCTACAGCCATACGTCGCGCGAATATCCGGGATTCAATATGAACATACCGGACCAATACCGGGCGTCGCAGTTCATCAAGGAAATCGAAGAGAAGTATGTCAAGACCGGGGCGGACCTGCCGCAGTTCATTTTCATGCACCTGCCCAACGACCACATGACAGAGGCGCGTCCGGAAGACGGCTACCCGTTTGAAGAATCATACGTAGTGGACAACGATTACGCACTGGGGCGCATCCTGGAATACCTGTCGGGCACCAGGTGGTGGAAGGAGACGGCGGTGTTCGTCACCGAAGACGATGCGCAAGGCGGAGTGGACCACATCGACGCGCACCGCACCGTGCTGCTGTGCGCGGGGCCGTGGATGAAGAAGGGCTACGTCTCGCACGTGAACAGCAGTTTTCCCGGCCTGCTGAAGACCGTTTTCCGGCTGTTGCACCTTCCGCCGCTCAACCTGTTCGACGCCGCGGCGTCGGACTTGAGCGATTGCTTCGCATCGCAGCCGGATTTCGAAAAGTACAAGCTGGAGGACGTGGACCGGCGCATTTTCGATCCCGACAAAGCGCACGCGGCGACCAACGGGAAGCCTTCGGTGAAGATGGACGGTCCGAAGGTGGTGCGGTGAATCTCAGCCCCGGCGCACGGACGTCAAGTTTGCATCCATGTACGTCCGCAGCACCGCATTGATCCGCGTTTGGTAGCCTTTTTCCCTCCGCAACCACTCAAGAAGGTCCGCGTCCAGGCGGATGGTGACGGTTTGCTTGGCCGCCGGAATTACCACGCGCGCCTTTTTCCAGAACGCCGCATCGGTCGGCCGCGCTTCCGCGTCACGCTTAAGGGACCGCCGGATTTGATGATCGCTCAAAGAACCAAGGCGCTTCCAATCGGTGCCTGGCTTAACCGAAGATCTTCCAGTACGCTTCTCTTTCATGTCGCTCTGCCCTCCATATTTACATTATGTATTTACGCTATGAAATGTATCAAGAGTACCGGCGTGATCGGGGGCGCGTGCTGGCGCTTTGCGGCGCGGCCTACAGCTTGCCGGAAAAGTCCCAATAAATAGTGCAATCGCGGACTTCGGCGTTGTGGCGGAAGAGCTCCGGGAGGCTGATCTTGTCGGTCTCGTCGCTTTCGTAACAGGCGGCTACCGTGTTGTAGAGGCCGGCGCGGACCTGGTCGTGGATTTTCGTGACCGGCAGAACGTGGAACTCGGCCGCCAGTGCGGGCGGCAGATCCAGGTCGTGCGCATAAGAAAACTCCATGCCGTCGGGGGGCGGCCGGCGCGTCAGAAAATAGAAAAGCTCGTCGGCCCACACCGCGCCGCCCGGGGGCGTGACTTTTTGAACTTGTTGCGCGATCTTCTCGCAGTCTTTCCAGCAATAGGAATCGCGATCCTCAAAGATGGCTTTTCCCAGGCCCAGGGTCACCAACACAATCAGAAACATGGATGGAGCGAAGGGCCGCTCGCCCAGGCCGAGCCTGGCGGCAACTACGTATAATCCGACCATCGCCAGAAGGGCGGCGAACGGGATGACCAGCAGAAAGTAACGTTCGAAGGTGGGATGCGCGGCCGCCAGCTCGGCGCTCAAGCCCAAAAGCAACCAGCCGGCCAGATAATACTCGGAACGCCGCGCGCGATCCCAGTCGCTTTTGCGGGCGATAAACCATGCGCCTACGCCCGAGAGCAGCACCAGAGTCAGCCCCTGCGCGGAATCGATCCAGGAGGTCAGCGCGGAAATGTCCTGCCCGGTGGCGCCATCCCACTTGGCGCTGCGGTATACCGTCTGGTACTGGATGATGTTGAAGAGCACCGGCTTGGGAGATTCGAGGAACAGCAGCAGCACCGGCAGGAATGGGATGCCGGCGCCGATCAGGAACATGGCGATCTTGAGCCAACGGGCGCCGGCGCGGTTTTGCATGGCGATCCAGAGCAGCAGCACCGGGGCCACTACCGCTGTCAGCAAAGAAGAAGCCGCGGCGGCGCCGGCCAGCAGTCCGGCGGCGGCGGCCCACTGCGCGCCGCGCCGTTCCACGGAGCAGACCGCCAGGCGGAAAGCCGCCACCGAGAGGAACAGACACAGGCCGTAGGCCTGCCCGATGGGGCCGAACAGAACCACCTGCGAGTTCATCCCGACGGCCACCAGAACGGCGCATGCGCCGGCCAGCCGCCAGCGCGAAACCGGGAAGCGTCGGAGCACGAAGCCCGCGGCCAGCAGTGCGCCGGCCACCACCCAGAAAGCCGCCAGGGCGTGGACCGGCCGCCAACTCTCGCCAAAAATTTTCATCCATCCGGCGTTGAGGTAGGCGTTGAGGGGCGTTTGCGGAAAACAGAAATCCAGATAAGGCCGCTTGCCCCCTTTGATCAACTGCGCGGCCAGAAGATGAAAGCCTTCGTCCCAGGCGAAAGCCAGGGTTTGGGAGTAAAGCAGGAGACCGGCGAAAAGCAGCGCGGCGAGCGCTGAGAGGCGCAGCCAGGGGCTGCTCGCGTGCGACAGCTCAAGGGCCTGGTTCGCCGGGGTGGAATCCTGCATGTTGCTTATCTTAGCTTTGTGTAGCGGCGCGTTGTGTAACGGCGCGTTGCGTAACGGCGCGTTGCGCGGCGGCTACACGGCCGCGGCTGGGAACGGAGATTCTATCTCAGCAGACCGTTTCTTGAATATGGCATCGATATTCCACCGTAGATCGGTCCCTCAGCGTCGCGGCTCGGATTGGAGCAACAATTTAACCGGTGGCTTTCATGCTCTCTTTACGCATGCTTCCGGCGAAACGTTGCAGCATGGAATCGTTGCGCACCGCTATAACCGGCTGGAGGGCTCGCGCCTGGGTGCGGAATTCGTACTTGTCCACGCAGCAGGCCGATCTCTCGCCCCAAGCCCGGACAATCCGGCCGAAGACGATCAAGCGCATGGCACAGGAGTCGTCGAGCAGAACCGGCCAACTGATTGACAGCTCCACGAATGCCCCCACTTTCAAGGAATGCTCGATCTGGAACGCCACGCCTCCGCTGGCTACATCGACCGTCTCTCCCCTTCCGGATTCGAGTACCACGTCATCTTCCAGGATTTTGTAACGCAGATCGCGATGGATCTGGAAGCGCATCTTTGAGCGCCGTTCGATCTCTCTTTTTTCTTTCGCCATTATGATGTTTCCTCCGAATTGCCAGCCGTGTAGTGCACGTCGCTGCCCGAAAGTTCGCTCTAAACAAAATCAAATAGTTAGCATTATCTCATGCCTGTTGTGTAAAGCTCATGACTGTTCAGGCCTGTAAAGTTTGTTGACAGTGTAAAGAGAAATTACGGGTTCAGGTGGCGATTTGGATAGAGGCCTCTGATCCTGATTCTGTATAATCAAGTCATGGATTTACGCCCTTTACATGACCGGGTGCTGGTAAGGCGCCTGGAGGAAGTGGAACAGAAGCGCGGCGGGATCATCATCCCCGACACCGCCAAAGAAAAACCGCAGCAGGCCGAAGTCTGCGCCGTTGGCAACGGCAAGTTGCTGGAATCGGGCGAGCGCGTGCCGCTCGACGTGAAGGCCGGCGACCGGATTCTCTTCGGCAAGTATTCCGGCTCCGACATCAAGGTGGACGGACAGGAGTACCTGATTCTGAAGGAAGATGAGATCCTCGGGGTCTTGGAATAAGCTGTGCTAATCTAGAGTTTCTACACACCACTTTCAGGAGTTGCTTCCATGTCTTTTCAGAAGGTGCTCAGGCCGCTGGTGGTCTGTTCCGCCCTCTTCGCCGCTGCCCAACTGGCTACGGCGCAGAGCAAGGTTGCGGTAATCAGTTTACAGAGGTCCCTGTTCGAGACGGCTGAGATCAAGAAGGCCGATGCCGATATGCAGGCCACGCTCGCGCCCCGCCAGGCGCAGGCCAGGAAATTGCAAGAGGATCTCGCGGCGATCAATCAGAAGCTGCAAGGCGACCCTGGCAAGCTGACGCCGCAGGCGGAATTCGACCTCAACGCCGAAGGTAGGCGCAAGAAGGTGGAATTGGATCGCGTTAACGAAGATCTGCAGGCGGATGCCGAGAGAATGCGCAACGAGGTCCTCAGCAAAAGCACCGACAAAATGCAGGCGGTCGTAAAGAAGCTGGCGGAAGAAAAGGGCTACGACCTGGTGGTGGATACGCAGGTGGCCCTGTATTTCAAGCCCGCCATGGACATCACCGGAGAGGCCACCGCCGCTTACGACAAGGCCTACCCGGTGCCCGCCGCGCCACCCGCCGCGCCACCCGCGAAGAAGTAGAATAAAGCTGGAGACCCACATGGCCGGCTTCCTCGATGAACTCGATCAATACGGCGCGGGAGACGAGCAGCGCGCCCGGAAAATCAAGATCGCTGTTCTTGCGGTGGCTGTGCTGGCGATTTTGAGCGGCGTGCTGTATTTCGTGCTCCACAATTACCGCCAGGAACGCCAGGCCAAGCGGTTCTTCGCGGCGCTCGAAGCGCACGATTATCAGGGCGCTTACGTCTTGTGGGGATGCACCGCCGCGCGCCCGTGTTCGGGTTATCCCATGAAATCTTTCATGCAGGACTGGGGCCCTCCAGTGGACGTGTCGGGCTTCGCCATCCTGGACGGCGAGAGTTGCGGCAACAGCGTCATCGTGGACGTGGATGCCGGTCCGGCGGGAGACAAAAAGCTGTGGGTCAGCCGCGATACGCTCGAGCTCGCTTTTCCGCCGTATGACCAGTGCCCGCAGGGCAACCGCATCTACAATTTCTTCCGGAACGTAAAATACCGTATGCACGGCCGCACGTACCGCTGATTTTTTTTGACTGGGGGGCGGCGCGCGGACTCGCGGCGTCCTAGAATAGAAGAATCATGGGAACGATGGCGGCTGGCCTCGAAGGCATAATTGCGGGCGAATCCGAGATTTGCTACATCGACGGATATCGGGGCGTCCTGAGCTACCGCGGCTATAACATCCACACGCTGGCGGAGAACGGTACTTTCGAGGAGATCATCTTTCTGCTGTGGCACGGCTGGCTTCCCAAAGTCGCCGAGCTGGCGCAATTGAAGAAGGAACTAGTGGCGGCGCGCCCGCTTCCGGAGCAGGTGGTGGATTTCCTGGGCTCGAACGGCGGCGCGAATAGCATGGATGTGCTGCGCACGGCGGTCTCCATGTTGAGCCTGTATGACGCCGAGACCCAGGAGATGTCGCCGGAGGCCAACCACCGCAAGGCGGTTCGCCTGATGGCGCGGACCTCGACCATCGTCACCACGTTCGACCGGCTGCGCAGCGGCAAGCCGGTGCTGGGCGGCGACCCGAACCTGGGATTCGCCGCCAACTTCCTCTACACTCTCACCGGCAACCGGCCCGACGATGTCATGGAGCGCGCTTTTGACGTGGCGCTGATCCTGCATGCGGACCACGAACTGAACGCATCCACCTTCGCCGCGCGCGTCACCGCGGCCACACTCTCCGATATCTACTCTTCCATCACCTCCGGCATCGGCGCGCTGAAAGGCCCGCTGCATGGCGGCGCCAATCAGGATGTCATCAAGTGGCTGCTCGGTCTGGGCGACGAAGAGTCAGCCGTCGAGGCCGTGAAAAACACGCTGGCGCGCAAAGTCAAGATCCCCGGTTTCGGCCACCGCGTGTACCGTACCGAAGATCCGCGGGCCACGCACCTGCGCGTGCTCTCCGAGGAACTGGGGGCTAGAACCGGCCAGGAGAAGTTGTACCGCCTTTCGCGGCGCATGGAAGAGACCGTGAAAGCGGTCAAGGGGCTCGATCCCAACGTGGACTTCTATTCGGCTTCCACTTACTATTCGCTGGGCATTCCGATCGACCTGTACACGCCGATTTTCGCGGTAAGCCGCATGTCGGGCTGGACCGCGCACGTGCTGGAACAGTACCACAACAACCGTCTGATCCGGCCGCGCGCCGAGTATAAGGGCAATCCCGACGGTCAGACCTGGATCCCCATGGCGGAACGCTAATCATGGACGAACGCGCATTTTATACCGATTCCCAGACGGCCAAACCGGCATTGTTAAATTGCCCCTATTGCCGCACCCAGGACACCTACAACCTGCAATGGTCGGTGCGCAAAAAGAAGGACCGTATCCCGCAGGGCGCCGACGAGCGCGACCGCGCGAAGTTCCAAAAGGCGCAAAGTTACATGGTTCTGCTGGACGACAAAGTAGCCTGCAAGAACCTGCGCTGCCGCAAGCGCTTCGACATCTCCGGCGTCAAAACCATGGCGTTTCTGTAGGCCGCCTGTCGCGAGTGCGTCGGCCTGCGGCACCACCTAGGGGATGTGCATGGCGCGTCACCGCGCTACACTCAGTGAGGAGAAACCCATGGCGGATCATGATTCTGCTCACAACGACGTGCGGCCGCGTACCGCGGTTCTGACCCGGGGATTCGACCCCGGACTATCGTTCGGATCGGCGCGGCCGGCGGTATTTCGCGCATCCACTTACGTGTTTCCCAGCCCTGAAGCGGCCGAGCATGCGTTTGCCATCACCACCGGGAAGATCAAGCCGGCCCCTGGCGAGCGGCCCGGCCTGATCTATTCCCGCTTCTCGCACCCGAACTCGGAGATCCTGGAAGACCAGATCGTGCCGCTCGAGCCGGGAGCCACCGACGCGGCGGTTTTCAACTCCGGAATGGCAGCTATCATGACGGCGCTGTTCGCGGTGCTGCGGCCTGGCGGTTCGGTGGTCTACACCACGCCGCTCTATGGCGGCACCACTGGGCTGATTCACTTTCTGGAGCCGTGGGGCGTGAAGGGGATTCCCGTGCGTTCGGGCGATTGGAAAGCTCTGGATGAAGCCATTCGCTCGGCCAAGGACTGCTGCGCGGTCTTGCTCGAGACGCCGGCCAACCCCACGCTGATCATGACCGACATCGAACGCGCGGCGCAGAGCGCTTCGCGGCATCCGGATCGCCCCGTCGTGATGGTCGACAACACTTTCCTTGGTCCCACGTTCCAGCACCCTTTGTTGCTGGGCGCGGATGTCTCGCTGTATTCGGGCACGAAGTATCTGGGCGGCTTCAGCGACATCCTGGCGGGCGTGGCGATTGGCAAGAGCCTCGACCTGGTGCAGAAGATCCGCAGCCGGCGCAACATGTTCGGAAATATCCTGCAGCCGGACGAATGCTGGCTGTTGGATAGCCGCCTGCCCACTGTTTCGCTGCGCATGAACCGCCAGAGCAAGAATGCGCAGCGCCTCGCCGAGGCCCTCGACGGGCACAAGCAACTCAGCAGCGTGATCTACCCGACACTCTTCAAGGACCCGGAACAGAAGCGCATCTTCGAAAAACAGTGTGCCTACCCGGGCGGAATTTTTTCCGTCGATTTCAAAGGCGGCAAGGCGGCCGCGTTCGATTTCCTGCGGAACCTGCAGATTGCCCGCAGCGCCGTATCCCTGGGCGGCCTGGAGACCTTGACGTGCCATCCGAAGAGCACCACGCATTCCGGAATGACGGCGCCGGAGCTGGCGGAATCCGGCGTCACCGATGGCCTGGTGCGCATCTCGGTGGGGATCGAAGACTGGCGCGACCTGCTGGCGGATTTCGAGCAGGCGCTGGCGGCCATCGAGTAGCGTGGAGCGGGCTTTCCAGCCCGCAACGCCGACATTCCTGTCGGCGCCCGGCTGTTCACCCGTGGATCAGGTGCATGATCCAGCTTCCCGCGACGATCGCCGCGATTGACGTGACGAACAGATAGAGTGCGCGACAGGCGCGCTCGCGCGCGGCTCTCGCGCCGGGCAGCGCCGACGCGCCCGCGGTAATAGCCGCCAGCAAGAAAGTGAAGGGCAAGTGGGGCATCATTCGAGCGCGTCCGCCAGCGCGAGAAGATTCAAGAGACCCGCTATCACCAGCAGCGTTGTGCCGTATTCGTGCAGGCGTCCGTCGAACGCGTTCTGGGAATAACCGCAGAGACGCGCGAGCAGGTATGGCGCGCCGGCCAGAAATTTGGTGAGGGCCGCGGCTTTGGCCAGCACGACGGTGAAGAGATCCAGACCTGCAAGATCGCCGGGTTGCGGCCAGAGGTTTCCGCCACCCAGAGCCACGCCTGAAACCGACGCGGTGAGCACCAGGCCGAGCGAGAGCCCGAATTGCACGTAGCGGCGTGTGAGCAAATAGGCGCCGCCGGGGACCAGCCATCCGAATGCGGCGAGGCGGGCGAATCTCATTGACTGCCTCCGCTCTCTTGCGCAACTTGCGATCGCGGGATCAGCAGAGTGCGGTCCCAGCGGGACCTGGTGAAGAAGTGCCGAGCCAGATCCACAAAGTGCGCCACGTTCCAGTCCTCCAGTTCGCTGGTGGGTGCATCGTAGGACCAGTAGACCACCAGCGGTTTGCCCAATACGTATTCGCGCGGTACCAAGCCCCAGTAGCGGCTGTCGGCCGAGTTCTCGCGGTTGTCGCCCATCACGAACAAGAATCCGGGAGGCACCATCACCTCGCCATCGCGGACGTGATTCGCGAACATATCGCGGCCGCGCGGCGTGGTGTAGCCGTCGGGAGCGGTGGGAAAGTCGTCGCGATACGGGTCGCGATCGGTGGCGGAGTGACGTGTGTACGGTTCCAGAAGCCGGCGTCCGTTGCGGATCACCTGTTTATCGGCGAGGTGAAGGCGGTCGCCGGGAATCCCGATCACGCGTTTGACGTAGGTCTGGCGGATGTCTTCGGGATAGAGAAAAACCACGATGTCGCCGCGCGCCACGTCGTGATACGGAAGCACGTGTTTGAACGGACCGGGATCGGCGTAGGCCACTCGATCGACCAGCAGATGATCGCCGATGAGCAGGTTGCCTTCCATGGAGGGGGTAGGGATGACGTATGCCTGAACCATGGTGGTAGTAAAGAAGAGGAACACGATGATGGTGAGCGACCACTCGACGACGAAGCCGCGCGGCGTATGTTTGCGGCTGGCCGCCCAGATGGCGCGGAAGTCGGTCGAGGCGAAGCGTTCGCGAATTGCCGTGGCAAGCCAGTCGGCCGCAGTGCGGAAAGCGAAGCACAGGACCGGCAGGCGGCTCGAAGCGCGTGGAACGTGACGGCAGCGGTCGCGGAAGACCTGCTGCATTTCACCGCCGAAGCGCAGGCGGAACGGCCTCGGATAGGTGTACAGCATGAAGAGATAGATGCGGCAGAACCAGCGTTCCAGGGTCGGGTTCATCGGGCTTTCCTCATACGGCTGAAGGCTTGGCGCGCGCGAAGAGGCGTTTGGATCTGGCTGCCACCAACGCGCCGGCCAGACGCTGCGCCTCTTCGCGGACGGCACGGCGTCCGAGGGGCGTCATGCGGTAATAACGGCGGCGCTGGTCATCCAGGGCCGGGTCGGGCCGCTCGTCGGACTCTTCCACCAGGCGGGCGGAAAGCATGCGTTTCAGGCAGCCGTAGAGCGTGCCGGGGCCGAGCTGCAGCCCGTCGTTGGTCTGGCGCGCGACGTCCTGCATGATGCCGTAGCCATGACGTTCCTGATCGGCGAGGGCCAGCAGAATGTGGAAGACCGGGGGCGTGAGCGGCAGCAGGTTTTGCGGCGGTGTCGTGTTCATCAATACCTCCGTTACGGATATAGTAAGGCGGCGGGAAAGAAAAGTCAAGCGAAAGCTCGGAGGGTACCGGACCGATCGGGTCGGTAGCTTCCAGTTCCACTCACGCTATTTCATGAGGGGATCTTGCAGCGTGGCGGCTTCCGGGCCGTAGTGCTCATGCACCGCCATGGTCTGGTCGGAGTAAAACGTGCGGGTGCCGCTGGTTCCGTAGGGTTCCGGCATGGCGGAGATGGTGTATCCGCCCTGCAATCCCGCCAGGACGAACTTGTAGCCTTGCTTGGTACCCGCCGCCAGGGTGGCGTCGATCAGATCGGCGGACGCGGCGCCGGCATTGCCACTCGCAGGCGGCCCCAATTCCGTCAGCGAATACGCGTAGCGGCCAAACTTCGAGTAATATTGAACCTCGGCAGTGTGGATGGTCCGAATCGTCGCGATCGCGGCCGTCTCCCGGTCGAGAAGGTCCCGCCGGCCGATTGCGGGAGCGAACACCAGCAGGGCCACAAATAGGAACAGCAGCCCGAGGATTATCCGCTTCGTGACGACACCTTACTTCATGAGGGGATCTTGCAGCGTGGCCGCTTCCGGACCGTAGTGCTCATGCACCGCCATGGTCTGGTCGGAGTAAAACGTGCGGGTGCCGCTGGTTCCGTAGGGTTCCGGCATGGCGGAGATAGTATATCCGCCCTGCAATCCAGCCAGGACGAACTTGTAGCCTTGCTTGGTACCCGCCGCCAGGGTGGCGTCAATCAGATCGGCCGATCCGATATTGGCGTTCCCGCTTGCCGGCGGTCCCAATTCCGTCAACGAAGTCGCGTACCGTCCGAACTGCGAGTAGTACTGCACCTGGGCCGTGTGGATGGTCCGAATCGCGGCGATGGCTGCGGTTTCCTGTGCATACATGCGCGCCCGAGTCAGCTTGGGAAGCGCAAAGGTGATGATAATCAGGATGATCGCGATGACGATCAGCAATTCAATGAGGGAAAAGCCCCGGCGCCGTCTCAGATCAAACATAGCAGTCCCTTCTTATTGTATGACGCTGGAAGGCGCAGCGGCGTGGAGGGAGTTGTGGGGCAGGCAATCATGCCTGCTGCCGCCTTTCAGGCGGCTTCCCCGGACTAAGAGGCGAGCCATCCCGCACGGCAAGCACCGGCTGAAAGCCGGCGGCAGCCAGGATTGGCTGCCCCACGTTACGCTTGCGATTTCACCAGCTCGTCAATCGCCCGCAGCCGGCTCCAGAAATCCGCCAGCAGGCTCAGCCGCAAAGCGTTCGGTCCGTCGGAAAGAGCCCGCTCGGGTTGGTCGTGCACTTCCACGAAAACGCCGTCCACGCCCGCCGCCACCGCCGCGCGCGCCAGCGGTTCGATGAACTCCGGCTGCCCGCCCGAGGCGTGACCCTCCCCGCCCGGAGTCTGCACCGAATGGGTCGCGTCGAAAACTACCGGCCAGCCGCTGTCGCGCATCACCTTCAGGCCGCGCATGTCCACCACCAGATTGTTGTATCCGAACGACGAGCCGCGCTCCGTCAGCACCACCTGCCGGTTGCCCGTTGAAGCTACCTTGTCGGCCGCGCGGTGGATATCGTGCGGCGCCACAAACTGTCCCTTCTTGATGTTGACGATCCGCCCGGTGCGCCCTGCCGCGACCAGCAGGTCGGTCTGGCGGCAAAGAAAGGCCGGAATCTGAAGGATATCGGCCACCTCGGCGGCCGGCGAAGCCTGCGAGGGCTCATGAATGTCGGTGAGGATCGAAAAGCCCTCGGCCTTCAAACCAGCCAGGATGCGCAGGCCCTCACGCAGCCCCGGACCGCGATAGGCGCCGCCGCTGGTGCGGTTGGCTTTGTCGAAGGACGCCTTGAAGACAAACTCCCCAACCGCTTCGCGAATCCCCCGCGCCATGCGGTGGACGTGTTCTTCGCTCTCGATCACGCACGGCCCGGCGATCAGCACCAGCGGCCGGCCGTGTCCGAATCGCTCGAACTCAATCGCCACGCGAGTAGGTAACCTCCGAATGCGCCTCCGGCTGGGCCTCCGCATGAGGCTCCGCCAGCGGCGCCAGCCTCCGCCGCCGGTTCTGATACGCCGCGCCAATGAAGGCTTTGAACAGCGGGTGCGGCTCCATGGGCTTCGATTTGAATTCGGGATGGAACTGGCACCCCAGGAACCACGGATGGTCCGCAATTTCGCAGATCTCCACGTACGTGCCGTCCGGCGTCTCTCCCGTGATCCGCAGCCCGGCGGCCTTCAAACGGTCCTCGTATTCGCGGTTGAATTCGTAGCGATGGCGGTGGCGCTCCTCAATTTCGCGCGCGCCATACGCCCGGTAAGCGAAGCTCCCTTCGGTGAGCCGGCACGGCCAGCTTCCCAGCCGCATGGTGCCGCCGAGTTCGTCGACGCCCTTCAACTCCCGCAGCTTGAAAATCACGCGGTACGGCGTGCCGGGATTGAACTCGGTGGAATCCGCGTCCTCCAGCCCGCAGACGTTGCGCGCATATTCGATCACCAGGGTTTGCATGCCCAGGCAGATCCCGAAGTAAGGCACTTTCCGCTCGCGCGCGAACCGGATGGCGTTCAGCATTCCGTCGATGCCGCGTTTGCCGAAGCCGCCCGGCACCAGGATGCCGTCGAAGCTCTCCAACTGGCGGTCCCACTGGTCGCCCACCACGCCTTCTGCTTCGATCCAGTCGATATTGACCTTCAATTCGTGGGCCAGCCCGCCGTGCAGCAGCGCTTCCTTCAGGCTCTTGTAGGAATCCTCGTACTCGACGTACTTCCCCACCAGGGCGATATTGACCTGGTCCTTGGGGTTGGCGAGACGCTCCAGCATGGCGTTCCACCGGTTCAGATCGCGCGGCGGCGCGTCCAGCCGCAGCAGGCGCAGCACAATCTCGTCCACGCGTTCGTTGGCGAACATCACCGGCACCTGGTAGACCGATTGCACGTCCCGCGCGGTGATCACCGCTTCCACGTCCACGTCGCAAAACAGCGCGATCTTTTCCTTCATCTCCTGCGGGATAAAACGCTCCGAGCGGCAGATCAGGATGTCCGGCTGAATACCGATGGCGCGCAGTTCTTTGACGCTGTGCTGGGTGGGCTTGGTCTTGAGCTCCTGCGCCGCCGCGATCCACGGCACCAGCGTGACGTGCACGAAAATGCAATTCCCGCGGCCCTGCTCGTGGCGCATCTGGCGGATGGCTTCCAGAAACGGCAGCGATTCGATGTCGCCCACGGTGCCGCCGATCTCGGCGATCACCACGTCCACGTCCTGCGCCACTTTCTTCAGGGCCGCTTTGATTTCGTTGGTGACGTGCGGAATCACCTGCACGGTCTTGCCCAGGTAGTCGCCGCGCCGCTCGCGCGCGATGATCTGCTCGTAAATCCGCCCGCTGGTCAGATTGTTGGCCTGCGTCAGCCGGGCGTGCGTGAAGCGCTCGTAGTGGCCGAGGTCGAGGTCGGTCTCGGCGCCATCGTCGGTGACGAAGACTTCGCCGTGCTGGAACGGGCTCAGGGTGCCCGGGTCCACGTTGAGATAAGGGTCGAACTTCTGGCAGGTCACTTTCATGCCGCGGCTTTCCAGCAGGCATCCGATGGAAGCCGCGGCGATGCCTTTCCCCAGTGAAGAGACCACGCCGCCCGTCACAAATATGAATTTCGCCATTACGATTTCACCCCCAGGTTCATGGAAGCGGCGAACAACGCCGCGGCCCGTTCCAGGTCCGCCGGCGTGTCCACGCCCATGGAATCGTACTCCGTTTCCACCACCCGTATGCGGAACCCGTTCTCGATGGCCCGCAGTTGTTCCAGCCGTTCGGCCAGTTCCAATGGCCCCACCGGCAATTTCGCATACCTCAACAGGAACTCCCGGCGGTACACATACAACCCGATATGTTTGAAGCGGGGCGCGAGCGGCATGGCCGCGGCGGAGTCCCTGACGAACGGAATAGGCGACCGCGAAAAATAAAGGGCATCCCCGTTCCGTGCGGTCACCACCTTCACCACGTTCGGATCGTCGATCTCGCGCGGGTTCTCGATCCGTTTCATCAGAGTCCCCATCACGATCTCCGGATCGTGTACCAGCGGCAGAATGGCGGCGTCAATGGCCGCCGGATCGATGAGCGGCTCATCGCCCTGGATGTTTACGACAATTTCGGCATTCTCCGACGCCGCCACCTCCGCCACGCGGTCCGTCCCGGTCGAGTGGTCGCTGCGGGTCATCCTCACCGTGGCGCCGAAACTCCGGGCGGCATCATACACCCACGAGTCGTCCGTGCCGATAATAACGTTGGTAAGGTAGCGGGACTGGCAGGCACGCTCCCAGACGTGCTGGAGCATGGGTTTGGAGGCGAGCGGGGCGAGAACTTTGCCGGGAAAACGAGAGGAAGAAATTCGCGCGGGAATTACTCCCAAAATTTTACGCGGCACAGAGGATGATACCACAAAACCCCTATGCTAAACTTGAAGCAAGAAAGGCTGGCACGACATGATGCTGCCGTCCCGCCATAAGTGGTTTCTGGTCAGCGCCATCTGTGTGGCCGGCGCCCTTTGGGGTGGGAATCAGGGCGGAGGCGATCCTCAAGTTGCCATCACCCCGCGCTCCAAGCCCACAGCCAAAGAGGAGGTCCTGCCCAAAAGCAACATCCGTGCGGACGTCAACATCGTCCTCATTCCGGTCACCGTCACCGATCCCCTGAACCGCTTTGTCACAGGCCTCGAAAAGGAGAATTTCAAGGTCTTTGAGGACAAGAAGCCGCAGATCATTTCTCAGTTTTCCAGCGAAGACGCCCCCCTTTCCATTGGCATTCTGTTCGATTGTTCGGGCAGCATGGGCCAGAAGCTCACCAAGTCCCGCGAGGCTGTCGCCCAGTTCCTGAAGACCGCCAATCCCGAAGACGAGTTCTTCCTGGTGCAGTTCAACGATACGGCCGACCTGGTGCAGCCCTTCACCAGCAGCACCGGGGAGATCCGGGGCCGCCTCAGTTTCACCCAGTCCAAAGGCATGACCGCCCTGCTGGACGCAGTCTACCTGGGCCTGCATGAAATGAAAAGGGCCAGGAACGGGCGCAAGGCGATTCTGATCATCTCCGATGGCGGCGACAACAGCAGCCGCTACACCGAAGGGGAACTCCGTAACCTGATAAAAGAAGCCGACGTCCAAATCTATGCCATCGGAATCTACGAACCCATGGGTTCGCGCAGCCGGACCCCGGAGGAGAGCAACGGCCCCGCGCTGCTGAGCGAAATGGCCGACCAGACCGGTGGCCGCCAGTACCAGGTCGAAAACACCAATGAGCTGCCGGATATCGCCGCCAAAATCGGAGTGGAGCTGCGGAATCAATACGTGCTTGGCTATTCCTCGTCCAACCAGGAGCGCGACGGAAAATACCGCCATGTGGAGGTCAAGCTGGTGCAGCCGCCCAGGATGCCGCTGCTGCGGGCTTTCTGGAGGATGGGCTATCATGCGCCGGATAAATAGCGGATTCGCCGCCGGTATGGCCGGCGCGATTCTGCTCACGGGCTGGGCGCTCCACGGCCAACAGGCGAATCCGGCCCCGTTGCCGGAACAGGCCCCGGTCTTCCGCGCCGACACCCGCGTGGTGATCTGCAATACCACGGTCTTCGACAAAAGCGGACACCTGGTGACGGACCTCACGCGCGACGCCTTTGCGATCGCCGAAAACGGTGCCGCGCAGCGCATCTCGAGCTTCCTGCGCGAAGACGTTCCGGTTTCGCTCGGCCTGGTTATCGACAACAGCGGCAGCATGCGGATCAAGCGCGCGGGCGTGGAGGCCGCTTCGCTCGCCCTGGTGAAAGATTCCAACCCGGAGGATGAGGTCTTCGTCGTCAACTTCAACGATGAAGCTTTCCTCGACCTGCCCGACGGCCAGAACTTCACCAACGATATCCGGAAGATGGAAGAAGCCCTCACGCGCATCGATTCCCGCGGCGGCACGGCCATGCGCGACGCCATCCGCATGTCCATCGACCACCTGAACGAGAACGCCCACCGCGACAAGAAAGTCCTGGTGGTGGTGACCGACGGCGTCGATAACGAATCCATCATCACGCAAGAAAAACTGGTCAAGGTGGCGCAGCAGAGCGGGGTTCTCATCTATGCCGTCGGCCTGCTGGAAGACGAAGACCGCGGCGACGCTTCCAAGGCCCGCCATGAGTTGAACGCCCTGGCCGAAGCCACCGGCGGCGAAACCTATTTCCCCAAAGAAGTGTCCGACGTAGATCGTATTGCCCACCTGGTGGCCCACGATATCCGCAGCCAGTACACCATCCAGTACACCCCCTCCAACGCGGCCATGGACGGCACTTTCCGCCAGATCAAGGTCACCGTCAATGGGCCCGGCCACCTTACCGCCCGCACGCGCAACGGCTACTATGCGACACCCGACCAGGGCGCCAAGCCGGGAAAGCTGAACACGTTCCGGTGAGGCGGGTGGCCATGTCTCAGTTCCGGTTCCGGATCTTCATTCTCACGGCCGCGGCGATCTGCGCGCTGGCCGCTCCGCAGGAAACACCCACCGTTTTCCGGGCTGACACACGCCTGGTGGTTTGCCACACCACCGTAGTCGATAACAAGACCGGCCACCTGGTCACCGACCTGCCGCAGAGCGCCTTCACCGTTTTTGAAAACGACGTCAAGCAGGACATCAAGGTCTTCAAGCGCGAAGACGTCCCTGTATCCATGGGCCTCATCATCGATAACAGCGGCAGCATGCGTCCCAAGCGCTCTTCCGTGGAATCGGCCGCCCTGGCCCTGGTGAAGGACTCCAATCCCGATGACGAGTACTTTATCGTCAACTTCAACGACACCGCCTACATCGACAATCCCCACGGCAAGCCTTTCACCAGCGATATCGAAGAGATGAAGGAAGCCCTCACGCGCATCGATGCCCGCGGTGGAACGGCCATGCGCGACGCCGTCCAGCAATCCATCGATTGGATGAAGAAGGCCCACAAGGACAAGAAGGTTCTGGTCCTCATCACGGACGGCGTCGATAACTCAAGCGACGAGGTGGCCAACAGTCTGGAGAACGTGGTCCGCTCCGCCCGCCAGAGCGGCGTGGTGATTTATTGCGTCGGCCTGCTCAACGAAGAGGTCAAGCGCGACGCTTTACGCGCCCGCCGCGAGCTCAATGCCCTGGCCGAAGCGAGCGGAGGCGAAACTTACTATCCCAAAGACACTTCCGAGGTGGATCGAATCGCCCACCAGGTGTCGCGCGACATCCGCAACCAGTACACCATCGAATACACTCCCTCCAACACCGCCATGGATGGCAGTTTCCGCAAAATCCGCATGGCCGTCAATGCGCCCGGCCGGCTCACGCCTCGCACCCGCACCGGCTATTACGCCACGCCGGACCAGGCCCAGCCGCCGAAATCCGGAGGCGCGTCGCATTTGCGTCCATAATAGAAGTTGCATGTCCAGGATCCTGTGGCGCCTCCTCCCGCTGGCCGGTGTTCTGTCGCTCGCCGCCGCTTCCCAAGAGAATGTTGGGACTGTGTTTCACACCGATACCCGGGTGGTAGTCTGCAATACCACCGTAACCGATAAATCCGGCCACTTCGTCACCAACCTCACGCAAAGCGCGTTTTCGGTTTTTGAAGATGGCGTACGCCAGCAGATCCGCGTCTTCAAGCGCGAAGACCTGCCCGTGTCGCTCGGCCTGATCATCGATAACAGCGGCAGCATGCGCCCCAAGCGCGCTTCGGTGGAAGCGGCCGCTCTGGCCCTGGTGAAGGATTCCAATCCCGACGACGAAGTCTTCGTCGTCAATTTCAACGACATCGCCTATCTCGATAACCCCCCTGGCAAACCCTTCACCAGCGATATCAAGGACATGGAAGATGCGCTCAAGCGCATCGATGCCCGCGGCGGCACGGCCATGCGCGACGCCGTCCAGATGTCTCTCGACCATCTCAAAGCCTACGCCCACAAAGAGAAGAAGGTTCTGGTGCTGGTGACCGACGGAGTTGAAAATTCCAGTACCGTCAGCCGGTCCCTGGACGAGCTGGTCCGCAACGCCCGGCAGAGCGGCGCGGTAATTTATTGCGTTGGCCTGCTGACCGAGGAGGAAAAGCGCGATGCCGCCGCGGCCAAACGGCAGTTGAACGCGCTCGCCGAAGCCACCGGCGGCGAGACCTTCTATCCCAAGGATGTCTCCGAAGTGGATAGAATCGCGCACCAGGTGGCGCGCGATATCCGCAGCCAGTACACCATTGAGTACTCGCCGTCCAACGCCAATATGGATGGCACCTATCGCCGCATCAAGATCACGGTTCACGCGTCCGGCAGCCTCACTCCCCGCACGCGCACCGGCTATTTCGCCTCCCCCGACAAAGGCAACTAAATGCTGCGTGTTTTGTGGCGCCTCACCCGCGGCTATCGCCTGCGTCCCTGGAAGAGTCCCTATCTCCGCTGGCGCATTGAAACCTATTCCGGCCTGGATGCCCGCTCCATCGGTTTTTGGGATTTCTGGCGATTCTCCTGGCGGGAACGCCGCAATCTGTTCCGCTATTTCCGCTGGGCCGCGCGCATGAGCGCAAGGTGGGGCAGGCTTCGGCCCGCCAAGGATCCGCTGCAAAACGCCCCGCCCGTCGGCGCGGGTTCGAGAAGTTTGGACCGGTAACCGGGCCTCTTTTCTCCTTCCTTTCACGGCCTACCATACTAGAGCGCTCACGTATTCGCTAATTCTTGACCGCTCACGTATAACGCGAACATGGCCGTAAATATAATGAAAAAGAATCCCGCCGCTGTTGCTCTAGGGCGGAAGGGCGGTAAAAAAGGTGGTCCGGCCAGAGCCGCCAAACTCACGCCTGAACCACGCAGCGAAAGCGCCCGAAAAGCTATCCAGGCGCGATGGTCGAAAGCTAAAAAGGGCAGCGCTTCAGCTACCCCTGTACCCGGCACTTCAAAAGCTGCTCTTCACCTTTGCTTGAGGCGCACCAAGGGCGCCAAGCACGAAACCGAACTCCGTCGCCTGACCGAAGAGCTTCAAAGGATCGTGTTCCACAGACAGTACCAGAATGCCGAAAATTAGGAAGCCGCCGCCCTACTTCATGAAACATCTCGTCGATCGCTTTCCTGAAGGTCGAATTTCGGTTGATGATTTCGAAGCATTGGGGATTGGTTGAACACCAATCCCGAAGTACCACCCGGAAAATGGTACAAGCAATTTCCAAAATTCACTTTGGCCGAGGCACACTGCCCAAGACATTTCTCACACCGGGCATGGTTCCCCATGGTACTGAAGTTGAGTGACCTAATTAGGGCGTTGAAAGGGAACGCCGCCAAGGTGAGGTCGTGATGGTCGCGTCAAGTATATTGAATAAAACATGAGCGTTCCGGCGTATGATGTTGTTGGAGATCGTGCCATGAGACTTTTCCTCGTACCTTTCCTCATTCTGTCTGTGGCCTTCGCTGCTAATGGCCAGAGCATTTCTGCCCAGCCGAAGTTCGAAGTGGCATCGGTGAAGCGCACGGATCGGTGTTTCGCTGGCAACCCCTCCATCGACCCTGGGTCCGTCATATTGAAGGGTGTGCCTCTCAAACCGGTCCTGATGGAAGCATTCAAGGTGAAGATGGACCAGATCGAGGGACCTTCCTGGCTGGAGACGGATTGCTTCGATATCTCCGCCAAGATGCCGGATGGTGCGACCAGAGATCAGCTTCCGGCGATGCTTCAGGCGTTGCTGGCCGAGAGGTTTAAACTCGCCGTACACAAGGAGGATCGCCCGCGTCCGGGGTATGCGCTGGTTGTAGACAAGGGCGGCCCGAAATTCAAGGATGACGATCCGAACACGAATTTCATGGGCACCGGCCACGCCGGCCAGATGCTTTTTGGCGCCGCTGGCTATGGCCGGCTCAAAGGCGTGATGACGATGGCGACGCTTGCATCGAATCTTTCGAGACAGGGGTATGGTCCCGTGCAGGATCTTACCGCGCTAACGGGAAAATACGGCATCGATCTCACTTGGACACCGGACAACGCCCTCGAACCAAGGGCGGGCGACGCAACCGCTTCAGCGGCGGCGCCCGCAGGTGCCGAGATTCCCGTGCCTGAAGCCAACCTCTTTGCCGCGCTTCGGGAGCAGCTAGGATTGAAACTGGAGCGCCGACAGATGCAGGTCCAATTCCTGGTAGTCGACCACATCGAGCGCACTCCGACTGAGAACTAGGTTGCGTGGGCCACGGATAGTCAGGCTGGAGGACAGGTATGATGTTTTGGTCAAGCTGGACATCATTCCGGCAACGCAAACGGAGCCGGTCGCATGTTCGAAGAAATAGGCCTACTCTTGCGACCCGGCTTTCCGGACTTCTTGGGCAGGATCACTCCGGCTCATATTACCGGGCGTACAATATACGCCTGCTAGCGTTTACTATCATCGCGCTCGCCCTGTGTTCAGCTGC